>Ga0326597_10009488_pt1 | contig 13033 bp, 9 predicted proteins | sample RVTome_12_FD_203789 | JGI IMG/M metagenome (GOLD analysis project Ga0326597, IMG submission 203789) | Soil microbial communities from uranium-contaminated site in the Upper Colorado River Basin, Wyoming, United States - RVT100D185 | ecosystem: Environmental > Terrestrial > Soil > Contaminated >... | reverse complement strand
GTGAACGCCTCGGTCACGGCCGCGCGGATTCGCTCGACGTTGGGAATGATCACGTAGCCGCGCGGGTCGCCCGTCAGGATCTCGCGCTGGTAGAAGGGCGGGGTGTAGACGATCGAGCGGAGCGTCCGGATATCGATCGAGTCGGCCAGGCCAAGGAGCTGCGGCACGAGGTCGCGCGGGATGTCCGTCCGGACGGAGCCAGCGACCGCGCTCGCGAGCGCGTCGATCCGCGGCAGGACGCGCGCGACGTCGGTCTGCTGACGGAGCGACAGGAGCACGCGCTGCTGGCGCTGACCACGGTCGAAGTCGGTCGAGCCATGGCGCGAGCGGGCGTAGACGAGTGCCTCCTCGCCGGTCATGTGCTGGATCCCGGCGGGGATGTAGACCCGCCGGAGGCGGCCCTCGGCGGCCGGGTACCGATCGTCCACGACGGGGATCTGGACGTTGATCGTGACCCCGCCGAGCGCGTCGACGACCTGCCGGAAGCCGTCGAAGTTGACCTCGACGAAGTACTTGACGTCGAGCCCGTACAGCTCGCCGAGGAGCATCTTCAGCGCGTTGTAGCCGCGCGTCGCGTCGGTGCCCGGGAAGAGGTCCGACTTGAGCCGGGCATTGACGTACAAGCTGTTGATCTTGCCCTCGTACACCCTCCCGAAGAACGCCCGGGCCGGACTGCCGGCCGGGATCGGCACGTCGACCGTGTCGCGCGGCAGCGAGAACATCGCCACGCGCCGGGTGAGCGGATCGATCGACACGACGATCAGCGTGTCCGTGTTGTGCCCGCCGCCCTGCTCGTCGGCCCCGATGAGCAGGATGTTCAGGCGCTCCTCGCCGTCCCACGGCGGAGCGGTCTGGTTCGGCAGGTCGCTCCCGACCGGCGTCGGCTCCGCCGAGCCGGTGGGCTCGGGCGAATCGGCCGGGTCGCCCGAGCCGTCGGGCGACGCCGAGGGCGACGGACCCGGCGAGGGCGTGCAGTCGACCTCCGGGTTGAACACGCACTCGGCCGCGGACGACAGGATCAGGTCGTAACGGGCGACCGCGATGTGACCGCCGGCCATGACGAGCACGACGGCGAGCAGCCCCGCCGCCGAGATCGGGTTGAGGACGAGGCGCGGTCGCCCGAGCCGGCCGCCCGTCGCCGCGTACGCGTTGAGGTACTCCGCCACCCGGTACGCGTCGACGATCGCGATGAGCCGGTAGACGAGCGCGATGAGGTTGAGCACGAAGACCGTCGGCAGGAACCAGCCGACGAAGACGATCCCGATGAGCTCCGCCCGGTCCATGCGCAGGACGAAGCCGGCGCCGAGCGCGAACAGGAGGATCGGCGGCGCCGCGAAGCCGACGGCACGCTGGTAGGCGCCCGCGTACGCATGGCCGAGGCCGGGAAAGAGAAGGGACAGGAACGCCGCGACGAACGCGGACCGGGCACGCGGTCGCGCGCCCTGCGGGGAAGGCATCGCGGGTAGGATACTCGGACCCGCCCACCGCAGCCGAGGCCGCATGTTCCGACCCGTCAATAGCCGCCCCGACCTGGTCGCCCAGGAGCACGAGATCCTGGCCGAGTGGCGCGATCGTCGGACGTTCGAGCGGCTCCGGGCACAGAACGCCGCGGGCCCCCGCTGGTCGTTCCTCGACGGCCCGATCACCGCCAACAACCCGATGGGCGTCCACCACGGCTGGGGCCGGACCTACAAGGACCTGTTCCAGCGCTTCCACGCCATGCTCGGCGAGGATCAACGCTGGCAGAACGGATTCGACTGCCAGGGCCTGTGGGTCGAAGTGAACGTCGAGCGCGACCTCGGCTTCACCTCGAAGCGCGACATCGAGGCCTACGGGATCGCGGAGTTCGTGTCGCTCTGCAAGCAGCGCGTCCTCACCTTCGCCGCGCGCCAGACGGAGCAGTCGATCCGGCTCGGCTACTGGATGGACTGGAACGACCCGGACGAACTGCGCCGCCTGCGCGACCTGTTGGCAGCAGACGCGTCGCAAGAGGCGACGATCGCGGGCGCCGACGGGCCGGTCACGGACACCGTCGAGATGCTCGTCGGCCGGCTCGGCATGCCGGAGCTCGGGGGCAGCTACTTCACGTTCAGCAACGAGAACAATGACCTCATCTGGGGGTTCCTCAAGGAGTGCCACCGGCGCGGCTGGATCTACAAGGGCCACGATTCGATGCCGTGGTGCCCGCGCTGCGGGACGGGCCTGTCGCAGATGGAGATGAACGAGGGTTACCAGGACCGCGAGGATCCCGGCCTCACCGTCAAGTTCCCGCTCGTCGACCGGCCCGGCGAGGCGCTCCTCGCGTGGACCACGACGCCGTGGACCCTTGCCGCGAACGTCGCCGCGGCGGTGGGACCGGAGCTCCGCTACGTCAAGGTCCGCCAGGGCGACGAGGCGCTGTGGGTCGGGCGCGGGGTGCTCAAGCAGGCGCTCGTCGGCCCGTTCACGGTCGAGGACGAGAAGGCCGGATCGGAGCTCGTCGGGTGGCGCTACACGGGACCGTTCGACGACGTGCCGGCCGTGCGCGAGGCGTTCGCGAGGGGGACCCGCGACGAGCCGGACCGACCCTACGAGCACCGGGTCGTCGCCTGGGACGAGGTCGGCGAGGAGGAGGGGACCGGGGTCGTCCACATCGCGCCGGGTGCCGGCGCGGAGGACTTCGGGCTCGGCACGGAGCTGGGTCTGCCGGTCATCGGCCCGATCGACGAGGACGGGCGGTACTACGACGGGTTCGGATGGCTCAGCCACCTCGAGGCGCCGAACGCGGCCCAGGCCATCGTCGACGACCTCGAGCGGCGTGGCTTCTTCTACCACCTCGAGCCGTACACCCACCGCTACCCGCACTGCTGGCGGTGTGGGACGCCGCTCCTGTTCCGCCTCGTCGACGAGTGGTTCATCGCGATGGGCCCGGTCTACGACCGGCCGCGGGACCAGCTCACGACCGACGAGGTCGATGCGAGCCTCCGCTACCAGATCATGGAGGTGGTCGACCGCATCCGCTGGATCCCGTCGTTCGGTTACGAGCGGGAGCTCGACTGGCTCCTCAACATGCGCGACTGGATGATCAGCAAGAAGCGCTACTGGGGCCTGGCGCTGCCGATCTACGACTGCGCGGAGTGCGGGACGTTCGACGTCGTGGGCGGGCGCGACGAGCTGCGTGAGCGGGCGACCGAGGGCTGGGACGCCTTCGAGGGCCACACCCCCCATCGCCCGTTCGTCGACGCCGTGAACATCGCCTGTCCGGGCTGCGGGAAGCCGGTCGAGCGCATCCCGGACGTCGGCAATCCGTGGCTCGATGCGGGGATCGTGCCATTCTCGACGCTCCACTTCCGCGAGGACCCGGACTACTGGGCCCGCTGGTTCCCGGCCGACTTCATCACCGAGAGCTTCCCCGGCCAGTTCCGCAACTGGTTCTACTCGATGCTCGCGATGTCCACCGTGCTCCGGCGCGAAGCCCCGTTCCTGACGATCTTCGGCTACGCCACGCTGTTCGGCGAGGACGGGCGGCCGATGCACAAGAGCTGGGGCAACGCGATCGAGTTCGACGAGGCGGCCGAACGGATGGGCGTCGACGTGATGCGCTGGCTCTACATGCGCGCCCGCCCGGACGACAACATCCTGTTCGGCTGGCACACCGCGGACGAGGCACGGCGCGGCCTGCTCGTGCTGTGGAACGCGTACGCGTTCTTCGTCACGTACGCGCGGCTCGTCCGCTGGACGCCCGCTGCGGGTGCCCCGCCGGTCGCAGAACGGTCGCCGATGGACCGCTGGATCCTGTCGCGCGCGGCCGGGGTCGCGGCGAGCGCCGGCGAGCGGCTGGCGGACTTCGACGCGCTCGGTGCGACGCGTACGATCGAGGCGTTCATCGACGACCTGTCGACGTGGTACGTGCGACTGTCGCGCCGCCGCTTCTCACGCAACGACGACTCGGCCGATCGCGCCGCGGCGTTCGCCACGCTCCACACCGCCCTCGTGTCGGTTGCCCGCGTGGTCGCACCGATCCTGCCGTTCCTGTCCGAATCGATGTACGGGAACCTCGTCGCCGCCGTCGACGGGGCCGCCCCCGATTCCGTCCACCTCACCCGCTGGCCGGCGGACGAGCTCTCGCCGCTTCGCGACGAGCGGCTCGAGGCGGCGATGGCGACCGCGCGCGCCGCGGTGGAACTGGCTCGGACGCTGCGCGGGACGGCCGGCATCCGGACCCGGCAGCCGCTCGCGCGGCTGTGGCTCGCGCTGCCCGGCGGCGACCTGTCGGAGCGCGAGGCGCTCGTCCGGCTCATCGCCGACGAGGTCAACGTCAAGGTCGTCGAGCTCATCGACGACGAGTCCTCGCTCGTGGAGCGGCGGGTCAAGCCGCTCCTGCCGCGGATCGGCAAGCGGCTGGGACCGCGCATCCCGGCGGTCATGACCGCGGCCCGCGAAGGATCGTTCGCGATCCGCTCCGACGGCTCCGTCGAACTGGCCGGCGAGACGCTCGCGCCCGACGAGGTCGAGATCCTCGCCACGCCGCGTCCGGGGACGGCCGTCGCCCACGACGAGGGCCTCGTCGTCGTCATCGACACGGAGCTCACGCCGGACCTCCGCGCCGAGGGCGACGCGCGCGAGCTCCAGCGCGCGATCCAGGACCTGCGCAAGGAGGCGGCGCTGGAACTCGACGATCGGATCGAGCTGTGGGTGACCGGCCTGACACAGGGTGTCGCCGCCCACCTGCCCGCGGTTGCCGCGGAAACCCTCGCTGACCTCGTCGACGGGAGCCCGCCGGCGGACGCCCGCAGCGCGGATGTGGCCCTCGAGGCCGGCTCGGCGGGGATCGCTCTCCGTCGTCGCGTGGAGCGCGGCGTCGCATGACCGTCGCGCAGCGCGGCCGCGCCCTGTGGCCCCAGTTCGTGCTCCTGGCCGGGGCGATCATCGTGGCGGACCAGATCACGAAGACGCTCCTCGTCGGGGCACTCCGGCCGGGTGAATCGACGTCCGTCGTCGGTGACCTCGTTCGCTTCGTCCACGCCCAGAACACCGGCGGCCTGTTCGGCCTCTTTCGTGATGGGGCACCCGTCTTCGCGATCGCCTCGATCGGCGTCATCGCGATGATCGCGTGGTACCACGGCCGCTCCGGGCGCAGCCCGTACCTCACCCTGACGCTGGGACTGCTCCTCGGCGGGGCGATCGGCAACCTCCTCGACCGCCTGCGCTTCGGCTACGTCGTCGACTGGGTCGACGCCGGGATCGGCGGGCTGCGCTGGTACACGTTCAACGTCGCCGATGCCGCGATCAGCGGTGCGCTCCTCCTGTTGATCCTGCTCGCGCTGCGCCCGGCGCTCGGCGAACCGCGATGAGCGTCGGGCGCCGAACCGTCGTCGTCCCGCCGGGCGAGCCGGGCCGGGTCGACCGGGTCGTCGCCGACGCGACCGGTCTCTCGCGCAGCCATGTCCAGCGGCTCATCTCCGAGGGGCGGCTGACCGCGGGGGGCGACCCCCTGCGGGCCAACACGATCGTGGCGGCCGGCGCGGAGCTCGTCCTCGACGTCCCCGCGGCCGCGCCGGCCGACCTCCTGCCGGAGCCGGACATCCCGGTCGCGGTGGTGTACGAGGACGACGATCTGCTCATCGTCGACAAGCCGGCCGGTCTCGTCGTCCACCCGTCGGCCGGTCACGCTGGCGGCACGCTCGTCAACGCCCTGCTCGGACGCGCCGGCGCCGCGGAGTACGGCGGCATCGCCGGCGTCCGCCGTCCCGGCATCGTCCACCGCCTCGACCGCGACACGAGCGGGCTGCTCATGGTCGCCCGTCACGACGCCGCCCAGGCGTCGCTCATGGCCCAGCTCAAGGCGCGCCGGGTCAAGAAGACGTACCTCGCCCTCGTCCACGGATCGGTGGCCGCGGCCGTCGGACGGATCGAGGCGCCGATCGGGCGCGACCCGAAACACCGCACGCGGATGGCGGTCGTGCCCGACGGCCGCCCGGCGACGACCGGGTACCGGGTTCGGGAGCGGTTCGCCGGCTGGACGCTCCTCGAGCTCGATCTCGTGACCGGTCGGACGCACCAGATCCGGGTCCATCTCGACGCGATCGGTCATCCGGTCGCCGGCGACGCGGTCTACGGCACCGGCACCTCGCGACGCGGGCCGGCGGGCCTCGGCCGGATGTTCCTCCATGCCTGGCGGCTCGAGCTCGTGTCGCCGTCGAGCGATCGGCTGATCCGGGCGGAGGCGCCGATCCCGCCGGACCTCGAGGCGGTCCTCGACGAGCTCCGTGCGATCGTGGCCGGCGGGCCGGGACGGGACCGATGACGCCGGATCGCGCGTGGCTCTCGGCGACGGACATGCACGATGGCGATCCGGCACCGGGCGCGATCCTCGTCATCATCTCCGGGCCCTCCGGAGTGGGGAAGGACACGATCATCGACGCGCTCCGGCGACTGCCGGGCGCGCGCGACTTTCACTACGTCGTGACGGCCACGACGCGGTCCCGGCGCCCGGGCGAGGTCGATGGCGTCGACTACCACTTCTTCGATCCGGATACGTTCGCGAGCCTCCGCGCCGAGGGCGAGTTCCTCGAGGCGAACGAGGTTCACGGCAACTGGTACGGAACGCCGCGGACCCAGCTCCGCGACGTGCTCGCTGCCGGTCGCGACGTGATCCTCAAGATCGACGTCCAGGGGGCGCAGGTCGTGAAGGAGAAGATTCCGGAGGCGCTCCTCATCTTCCTCGTCCCGCCGTCGCTCGAGGACCTCTTCGGGCGCCTGCGCAGTCGGGCGACCGAGACGGCCGACCAGCTCGAGGTCCGCCAGCGCAACGCGGCGATCGAGCTGGCGCGCCAGGAGGACTACGACTACGTCGTGGTCAACGAGACCGGGCAGGTCGAGCGGACGGCGGAACGGATCCTCGGCATCATCGCGGAGGAGCACCGGCTCCATCCGGATCGCGTCGTGACGGTCTTCCCGCCGCGCGGCGCACGGGCCTGACGTCGGCCGCGACGGCGGACCGGCCGCGCCGATGACAAGCGAGCTGCGCGGGTGACGAGCCCGCCGCGCGATCGGCTCGTCGAGGTCGCGGTCGACGCTCCCGGCGGCGGATCTCGGACGTATACGTACGCCGTCCCTCCCGCCCTCGCGGACCTCGAGGCGGGCGAGGCGGTCCTCGTCGAGTTCGGTCGGCGCCAGGCCCTCGGGATCGTCATGGGCCCGGCGGTCGCGGAGCCCGGGGTATCGGCCAAGCCGATCGCCGACCGGATCCGGGCGGACGGCCCGCTCCTGCCGCCCCTGTCGCTCAAGCTCGCGCGCTGGGTTTCCACGCACTACCTCGCCCCACCCGCGTTCGTGCTCCGGGCGATGCTCCCGCCGGGGCTCCTCGAGCGGCTCGAGCTCGTCGCGGAGCTCCGTCCGGATGGGGTCGGCCGGCCGCCGGACCTCGGCCCGATCGATGCCGACCTGCTCGACCAGCTCGCCCCGGGACCGCGTCCGGTCCGCGACCTCGCGGCGCCGGAGGGGCGGGCCGGGCTCGTCCGACGCCTCCGTGGGCTCGCCGCGAACGGGCTGCTCGACCTGGACTGGACCCTGCTTCGCGCTTCGGGCGGTCCGCGCTACGAGCGCTGGATCGAGGTGACCGATGAGGGTCGTGCCATGGCCGCTGCGCTGGCCGCCGGCGAGCCGGTCCGCGGCCGCCCGCTCGGGCCGCGCCAAGTCGCGGCCCTGGCCGAGCTTGCGGCCGCGCCGCCGGGTGGACTGCGCGGCCCGGAACTGTCGGCCCGCCACGGTTCGTCGGCGCTGGCCGGACTTGCCCGGCGCGGGCTCGTCTCCGTCGAGGTTCGGGAGCGGCCCCGGCGGCCGCTCGCCGCGCGCCCGCGAGGCCTGCGCGGCGGCCGTCCGGCCGGTGCCGAGCTGACCGGACCGCAGGCCGACGCCCTCGGAGTCATCGGCCGCAGCCTCGGCGAGCGCGATGCCACCCCGCTCGTGCTCGACGGCGTGACCGGCGGCGGCAAGACGGCGATCTACGTCGAGGCGATTTCGGCGGCCCTCGCGGCAGGCCGGCCGGCACTCGTGCTCGTTCCGGAGATCGCGCTCGCGGGACCACTCGTCGATCGGCTGCGGGCGGATCTCGACGCGCGGATCGCGCTCGTCCACTCCGGCCTCGGCGAGGGCGAGCGGGCCGACGAATGGCGGCGGATCCGCGGGGGCGACGTGGACGTCGTGGCCGGGACGCGGCTGGCGGTCCTCGCCCCGCTCTCCGACGTGGGGCTCATCATCGTCGACGAGGAGCACGACGCCGCGTACAAGAGCGATCGGACGCCACGCTTCCAGGGTCGGGACACGGCCGTCCGGCTCGGGGCCCTGGCCGGCGCGGCGGTGGTCCTCGGCAGCGCGACGCCGGCGGTCGACACGGTGGGGTACGTGCGGGCCGGCCGATTCGGGAGGGTGGTTCTGCCCAGCCGGCCGACCGGTCGCCCGCCGGCGATCGAGGTCGTCGACCTCCGCGCGGAGTTGCGCGACGGGAATACCGGGCTGCTGTCGCGCCGTCTGAACGCCGCGCTTGCCGGGCTCGACGTCGAGGCGGGCGATCAGGCGATCCTCGTCATCAATCGGCGCGGCAGCGCATCGGTCGTCGTGTGCCGGGACTGCGGTCACGTCCAGGCCTGCCCGGACTGCGAGCGGCCGCTCGTCTACCACCAGGCCGGCACGACGCTCCGTTGTCACCACTGCGGACGGGCGACGCCGATGGCGACGCGCTGTCCGGCCTGTGGCTCGCCGCGGATCCGCTACCTCGGCGGCGGAACGGAGCGCGTCGAGCGCGAGGTCCGGGCCGCGTTTCCTGAGCTCCGCGTGGGCCGGCTGGACCGGGATGTCGCGGAGCGTCGCGGCGCGGCGGAGCGGGTGCTCGACGCGTTCGCGGCCGGGCGGCTCGACGCCCTCATCGGGACGAGCCTCGTCACGAAAGGGCTCGACGTGCCCGGCGTGACCCTCGTCGGTGTCGTGTCGGCCGACATCGCCCTCAACCTGCCGGACGAACGGGCGGCCGAGCGGACCTATCAGCTGCTCGCCCAGGCGGTGGGTCGGGCGGGCCGGGGCGACCGACCGGGGCTCGCGATCATCCAGAGCTACCAGCCGGACCACCCGGCGATCGCCGCGGTCGCGGCCGGCGACGGGAACGCCTTCTACGAGGCGGAGCTGGAGCTCCGGGCGCGGTTCGGCTCGCCGCCGTTCGGGCGGCTGGTCAAGCTCACGGTTGGCCTGGCGGACCGGGCGGCGGCCGAAGCCGCGGCCGTCGAGATGGCCGACCGGCTGCGTGCCCGGGCCGGGGAACGCGGCGCGGCGGTCGCGGTGGTGGGACCGGCCCCGGCGTACATCGCCCGTCGGGCGGACCGGTGGCGATACAACGTGGTCCTTCGTGGCGATGATCCGGCCGCCCTGCTCGACGGCGGCCTCGACGCGCCGTGGTCGGTCGACGTGGACCCCGAATCGCTCCTCTGACCCGCGTCACGCGGACCCGCCGGATGGCGGGCTACCGCGCACCCGCGAGAGGCACCCGCGCATCCGCTGGTGGACCGCCGGGCGTACTCTCGATGACAGCGACGAAGACCGGGATGGAGGTGCGCCATGCGTTCCTACCTCATCGTGGCCAACCAGACCCTGGCCAGCCCCGCCCTGTCGGCCGAGGTCGAGGGACGCATCGCCGCGGGACCCGCCACGTTCCACGTCGTCGTCCCGCTGACGCCGATCGTGCATCGCCTGACCTGGGACGAGGACGAAAGCCGGCGCGCGGCGCAGGAGCGGCTCGAGGCCCTGCTCGATCACGTTCGCTCCGCGGGGGCGGACGCGAGCGGCGAAATTGGCGACCCGGATCCCGTCGCGGCCGTCCGTGACGCGCTGCGGAGCGTCGAGGTCGACGAGATCATCCTGTCGACCCTGCCGGCCGGAATATCCCGCTGGCTGGGCCAGGATGTCCCGAGCCGCCTGCGTGGCTCGGCGACCCAGCCTGTCGTGGTCGTGACCGCCGAGCGCGAGGACGCCGCGGCTCCGCACGGCTGAGCGGCGTCCCGGAGCGCCGCGGCGCCCAGTGCCTGTCCGCGTCGGCCTCCCGCTGTCACGCGACGGCGATGGTTCGGGCCGAATGCCACATGCGTCGATTGCCGGATCGAGGGACAATGTCCGTCACCGCACCGACGGAGGACCGATCGCATGACCGACACGCTGCACCAACCCGACTCCGAGGCGCCGGAGGCCGCCGCGCCGCAGTCCGACGACCCGTTCACGTTCGACGCCGAACCCGAGCCGGGCGCGGCCGACCCCGGCCGTACGGCGACGACCCGCGAGTGGATGAACCAGCTCCAGTCCATGATCGACAACGTGGCGACCCATGCGGCGCCGGCCATGCGCGACGTCGCCGCCAAGGCGGCCGAGCTCGCCGCCCTGGCCGGGGAGAAGGCCGGCCCGATCGCACGGCGTGCCGCTGATGCGACCGCTGAGGCGGGCACGAAGCTTGCCGAGCGCGGCCGGGTCGTCGCGGCGGACCTGCGGCGCGAGGCCGCGGCCGCCCGCGAGGCGACCAACGGGGCATCCGATGCTGCCGATGCGAGCGACGCGGCGTCGGCCACCGAGGACGAGCGCGAGCCGGCCGGCACCGGCGCCTGACGGCGCAACCACCCGATCCGGCGGGCGCCCTGCACCGACTCGCCCGTCGGACGCCGCCGACAGCGGGCTCCTCCGACCACGGAGGGGCCCGCCGCTATACTCGGACCATGAGTGTCCGCCCCATCCTGCTCCTCGGCGACCCGCGCCTCCGCCTCAAGGGCGAGCCCGTCGACAGCTTCGGCAAGTATCTCCACGAGCTGCTCGACGACCTGACCGACTCGATGCGCAATGCGCCCGGTGTCGGCCTTGCCGCCCCGCAGCTCGGTGAGGCCGTCAACGCCTGCGTCATCGAGGTCGAGGGCCAGCTCCATGAGCTCGTCAACCCGCGGATCGTGCGCTCGACCGGCGATGACGACGACCTCGAGGGCTGCCTGTCGATCCCGGGCTACGTCGCGTATGTGACGCGCCGCGAGCGCGTCTGGGTCGTCGCCCAGAATCGCCTTGGCCGCAAGATCAAGCTCGCCGGTTCCGGGCTCCTGAGCCGCGCGCTCCAGCACGAGCTCGACCACCTCGACGGCAAGCTGTACATCGACTACCTCGACTCGCTCGATGAGCTCATCGCCGTCGGCCAGGGCGACGACGACGACGTGCCGGAGGGCGTGGAGGAGGCTCAGAAGGCGCTTGCGTGAGCGCGATCCGGACCGTCTTCCTCGGGTCCGGACCGTTCGGCGTCCCGGCCCTTCGGGGCCTCGCCACGCATCCCGACGTCGATCTCGTCGGCGTCGTCACGGCGCCGCCGCGACCGGCTGGCCGCGGGCACGCCGTCCGTCCCACCCCGGTCGGCGAGGTGGCCCGGGACCTCGAGGGAGTGACGATCCTCCGGCCGCTGCGACTGCGCGACCCGGAGTCGGTCGCGTCGATCCTGGCGCTCCGACCTGCCCTGGCGGTGCTGGCCGACTACGGTGAGATCGTCCCGCCGGCGCTCCTCGACCTTCCGCACGGGGCGCTGAACCTCCATCCGTCGCTCCTCCCGCGGCACCGCGGCGCGAGCCCCATCCCGGCCACGATCCTCGCCGGCGATCGCGAGACGGGCGTCACCCTGATGCGGATGGACGAGGGCCTGGACACGGGGCCGATCGTCGCCGCTGAGCGAATCCCGCTCGACGGCACCGAGACCGCACCGCAACTCGAGGCGCGCCTGGCGGACGTCGCAGCGGGGCTGCTCGCGCGCTCGATCGGACGATGGCTGGCCGGTGATCTGCCGGCGACCCCGCAGCCAGCCGATCGCGCGACCCTCACCCGACCGCTTCGGCGGGAGGATGGACGCCTCGATCCGGCGCAGACCGCAGCGGATCTCGAGCGACGGGTGCGGGGGCTCCAACCCTGGCCCGGAGCGTTCCTGGAGGCGCCGACCGCACGTCTCGTTGTGCACGCGGCCCACGTCGAAGACGGGACGGCCGACGACGACCTGGGCATGCTCGTCCCGCACGGAGACGGCCTTGCGCTCGCCACGGCGGACGGGCGGCTTGTGCTCGACGAGGTCCAGCCTGCGGGTGGCCGGCGCATGAGTGCGGCCGCCCTGCGCCGAGGCCGACCGGGGTTGGTCGCCGGGCGCTGATCGCCGGACGCGGACCGGCGACGGGTTCGGTGCGCGGCGACGGGTCCGGTGGGCGTCGCATGCGACAATCGCGCCGATGCCTGCCACGACCGCGGCCCGGTTGCCGCTGCCCGTCCTTCGCCCCGGTCTCGATCCCCGGCCCGGGCTGTCCGGCGTCTCGCCGTCGGCCCTCACCGAGTGGTTCGCGGCACGCGGCGAGCCCGCGTTCCGGGCGCGCCAGGTGGCCGATGCGCTGTGGCGCGGCCATGCGACGACCGCCGGCGACGTCCGGACGCTGCCGGCCGCCGTCCGCACGGACCTCGAAGCGGCCTTCCGGCTCGGCACGCTCGGCGAGACGGACCTCCGAGCGTCCGATGACGGGCTGACCGAGAAAGCGCTCCATTGGCTGTCGGACGGGGCCCTCGTCGAGTCCGTCCTGATGCGCTACCCGGCCCGCGGCGCCCGACGCGAGCGGCACACCCTGTGCATCTCGAGCCAGGCCGGCTGCGCCGTGGGCTGTCCCTTCTGCGCCACGGGTGAGCTCGGCTTCAGCCGCGACCTCGAGACGGCCGAGATCGTCGACCAGGTCCGCCATGCGGCGCGCCGGCTCGCGCCGGCCGGCCGCCACGTGACGAACGTGGTGTTCATGGGTATGGGCGAGCCGCTGCTCAACCTGGACCGCGTGCTCGCCGCGATCGAGGCGCTCAACGACGCGGACCGGTTCGGGCTCGGCGCGCGTCGGATCACCGTCTCGACGAGCGGCGTCGTGCCCGGGATCCGGCGGCTGACCGCCCTCGGTCCGCAGTTCACGCTTGCGATCAGCCTCCACGCTGCGCGCGACCCGTTGCGCGACGTGCTCGTCCCGCTCAACCG
>Ga0326597_10009487_pt1 | contig 13033 bp, 12 predicted proteins | sample RVTome_12_FD_203789 | JGI IMG/M metagenome (GOLD analysis project Ga0326597, IMG submission 203789) | Soil microbial communities from uranium-contaminated site in the Upper Colorado River Basin, Wyoming, United States - RVT100D185 | ecosystem: Environmental > Terrestrial > Soil > Contaminated >... | reverse complement strand
TCCCTCGCGGAGTCTTCACCGCTTGGGCGGGCAACCGGGTGAGGTCACGGCGGCTGTTCATGCGCATGCTCCCAAATGGTGTCTGCTCTCGGAGCCCCTAATTCTATGGATACTCCGCCCGCTCAGGTTACGGGAGTTTGAGCCTTGGGGCAAGGTTTATACCCCAGGCCGACGCAGCGTGTCAAAGCATGCTGCGGGCAGCACTGTCGTGAGGGAAAGCCCCAATGCGGCCGGGGAGTTAGACCGTAGCGCGCATCCGCATCCCGCAGTACGTCCTGGCCGTGAAGACAGGCGGGATCAACCCGAGGTCGCTGGTGACCGTCGTCGCAGAATGGCCGGTGACCGCCCGCCTCGACGGCGGCCGCGACTTTGGCCAGGCCGTCGCGCGGCGCGGGATGGAGCTGGCCATCGCCAAGGCCGCCGGACCCGCCGCCGTCGGGCTTTCGCGCACGACCCATGTCGGGCGCCTGGCCGACTACGCGGAGATGGCCGCCGCGCAGGGACTGGTGGGCATGCTCTGGGTCAACGCCGTCCACGGGCTCAACGTGGCGCCGGGAGGTGGCGCCGCGCGCCGGCTCGGCACCAACCCGCACGCCATCGGCATCCCGGGCGCGGACGGACCCGCGATGGTACTGGATTTCGCCACGAGCGTGGTCGCCAAGGGCAAGATGCGCGTGAAGAAGAACCGCAAGCAGCTGGCGCCGCCGGGCTGGTTCATCGATACCGAGGGACGCTCCGCCACCGATCCCGAGATCTTCTACGGCGATCCGGTGGGCTCGCTGCTCACAGCGGGCGAGCACAAGGGCTACGGGCTCTCGCTCGCGGTCGAGATCCTGGGCGGCATCCTGTCGGGCACGGGCCCGGCGGGTCCCGGCCCCGGCCTTTTTGCCAACGGCACCCTCATGATCTGCCTCGACGTGGAGCGCTTCGTGCCGCTACCCGAGTTCCACAAGCAGGTCGCCGCGCTCTTCGGCTGGGTCAAGTCGGCGCCGCTCGCGCCGGGCTCGAAGGAGATCCTGATCCCGGGCGAGCCCGAAGCCCGGCTCGAGGCGGAGCGTCGCAGAGAAGGGGTGGCCGTCGAGGACGAAACCTGGAACCAGATCGAGCGGATCGCGGCCGAGCTGGGGGTTGGCTAGGAGTCACTCCAAGGGCAGAGTCACGTCGTGCCGATCTTCACCCACCGCCTTTGGCGGTTACCCGTCGCTCGAGATCGCCCAAGATGTCCTCGATCTGGCCGAGAGCGGACCGAAGGTCGTCGGCGATCTCCTGGGCGAGGACGTTCGGATCGGGAAGATTCGCGCTGTCTTCCATGCTCTCGTCTCGCAGCCAGAACAGGTCGAGACTCACCTTGTCGCGCGCGACGATCTCCTCGTAACCGAACGCCCGCCAGCGGCCGTCGGGGTTCTTTTCTGACCACGTGGCCTTGCGCTTCTGCCGCTCGCCGGGCTTGTAGCACTCAACGAACTCGTCGAGATCGGTGCGGGTCATGCGCTTGGTCTTGAGTGTGAAGTACTTGTTGGTACGGAGGTCGTAGACCCAGACCTTCTTCGTCCACGGCTCCTTCGCACCGGACTTGCGGTCGAAGAACACGACGTTCGCCTTCACCCCCTGCGCGTAAAAGATGCCCGTCGGCAAGCGCAGCAGCGTGTGGACGTCGCACTCGTGCAGGAGCTTGCGGCGGACGGTCTCGCCCGCGCCCCCTTCGAAGAGCACGTTGTCGGGGACAACCACGGCGGCGCGCCCATGGATCTTGAGCAGGCTCTTGACGTGCTGGACAAAGTTGAGTTGCTTGTTCGAGGTCGTCGTCCAGAAGTCGGGGCGGTTGTAGATGAGCGTCTCCCGGTCGGTCTCACCCTCCTCGTTCACCACGGTGATGGACGACTTCTTGCCGAAGGGCGGATTCGTGACCACCACATCGAACTGCTGGCCCGGTTCGTCGCGCAGGGCGTCGTCGGTGCGGATGGGCGGCTCGCGGCTGTCGTCGTCGGGGCCGACGCCGTGGAGGAACAGGTTCATCGCACACAGGCGCGCGACGCCGGGCACCAGTTCCACCCCGCGCAGTGCGTCGAAGCGGAGGTGCCTCTTGGCCGCGCGATCGAGCTCGTGGTGGCTGGCGAGGTAGTCGTGGACGGCCAGCAGGAAGCCGCCTGTGCCACAGGCAGGATCGATGATCAACTCGCCCGGGGCGAGTTGCACGCACTCCACGATGGCCTGGATGAGGGCCCGCGGTGTGAAGTACTGTCCCGCGCCGCCCTTCACGTCCTGGGCGTTCCGCTCCAGCAGGCCCTCGTAAGCGTCGCCCTTCACGTCGGCCGACATCGAGAGCCACTGCTCCTTGCCGATCAGCTCAACTATGAGCTGACGGAGCTTGGCCGGATCCTGGATCTTGTTCTGCGCCTTCTCGAAGATGAGCCCGAGCATCCCGCCCTGCCCGCCGAGCTTCGCCAGCGTGTCGCGGTAGTGCTGCTCGAGCTTCACGCCCTCCATCTGCGGGCTGGCCAGGTCGGCCCACCGGTAGCCCCTGGGGATGGATTGGTCTTTGCCCGTGAGCGCGGCGCGCTCGTCGGCCATCTTGAGGAAGAGCAGGAAGGTGAGCTGCTCCAGGTAGTCCTGGTACGAGAGCCCGTCGTCCCGCAGCACATTGCAGTACGACCAGAGCTTCTGGACGATGCGATTCGAGGCGTCGGTCACGCTATGGAGCCCGGCGGGGACTACGAGGATCAATCCAGACTCGCTCCAGATACGTACCGTGAAGGGGATCGAAGTCCCGATCCGTGGTGAGGAGCGTGGCAGCGGCGGCTGATGCGCAGGCGGCGATCCAGACATCGTTGTCAGATATGGCACGACCGTTGCGCTTCAGGAAGGTATCGATTTCCGCATATCGTTCGAGTACCGCACGGCTTCTGATGTCCACAATAACCAGTTCGCGCAGCAGGCCGCTCAATATCATGCTTCTCGACTCTCCCCAGCCGCGAAACTGCGCGAATGCCATTGCCTCCCCCAGCGTGACCGCGGACAACAGCGGCCGCTCTGGTCGGGCTCGAAGCTGAAACCGGTCGTCGATTGCCTGGCCGATGGCGCCGCCGCGCGTCAGAAGGATCACGATGTTGGTGTCGAGGAGCAGAAGCCTCGACGGGACACTCATGACAGCCTATCGAGCGCTTCTATGATGTCGTCGTCACTCTCAACGTCGAGCAGCTGGCCGAAGATCGCGCTGACGCCTGATCGAGGCCCCTGCGGTTGTCGGAGCACCCGTTCGTCGAGAACGTCGAAGACCGGTCGCGGTTCGGCGTTCCACAAGCTCATGTCTCGCAGGTCAGCCCGGTCAATCCTCTCGGCCTCGATACGCAGAACAGACCCGGATGGTCGAAATTTCGCAACGCCTCGGACGACGGCTTCCTGGCCCCACAACCCACCCAGAGTTGACAGATCGACGGTATCGGCGTTGACGACGCCGTGTATGTTGGTGCCCGTTTCCAGGATCAACGTGAACATCCGATCGCTGTGCCGCAGGACGTCGAGCGCCCCAGCCACGCACACTTGTTGATCGGGAGGAATGGTCCGTCGCAACTTTCGGATGGATTCGACACCTCCCGCATCGATCCTGAGCGGACTACCGTCCCCTAGCTCCACCGTCTGGACACCGTGGCGCAGCACCCGCGAGAATTCGTCGAAGGTGCGAAGCAATCCATCATCATAGGCATCGCTCTCGGCTCTGCCCGCTATGGCGTCACGTACGCCCTCTTCGAAGAGATCGAGGCACGATCGGGCGAGGTCGACGGTCCGGAACAGATCCGACTGGCCGAAATGCTCAGGCACAGCATCGGCGAGCGATGGCGCCTCGACAACGAGAACGGTCGACCCTTCATGAAGGGCCACGAGCTCAAAGGTTGCGGCGTGCTCCAGCCATGCAGGCGGCTTTCCCCTAGCCGTGCTTCGACCTTCGACATTGAGGCGGACGGCTTGCTGGCAACCGACGACGAAGACGTCCAGGAGATCGCGCAGGAGTGCGCCATCGATCCGTACCCCCCGCGCCGCCGGCCCCGTGATCCGTATTCTGTGAGTCTTCAGAGACGTGTCCCTCATTCCCGTGTGCTTGGTGCTGGTCATTGTACCCTTTGTCCCCGGCGTTTCGACAGGGCGCTGACTGAGGCAGCCGTCACTCTCGCCGCGGCGCCCCCGCGTGTCGCGCGGCCAGGGGATGCAGGACGTCGATCGCCCAGCCCACGTTAATGCGCTCCCCCAGCCAGGACGGGCACGCCGTCCGCGCGTGGAGGCGCAGCCCCTGCGCGTCGTGCCGCGCGCGGAGGGCACGCACCGGATCGGCAGGCACCGTGGCCAGCGGGGGAACGTCGGGCAGGAGCCAGCCATCAGGCCGTCGGAACCGGAGCGTGCCGTCGGGGTCGCGATCGACCTGATAACCGTCCTCGTGGACCGCGCGGTGATGCCGCCGACAGAGCAGCGCGAGGTTGGCGAGCGTCGTCGGGCCGCCCTGCGCCCAGTGTCGGACGTGATGCCCCTCGCCGAAGGGGAGCCCGCAGCCAGGGAAGCGGCAGCCGCGGTCCCGATGGCGCAATGCGCGCCCCAGGGCAGGGGGAATCGTCCGGGTCCGCGCCCCGACCTCCACGGTGCGGCCCTCCTCATCATGCCGCATCACCACGCGGCTCGCGTCACACGCCAGGCGCCGCGACGTCTCCGCGGAAACGCGCGGCCCGTCCTCGAGGATCGACTGGCCCGGCTGATCCGGGTCCGCCAGCGCGGTGGCGTCGACGTGGACCACGACCTGGTAGCGCTCGCCCGGGGCGCCAGGGTCGAGCTCGTGATGGAGAGCCGTCTCCGCGAGCAGGACCAGCGCGTCGGCCTGTTGCTGCGCCATCGTGGGCGGTTCCGCAGAACCGCCCACTTCTTGGTACAGCGCTTCGCGAGCTGCGGCCAGCGCGCGCAGGAGCAGCGCGCCCACCTCCGGTGAAAGCCGCCCGCGGAGCACCACGGTGCCGTCCTCGTCGTGGTGGACGTGGAGCGCCCGGCTCGCGTGCTGCCGCGCCGTCTCCCGGGCCTCGGCCTTGCGGTCGACGCAACGCCAGCCGCGCACGATCCGCTCGACGTGGGAGGCCGTGCCGGCGCGCCCGACTCCCAGCAGCCGCTCTTCGGTCTCCGGTGTCGCAACGCGAGTCAGGGCGCGGACCTTGGCGTAGGACAACTCCCCGCGCGCGAGCGCTTCCGCCAGGCGCGGCAGCGTGCCGAGGGCGCGCGCCACGCGCACCCGCTCGCGGGCGGCCCTTAGATCAAGCCCCACCCGCCAGCTCAGCCATGCCGCGCAGGAGCGGAAGCCGTTGTTCCAGCCGCCGCGGGCGTCGAAGTCACGGATCAGATCGAGGAGCCGCGCGGCGGCGGCCTCGAGATGCGCCGACAGCTCGGCGATCTCATCGCCCAGCCGGTCCAGCTCCGTGATGGGATTCGGGGTTGCGGGGATGTCGGGCGAGTGGATCTGCATGGCGAGCCTCCCTTGTACTCGCGACTCTACACCCGGGTTTCCGAGCCGATCGGGAGCGCTCAGGACTGGCGATGTGGGAGCTGGGAATGATTTTCGGTCCGGCCCTCCGTTTCCGCCCACCGATGGGCCTGTGCGGGGCGCTGGGCAGGTATTCGTCGACGGCGCTCACCGCGCCGCCGCGCTTCCCCGTCAGGCCCGTCAAGAGAAAAATGCAGGCGGCAGGCTATCAGATTCGGCGACCATCGCGTCGAACGCGTGCACGTCCGTTGCACTGGGGTTGGACTGGACCGGTGAGCCTCCTTCAAGGGGGGAACTCATGGCTGGCTCTCGGCCCGGACGGAGCTTCGTCTGCCGCTCCGCCTGCGCCGCCGTTCGATCGTGTTCTTAGGCGTTTCCCGTCTCGAGAAGTTGCCGGGTGATCCCCTTTGCGATTTCCCAAAACAACCGAGCGTCGTGATCCTCGAGATGGACGCCATGCGTCAACTCCTTGTGAGGATGAATGTAGTTCCGGTAGTCGCGAACGACCTCTCCCAGGTCCTTTGCCGAAGACGTGATCCAACCCAGTTCATGCGCAACGTCAATATAGTTACGCAACGTCCACTCCTGGAGCATCAGGGGCTTACCGGTCTTCCCTTCGTGCGGTGCAGAGGCGGCCCGGAACACGCTCGTTTTATCGGTCTGACGATGTACTCGGGCCAGGAGAAGCGCCTCAAGAAGCCCACCCATCATTACGGTCGCCGCCAGTGGCGCCTTCGCTGAAACGCATCTCGTGCATTCCTCCCAGCGGCGCGCTAAGACCTGTCGCATCACGGGATCCCGTACCAGCGAATCGAAACTCGGTGGGTCATCGGTAGTGGGAGTGGCAGGACGAAGGGGAGCCACAGCATCGGTTCGCAAGGCGGACACCAATTTCCGAAGGCTTTTCAACGACTCATCGTACGTATGTCGTGCTGTGGCTCGATCTGCCGCGGCGAGGATTCCCTTGTACGATGCGTCGACAGCTTGAAGGAGGTCATCGCCTACGACTTGACGAAGCTCGGGCCTATGGTTGTTGAACCACGTGATACAGGTCGCGCGAACCACAGCCCGCTCGTCCGCCGACCGCACCTGGGGTGATCGCACTCGCTTCAGTAGGCGGCGGAGACGATCGATCTCGCCGATCGCAGCATCGATCGCACCATGAGCATTGGGCATGGGATTTCCATCACCTCTTGCGACTTGCCTTCGCCCCTTCGCCGCTGCGACGGGTTGTCTTCTTCCGTCTGGCCTTTGTTCCCCTGCGCTGAGCGGCGACAGGAGTGTTGCCCGGCAGGCTTACAGCGACAAGGTTCTCCCCTACCGTGCTGATGACGTACTCGCCGCGATTGGCACCCTTGTCCAGCAAGCCATTGGTATGCGCGTTGATCAATGTCTGGGCTGGCCTGGGAAAACGGTTTCGGCCCGTGAGCCGACACGCTTGCTGGAGATCGTCGGCGGTAATGAAGTCCTTCCTGTCAGCCTGAGGTGCAACGAAACGATAGTAGTGCGCCACCGTCGCGGCGAATTGGTTGTCGCTGGTCGGGTTCTTTTCCGTCACGAAGGTCTTGATGTCCTTCAACCCAGCGGGCTCCTCCTGTTTGGTGGTCTCAGCCGACCAAGAACTCCGTTCCTTTTTCGAAGGATCGGGGCCTTGTGTCGGTAACCCGAGCTTCTCGCGCGCCCAGCGGATTATTCGTTCTTGGTTTTCAGCGTCGAAGGGCGAGAGAACTTCGGCCAGCTTCCGTACAGCATCCAGGTCATCGAGTTTGTCTGCCACTTGGCGCTCTCCTTCTCTTTTGGATGGATACAATGCGGCTAACACGGGAATTGCTTGCGGTCTGCCGGCTCGCCGATGTCTCCGATCGGATACGTTCGAGGAGGGCACTCGCGGGCTCGTCGCTGGGATCCTGATCGGCGAGCCTGCCCTCGAAGGCCCACTTGAGGATGGACTGGCGGAGTCGCCAGCAGCGCTCCTCGGACTGCCAGATGACACTCATGCTGTGTTCGAAGACTGACGTCTGACGCTCGATCTCACTGATAATGCGTCTGCACTCGGCCTCCGGCGGAACTGGGATCCGGATACGGCGGATCCCTGCCTGCCCTATATTCCGCATCGACTCCTGGTTGCCTGTGGCAAGGGACTCGATCTCTCGTCGGCCAAGCACGCTCCGAAGAACCCAGAGCAGCCACCAGTCAAGGCCTCCCACCGTCTGGAGTCGGAGGATTTTGTCGCTCAGCATCAGCCTCCGTTGGATGGTGTTGACGATGACACAGGCCCCCACGAGTTTGATCGTGTTCGCTCGGCTTATCAGGAAGTCTCCGGGCGAGATGAAGTGTGTCTCGTTGACAAGTTCAGAGCGCGGACATGTCTTGCTCTCATCCTCGTCGAATGACTCCCATGTGACCGCGCTGACCTTCACGACGCCAACATCACTCGGTCCCGGGGGAATCTCGATGCATCGAAAGTTTTTCCCAGCCTCGATGGTATAGACGAAGTGATCCATCGTCGCCCAGCACCAGCCTTCGGGCAATTCCGGTAGGTCGGCTGTGTCGGGGGCGACGGGCCCGTGGTACTTGCCCCGGGCGCCGGCCTCGTGCCAGCGGCGGCGGCGCTCGGCGAGGATGCGCTCCAGGAGCGCCGAGGCGGGCTCGTAGTCGCGGCCCTCGGCCCGGGCGAGCTCGGCTTCGGTGGGCACCAGCCGGCCCTCGACGGCGGCCCTGAGCACCGAGGCCCGATACCGCTTCAGGTTCTGCTGCACCCGCTCCAGCGTCGCCACGGCGTCGTCGAGCCGAGTGAAGTAGCTCTCGATGACCTCGACGATTCGACGCTGCTCGGGGAGAGGAGCGAGACGAAGTCTGTACTCGACTATCGCCTCTCGTGGAAGGTGACCGATGGTGGTGCCGGTGAACTGCTTGGCGAGTCGACCGTTGCTGGCATCGAGATGTAGCTGGTACACAAGCCAGTTGGGCAACAGTCCAGCGCCGACCCGGACACGGTGAAGTGCCTTTTGGTACTTGATACCTTCGTCGTGCCGTGTCCAGACGGCCGCTCGCCCGGGCTCACCGCCTTCACAAACCATAACGTCACCCGGTTTGACCGCGTACCTACCGAGCTCGTGGTCTCTGAACGGCATCTCCAGAAGGTCGGAAACGTCGATGTGCCCCCAACGAACATTGACGTTGCGAAGGTACGGCAGACTGGTGCCCTCCGTACGCTTTCTGTCGAGCATCTTGCCAAGCTGTACGTCGGCAACTTCTCCCAATGGGGCCACTATCCAGCCAGAAGGAAGACCACTCACGCTGCCAGCACCTCATTCAGTTCGCGGAGCAGTGGCTCCAGCTCCTTGCCGAACACCTGACTCGCGCGGCCGCGGCCGCCCTCCTGCGCGAACGGGACGTCGTCGAAGTCCTCGATGGCGATCTCGAGGGACGCGGCGACGTGGTCGCGGATCATCTCCAGCCAGCGGATCTGCTGCTCCGTGAACTGGCGTCCCCGGGTCGCCTGCTGCGCCATCCACCTTTCGAACTTGGCGCGCACGCGCTCGGCGTGGGGCACCAGCTCGCTGTCCTGGCGCAGCGCGAAGCGCACGAGGGACACGATGTCGGTGAGGAGGCGCTTGCCCGACGCGCCCCGCACCTTGTCCTTGTCCAGCACCTCGTAGGCTCGCCACAGGACCTCGGGCGTCCACGAGCGCGGCGGCGCCTTGATGGCCGCGGCCAGCGCCTTGATGTCGTCGTACCGGAGGTGGTCGCGGTGGGGCACGGAGAAGAAGAACTGGAGCGCGTCGATCTCGTCCTTGTTCTCGGCGATGAACCGCTCGAAGGAGGCGACGAGAGCCCTGGCCCTCTCCCTGGCCTCGGCGCTGGCGCCCGCGAAGAGGAGCGCGTCCTTGGACACCTCGTCGATGACCTGCTCCAGCTCGCGCTTGATGTCCTGGAGGAGCTGACGTAGCGCGGGCCTCGTGGCCAGAGGCTCGACGGCCTCCTTGGCGAGCGCCTGGGCCGCTTGCCTCGTTTGCGGCTCGGTGGGCTCCTGGCTGCCGGTCAGGCCGTGCGTCCTGCGCGCCCGGGCCTGCTGAACGTCGGGGTCGAGTGCGTCGACGATGCCGTGGGCGATTTGCGAGAGGCCGGCGCCGCCCGATGTCTCGCGGATGCGCGCGTCCTCGTCGGGCCCGCACTCCCTGGCCAGGCGCGCGAGACGGCCGGCCAGGGAGGACAGCACGTCGGGGTCGCTGCCGCCCATGGCCACGTGCTCCAGGAGGGCGTTGAACGGGACGCTCTTGTTGCGCTCCAGCGGGTAGGTGTCGGCGAGCGGCGTCTCGGTGATCCCGACGCAGTCGACGATGACGAAGTGGGTCTTGGCGTGGGCATCGGGCGTCACGGCCCGGAGCTCCGTCGGGTCGATGACGCGCACGCCGCGCCCCTTCATCTGCTCGAACAGCACGCGGCTCTTCACCGAGCGCAGGAAGATCACGACCTCGACGGGCCGGATGTCCGTGCCGGTGGCGATCATGTCCACGGTGACGGCGATGCGCGGCTCGTAGGAAATCCGGAACTCCTGGATCAGATCCTTGGGCTTCTTGCCGGTGGTCTTGTAGGTGATCTTCTGGCAAAAGGCGTTGCCCCGGCCAAATTCCTCGCGGACGATCTCCACGATGTCCTCGGCGTGGCTGTCGTCCTTGGCGAAGATCAAGGTCTTGGGCACCTCGGTCCGGCCGGGGAAGAGATCGGTGAACAGCCGGTCGCGGAAGGTGCGGGCGATGAGCCGGATCTGGTCCTTGGCGACGACGGCGCGGTCGAGCGCGTCGGCCCCGTAGGTGATGTCCTCGTCCGGGGCTTCCCAGCGGAGCTTGCGTGACTGCCGGTGACGGTAGCCCACCATCGGCGCGTCCGCGGCCTCGATGGTGGAGCCCTGCGCGGTGATACGCGTGCGGATCTTGTAGACCTCGAAGTCCACGTTCACGCCGTCGGCCACAGCCTGCTCGTGGCCGTACTCCATGACGAGGTTCTGATCGAAGAAGCCGAAGGTGTGTTTGGCGGGCGTGGCCGTCAGGCCGACGAGGAAGGCGTCGAAGTACTCCAGCACCTGCCGCCACAGGGTGTAGATGGAGCGGTGGCACTCGTCGATCACGATGACGTCGAAGTACTCTGGCGGGTACGCGCGATTGTAGACCACGGGAAGCGGCTCCTTCATAGCCGCCCCGGCGAACTCGAAGAGCGACGCCTCCTCCACCTCGGGGGCGAGGTCGGGCTCGCCCTTGAGCATCGAGTAGAGGCGCTGGACAGTCGTGATGACGACCTTGGCCGAGGCCCCGATAGTGTTCGATGTGAGCCGCTGGACGCTGTACAGCTCGGTGAACTTCCGGTTGTCGTCGGGCGTGCGGTACCCCTGGAATTCCTTCTCGGCCTGCTCGCCGAGGTTCGAGCGGTCGACCAGGAAGAGCACGCGGCGAGCGCCCCCGAACTTGATCAGCCGGTAGGCGGCGGTGACGGCCATGATCGTCTTCCCCGAGCCCGTTGCCATCTGGACGAGCGCGCGGGGCCGGTTCTGGAACAGCGAATGCTCCAGGTTGATGACGGCCCGCAGTTGGTTGGGGAAGAGGAACGCCCGCTCCACGGGCGGCATCGCCCGCAGGCGCGCGCGGAGGGACGAGGGCCTGGTGTCCTCGGCCGCCGTGAAGTGGCCCGCCGCCTTCACCCAGGCGTCGAGGGTGTCGGCGGCCAGCCACTCGGCGAGGGTGCCCGGCTCGTGCACCTGGAAGACGCGGCGGCTGCGCGGGTCGGGATCGAGGAGATTCGTGAACTTCGTGATCGCTCCCGTGGAAAGGTAGAGGAATGGCAGCGGCTCGACGGGCGGGTTGAGCCCGGCGGGCAGGCCGGTGGAGTACTTCTCGGCCTGCACCTCCACGCCGCTCAAGGTGTGGCCCTCGGGCTTCGCCTCGAGGACGCCGACGGCCTTGCCGTCCACGAAGAGAAGGTAGTCGGCGAAGCCGTGCCCAGGGGTGAGCTTCAATTCCCTCACCGCGACGCCGGGCCCGGCAGAGAGGTTCGTCGCATCTCTGTCCTGGATGACCCAGCCCGCCGCGACGAGGGCCGCGTCGATCTGCGCCCGTGCCTTCTGCTCGGGGTCACTCGCTGCAGGGCTCACGCCGGGTGTATCTCGTCGCCCAAGGCTCGCATCGCCGCCAGGAGCGGCGTGGACTCGCGTATGCGGTCCGACGCTCCCGGGAGGAGGCTCTGGCCGAGCGAGCCGTAGGCCGTCACGCCGATGCCCTCGGTGACAAGGGGTGGGTCGACCACCGCCGGCGGGTGCTCCTGTTGCATTCGCTTCGCCCCGGGGGCCCACCCAAGAGCACTTGGCCTCCTAGCTTTGCCTATCGCCCGGCAGCAAGGCCTCGGGAGGAAAGAAACTCAGCGGCTGAACCAGACCCTCGGCTAGGGGAACAGCCGCTCGATATTCTTCGAAGCGATCTTCTCCGCCACGTCGGGCGGCAGCTTCTCGAGGAACCGGCGCGCCTCCGCAGCCATGCCGACCACCTGTTCCCACCGAGAAGTCGTCCAGGTGTCGCTGCCGAGCATGAAGCGGCCGGCGTGGCGGATCAGCAGGCTCCGCCAGGCTGGGTCGACAGTGCCGCCAGGCGCAACGTCCCCGTACCGGTAGGACAGGTCGGCCCAGAGGCTCGGGTGCTTGTCCATCAGCGCGCCCACCGCCTGCGCGCCCGAGGACATGCCGGCGTGCGCCCAGATGATCTTCGACCGGGGCTCGATCGCGAAGAGCTCGATGACAGCGGCATCGTCGGAATGCGCATGGAGATACAAGTTGCGCTGGACCGCTATCTCGGTGATCCGCTTGAGCACGGGCGTCCGGATGTCCTTGCCGTGGATGTGAAACTCTCCGATGCCCTTGTGCACCCCCTTGGCCAGTCGCTGCTCGAGGTAGGGGATGATGGACGGATCGCGCCACCACGTGCCCATGTCGTCGCGCGTCCGGTAGGGGCGGAGGATCGGGATGACCCGCTTGGGGTCGCGCTCGTAGAGCTTCAGCGTGCCGTCGTCGGGCGTGCTCGACACGAGCGCGCGTCGTATGCCCGCCTGGTCGAGGATGGCGAAGACGCGCTCGGGTGTGTAGACGCTCCAGTCGGGCGCGCTGTAGTGGATGTGCCCGTCGAAGAGCGGCGCATCGGCGGCCGCCGCAGGGCTGCCGGCTGAAAGGACGAGGGCCGCGAGGGCAACGATGAGCCGCATTGACCCCGAGGCTACCACAACTTAGGATGCCCGTCGGGGGAGGGTTGCCATGCTCGACGCGGTAGGCATGAACGAGATCAACAAGATCTTCGCCGTCATCGACGCCATGGGCGTCCACCGGGAGCAGGTGGTCATCCCGCTGGGCACCGGCAAGGGCCGGGTGCGGCGGCTGCCCAGCGGCAAGCTCGAGATCATCGTCGACGCCGAGACGCCGATCGACGTGTGGCTCGAGGGGCTGCCCGACCTGATTCGCGGCGCGCAGTCGGCGTGAGGGCT
>Ga0326597_10009486_pt1 | contig 13034 bp, 14 predicted proteins | sample RVTome_12_FD_203789 | JGI IMG/M metagenome (GOLD analysis project Ga0326597, IMG submission 203789) | Soil microbial communities from uranium-contaminated site in the Upper Colorado River Basin, Wyoming, United States - RVT100D185 | ecosystem: Environmental > Terrestrial > Soil > Contaminated >... | reverse complement strand
TCCCTAAAGTATTTTGCGAATTTTTCATTGATGCCGCCTTGATACGGAGTCAACCCGAGAAACCGTCTGATCCCCATGGCGCGCAACGCTTCCCTGTGACTCATCCCTGTCGTCACGACTGGGATACCATATTTGTCCTCCCAGCCTTGGACAAGTTCTCTTTCAGCATCATATCCGCGCACCATGAAAGGCGGGCCGCCTTCCGGGTGAATGAGATCAACGCCGATGCGCGCCAGTTCGGCAACCCGCTGGTGATAAATCTCCATAGCGCGCAAATATTCCTCTTCGGTGTGCTCTTGAGCGCCAATAAAGAGCGGGACGACTCCTACACCGTCGGGAAGGAGACGAATGAAATCTACCAAGGACCCCGATTTGTACGTTGGCTTTATGACTCCGACAATGCCCCTCCAGTTCGCATTGGACATTTATTTCCTCCTTCGGCGATCCAAAGCCTGGCTTGGATCATTCGCTTAACATGGTGGTAATGTTACACGCTTCTAAGTACCGGCTTTACGATCTGCAACCTGAATTGTTACTGAGAAACGCGGATATGCAAGAGACCCAATTGCAATTAGAGGAAAGTCCGCCTATCGACGGAGAATTAGCCAATCGGACTATTCCCTTTTTTCCTTGAGCGGGATCGAATCTAATCCGCGACGGTTTCTAGCAGCCTTCCATGTCCGCGTATCTCCTCCTTGACCTTGATCATTCGCAGCCCCGCCCATATGTGCGCGTATGTTGCCGCAATGACCGGTACTCCAATGTCAGCCTCAAGTTCGGTGATATGTGGAACCGTAAATTGGCCGCAAGGAACAAACACTCCTTGGGCGTCTGGCGAGGCTAAAAAAGTCTTTTTCACATGCTTATAAACCGCGTCGAGAGAGATGTCCTGGATCTCGTCAATCTGGCAACCCATCCCTTTCACTGTGCCAACCTCAAAACCGGAAGCGCGCCAATATTGTGCGATTTTCTGGTTCTGGTCATCAGGATAGGGTGTGGCGATCGCAACGCGTTTGATTCCTAGAAAGCGCACCGCATCGATGGTAGAGACCTGACTGGTTGTCGTTGGAATACCTGTCGTCCGAGTAACACGTTCGATGAAGTCGAGCTCTCCTTGGACTCCTTTTTCCCTAAATATCGGTCCGCCACCAACGATGATGCAGTCGACCTTCCGCTTAGCCAAGTAACCGATCGCTTGGTCAAGCTGAGCTTCCGATCTCTTGAGATCCTCGTCGCGAATGGCCTGTATAGATAGATTGGTCAGAGCCAGGGTTACACCCTCGGGAACGACCCGGAAAAAATCAGTAAAATAAGTCTCCGCCACCACTGCTGGGTATACATGCCCAATGCGTCCGCGCCAACCGTACATAATTTAATTCCTCCCTATTTATAAAGATTGTCGATGAAACCAGAGTTCTGTAGTTCCCTCACGAATCGAGCATCGACAAGTTCCTCAGGTTTTACAGAAGCCGCCTTGGGGTTACTTCTCGCAAGCTCGTTGAGCACCGTTTGCATTCCGTTGATTGTCGGGTAGGGATAGCGCGGAATTTTATCAACGAAGTAGTCGTACGCTTGTTCCAATGCATCAGTATCAGAGACGCGTGCATAGCGAGCAGAAATAGCAAGAGTATGGCTTTTATTGGTCTTGAACACTTTGATCGCTTCAACATACGCCCTCATGAACTGCCGCACGAGATCCTCGTTGCCCTTGATCAGTTTTCGAGTAGCAACGATGCCCGTGTCGAAGTATGAGAGGCCCATTTTGCTTGTGTCGGCAAGTATCCGAAGGTTCTGCTTCTGGGCCACCCGATCAAAAGGGGCATTTAGCACCGTGGCATCAACTTTGTTCCCGAGTAGCGCGGCAAGTCGCTCCGGAGAGCCACCCGTCTGAATGATGGCGACCTCAGTATCGGGGTTCACGCCTAGCTTTCGGAGCGCAAGACGCACCGCCACATCAGGAGAGGAACCAAATCGGCTAATGCCGATCCGCTTCCCTTTTAGATCACTCGCAGTGCGGATCTCGGGCTTAACGATTATTTGGTACGACATCGTGTCCATCGTGGCGGCAAGATAAACCACATCCGCGCCGCCGAGATACGCAAACGCTCCCGGACTACCGGTGAGCTGAGCGAAGTTAATGCTTGCGGATATCAACGCGGACATGGCGGTAGTGCCGCCCGGTATGAATATGAGTTCCTCGTTGATCCCGTATTTCGTAAAGATGCGGTCTTCCTTGGCAATCCAGACCATCGCGGCCGGCATATTGAAGGAAGTATAACTTACAGTGGCTTTCGGAACGGCTTTTTGTGCGCTAGCGCTATGACCAAATCCGAGTAAGACGATTAGAGTTGCGCTAAGATGCAGAACTAGACGGGTCATTGATTTCCCTCTTTCGCGATCGATTTGCCGAGGCATTAGCAAATGGAACGAGTCGCTTTGCGAGCGCTTAACGTTGGTGAATACGGAGCAACCTTTTTGCCTATCAGTAGTGCATTTGATGGCCTGATGTCAAATACGATTTGCAGATCACGGACCGGCTACGTATACGGTCGATACGTCCGCAGGCCGCTGGACTACCGCGTGGCATTCAACAAAATTGACGGAGCCTGGAAGTTAACGGCATTCGTTAAAGGCGATTAGTTCCACACCAACTCATTTCGCGACACAATCCCGATCGCGATCGTGTCAGAAAGTTCTGTTCAAAGTCGCCAGTGATTATTGAGGAGTAACTTGCGGAAGCAAAATCTACAGGTAATTCCGAGCAACATATGGCAATCGCCTAACAGCCCGTGGTACAAGTCCGTTTTTCACATGACGCACCGGATCGCCGCGAGGCGGTGACCGGGGGTCGCAAACAATCCCAGATTAAGTCCCCAGGGACGACGTGCGGTTACGCGGTCGCGCAGGAGCACCCACAGAGTAAAACAGATAGCCAGCACAGCGGCCAAACGGCCCCTGCAGGCCGCGTGGGGTTCCAATGCCCGTCAACGTGCGCATCCACAGGCCAAGGTTGCAGGCTGCCACGTGCACGAGCAGCCGTTTGAGAATATTGCCGTGCCCGCGCAGATGAGTTCGGCGCATCCCGCCCGTCTCGTAGAGGTGCGCATTGGGTCGCTCCAACAATTCGCCCCGTCGCCGCATCAAGTGCTGGCCGCAGTTGCCCGCAATGCGCCGCCGATTGGCATACACCGCGTCGCGCTCGGCGTGCTGATCGATCCAGTGCTGCCGACCGCAATCCGGTTCACTGATGTAGGTGCGTAGTCCCAGGTTCTGCATATCGAGCACGGTTTGCTTGCTGTGATAGCCCTTGTCGGTGACCAGTTCCTCCACCGTCCTCACCACGTCGTCGGTGACGGCGGCTACGGCTTCCAACTGTTGGACCGCTTCGGGCAGCGTCGTCTGGATCGTGGTGGTGTCGCCCAGATCGGCTTCCTGCAGCGTGACGGCCACGATGGCGCTGGTCTCCAGGTCCACCGCATGCTCGGCTTTGTGCGCTAAATGCGTGATCCCACCCTTCATCTTGGCAATGCGCGCGTCGGGGTCATGCGGATGCGTCCAGTCCTCGTTCGACCCTTTGTTCCTGCGCTTGCGATCCAGCTTGGCGAGATCGGCGCGCGTGGGGGTCTCTATGCCGGAGGCCTGGGCCAGCTGGGTCAAAAAGTCGTGATAGCTCTCCCCGGTGTCGCGGCGCACGATGCTGCGCAAGGCCGCATTCGCTTCGAGCGTCGTGGCGTCAATCGCTATCGTTTTCCCCTTGACCAGCCCAGCGATGCCCAGACACTGCACGACCCACGTGAACACCGCCCGATGGGTGTCCAGGTCGATCAATCGCCGCGTCCGCGCTATCGTCGAATGATCCGGTGCGCCCTCCGTCAGCGCCAGGCCGAGAAACGCGCGCACTCCCGAGGAGTCCGCCGCCCGCCACGCCATGCCGCGTTCCGAGTCCAGGCCTTCGAAGTAGCCAAGCAACAGGAGACGGAAATATTGTCCCGGCGCCAAACTCGGCCGCCCCATCTTCTCGGCGTAGAACGCCCGACACTGCGTCTCGACGAAGTCGTCGAACCCGTACTCGGCCAACAGCCGATTGAGTTTCTCGTAGAACGGGTGACTCACCGGCCGCGGTAGCTCACTAACCGCCACCCACATCGCCGCTTGCTGTTCGCGTATCCGTTGTCCCATCGCCATGCGCATAACTCTAGTGCGACGCATCGTTCCTCTCGATCTCTCACCACGGCCTGCCACCAGGCCGTGCTCGACTTTCACCACGGGCTGCTAGGCAAAGAGCTACCTTTGGATTGGCTCTTACAGGACATTCGAAATTAATTCTGCGTTTTTCAGATCAGGAGGAGAGAAGCATGACGTGTTATTCAACTCTTATGAGGGTCGCAACCACTCAAGCCGATTAAGGTTGACATAAGACGGCCTTATCGGATAGTCTGCCCAAAACTTCCATCGGAGGGCTCGCCCGTCATATTTTCGGCACCTGCTTAGCCTCCTCGCAGGTGGGTTAGGCTCTGGTCCGGGAGCAATGTTTATGCCTTTCGTGCCGGCGGATGAAAAGCAATTTCCTATCACTCAGATCAGGAGGCATCCCCGGATCCATGGCCGCGCTGATGTCGGGAAACGTCGATGGCGCCAAGGTCATTCCGCCTAACAATATAATCTTGCGGGAAAAGGGTTTCGCGAGATCGTCGGACCGAAACACCTGAAAGAAATGAATCTGCGCTTCGTCGAAAACGGCGTCGTCGCCAAGCGCGCTTAAGCGGAAAAGACTTTTGATGTCGTCAAGCGATTTCCAAAATCCCTAGTTGAAGGGTTAAGGCCGCTCCACGACGACAAAAATTTCGCCATGAAAACTTTGGGCAAATTCACCAAAGTCACTGGTACGAAATCGCTCGAAGAGAGCTACCGCTTCCGCGTCGATAGCTTTTTCAAAGACTTCAAGACACCGGTCGACGGCATCCGGCTCATGGTCGAGCAGCTGGCGTCGTCACGCATGATCGACGCGAGTTTGGCGCAGAAAACTCCGCTCACGGCGTACTACGAGCACCGCTACGTCGAGGAGTTAGAGAAAGAGGGTTTCTTTAAGAAGCTCTGGCAATAACCAACGGCGAGGAGCATAGCATGACAAGTCGAATCGAGGTCGATAGGACTGCTCGTTTTTTTTCCGCGATAATCTTGCTGTTTTCGGCGCTATTCGCTCAACCCCTGCTCGCTCAGGAAAAACCCAGGCTTTTTATCGGGGCAGCGAGCAAGACGCTGGGCTACAGTCCGCTTTGGGTTGGCTGGAAGAAAGGCTTTTTCGAACAACAGGGGCTGGACGTGCAAGTGCTCCTTTTGCGCGGCATGCCTATGGTCGTGCAAGCCCTAGCGGCGGGATCTATCCATTTCGGCTGCGGCGGCCCTGAGCCGTTTATGGAATCGAGCGACCGCGGCCTCGATTTCGTGATCACTGGCGGCGTCATCAACGGCATGACGCAATTCATCGTCGCCGGCAAAAAATATAAGACCTTTGAGGACCTGCGCGGCACAACCCTCGGCTCATCTTCTTTAACCGGCGGCCCGGTAACCGCTTTTCGCGAGGCTTTGAGACAAAAAGGTCTGGAATACCCGCGCGACTACAAAATACTGGTCATCGCCGGCGGTTCGCCCGGCAACCTCGCGGCACTTCAATCGGGGCAAATTGCCGCAACCACAATTGCCGTGCCGCTGAACTACGCCGCTGAAGAACTCGGCTTCAATACCATCGGCCGTCTGCTCGAAGCAGTGCCGCAATTTCAGTCCGCGGCTTTAGCTACTCGCCACTCGTGGGCTGAGAGGAACCGGCCGCTCATGGTGCGTTTCATGAAGGGCATGGTGCAGTCACTACGCTGGATGCATAACAACAAAGATGCCGCGGTAGAGTTTTTGACAAAAGAGATTCAGTTAAAGCCGGCCCACGCCTTAAAAGGTTGGGAATACTACACGCAGAACCGCATTTGGCCCTACGACGGCGAGCCGAATATCGAAGGCATGAAACACAACATCCACGTCTACTACGAACAGACCCGCGCCAAAGTCCCGGTGCCGGATGTCTTTAAATTTGTCGAGATGAGTTATCTCAATAACGCGGTGAAAGAGTTGGAAAAAAAATAGAAGCTACAAACCTTCGGTGGGAGATTCTGGCGGTTTTCAAATTCGCCGCAGCACCGACATCACTTCTTCTGCGCATCATCGCATCGACGAAAAACTTGATCTTCTCGATGCAATCGTCTGGCGTGCCCCAAACGGCCATGACATTCGGCCCTTCTTTTGCAACCGCTTGTCGTGCTTTCTCCGAGGTGCAGAGTTTTTCGAAGGCCTGTTTCGACGTGCTCTTGGTCGCGTAGGTTTGAATTTGCTCCGTCTGCACCGGCTGGCTGAGACGGCCGCGCAAAAAAACCTTGGCGTGAATGTTTCTCTTGTCGAAACGTTGCAATTGGATAACACGCGCGCGGTTCCCCCGCTCTCGGATTACAGCGGAACACTCGTCGGCGTCTTTACTCGCCAGTTCTTGATAACCCAGGCCAGGGACATCGAGTTGGATGTCGATGCGGTCGAGCAGAGGCCCGGATACCTTCGAAAAGTGACGCTGAATTTGCAGCGGCGTGCAGGTGCAAAGCCTCCGTAAGTCGAACCTGCGATTCCGTTCGCATTCCCGTTGTTCAGCCGCGAAGCGGTGTAATGGCGCTAATGGGTGACATAATCACTTTGCTACAACACAGCAGATATATTCTTCTTGACAGGCGCCTCATGGCTCAAATAAGTTAAAAAAAAATCATTTAGGAGGAACAAGAACGTGGCTACGACAAAGGAGTACAAGACAGTCAAAGTAGAGAAAGAGGATGGGATTACGTGGTGCATCCTGAATCGGCCGGAGAAGCGCAACGCGATGAATCCGCAGCTTCATTACGATATGCTCGACGCTATCACCGAGCTGGAAGTCGACAAAGAGACGAAGGTGTTGGTGCTCACGGGCGCCGGGCCCGCCTGGTGCGCCGGTCAAGATCTCCGCGAGTATTTCCGTGGGACGGACACCAATGCGCTGGAGAGACGGAAAGCAAGCTGGGCTTCTCAGGAATGGCGCTGGCGCAGGCTTTTCTATTTCCCGAAACCGACTATCGCGATGGTTAACGGCTTCTGCTTCGGCGGCGCGTTCACGCCGCTGATCGCTTGCGATTTCGCGATTGCCGCTGAGGACGCGACCTTCGGATTGAGCGAAATCAACTGGGGTGTCTTCCCGGGCGGATTGGTGAGCCGCGTCTTGGCCGACGCCATGTGCTATCGCGACGCCATGTGGTACATCATGACCGGCGATCCGTTCGACGGCAAGAGGGCAGCCGAGATCAAACTCGTCAATTATGCCGTGCCCAAGGAAAAGCTGCGCGAAGAAACCATTAAGCTAGCGAATAAGCTGATGGAAAAGAACCCGCAGGCGCTCAGAGCGGCTAAAGAGGTTTACAAGTATTGCCGCACCATGGACTACGGGCAGGCCGAAGACTATATGGGCGCGAAAGTAACGGCACTTCGTTTCACCGACGCGGAAAAAGGCAGTGAGACCGGCATGAAGCAGTTCCTCGACGAAAAGACTTATCGCCCGGGATTCGGCCCGTACAAACGCGGTTAGTCTCATTGTCTCGACGACAGATAATAAAGGAGATTAGTAAGAGATTAGGGTCTGCGGTTGGCTTTTTATCGTTGACAGCGTGAAATCGATTTGACTATCGTCGGTCCAAGCTATTGGAATTGGAGAAGTACTCGTCGGTAAGGTCGACTTGTTTATCGATGAAGGGGAGGATAGAAGCCGAGAAAAGGCTGGCGAGTAGGGCACGCAGCGTGAAGACGCTTATAAAAAGCCAACACTCGGCACCTTATCCGACACCTTTTCCATTTTCGTCAACGAGCTTAAGCAGTCAGGCTACCTGGATCGAATTTGGAAATAGCCCAGGCCTTGCGCTTCGCTCGCGACAAACAATCTTGAATAACGATTGAATGCGCTCGACGGCGTGAACGATTTGATCGATTTGAACTGCTTGAGTTTTGTGAGTTCTTTGAACCTAAAACCGCCTTAACGTTTTTAACGTTTTTAACGTTTTGAACGATTTGAACTGTTTGAACATCTTGAACCACGTTGAGTGTCTAGCGACCGCGGTTTGGAACGATTGATAAGATTGAGGGGGCTGAGCTAGCCCGGGTTTGACGGACACCTAAACCGGGGACAAATTACCCCAGGACCTGTTAGATGACCAAGCGAAAGCAGTATGCGTCAGAGTTCAAGCGAGAAACGGTACGGTTGCTTATCATTTTACCGGTAGATTGACGCGGAACGACGTTCCTTGCCCGAGGGTGCTTACTACCTCAATGTAGCCGCCATGTTCTTGAACAATCGAATGAGATATTGAAAGTCCCAGGCCCATGCCTTCTTCGTCATTACTAGCGAAGAACGGATCGAAAATGTGCTCGAGGCTGTCTTCCGGAATTCCGACACCCGTATCGCGGATTTCCGCCTGAACAAATGACGCGGGTTGGCCTCTTTCGTCGTTAGAGTAAGGGCGAGTCGTAATGTAAATCGATCCTCCCGCTTTCATGGCCTGAATGGCGTTCAGCACCAAGTTCATAAAGACCTGCTTCATCTGCTCTCTGTCGATCCAAACGTGCGGCAAGTTCAACCCAAGGTCCCTTCTAATATCAATGTTCCTTGCTTTAGCCTCGTCCTCCAAAATGCGACTGGTGCCGTTCGCCACATCATTTAGATCTTCCTGGACCATAGTCGGCTTCGACGGACGGGCAAAGGTCAATAGGTCATTTATCAAGCCTGCAATGCGGTCGATTTCTTTTAACGCTAACCCTTGAAATCCTTGTATAAACTCTTTGTCGTGCGCTCGCTCTGGCAATAACTGCGTGAATGTTCGGATTGCCACAATTGGATTTCGGATTTCATTCACAAGTCCAGTGGTAAAAGAACCCAGAGAAGCAAGACGCTCACGGCGTGCTTGCAGTGCTAGGTCTTGCCCCTGGCCTGCGACTACTTCGCTGTTCGCTATGTAATTTTGTTCCTCAGAACTTAAGTCGTAAGGCCGCTCGCGCAGCCAGCGCTCGGCTCTAGCCAATGGAGCACCTCTTAATAGAGCACCTGGATCGTGCCCCGTTTGTTCCCACTCAGCTATTCGTGCGCGGAGTTGTTGTCTCCAGTACAAAAAATCTCGATCTTCACTTGCCCAGGCCTGCAACCGTGGCCAATAACGTATGAGCGCCTCGTGACCAACCTCAACTGTATCTTCGTCGGTCAATCTATCTCGGTTCGTTACAATCAGTCGCGCGTCAGTCAACTTTTTGATAACGGTGCGCGCAATATTGCCGAACTCATTCAATTTCGCTCGGCGTCGGCTATCTGCTGTTCCATCGCCAACTTGAATAAGCTGCATGAACACCCGCCGCGCGGTTTCCTGTTCCAAGGGTGTTAAGGCTGCAAGTTTTTGGTCGGCTATTCTTGCGATCGCTCCCTGGACTCTACCCATACCCTGATATGACTCGTGAAGAATTCGATCTCTGTAACGATTCTCCCAGAGGGCGGCCAAGACAAACTCAAGAAGAGGAAGGCATCCGGGCTCGTGCCGTACATCTTCCAAGATACGGTTAGCCAGTCCAGGCTCGAACTTTAATCCTACTTTCCGCGCGGGCGCTTCAACAACCTGTTCCATTTCCTCTAGAGTCATCGGCCCCAGGTTTATAAGCCCATTTTCTATGTAATCACTGAACTCACGGCTTAACGAGATTGCATGGCCGTAAAAATCGGCCCGCAAGTTAAACACAATCGTCAGCGGCACCTGATTCACTGCTCTCAATAGAGCTTTCACAAAAGGTCCACGGTCTGATTCTGGTCCCAGAGTGAAAGTCTCTTCAAATTGGTCTGCCAAAAGAAGCAGGCGATCGGTACCCTTTGATTTGATCAGTACGCGTTCGATAACGTCTTCAAGAAGAATCTGTTCTTGCTTAAGCGAGTCGCCTAGTTTCTTAGCGTCGTGAAGGCGAGTTGTCTCATTCGACTCTGACTCCAGTAGAGATAGCAAGCACGCAGCTAGTCGGTGAAACGGGCGATCCCCAGGAGTAAAGGAAACGATATCCCAACTGGTTGACGGCGGTCTTTGGCGACGCAAAAGCGGAATGAGTCCCGCATGCGCTACAGATGACTTTCCACTGCCAGAAGGCCCTATTAGCGCCACAACGTTGCGTTTTAACGTTAATGTCAAGAGCCGTTCTGCGAACTCCTTGCGCCCAAAAAAGAAAGCTGCGTCCTCTTCCTGAAATGCCCGCAATCCCCGGTACGGGCAAACGTTTGTAACGAGTTCGCCGGCCGGCCGAGGAGATGCCTTTAACGCCGTTACTAGCGAACCCAACTGCACTGGGTCTGTTAGCGTCTCGCGAAGGTCAACCCAAGAATTTAGGAACAGAAATCCCGCTGTTGGACTTGAACCTGGGAGCAACACTGGGATCACGGGGAAAACCCGCTCCTCCTTCTCCTCGTTCACTTGCCTATCAAGGGCAAACCCTATTTCGCGTTTTTGCCAAGCACCGAAACCCTGAGGACCAATAAAGACGACCGCGCCACTAGCTGTAGCCAACGCTCTTTCCAGCTGTTGAGGCCACGGTTCACCGATTGCTAGGTCTTCACGATCCAGAAAAGTTGCTATCCCGTGATCTCTGAGGAATTGCTGAACTGTCCTGACCGACTCATAGTCGGTGCGGTTGTAACTCAGAAAAAGTGCGTCTTCTCTCATGGGTATTCAACAGGAGAGACTGATTATTTGAGTTGCATGAGTCCAAACACCCGGTTATCGCGCCCTCTCTCTAAGCTGTTTACCCGATAACCGACTGCCAATTCAATTGCCCTGGCCGATTTCACGGACCGTGCCCAAGAGAAAGGGAGAAAAGCGGAGAAGGAATGAAACATCAAGAGGGTCGGGACAAGCAACAGGGTCAGCAGCAAGGTCACACTTCGTTAATTCGAAGGAAGCAGAGTCAGGACTTTACCTTTGCTGCCTCCATGCTCCATGCATGCATGACCCTCCATACCCGCAGACCACCGCGTAGGCCCGACCCTCCATGGCGACCCAAATTAACTCAATACTTAGGCGCAACCCGTGAATCTCCACCCGCTAAGCCTCCACCAACACACGTTCAAAATAATGCGGCAACGAGACTCGGCTATGTGAATATCATCGGGTTGCCCGCATCAAACTGCGCCGAGAAGTCTTTCGCCTCCTTTGTGGCAAGTACTTTGCGAATGTCATCTGGGCGTCCACTTAGAGGTATCCAGTAACCGGCAAGTAATATCTCAGCAAAAAACAGTTGAACGCCCGCTATCGTTTGTTGCCCTACTCGGAACGGACGAGACCAAAGCTCTTTGTCGGCTCTTAACCGGTGCCGATACGCAAAGGGTCTAAACGCGTTCTTTGCAGGAGCCCTAACGTAACGGCGCATAGTCCCGCTGGGATCTACTTTTCTAACAGCTTCAATGGGGCGTAGTCTTTCTTCTAGCGCTGTCAATGCAATCATCTCAATAAATAATTTATGGATAAAGCGGCTCGTGGCTTTACCGTGCCCCCCCAATGTTTCCGTCTTGTAAGCTAAATCGAATGTGATTTCTTTCTTGTCGTGGAGGACGGACTCACCGGTGTGAGTACGGTAGACCATTCGTTTACCAAGGGATATTACTGTATTTCCCTGGTCGTCTTTTATGATGCGAGATTTCCGCTTTCGGTTAGTTATCCCTGCATAGGCAAGAGAGAAACTGATTGGAATAGATCTCATGAAGTCGCTTTCGACGTGCCTTCCCAGATAGTGATTACAGCTGTCACAGACGAGTCCTTTCGGTAGAATTGCTTGATCGCACCCCAATCCAAGCGGCAGCACATGCTGCTCGGTAGTGAATCCTTTACACCAAGTCATCTCGTATATGCAGGTCATAATACGGTAAACATATGGTAACGAGTGGTCATTAATATGGTGGTCCTGTCAAACCTAAATTCCTCTCGAACGTCCACCCCGTTACTCCGTAGCATGTTCTATCGGGAATTTTGGCGGTCGAGAGCAGATCGAGAAGATAATCGACCATCGTTAACATCTGCGAAACCCTTTGCCTAGTGAAGCTAGGAATCAGTTTATGCATTACCTCGTTGCGGATAAAACCAGAGCAGCCGCGAAACAGTAAATGAGCACTCTCCTGGAGGTCCTTCCGATCGCTAAACAGAATCCGCGGCTTTTCACCGCTCATCGCAGCTGAAATCAGCTCTGCTCCGGAAAGTTTTTCAGAGCAGCCGCTAAGCTGACGTACCCTATCCTCCAGGATCACACTCATCTCCCGGATCACCGTGTCAAACTGAGAGGCGAGGGTCGAGGGTCATGCCTGAATCTCCACTTATTTTTTCCGCAAGAAGGGGTTCTGCGAGTAGACTGTTGAAACCAATCGGCACTCGGTCACCGAGTTTTCTTGCCCAAGCGGTCAAGGACGTCGCAGGCCGGCCGCACCTCGTCCGGATTGCGTCGGTACTCCGTAAGGCGTTGCTCGGCAACTTCGAGTGAGCGTCTGGGACCGGAACCTCGCTTGGATTTTCCGCGATACGATTCCAAAGCGCTTGCAGATAACGGACCTGCTCTACTTTGGAAAGATTGCTAAACCCCGGTGGTCCGGGAATTGCCGTGTGTTCCATGGCTGGACCTCGATACAGATAATACTGCAAACCTTGCTCTGACGCCACTCCATTGGTCCTCTTGCCGGCGTCCTCGGCGCCTTCCGCGATGAGCTCTCTGCTGGACGGAGACGAGCAGAATAGCGGCAGAAAATTTGTGCGAACCGGGAACGTTGGCCCTATTTGAAAAAGCCTTCTCGGTCGAGCTTGCGAACGATGCGCTCATCGATTAGATCTTCGGCTTTCAAACGACTGAATTTAGGATCGACCCGGCTGAGAATGCGTATGGTATTGCGTATGCCTTCGGTCGTGGGAAAGATGCGGCGA
>Ga0326597_10009485_pt1 | contig 13035 bp, 13 predicted proteins | sample RVTome_12_FD_203789 | JGI IMG/M metagenome (GOLD analysis project Ga0326597, IMG submission 203789) | Soil microbial communities from uranium-contaminated site in the Upper Colorado River Basin, Wyoming, United States - RVT100D185 | ecosystem: Environmental > Terrestrial > Soil > Contaminated >... | reverse complement strand
CTTGGATCAGAGCCCGACGCTGTCAAATCTCCAGAGGAGGATCCAACAAATGCAGGCATAGGTTAACGCGCTGCGCTTACAGCAAGCTTACAACCGTAAGTGAGAATACACGGCCAGTCTTTTTGTCCTGAGTCCGGATATCGCCGCGCAAAAGATGCCCAGAATGCACGCCATACATTGGAGCGGGTCCTCGCCAGGGGTCCAATATATCAGTGGATCGCATCGCGTTTGGCGCTGATTTCGACCCTTTGCCGTTTACGAGCGGGTGACGCGTTTGGCGACTCAGCTACGAATCTCGGACTCAGGACACTAGCTGCGCGTCTCGACATCCCGCGGCAGGCGATGTAGCCTGCGCGGTCACACACATTTCAATCTATTTAGCAATGCGTCTGCTTATCGTGGAAGACGATCGCCTGCTTGCCGATGGGTTAGCGCGCTCATTGCACCAGGCCGGATTCGCCACCGACACGGCAAACGACGGTGCGGCGGCCGATCACATGCTGATTAGCCAGGCCTACGATCTAGTTATTTTAGATCTCGGTCTGCCGAAATTCGATGGCCTGGAGGTCTTACGCAGATTGCGCCGGCGCAGCGGCACCAGTGCCTCGGTCCCGGTGCTCATTCTCACCGCGCGCGACGCACTCGAGGACCGAGTGAAAGGCCTCGATCATGGCGCCGATGACTATCTCACGAAGCCGTTCGAACTGCCCGAACTCGAGGCCCGTGTGCGTGCCATGGTGCGTCGTGGCAGATTTGGCTCGAGCGCGCGGCTGGCTCACGGGCGATTGATTTTCGATTCCGTCGGGCGCCAGGCGTTGATCGGCGACTTGCCGCTCGATCTTTCGGCCAGGGAATTGTCCGTGCTCGAATCGCTGCTGCTGCGCGTGGGTCGCGTGGTCAGTAAGGAGCAAATTGCCGATCAGCTCACCGGTTGGGGCGATGAAGTCGGATCGAACGCGATCGAAGTCTATGTTCACCGCCTGCGCAAAAAACTTGAACCAGCCGAGGTTCGCATTCGCACTGTTCGCGGCCTGGGCTATATGCTGGAAAAGGATGAAAGCGGTTAGCCCCACATTGCTAACCCCCAATGCTTGCTCGGCCCGCGCGGGCGCCACGCACCCGGTTCGGAGGGAGCCATCAAATTCTTCGCTGAACCGTCAATCCGGCGCCAACTCACTTTCTGGCTGATCTTGCCGCTAATGGTTGCGCTCATCGCTTCGGCGCTGATCGCGCATAGGCTCGCCACGAATTTCGTGACTGAAGCCTACGACCGTGCGCTGTATGATTCCGCGCGGGATATATCGCGCCGGCTGCGGTTTCGCAACGGCCACCTGCTCGTCGATCTGCCGCCTGCCGCAGCGGAAATGTTTTCGATGGACGATCTCGACTACGTCGTCTACGAAGTGCTCACGGAAACCAATGAATTCGTCGCCGGCCGCCAAGGATTACCACGTCCCGACACAATTCCGGGCCATCGTCCACAGTACTATTATGCTTGGCACGGCGGACAAAACCTGCGCTTTACCGCGGTGCGCGCAACCTACGATACATCACTTCAACGCGCGCGGGCGCTCGTCATCGTCGGCGAAACCTTATCAAAACGCCAGGCGCTGGCCCGGGAGATTCTCCTCGGCGTCGGACTATCACAGCTTGGGCTGATCGCGATGATAAGTGTTGCGGTCTATCTTGGCGTTGGGCATGGCTTGCTGCCGCTTCACCGGCTGCGCCAGCAAATCGAGAGCCGTTCCGACCTCGACCTTACGCCAATAAGCGAAACGCAAATTCCGCGGGAGGTCCGCGCTGTCGTGCACGCACTCAATGAACTGCTGCAACGCCTGCAGAGAGCAATCGCATGGCAGCAGCAATTCGTCGCCGACGCTGCACACCAGTTGCGCACCCCACTTGCGGGGCTGAAGACGCACGCTGAACTCGCGCTAAGGGAAAAGACGCTCGAGGGCATGCGGGAGCGGGTTCTCGCCCTCACTCAGGCGACCGACCGCAGCGCCCGCCTTGCACACCAATTACTCTCCTTGGCACGTGCCGAGCCGGCGGCAAGCGTCGGTCAGAATTTGCGTTTGGTCGATTTGAACGATGTCGCCCGCGAAACAACGGCCGATTGGGTACCGCGCGCGGTCGAACGCGACATCGATCTTGGGTTCAACGCCAGCGACCGACCGATTCAGGTGCAAGGCAACGCAGTACTGCTACGTGAGGCATTAGCAAATCTGATCGACAACGCAATCCGCTACAATCGCTCGGGCGGACACGTTACCGTGAGCACCGAGCGTGTCGGTAGCGAAGCGCTGTTGCTGATCGAAGACGACGGGCTCGGCATCCCTAAGCAGGACCGCGAACGCGTGTTTGAGCGCTTTCAGCGCCTGGCTGACTCGTCGGCCGACGGCTGCGGTTTGGGGCTGGCCATCGTGCGTGAAATCGCGCAGATGCACTACGCCAGCGTATCACTCGATGAAGGCTCCGGAGGTGTTGGAACACGGGTGTGCGTGCGCTTGCCACTGGCCGCTCCGGCAAGCAAAGCACTTTAACTCCGGTTACGCGGAAACTACGGCGTCAGGTGCTGCGGTGTCCGTTTGCTCGTGGATTCTTCAGCAATGCCCGAGCAATCGCCACCCGCTGTTTTTCGCCGCCCGAGAGCTTTAAGGCGCGCTCACCAACCCGGTCTCGTATTTGTCCGGAAGCGACAGGATGAATTCGTGAATATGGGCAAGGCGCGCGGCCTCGATCACCGCGTCGCGGACGATACGCCGGACCGCGCGCTGCGTCACTTTTACGAATACGAATTCGCGCAACGCGGTGAACACGGTCGTGGACAACCGCAGCAGACCGTAACCGATCAGAAGACCGCTGACATGTTGCATTGCGGGCAGCCACAAAAAAATCGGGCACAGGTTCGCTGCGCCCGAAAGTCGCTACCAAAGGAGGAGGGTCGAAAACCCAAGGCTATCACCTCGAGCCTTCACCTATAACATGTGCAATCTAGATGCCAGCTTCATGGGCAATAGGAATCAAGAACTTACCCGAGTTACCCGGGGGAAGGGTGTCGAAGTTTCCGCCAGACCGCCGTAATTCAGGCATGGCACAGGCAATACGGTGCGAGTCTCGGTAGGAGTTATCGATCGATTTTCCCAGCCAGAGCCATCCGCAACGAGCCGCGGTTACGACCGTGACCACGGACCCGCGACGCGGACGCAGCAGCCGCGCGCCCCGGAAGGCGGGTACACCTACCGTTAATGACCGATCCTGCTAGGTCAGGCATTTTCCTGTTCCTTGGCGTAACCCAGCACGCCGTTACTCAGGCGAAACAGCCCGTAGGAGACCCATGCCAGAACGCGCGCGGGCAGCGGCTGCTTAGACCAACTCTCGTGCACAACCCCGCGCGCGCCCTGCTCAATCAGCGTAACCAAGCTGGTGCGCAATTGCAGGGCGAATGTTTGGTCTTCGACCACGACATTTGCTTCGCGCGCCATAAACAAACTGAACGGATCGATATTCGACGATCCTACCGTCGCCCAGTAGCCGTCTATCACCGCAACTTTCGCGTGCAAGAAGCTCTTGTGGTACTCCTGGATCTCGATGCCGGCATCGAGCAGGCTGCCATACAGCGCGCGTGAAGCGTGGTGCAAAAAAAAGTATTCCACTCTTCCCTGCAGCAGCAGAATCACACGTACGCCACGCGCAGCGGCTTGCGCAAGAGCATGGCGAAACCGTACCCCCGGCAGAAAATAGGCCATCGCGATGATGATTTCTTCGCGCGCCGCGTCGATCGCTTCCAGGTAGGCTTCCTCGATCGCACGACGATGACCAAGGTTGTCGCGAATCAGGAACGCGGCGCGCTGGGAACCACTTGCCGCGTTCGGTGCACAGCGCATGGACCACACGCGCCAGCGCTGGCGCAGCTGCGACCAAGAAACGATTACCCACAGCCGCGTCACCGCAGCGTGAATTTCGTCGACTATGGGTCCGCGCACGGTCACGGCAAAATCCACTCGCGGAGGCCTCTGCCTGGGCGTATGCATGTCATCGATGATGTTGATACCGCCGACCAGAGCAGCGCGCGCGTCCACGATCGCGAGCTTGCGATGGAGACGGCGCAAGCGCGAGCGGCGCAGATTGAACGGGGAGATGTCGGGCCGGTAAACAAGCAGCTGGACCCCCGCGGAAATCAGCTCGGCGGAGAGCGTATCCGCATACACCTTGGACCCAAATCCATCCACCAGGACGCGTGTAGTCACCCCGCGGCGAGCGGCACGGCTCAAGGCAGCGGCGATACGCCGTCCAGCCGCATCGTCCGCGAAGATATAGGTCTCGAGGTAAATCTCCTCGCGCGCCGCATCGATGGCGCATTCGAGCGCCGGAAAATACTCCGTGCCGGCACAAAGCAAGCGTACGTCGTTGCCGTCGGTGAAACGAATCATATCCGTACCACCGTCGCCGAAAGCGCCGCATGATCCGAAATCCGCGACCACGGCCGCCCGTGATGGACGCTGGCGCGGCGCACCCGAAACCCGCGCACGTAGATCCGATCGAGTTGCAGTAGCGGCAATACAGACGGAAAACTGCGCGCCGGACCTCCCCGCATGATCTCGAACACCTCGCTTAATCCTAGCGGGCGCGCCAGAAATGAGCGCGCATGCATACGCCAATCATTGAAATCTCCGGCAACGATAAGAGGCGCGTCCGCCGGAACCATCTCTTCGATGCGCCGCCGAAGCGCCATTAACTGCTGGCGCCGGCCGCGGCTGGTCAGCCCCAAATGCACGCATACGCAATGCAGCGGCGAGCGCCAGCCAACGAGATCGATCTCACAGTGCAGCAGCCCCCGCGATTCCAGTGCATGCGTCGAGATGTCCTTGTTCTCCCAACGAATGATCGGATAGCGCGAGAGCACTGCATTGCCGTGGTGACCCAGATCGTAAACCGCATTACGCCCGTAGGCGTAGTCATTCCAAACTGAGTCCGCGAGGAATTCATACTGGGGTTCTTCTGGCCAGTCGGGGATGCGCTTAGCGTGCCGGCTATGATTCCCCTGCACTTCCTGCAGGAAGACTAAGTCGGCGCCGAGCTGACGCAGACGATTGCGCAGCTCGTGCACCACCATGCGGCGGTTGAAATTCGAAAACCCCTTGTGAATGTTATAGGTGGCGATGTGCAGCGTATCGGTCATGAGGATTCGCTGTTAGTGCCCTAGCCCGCTCGCGGTCCAAGATTCAGCGGTTACGATAGGTAGTAAGCGCAACGCATCAGCATTAGTCCAGGAGAACACCCTATCTGCTGCTTCGCGCCAAGGCAACCACTGATAGCGCAGATGCTCGCGCGGTTCAATAACCACCGGCATACGCGCCGGCAGGGTGAGCCCGAATACGCGTTCGGTGTTATGCGTGACACCGGGGGCAAAGCGGCTCGCCCAACTGCGAAAAATCTCGAAGCGGTTCTGCACTCGCCAGTCGAGCAACGGATAGGGCGCAGCGTCGATGCCTGTCTCCTCACGTACCTCACGCCGCGCGGTTTGCTCCGAGGCCTCGCCTTCATGCACGCTGCCTGTGACCGATTGCCAGAATCCAGGCCGATCTGCACGCTCGAGCAACAGCACGTCAAGCTCGACGGAGTGAATGACCACGAGCACGGAAAACGGAATTTTGTAGCTCATGTCGAGCGGCAGCGCTTATGCGATCAGGATAGAAACGCTGACACCCGCGCAATCTTAGGCCGAATTGCCAAATTAGTGCGAACCCACACGGTATCGATTACTGTGCACTGGTCAAGGTGCGCGTGCGGATATGCAGCTCGCGCAACTGGCGCTCATCGACGCGATTCGGCGCATCGGTAAGCAGGCAGTTTGCGCGTTGCGTTTTCGGAAAGGCGATGATCTCGCGGATCGATTCCGCACCTGCGATCAGCGCAACGATACGGTCTAGACCAAAAGCGATGCCGCCATGCGGTGGCGCACCGTACTGCAGGGCATCGAGCAGGAAGCCGAACTTGGCCTGCGCTTCCTCGGCGTTGATGCCAAGCGCACGGAAAACCTTCTGTTGCACATCCTGGCGGTAGATTCGCAGCGACCCTCCGCCAATTTCCCAGCCGTTCAAGACCATATCGTGAGCCTTGGCCATCGCCTTGCCCGGGTCCGAGTCGAGTAGATCTTCGTGACCGTCGGCCGGAGAAGTAAACGGATGGTGCATCGCGTCCCAGCGCTTGTTTTCGTCGTTCCACTCGAACATTGGAAAATCCAGCACCCACAGCGGGCGCCATCCTCGTTCCGCGAGCCCTCGCTGATGGCCAATTTTCACGCGCAGGGCGCCGAGCGCCTCGTTGACGATCTTGGCCCGGTCAGCGCCGAAAAAAATGAGATCGCCGTCACAGGCATGCACGCGCGCGAGAACCGACGTGATGACTCCAGCCGGCAAGAATTTCAGAATCGGTGACTGCAATCCCTCAGCACCTTTTTCGATTGCGTTGACCTTTATATACGCGAGTCCCTTCGCAGCGTAGATTTTCACGAATTCGGTCAAGTCGTCGATGTCTTTACGCGAGAGATCTCCGCCTTGCGGTACACACAAAGCCGCCACTCGTCCATCAGCCAGCCGCGCAGCCTCACGAAACACTTTGAAATCCACGTCGCGCATGAGATCCGTGAGTTCTATCAGCTTCAGTGGAACGCGCAGATCGGGCTTATCCGAACCGTACAGCGCCATCGCTTCAGCATAGGACATTCGCGGGAACGGATTCGGCAACTCCGTACCGGCGGCCTTGCGAAAGACCTCGCGGACCAGGTCTTCCATCATTGCCAGGATTTCGTCCTGCGTAAGAAACGAAGTCTCGACATCGATCTGGGTGAATTCGGGCTGCCGGTCAGCGCGCAAATCCTCATCGCGAAAGCACTTGACGATCTGATAATAACGATCGAACCCTGCCACCATGAGCATCTGCTTGAACAGCTGCGGTGACTGCGGCAATGCGTAGAACATCCCGGCATGCACTCGCGATGGCACGAGATAATCGCGTGCACCCTCGGGTGTGGAGCGGGTAAGCATCGGGGTCTCGATATCGATGAAGCCGTGCCGATCCAGAAACTCACGCACCGTCATCGCTACACGGTAACGCAACATGAGATTGCGCTGCATGACGGGCCGGCGCAGATCGATAACGCGGTGCTCAAGGCGCACGGTCTCGGACAACTGTTCGTCGTCGAGCTGAAATGGCGGCGTTACCGCGGTGTTCAAGATATCGACGCGCTCGGCCAATACCTCGATCTCGCCGCTCACCAAATTCGGATTTATCGTGCCATCCGGGCGCGGGCGCACTCGCCCGCGGACATGTACCACGTACTCGTTGCGCAGCTTCTCCGCAACTGCGAACGGTGCGGGACGATCCGGGTCGCAGACGACCTGCACGACCCCTTCGCGGTCGCGCAGGTCGATGAAGATCACACCGCCATGGTCACGGCGGCGGTGCACCCAGCCATATAGGTCGACTTCAGTATCGAGGTGCTTGCGGCTAATCAGTCCGCAATAGTCGGTGCGCATCGTTAGTTCCGTTTCATTGGCGACCGCCGCGCCATGGTCGCATTACAGCGCACAGCCGAGTTATTGGTTGACGGCTTCTGCGCGGCGCGCCCCTGGTTGGCGCAAGGGTACAGCGCTCGTGGCGCTATCGGGCGCAACGACACCCATCGAGATGATGTATTTCAGTGCCTCGTCGACACTCATCTCCAGCTCGACCACGTCGGCACGCGGCATCATCAGAAAAAATCCCGAGGTAGGGTTCGGCGTGGTCGGGACGTATACGCTGACGTATTCCCCAGACAGGTGATTGACAACATCGCCTCCTGGACGGCCGGTCTGAAAGGCGATGGTCCACGAGCCGGTACGGGGATATTGCACGAGCAGTACCTTGCGAAATGCCTGCCCGGTATCCGACAGGACGATGTCGGAGACTTGCTTCACGCCATAGTAGATCGACTTGACGACCGGGATGCGTGAGAGCACGCCTTCCCAAAAACGCACCAGACGCTGGCCAAGAAAATTAGCGGCCAGCAACCCGGTGAGAAATACGACGAGGATCGTGAGCACTGCGCCAAATCCGGGAATATGTATCCCCCAGAGCGCTTCCGGGCGCAACCTAGACGGCAACAAACCTAGTGATTGGTCCATTGTGCTGATCAGCCAGTTCAGCACCAACAGGGTAATACCGAGCGGAATCCAGATCAGTAACCCGGTAATGAAATATCGTTTCATCAGGGACTAGCGGGACTAGCGTCGGCGGCGGCGGACTTTTCCGGTTTCGAGGCGCTATCGCTGGACGAAGTGCCGCTGTCGCCAGACTTAACGCTGCTGTCACCTGACTTGCTGCCGCTATCGCCAGACTTAGTGCCGCTGTCACCGGATGCACCGCCGCCACCTGCGCCTCCCTTGGACTCACTTTTGGTAGGGGCGGGTTTGCTCGTACCGTTATTCTTGAAGTCGGTCGCGTACCAACCCGTGCCCTTGAGCTGGAAACCGGCCGCGGTCACCTGTTTCACGAATGTGCTCTTGCCGCACTCGGGGCAATCCGCGAGCAGGGGATCGGTGATTTTCTGCAGGTAGTCGTTCTGGTAGCCGCAAGCGCTGCAACGATACTCGTAGATGGGCATGGGGAGCTCCGAGATATACCTTTTGATTATAGCTGAGCGATCCTAACTAGGTCAGCGGAATGTTGGGGCGCGACAAGCAGATCTCAATACTCGCAGGACACAAACAGGCTGTCATCGAGGGCGCCGCCCGATGGGCTTGCCGAGGAGGGAAAGCCGAAGAACGCGGTCGGGCCCGACTGATCGGCCGATTGCCTTTCGTCTGGCGCTCCCGCATACTCGGTCGGTCGCTGATTCGACTCCGCGTCCGGCACCGAACGCGGCCACCCAGATCTGGAGGTTCGCATGCCGAATGGTACGGTCAAGTTCTTTAACACCACCAAGGGCTTTGGTTTCATTGCCCCCGCCGATGGCTCGAAAGATGTCTTCGTTCACATCTCCGCGGTCGAACGTTCCGGGCTGCCCGGTTTGTCAGAAAATCAGCAGGTCTCTTTCGAGGTGGAGCGCGGGCGCGACGGTCGCGTTTCGGCAGTGGATCTAAAGGCCCTTTAAGACGGCGATCCGCACAGCGCCGGGGAGGAATCCGCCATGTTTGTCGTCTCTGCCGACCTAAGCCGGCATAGCCGGAACCAAACAGGTTAAAGTAGGTGAACACCTCGACCAAGGGAGGCGGCGATGACGCAGATGCTGACCGAGCGCTACCGGGACCGCATGGTGGGGGTGCTGTCGTGCTATGACCGAATCGTCATCACGGGGACATTGCCGGGAGCGTGCTACGCGGGCGGGATGACGAGCTTTCTTTACGCCAAGGGTATTCGCATCTTTGACTACGCACGCTTTGCCGAGCCGCTGCGCGAGCGCATCCGCGCCCGAGCACAGGAGGCTTGCGCCGAGGCGGGTATCGAGATCGAGCACATCAACAAAGCCCACATCCGCAAGGAAGACGTGGTGGCGAAGGTGCTGGCGCGCCGAGGCGATCATCCAGGATTGGTGCACGTGATCTCGGCGATGGAGGCGTGCGAGAGTTACCGCCCCTGGCACGACAAGGCCACGGGTAAGACGGCGCTCAAGCCCGACTCGGGCAAGTGCCTGCACTACTACTTTTACTTCATCGACGAGCAGCTGGGGCTGTGCTACCTGCGGGTGCCCACGTGGTGTCCGTTCCGGCTTCAGTTTTACTGCAATGGGCATTCGTGGCTCGCACGAAAGCTCAGCGCCGCGCGCATCGAGTTCAGTGCTGCGGACAACGCCTTCGTACGCATTTCTGACTTTGATCGAGCCCAGGCGCTCGCCGATGCGATGCGCCCCGATGAACTGCACCGCAGGCTGGATCGGTACGCCAAGCGCTTTTGCCCCGTGACCGATGTCTTCGCTCAGGCTTACCACTGGAGCCTGATGCAGGTGGAGTACTCCACCGACCTGGTCTTTCGCTCGGAAGCAACGCTCAAGCCGCTGTACGAGCAACTCGCGCGCGAGGCGGTACTTTCGGTCAAGGCCGAGCAGGTGGCAAGCTTCTTGGGTAAAAAGATCACCCCAGTGCTCGCCCAAGAGTTGGGCAGCCGCTTCGCAACCCGTATCGAAGGCACCTGCATCAAGCACCGCTTTGCCAAGACCGGGGTGAAGATGTACGACAAGTTCGGCTGCGTGCTGCGCCTGGAAACCACCACCAACGATGTCTCGTTCTTCAAGCACCACCGCAAGGTGGAACATCGCGATGGCCATGTCACCCGCGAGATGGCGGGACTGAAGAAGTCCATTTACAGCCTCATCGACCTGCGCGAGATCCTTCTGGGTTGTAATCGGCGCTATCTGGAGTTCCTCTCGGCCATCGGGGACGCCTCCGCGGGCACACGCGATCTGTGCCGACTTAGCGAGCCCCAGCGCGAAGGCGATCGCACGATCAAGGGGTTGAACTTCTTCGCCCCCGACGAGCAGAAACTGCTGCGCGCTCTGCAACGCCCGGAGTTCAACATCCATGGCGTACGCCGCGCCGAACTCAGGGCCTTCGCCAACGACTACACCGAGTCGCGCCTGTCGCGCGAACTGCGCCGTCTGCGCGCGCTCGGCCTGATCAAACGCGTCGCACGCTCGTACCGCTACTACCTCACGCGCCTGGGCCGATCGGCCATCGCTGCGGCTTGCTCCCTGACGCAGTTCCAGATCATCCCCGCTCTGGCTACCGCGCGATGACAAATTCTTCGCCAAAATCGTCAACTCTTGAGTGATAAGAGACTAACGGTCGATCCATCCGACCACGATAAATTCCTGGCGCACGTTCTTGAGAACGCGCGTTTGACGCGCACCACCGAATCGGGTTGCCGCCAGTTCGATGTCGCCGTGAACCCCGAGAAGCCGGGAGAGTTTCTGCTCTACGAGGTTTACGACAGCCGTGCGGCATTCGACGCGCACCAGGCAAGTACCCACCTGAAGGCCTTCCGCGAAGCAGCCGGCTCGATGTTGAAGAACCGCAATGTTCGGTTCTTTCAGCGCCTCGCGCCATAGGATTCAGAACTCTGACTTGACTTTGCGTCACTGCCAAGCGGCGGCGCCTTTAGTCTCGACCGATGGACAAGATCCGATAATGGCGCCAAGCGACATTCTCGATGCCTGTTGCGCACGCGCGCGAGCGTATCCCAGGAAAGTTGTTTTCCCCGAGGCGGGTGACGAGCGCATAGTCGCGGCAGCCCGCAAGCTCAAGGATGAGGGGCTCGCCATTCCGGTGCTGCTTGGCACCGCCGACGGCATTGCCGCCGCCGCGCAACGTGCCGGCGTAACGACCGATGGCATATGTTGTATCGATCCGGATAGGAGCGACCGGGTACCAGCGTTTGCGTCGCTCTATTCCACGAGCCGGCCGAACGTGAAGCCGAAAGCGGCTGAGCGTCTGCTGCGAAAACCCCTGTTTCACGCGGGCATGATGGTGAAAGCAGGCGATGCAAGCGCCATGATTGCGGGCGTAGCCACGACGACTGGGCGCGTAATCGAAGCGGGCCTATTGACCGTGGGCATGGCGACGGGAATGCGCACCCCGTCCAGTTACTTTCTCATGCTGGTCCCTGCGGCTGATGGCGGCGCAGCGCGTGCCTTTATCTACGCCGATTGCGCGGTCAACGTCGATCCCGATCCCGAAGCGCTCGCCGACATCGCGCTAGCTTCGGCGCAGAGCTGTCGTGCAATCCTCGATGCAGAGCCGCGCGTGGCACTGCTTTCATTTTCGACCAGGGGCAGCGCTCAGCACGGGCGTGTTGAGAAGGTAGTGCGCGCCCTCGCCCTTGCCCGAGAACGCGCGCCGGAACTTGCCATCGACGGCGAGCTACAAGCCGACGCGGCATTGATGCCGGAGGTCGCCGCGAAAAAGATCAAGGGCGAGAGTTCGGTCGCTGGCCGCGCCAACGTGCTGGTGTTTCCAGATCTGGACGCGGGCAATATTGGCTACAAGCTGACACAGTGCATGGCCGGCGCGCGGGCGATCGGCCCAGTGCTGCAGGGCTTCGCGCGCCCGATCAGCGACCTATCGCGCGGCGCCAGGGTCGAGGACATCGTCGCGACGACCGCGCTGGTCCTGGCCGGCGCGACGCTATAAAAACGTTAGCGCTGGTCGAGCGGCACGTAGTCGCGCGGGGTGGGCCCGTCGTAGAGCGTCAGCGGGCGCAGCAGTATATTGTTCTCGATCTGCTCCAGCACTTGGACCGTCCAGCCAGGAACACGGCCTACAGCGAAGATCGGCACGAACAAGTCCTCGGCGATGCCATTCAAGAAGTACACCACTCCAGCGTAGAAATCGACATTAACGTTGACGCCGTGTCGTGCATAGGGCTTCATTGCCGCTACCACCGCCTCCAGGATTTGGTACCACTGCGGCTGGCCCATTTCGCGCGAGAGTTTCTCGACCCCGGCGCGCATGTGGCGCGCACGCGGATCCTCGGCACGATAAACGCGGTGGCCAAACCCCATCACCGGATCCTTGTTCAGGCGTTTGAACTTTACGTATTCACCGGCTTTGGAAGCATCGCCGATCTCTTGCGCCATGCGCATGACGTTTTCCGCGGCGCCGCCATGCGCCGGCCCGGACAATGCTGCAATTGCGGCGGTGATCGCTCCGTGCAGATCGGCATCGGTGCCTGCAACGACGCGGGCCGTGAACGAAGACGCATTCGACCCGTGCTCGGCATGCAGCACCAAATCCATGTCCATCAGCCGTGCTGCGTCCGCGCTGGGCTCCTTGCCTTTTAGCATATACAGAAAATTGGCAGCCTGCCCGAGCTTTGCGTTGGGTGCAACGGGTTCGCGACCATTGCGTATATGTTCGTGCGCCGCCACGATCATCGGCACCTGGGAGGTGAGCCTGATGCCTTTGCGCAGCGTTGCCTCCGGCGACTTGTCCGCCGTCTCGGAATCGAACGCCGATAGCGCGGACACCGCAGTGCGCAGCACATCCATCGGGTGCGCGT
>Ga0326597_10009484_pt1 | contig 13035 bp, 12 predicted proteins | sample RVTome_12_FD_203789 | JGI IMG/M metagenome (GOLD analysis project Ga0326597, IMG submission 203789) | Soil microbial communities from uranium-contaminated site in the Upper Colorado River Basin, Wyoming, United States - RVT100D185 | ecosystem: Environmental > Terrestrial > Soil > Contaminated >... | reverse complement strand
GGCGGCGTTGTCCTTGTTCTCTTCGATGAGGTTCTAAATTACCTGAACCGGCATCGAGGAGTGGCAGATTCTTTTCACGCATTTATTCAAAATCTCACAGTGGCCACCACCGGCACAACCCGCGCCGCAGCGGTGGTCAGCTTGCCGCGAAGCCAGATCGAAATGTCGGAGTCGGACCAGCAGTGGCAGGATAGGATCACTAAGGTTGTGCGGCGGGTAGCTAAAGATCTTATCGCCAATGACGAAAGTGAAATCAGCGAAGTCGTGCGTCGAAGACTCTTCGAAGACATCGGCAGTGAACGAGTTAGAAAAAACGTAGCCAAGGTTTACGCCGACTGGTGCTTTGAAAAACGAGCGCAACTGCCGCCTGAATGGACCGCCGTCGATACCGTGGCGACCGAAGCCAAAGCGCGCGAGTATCTACGGAGCCGGTTCGAAACTTGCTTTCCGTTTCACCCGGCGACGCTGTCGGTCTTTCAACGCAAATGGCAGGCCTTGCCGCAGTATCAGCAGACGCGCGGAACGTTGGCGATGCTTGCCCAGTGGGTGTCGTGGACTTACAGAGAAGGTTACGAACGGGCGCGCCGGGAGCCGTTGATTACCCTAGGTTCGGCTCCGCTTGAGGTGTCGGAGTTTCGAGCGGTGGTGCTTGGACAACTAGGGGAGTCTAAGCTGATTTCCGCCATTGAGACCGACATCGCAAGCCAGCATTCCCACGCGCGGGCGCTTGATGCCGATACGAAGGGACCTCTGCGTGACATTCACCGGCGCGTAGCGACAAGTATATTATTTGAATCCTCCGGCGGACAAGTCGATAAGGTCGCGCATCTGCCGGAGCTTCGATTTGCTCTGGGGGAGCCCGACATAGATACCACATCCATTGATAACGCGGCTTACAGTCTGGAATCGAAAGCCTTCTTCATTAGCGCCATCGGTTCGGACGGCTACAAAATCTATCATAAGGCAACGATCCGTAAGGCTGTCAGCGACCGGAGGGCGTCTCTGGACGAGCGGACGGAAACTAAACCGACGACGCGGAGCTTAGTGAAGAAGGAATGGGAGCGCGGCGCGACTATACCAATCGAACCTTTTCCTGAGGATGGCGCGGCGGTGGCCGACTCGCCGAGACTAACGCTCGCTCTCATGGACCCGGAGACTGAGTGGACAGGCGCAGGACCGGTTCGGGAGCGGATCATCGAGTGGTCCAAGATCAGGGGAAAGTCACCGCGGCTTTATCCTGGTTCTATCGTCTGGTGCTTTAAAAAACCGGGGCGCGACCTCCGCGACAAGGTCGAGGTGACGTTGGCGTGGAAGAAAGTCTCCAAGGATATCGCGGATGGAGTGTTGGGTACCGACTACGACCGGCCTGAACGCGCGGAGATTCAGGGCAAGGTGAGCGGTGCAGAGGAGGATGCAAAAGATGAAGTGTGGGCCAGCTATCGATTTATCGTTCTAACTGACAGCAAAGAAGCAGACGGACTGAAGATTGTGGATCTGGGAGCGGGGCATTCGAGTGGCCCGGAAACCCTCTGTGGACGTGTTATACAATCGCTCAAGTCCAGTGCTCTACTCAACGAATCGGTCGGCGCTGGTTATTTGGATCGCAATTGGCCGCCGGCTCTGAAGGAGTCGGGAGCGTGGCCCCTTTCCAGCCTTAGGCAGAGTTTTCTTAACGGCTCTCTCACTCGATTGCTCGATCCCGACGCCGTGCTCAAAGCGAAAATCGTTGAGTTTGTCGGCAAAGGAGATTTCGGTCTCGCCTCTGGTAGCCGATCGGATGGAACCTACGACCGAATTTGGTTTGAAGAACTGATATCGCCGGATGAAGTGAACTTCGATGCTAACGTGTTTCTTATAACGAAGGCTAAAGCGAAAGCACTCAAAACCGAGCCGCTGATCATCGAGCCATTCCCTAAGGAGAAACCGCCGGAAGAAAAGAAGGAAGAGAAGGAGAAGCCCACGCAGGAGTCACCACTCGGTGCGACTACGCTTAGCCTCAGTGGAACACTTCCTCCCGAAGTCTGGAACCGTCTTGGCACGAAGCTGATAACGAAGCTCAGATCAGGCAATGATCTAAAGATAGAAGTGGGCTTTTCTGTTTCGATCGATGCCAAACTTGCTGGAAACTTCGAAGCTGAGCTGCGGCAGATTCTTGAGGACCTCGGTTTGGCTGACAAGATCCGGGTGAACAAAAATTGACGGGATACTATGGACAAGCGACTTCAAACGGTTACCTTTCAATTAGACGTGGAAGTCTTCGACCAACTGTGGAAGGCGGCTAAAGATCTAGGAATCAGCATTGATGAACTTGCGCGGTAAGCTGTTTTAATTTGGCTTTGTCAGCGGGCCGTAAAAGAGTCAAGCGAACCTGAAGGAAACAAAGACAAAGATGACACGATCATAAGCCTCGAGGACTCAGAGCACGCCCTCATAACGCAGACACTTGAGAAATACAGTGGAAATAAAAGCAAAGCCGCTGAGGCTCTCGGGATCTCGACTCGCACTCTTTATCGCAGACTGGAAAAGTACTCATAGAAACGTAAACGGGTCGTAAACGGGTCACCATTAGCAGACAAAAAGGAAAAGGGGACATTCTGAATTTTAAAGTTTCTGCTGGTCACGACAAACCCAGCCTCAACATCTTTCGCCTTCGAGGCGAAAGCCTCGAGGAGTCCGACAACCGTCCCATCCTGACGTGCTTGTCCTGAGCATCGTCGATGTCTCGAAACCGCCCTCGTGAAAGGGCGCCCGCGGACCATTCATAGCTTTCGCGCAGCCCAACCTCATGGTAAAAGATAATCTCACTTGCGCCTCGCCCGAGGACTTGAACCAGTTCAAACCGTTCAAAAGGTTCAAGCAGTTCAAGTCGTTCAAAGCTAGGCTCCCGAATTGAATCTATTTAAGCCGCTGGCAAACAGAATCTTTGGCAATCTATTGATTTTTAATCACTGATACAGGACCGTTCTCTTGCCCAACAAACTAACCGGACTTTTTTACGGCTGGCGCATGGTGGCCGCCACTTGTGCTCTGCGCGTGCTCGGCTCCGGCCTTCATAGTTTCGGCTTTACGGTGTTTTTTCTGCCTCTCAGCCAAGATTTAGGCCTCAACCGCACTTCGACCTCGCTGGCTTTTTCGCTGGCGCGTGCGGAAGGCGCCATCGAAGGACCGATCGTCGGTCATTTGCTCGACCGGTACGGCCCAAAACCGATCATGCTGGCGGCGGTTTTGCTGATGGGAGTCGGCTACCTGTTGCTCTCCCAGGTCAACAGCTACGCTTTGTTTTTAATCGTCTATCTCGGCGTTATTTCTCTCGCCCATGCCGGCGGATTCATGCATGCGCCCATGGTGTTGATCAACACCTGGTTTATCCGCCACCGTGCCCGCGCCATCACTATCAGCAGCGCGGCGTTTGGGCTGGGAGGCGTTATGGTGGCGCCGATCCTTAGCGTCATCGTGCAAACCTGGGGATGGCGTTGGGGAGCCGCCATCGGCGGCCTTCTGTTCCTCGCCATCGGCGTACCGCTCAGCCTGACGGTTCGCCGGTCGCCGGAAAGCATCGGGCTCCTGCCCGACGGCGATGAACCGGCGAGCCTGCAAGCCGTTGAAGACGGCCAAGAGCAGGCGATTCGATCGGAAGTCGATGTCACGGTGGCCGAGGCGCTGCGTTCCTTCGCGTTCTGGGGCTCGGTGCTGGCGGCGGGTATTCGCAACGGTTCCTACCATGCGATCTCGGTTCATTTCGTGCCCATCATGGTTTGGAAGGGACTCAGCCAATCGGAGGCGGCTTTGTTGCTCAGTGTCTATGCATTTCTCGGCATGGCGTCGACGCTGATAATGGGCTGGTTTGCCGACAAGGCGAACAAGCCCCGCCTGACGGCGGTCATTTTATTCGCCGGGGCCGCCGCGATGTTTCTCCTGATCCTCGGTAACTCGCTCTGGTCTCTGTGTCTGTTTACGATGTTCTTCGCTCTGGTGGAGACCACTTTCCCGCTTGGCTGGGCGGTGGTCGGAGATTTGTTCGGCAGAAAACATTACGCCAAGATTCGCGGCTATATGGTTTTGTTCTACACCTGGGGAGGAGTTCTCGGTCCGGTGATCGCCGGAGCGATCTTTGACCGGTGGGCAACCTACGAGCCACTGTTGTGGTCCCTCGTCGGCGTGTTCGTCGTGGCGGGGCTATTGTTCGCAAGCCTTAACCCGTCCTGGCAGAGAGCGACAGGGCAGGTGCGCGCCCAGCCCGTTTAACTGACGACCATTGAATCAGCGGTATAAGACGGGGACGTGCTGGGTATTGGATTTCGGTCTAACCGGGAAGAGAGAAGCCTCCAGCTCTTCTGGCTTCGAGACTGGAGTCTCGAAGAATTCGACAGTGTTGCTGTCCCCCAAGCGATCGCTTCGGAACTCGTCGACGCTGAGAACGGGTGGTGTGCTCCTACGGTACTCGCCCAAGTGAAACCGGAAGAGCCGCCGCGAATATCACTGGGAGTGAACCGGCTTCCAAAGTTATATTGAATTCTAGCCAAAGATATTTGAAAATGTCGGTTGAATTCTGATTGCGGACTCGAAAAAGAATACCTCGCGCAAAGACGCAAAGCGCGCAAAGTTCGGAGAAATATTTCTTTCTTTGCGTTTTTGGCGTCATGGCGCGATAAATTTTCCTGGAGTTGTTCTGTTCAACATTTCCAAGGTAAGTATCTATCGCACGGCGCCGCCGCTATTTTTTCATGCCCGCGCGAAATTTATTCCATGCTGCTATGCCGGCCTCGGCGGCTTTTTCATCGACGCCCTGGGGCAATCCGGCGACGCCTACCGCGCCCACCAACCGGTTGCCGACGGCCAAGGGCACGCCCCCGCCGACGAGGTAAACTTCGCCGGGATACATGTTCATGACCCCGAAGTAGCGGTCGGGGCGGCTCTTGGCCATCTCGGTGGCGGCTTCCGTGCGATCGCGCAGGATCAGCGACGCGTAGGCTTTTCCCTTGGCGAAGCGTTCGAGGTGAAAGGACGCGCCTTCCATGCGATCGGCGGATATGAGTTGCCCCTCCTCGTCAAGGATGACGACGGTCATCCTTAGTTTCTGCTCCCGGGCATAGACTACAGCGCCGTCGATGATGAGGCGGGCTTCCTAGAGCGACAGCGCCGTAGGCGGAGCCAACGGTCGCGGCGCGTCGGCGCCAAAGGCAAGTTGTCCCAGTAACAGAGCCAGACCGAGCACGGGAAGGTAAATACCTCGGAGCGCAGCCGATGTTTTCATGAGAGACCTCCTAAAAAGTCAGTGTTCGAGCGGAGAGATCTTAACATCGCGGTGGGAACCGGATAAGAAGAATTGTTTCGCTCCAAAAAATACTGAAGGACGCGGCTAAAAATCGAATAACCCTCGCTTGCCCTATGTGGGCAGATCAACCGCGATCAACATAGGTTTGCCATTGCGGATGACTTCAAGACGGATTTGTGCGGGCGCTTTTGCCGCTTCAAGAACAGCGTCGAGGTCTGCGGTTGATTGCAGTGGCTCGTCGTTGGCCTTGATAAGTATGTCGCCCCGCTGTACGCCTGCGTTTGCTGCCGGGCTTCCCGGCGCCACGTCGGCTACCAAAACGCCGCGCTGAGACGAGAGATCTAGCAGCGTCGCCAGCTCGGCGGTGAGATCTTGTGTTTGCAGCCCCAATTTCTGTCGCGCCTGCTCCCCGCGGCTGCCTGGCGCCAGTAGCGGTTTGGCTTTCGCCAGGACTTCCGTTGTGGCGTAAATCGGCGCTTTCATTCTCAGAGCGACGGCGATGGCGTCGCTGGGACGCGAATCGATCTCCAGCGATTGGGCGCTGCGCTCCAGCGTTAAGACGGCGAAGTAGGTGTTGTTGCGCAGATCGGTGATGGTCACGCGCTGCAATTTGACACCCAGTCCGTTGAGCAGATTGCGGATCAGATCATGGGTCAGGGGGCGCGGCGGGACGATCTGTTCGATCTCGAGAGCAATGGCCCGGGCTTCGGGCACATCGATCCAGATGGGAAGCAGCCGTTTGTCACCGACGGTCTCTAGGATTACCACCGGGGCTTTGGACTCGGGATCGAGGGTGATCGTTTTCACCGTGGTCTCCACCGAACCGCTGTCCTGCGCCGCACGCAGACCAAACGGGGGAGTGAGTGTCCAACAAACGATAAAGAACCAGCGAACGTGTTTCATGGAAGTCTCCTTCCTGCGAGCGGACGCCGCGGCCATTGTACTAACCAATGGTTGCAGATAAAGGGGCTAATGCAAGAGTGGAGGCTGGGGATCGGGGTTTTGAATCATGACAATCTTGTTATCCCACGAGTGATTTCGTGTTTGCTTGATCGGCGATGATTTTACGGGCACATGTTTTGAAGAAAATTCAGCTTGATCTCTTCGAGGCTTTTGACGATAGCCGTCGCTTCGCTCAGCAGCTCCGCCGCATGCGAGTTCGTCACTGCGAGACATTTCATGCCGGCGCAGCGGGCGCCTTTGATGCCTTCCTTGGAGTCTTCGATCACCACGCAGTCGACGGCCTCGATTGGTTTTTCATTTCCGTCGCGGGCGTTGAGCGCGGCCAGCGCTTTTAAATAAATTTCCGGCTCGGGTTTGCCCTGGGTCACGTCTTCGGCGGCGACGATGGCGCGGAAGTGATTGAGCAGCCCCACCGTCTTGAGTATCGTCTCGATCTCGTGGCGCAGGGCGCCGGAGGCCACCGCGAGAGGAAGCGTCTGAGCCAGATCGGCAACCAGGTTTTTCACTCCCGGAAAAACCGTAACGTGATTGCGGATCGCTTCTTGGTAGTAAACCGCTTTGCGCTCGATCAATTCTTGAAGCTTTTGGGTGCTGAGCGGACGGCTGTTTTCGCGAAACCCGGCCATGAACGCGCCGCGGTCGTCGAAGCCCAAATAGCGCGCGTAGTAATCCTCTTCGGTGAGCACGATACCCTCTTCGCCGAGGACTCGCTGGAACAGCTTGAAATGGATCGGCTCATCGTCGACGATAATGCCGTTGAAGTCGAAAATGACCGCGCGCAGCATGCCTTTAGCTTACAGTAATCTTCTTTCGTTTCAACGCGATCTGCGCTAGAAAGTAATCCATGGCGTCTGATCATTATTTGGCCCATCACGCCCACGGACATTTCGAGTATCGCTTTTGCCCGCGCTGCGGCGGCGCTCTCGATTTTCGGGTGGTAAAATTCAATGAACCCAAACGGCTGGTCTGCCAGAGCTGCTCATTCATCTTTTATCAGGACCCCAAGGTCGTGGCCGGAACGGTGTTCACGGTGGACGGCGGCATCGTTCTGCTCAAGCGCAGCGTGGAGCCGGCGTTAGGTAAATGGGTCTTTCCCGGAGGTTATGTGGACCGCGGGGAGCCCGTGCATGAAGCCGCCGTGCGCGAAACCCTGGAAGAGTCCTGCCTGGAAGTCAAGCTCGGCCCGTTGTTGAACGTGTACTCCTATCCGGGTTCCGCCAACGTGATCGTAGTCTACACCGCGGAGGTGATCGGCGGCACGCTTTCGGCAGGAGATGAATCTCTGGAAGCGGGAGCGTTCCCGCCGTCGAAGATCCCCTGGGACGACCTCGCCTTCGACAGCACCAAGGAGGCGCTGCAAGATTACATTCGGCTTTATCTAAAGGCGTAGAACGCAAAAAAAGGCCCGCTGCCTCTCGCGAGGCAAACGGGCCTTGTCGCGTTTGCGGATTTCTAGCTAAGACAGATCGACCAAGATATCCTCTCCGTCGAGCTTCACTTCGTATTTTTGCGTCGGCAGCTCGGGCACCAGTTCGTTTTCGCCGGTGGTCACGTTGTAACGCCAGCCGTGCCAGGGGCAGGTGACCGTCTTGCCGTCCAGCTCTCCTTCGCCCAATGGGCCGCCGCGGTGTCCGCAGACATCATTGATGGCGTAGAAGCCGCCCTCCACGTTGAACAGAGCCAGCGGTTTGCCGTTGATCTCGATACTTCTGCCGCAGCCCGCTTTGACATCGGTGGTTTTGCAAACTTTTACGAAATTGGCCATTCTTCGGTTCCTTTCTAGTGGCCGCAAAAGTTCCGCTTACTATACGGAGTTGAAAAGGGGATTCAAGAGGAGGCGGCGAAGGGCAGAGCTGTCACGACGGCACGAATCTGCGCGCCGGCGCGGTTGATCGTAACCGTAGTACCCGGGTTCCAGAAATCCTTTTGCAAGTAGCCGAAAGCGATGGGACGTTTGAGCCGGGGCGAGACCACTGAACTGGTGACGCGGCCGATCTCCTTGCCGTCAACCTGAATCATGTCGCCGGATTCGGCCGGCGTTTGGCCGTCGAGCGACAAGCCGCAAAGCTTTCGGTTGACATGCCCGCGCGAGCGAATACGCTCGACGACTTCCTGGCCGAGATAACAACCCTTGTTGAAACTTACGGCATCATCCAGCCCGACTTCCAGGAGTAAATTCTCTTCGTTGAAGTCGATGCCGTAGCGGGGAATGCCGGCTTCGATTCGAAGGGTGTTTTGCGCCGCCTCGCCGATCCATCGGGCGCCAAACTGCTTGCCGGAGTCTGTCAAACGCCGGGCGATGGATTCGAGCGCCGCATTGGGAATGATGAGATCGAATCCGGGCTCGCCGGCATGACTCGCGCGGACGACGCAAACCGCGGCGCCATCGGGGTCAATCATGCCGTGGTGCGCCAACTGCATCGGTAACTCGGCGGGTCCAGTGACGTTTCGCAGGAGAATTTCAGCGTTGGGACCCTGGAGCGAAAGGGTCGCGTACTCGCCGGAGCGATCGGCGATCTCGACTTCATCGGCGACCAGGTAGCGGTTGAGATGCTCGATGATCCGGTCTTTTAGATTTTCCCAGGAATCCAGATAAAGCGAGTTCAGCGCGCAAAGTACGCGCAGGTCGGCGAGCACTTTCCCCTGCTGGTTCAATAGGGTCGCGTACTGGCCGTCAAAGGTTTTCAAAGGACGCAGATCGTTGGACAGCATTCCCTGGAGAAAGGAGATGCGGTCGGGACCGGTGAATTGAAGCAGGCCGCGGTGGGAAAGATCGAACAGGCCGGCGGCGCTGCGCACCGACTGATATTCCGCGGCGGCATTGCCGAAATGAACAGGCAGGAGCCAGCCGTCACGTTCGGTGAAAACCGCGCCATTGGTGCGGTGAAAATCAGTCAGGAGTGATTGTTTTGCCATCCTACTCGAAATATACCGTCAACGGGCGGGTTTGACAACGTGAATCAGGGAAGCCGATTTGTCGGTGAGCGCGATGTTTCGACAGGATTGATAGATAGTTAATGAGTGTGATAGAAACTGGAAACACTTAAGTAAGGAGGTATCACAATGGCAGGTCTTGAAGGACAAAAGGCCCCGGCGTTTACGTTGGACGGCAGCGATGGCAAGAAGCATTCGTTGGCGGACTACGCCGGGAAAAACGTAGTGCTTTGGTTTTATCCCAAGGACGATACGCCTGGCTGAACCAAAGAAGCGTGCGGGTTCCGCGACGCTATTCAGACCGTAACACAGGCCAATGCAGTCGTTCTCGGTGTCAGTCGAGACGGTATCGATTCGCACAATCAGTTCATCGCCAAGTTCAACTTGCCGTTCGCGCTGTTGTCCGACCCGCAAGTCGCCGTGATGAAGACCTACGGCGCCTGGGGGCCAAGGAAAAACGCGCAGGGTGAAACCGTCGACGGGCCGATCCGGTCCACGGCGCTGATCGGGCCGGACGGCACGATCAAGAAGCACTGGATACCGGTCGCCGATGCAGGCGCGCATCCGGCGGAAGTTTTGGAATTCTTAAAGAAGTAGTGCGTTGACGGCGCTAGGAAAGGGAGCGGTGAGACCCCACCGCTCCCCCGCACCGTTTATTTTCCGGCGCGCCGGTTTTCGGGTCCAGGTCATGGTTCCTCCCCACTTTTAATGGCCAAGCTCAAAGCGGATTTAGATCTACATAAACTCGAAATCTTCTACTGGGTCGCTGAACTTAAAAGCTTCTCGCAGGCCGCGGAACTTTTGTCGCTACGCCAACCCACGGTGAGCGCGCATGTGCAGGAATTGGAGAAAATCGTCGGGGGTAAACTTCTTAACCGCATCCCCGGAAAAGTGAGCTTGACGCCATTGGGCGAGATGCTCGTGGACCGGGCGAAGAATCTGCTGGCGTTTAAACGAGAAGCCGTGGCGGCGGTGGAGCAATTCCACGGCACGCTCACGGGGGAGCTGTGGGTGGGCGGCAGCAATAACCCAGGTGAATACTTGCTACCGCCAAAGCTCGGTGCCTTCAACAAGAAATACCCGGGGGTAAAACCGATACTTCGGATCGGCGACTCCGCAGGCATCGTCCAGGATGTTTTGGACGGTAAAGTCGAATTGGGATTTGTCGGTTTTAAAGGTGACGACGGCAGACTTTCGTTTCACAAGATATGGAAAGATGAAATGGTTCTAGCGGTGCCCAAAAATCATCTTTGGAGCCGGCGGAGATTCATCCGCCTGTCGGAGTTGCGCGCGGAAAAATTCATCTCGCGCGAGCGCGGTTCCGGCACCTTGGAGTCGTTCCGGCAGATGCTCGCCAAAAGACGGAAATCGCCCGATAAGCTTTTGAACGTTGCCATGGAGCTCGGCAGCACGGAAGCGGTAAAAGAAGCGCTTCTAGCGGGATACGGGATCTCTATCTTGTCGCGGACTTCTATCCGGCACGAGTTAGCAGAGGGCAGCATCGTCGAAGTTCCGATACGCGGGTTGACCATGACACGAGACTTCTACGAGGTTTTTCATAAACACCGTTCCTTACACCCCATTGCGCAAGCCTTCCGAGCATTCTTGCAGCAGTCGTAGCCGATCCCTTCGCTTAACCCGGATTATTCACCGCAAATCATTATCTGAGCGTTTATCTTGGCGTCCTTTGCCTGCCCGCGCCCCGGCAGGCGGGCGCCTTTGCGCGGAAATCGTGCTCGTCTCTCGTGCTCGTGACCGTGGCCGGACGAAAACGAGCCACGAACACGATTCACGAATATCACGCCAAGACGCGAAGGGCGCAAAGTGAGATTCGATTATTTTCAGCTCACGCTTCGTGAGAGAACTACCGAACCCATAGGAAAAAGCGATTTGACTTATAGAGATTTTTGATATTTAAATTAGCGGGTGACATTCAAAATTATTCTCAAGGGGCATGTTGTGAGAAAAGCGGGGATCTCGTCAGTCTATTTACTCTTAATTCTTTATGCCGGAGACGTTCTCGCGCAAGCGACGAAAGAGTTAAGGCTGTCTGCGATTCCGGATGAAAATCCGCAGGAGATGCTGCGGATCTATGCACCTTTTGCGGAATATCTCACCAAAGCGGTCGGCATCCCGGTCAAGTTTACTCCAGTCGTTGATTACGCGGCGACTGTGGAGGGACTTGCCGCGAACCGGTTGGAGATGGTGTGGTATGGCGGACTGACTTCGGTGCAAGCGGCGAAACAAGCCAAGGGCGCTAGACGGATCATCATGCGCAAGGAAGACGCCGACTTTAAGAGCCACTTCATTGCGCGCAAAGAAACCGCGATCAAGGATCTCAAAGACCTTAAAGGCAAAACCTTCGCTTTTGGCAGCGTGAGCTCGACTTCCGGCCATTTGATGCCGCGCTATTTCCTGCTCAAAGGCGGGATCAATCCGGAAAAGGATTTCTCCAAGTTTAGCTTCAGCGGCGCGCACGACGCGACGGCGGCTTGGGTCGAAGCGGGGCAAGTGGATGCCGGGGCGCTCAACTTCTTGGTTTGGGATAAACTAGTGGAGACTAAGAAAGTCGATACCAACAAAGTAGGAATCTTCTGGACGACGCCTCCCTACGTCGACTACGTTTGGACCGTCAGGGCCGGCGTCGACAAGGGTATCGTCGGCAGAATCACCAAGGCGTTTCTAAGGCTTGATTACACTAATGCCGAGCATAAGAAGCTCCTCGATTTGCACAGGACCAAGGGCTACATCGCGGCCAAGGACGAAGACTGGAAGGCGATAGAAGAAGCCGCTGTCGCAGCCGGCCTGATCAAGTTGAACTGATGAATGACTTGCAGCAACAGTACCGTCTTGAAGAGGTTCGCAAAGTCTTCGGGCGCCATCAGATCGCTCTCGGCGGCATCGATCTGGGCATTCAAAAAGGAGAGCGGGTTGCCCTTATCGGTCCCAGTGGAGCCGGCAAGACAACTCTCTTTCGTCTTCTGAACTGCACCTTAAGACCGACGTCGGGAAAAATTTGGATCGACGGCGAGGACGTTGAGACCCTGCATGGCAAACAGCTCCGGCAGGCGCGGCGCAAAATCGGCACGGTCTATCAGCAGCACAATCTCATTCCCCGCCTCAAAGTGATTCATAACGTTCTGGCGGGACAGCTGGGGCGATGGTCGACGCTCAGATCGTTGGCATCGTTGGCGAAACCGCACGATGGGGAGTTGGCGCACAAAGCGTTGGACCAAGTCGGGATTCCGGAAAAGCTCTTTGATAGAACCGACGAGCTTTCGGGCGGGCAGCAACAGCGGGTCGCCATCGCCCGCGTGTTGGTCCAAGATCCCGATGTGGTCCTCGCGGATGAGCCGGTTTCCTCCGTCGATCCGACTCTGGCTTCAACCATTGTCAGGCTGCTAATCGATATCAGCCGGGATACCGGCAAGACACTGGTGGTGAGCCTGCATAGCGTCGACCTGGCCTTGGCTTATTTCCCTCGCGTGATCGCTATCAGAAATGGGACCACCGCGTTTGACCTCTCCCCGGAGAAAATTTCAGATGCCATGCTGGAGGAATTGTACGCTGGGTCCGGCCGGGAGAATTCCGACACTGAGGCAATGAGTGAACCTGCCAGCTCCATCGCGTATCCGTCAATCTCCTAAGTCCTTATTCCCCTATCTCTTCGCGGGCCTGTTTCTGCTGGCCTTCTTCGATAGCTGGCAAAGAGCAGGGATCGATCCCAAAGTTTTCTTCGAGCCCAGGGGCCAACGGGCGTTGGGCAAATTCTTGACGGGGATGTTCCCGCCGGATTTGTCGCCGGCCTTTTTGTCGCTGTTGTTCCGCCCTGCGTTGGAAACGATTCAGATCTCAATATTAGG
>Ga0326597_10009483_pt1 | contig 13035 bp, 6 predicted proteins | sample RVTome_12_FD_203789 | JGI IMG/M metagenome (GOLD analysis project Ga0326597, IMG submission 203789) | Soil microbial communities from uranium-contaminated site in the Upper Colorado River Basin, Wyoming, United States - RVT100D185 | ecosystem: Environmental > Terrestrial > Soil > Contaminated >... | reverse complement strand
TGGCATCGGCGTCTGGGGCCTCGTGGCCCCCTGGATCCTCGTCTTCGTCGAGATGCTCATGGCCAAGAGCCACGGCGCGGGCGGGATCGTGACGAAAGCGCTGCTCGCGCTCCTGGCCCTCTTGCCGTCGACCCTGCTCATGGGTGGCACGTTGCCGGTCCTCATCCGTGGCCTGACACGCCGGTCCGCCGACGCACAGCGCGTCGTGGCGACGCTCTACGGCTTCAACACCCTCGGGGCCGTGGCTGGCGTCGTCCTGGCCGAGTTCTTCCTGTTGCCGGCCGTCGGTTTGGCGGCGAGCAGCCGGCTCATGGGCCTGCTGAATCTGTTGCTCGCCCTCGTCGCTCTGCGCTTCGCCTCGCGGCTCGGTGACGAGATCCGGGTCGCGGAGCCGCGGTCGAGCCACCGCGCCGAGATCCTCGAGCAGACGGCCCCCAAGGTCCGCGCCGCCCTGACCCTGGCACTGCCGCTGGCGGCGCTCGGAGGATTTCTCGGACTGAGCCTCGAAGTCGCCTGGAGCCGAAGCCTCGGCATGGCGCTCGGTTCGACGCGCCATGCATTCGCCGCGGTCCTGGCCGCGACGCTGCTCGGCATCGCGCTGGGCAGCCTGGCGTCGCGGCGCGTCTGGCACCCGACCGTCCTGGCCGCAGTCTCGCTCTTTCTGCTCGCGGCGAGCAGCGCGCTGTTCCTGCTCGGCCTCCCCCTGCTGCTCCGCCTGGTCTATCTCCTCACCCAAACGCAGGCCCTGAGCTATCGCGGTCTCATCGGCTTCCAGTGGTTGCTCAGCGCCGTCGCGGTGCTGCCGGCAGCCGTCGGCATGGGCGCACTCTTACCCACGGCCATCCGCCTCGGCAGCGCATCGGTCGAGAGCGCGGGCCGGCAGAGCGGGCGCATCTATCTCGCGAACAACGTCGCCGCCGTCCTCGGCTCCCTGCTCACGAGTCTCTGGCTGCTCCCCTGGATCGGCAGCGAGAACATCTTCCGCCTAGTCGGATGTCTCTCCGTCGGCGCGATCCTGTGGCTCATGCTGCAAGAGCCGCGCTGGCCCCTGCGCCCGCTGTTCATGGCAGCGGCGCTGGCCGCCGTCGTCGCTCTCCTGGCGATGCCTGGCTGGAGAGCCGAACTCCTCGACATGAATCCGACGCGCCTGCGTCGCGGCGATCCGCCGCGCCAGCCCGGCGAATTCGCGAACAGCTTCGAGGGCGGTGGCACCGCGCTGCTCTTCGCCGAAGAGGGCCGCAACGCCTACGTGAGCGTCCGGGCGAATGGACGGATCCGGCAACTGAAGATCGGCGGCAAGACCGACGCGTCGACGCCCAACGACATGCCGACGCAGCTCCTGTTGGGGGCGCTGGCGTTCCTCGCGCGCCCGGACGCGCAGCGCGTCTGCGTCGTCGGACTGGGCGCCGGCGTGACGGCGCGCGTAGCCGCTGATTTTCCGACGGTCGAGCGAGTCGATGTCATCGAAATCGAAAGTCGCGTCGTCGACGCGTCGGAATTCTTTCGCGACGTGAACGACGGCGTGTTGGAGCGGCCGTCGGTCTCGCTGGTGCTCGACGATGCGCGGGCGCACTTTCTCAGCGCGTCGCTCCCGGCTCCTTACGACATCATCATCAGCGAGCCGAGCAACCCCTCCATCGCCGGCATCGCGAATCTGTTCACACGCGAACACTACGCGCGGGCGCGGCAGCAGCTCGCCGACGACGGCGTCTATCTGCAGTGGATCCAGCTCTACGAAACCGACGATTGGATGCTGCGCTCGATGGTACGGAGCTTCGTCGAGAGCTTCGAACACGCGGACATCTGGTGGGCCTACCCCGCCGACTTCCTGTTGCTCGGCTCCCCGAGCGAGCTACGCTACTCGCTGGCGAAGAGCAGAGAAGCCGTCGCCGCGAATGCGGGACTCAGCCGCGACCTGTGGCCCTATCTCTACGCACGAAGGCCCGACGATCTCTTCTCGCGCTATCTCGGAACCGGCGCCGAACTTCGCGATCTGTTCCGGGCGGGCAGCATCCTGACGGACGACCGGCCGCGACTCGCCGACGCCGCCGCGCGCAATCGCTACGAAGGCCAACCGCCCTTCGTGTTGTTGCGTGAGCTCTGGACCCGCTATCTGCGCCGGCAGAACAAGTGGCCGCGACTGGTCGACACCATCCAACCGGATCTCCTCGAGACCCAGCGACTCCTCTTGGCCGGCGCGCGCTATCTGCATCCCATCTCGGCCGAAATGGGTGAGAGCTTCCTGAGTGGCGTCGAAGATCCCGAAGCATGGGCGCTGCGAGCGCGCTACGCGGGTTCGCCCGGCGAGCGCCAGGCCATCCTCACCCAGGCGCTCGATGCCTATCCGACCCATCCATTGGTCTTTCTGGAGCTGGCGCGACTGCATATCGACGCCGGCGACCGCGAGATCGCCGCCTCGATCCTGGACGAACTGCGCCTGCCGGACGACTGGGAGAGCGCAGACCTCTCGGTTCTCAAACTCAGGCTGCTCAGCCCCACGGCGCCCGCGAATGCCGCGGCGGTCTCAGAACTGTGCGAGCGGGGCGTGGCGCGCCTCCTGCCACGGGAGGAGAGCGCCAGCGAGCGGGAGTATCTGCTGACGCGCCTCTCGGAGGTGGCCGTGCTTCACGGGCCCGCCCTCGAAGCCCTGCGCGCACTCTTCGACCGGCGACCCTACGACGGCGACGTCGGCCTGGCCTACGCCCGGGCACTCCTGCAGCGCGGCGAGAGCCGCCTCTGTCTGGAGTCGATCGATCGCGTCGCCGCGAGCGCCCTCCTGAACAATCACGCGGGACTGAGAACCCTTCGCGTGCAGGCGATGGCCGCGCACAACGATCCCGCCCTGAATCGCGAGCTCGACGCCGCGCTTCACGACTTTCCCGACCTTCGCCGACATCCAGATCTGCAGGGCCTGCTGAGAGCGCGTATGCTCCGGGCCGATTCCCCGAGCGATTTGTAGGAGAAACGATGCCTCGATGCCTCTCGCTCTTGACCTTGAGCATCGCGCTTTGCGCCTCGGTGGCCGCGGCCGCGGAACTCTCTTCCCTGGTTCTGTTGCCCCCCGAGCCCGCGTGGCGCGGCGCGAGTCGCTCCTTGGCCCTCGACCCCGGACACGAGTGGGCGACGCCGTTCGAGCAGAGCGGACTCGAGGATAGCCCCAGCTACGACGACACTGTCGCCTGGCTGCAGCGGCTCGTGAAGGCCAGCCCGCAACTCGAGATGTTGTCCCTCGGCAAGAGTGGCGAAGGTCGAGATCTGTGGCTAGTACTAGCCAGCGGCAACGGCGCCTCCGACCCGCGAAGCCTAAAGCGCAACGGACGGCCGACCGTGCTCGCGCAGGCTGGCATCCACTCGGGCGAGATCGACGGCAAAGACGCCGGCATGATGCTGCTGCGCGACATGACGGTGCTCGGTACAAAGAGTTACCTGCTCGAACAGGCGAACTTTCTCTTCGTTCCCATCCTGAATGTGGATGGCCACGAGCGGAGCAGCCGCTACAGCCGCATCAATCAACGGGGACCGATCCAGCAGGGATGGCGTACGAATCGGCGCAACCTCAATCTCAATCGCGATTACGCCAAACTCGACATCCCCGAACTGCGCCACCTCATCGACGCCATCAACCACTGGCAACCGGATTTCTATCTCGATCTCCATGTCACCGATGGCGTCGACTACCAGTATGACGCTACCTACGGCTACAACGGAGCACATGCTTGGTCGCCTGCCATCTCGGACTGGATCGACGAATTCTTTCAGCCCCATGTCGAAGGACTGCTTCGCGAGATGGGACATGTGCCGGGGCCACTCGTGTTCTCGGCGAACGGCATGGACATGTCCGGTGGCAACTATGTCTGGACGGCGCCACCCCGCTTCTCCAACGGTTACGGCGACGCGCGACAGCTTCCGACGGTGTTGCTGGAGAATCACAGCCTGAAATCTTTCGACCGGCGCGTGTTCGGAACCTACCTCTTCTTACAAGGCTGTCTCGAGACCGTCGGTGCAAACGCCCAGGCACTGCGCGCCGCAACGCTGGCGGACCGGGCGCGGCGGGCGGATCCGGTGCCCGTGAGCTGGCAGGTCGCCAGTGACGCGGCGGCGCCGGACAGCATGGATTTCCTGGGCATCCGTTCCTACGCCGAACCATCGGAAATCATGGGTGTGGATGTCGTACGTTGGACGGGTGAAGCCCTCGATGAGCGCATCATCCTCATTCGCGCCAGCGAAGCCGCGATCAGCGTGGAACGGCCGGCCCGTTACTACATCCCGACCGTGTGGTCCGACATCGCCGAGCGGCTGCGGTGGCATGGGATCAAGACCCAACTCGTCACCGAACCCACGATCGTCGAGTGCGAGATGTTGCGGCTTCCCGACGCCGGACTCGACGATCAGAACGAGAATCCCTACGAAGGCCACGCGCGCCTCGTCCCCGGCGTGCCCGTCGCCGAGCGGCATGCGCTACTGCTGCAACCTGGTTCCCATATCGTCGAGACGGATCAGGATCTTGGCACGCTCGCCGTCCTCTTGTTGCAGCCCGAGTCCCCCGATTCCTTCTTCCAGTGGGGCTTCTTCCTGGAGGTGCTGCAGAGGACCGAGTACTTCGAGGCCTACGCCATCGAACCCATGGCGCGCCAGATGATGCAGGAAGATCCCGAGCTGCGGGCCGCTTTCGACCGCCGCCTCAGCGAGGACGAGGAGTTTGCCGGCGATCCGACCGCTCGGCTGGAATGGTTCTACGAGAGATCCGCCTACTATGATGGGGAATATCGCCTGTACCCCATCGGCATCGGGCGCTGAGGACGCCCGGCGGAACGGAGCTTGCTGAAAACACTGCGGCATCTGGACGGCTGGGGTCGCCCCGAGGAATCATGAAATCTCGATGAAGACCGCCCCAGGGCCGGCCAAAACGCGGGCTGCGGAGCTGTAGAATGACGCCTCGAAATCCCAAACGGAAACGCCCCGCGCGCCCCGCCCCCCAAAGGTCGACGCGGCCCATGACCGAGACCATGGACACCGATCTCCGGAACCCATCGCTCTACGTAAACCGAGAGCTGAGTCTCCTGCGCTTTCACGAGCGAGTCCTGGCACAGACGAAGGACGAAGCCACGCCTCTGCTCGAGCGCCTGCGCTTTCTGACCATCAGCAGCGCGATTCTCGACGAGTTCTTCGAAATCCGCGTCGCAGGACTGAAGGAGCAGGCCGCCTTCGACCTCAACAGGGCTGGCCCCGACGGGCTCGGCCCCAGCGAGACCCTGAGCCGCATCCGCAGCTTCGTGACCGAGATCGTCGCCGAACAGTACCGGGTCCTCAATGAAGTCCTCCTGCCTGCGATGAGCGCCGAAGGCATCCGTATTCTGCCGCGCGATCAGTGGAATGTCTCACAGGCCGAATGGGCCGCCGATTTTTTCGGGCGCGAAGTCGAACCCGTGCTCACGCCCATGGGCCTCGATCCGGCGCACCCATTCCCAAAGATTCTGAACAAGAGTCTGAACTTCCTGGCGACCCTCAGCGGCAAGGATGCCTTCGGCCGCAGTGGACGCGTCGCCGTACTGCAGGCGCCACGACTCCTGCCGCGGGTGATTCAGCTTCCGGCGGACATCAGCGGCGCACCCTACAGCTTCGTGTTGCTGTCTTCATTGATCATCGCGCATGCGGATCGCCTGTTTCCTGGGATGAAAGTCACCAGCTGCAGCCAGTTCCGTGTCACACGCAACAGCGATCTGTGGGTCGAAGAGGAAGAGGTTCACGATCTGCTCAGCGCTCTGAAGGGCGAGCTGCCGCGGCGCCACTATGGGAGCGCCGTGCGCATCGAGATCACCGATCGCTGCCCCGATGAAGTCGTCAGCTTTCTGCTGAAGCAATTCGAATTGAACCCCGGCGACTGTTACAAGGTCGATGGGCCGGTCAACCTGCATCGTATCGAGGCGATCCTCGACCTGGTCGATCGCGCCGACCTGCGTTACCCCCTTTTGATCCCCAAGCTCCCCCGAAAACTTCCTGCACACAGCAACTTGTTCGCTGCCCTGCGTGAGCGCGACGTCCTGCTGCACCATCCCTATCAGAGCTTCACGCCGGTCCTGGAATTGGTGGAGCAGGCGGCCAGCGACCCCGACGTCCTGGCGATCAAGCTCACGATCTACCGTACGGGGCTGGAATCCCCCCTGGCGGGTGCACTCCTGCGCGCCGCGGAATTGGGCAAGGAAGTCACCGCAGTCGTCGAGCTCCGGGCGAGGTTCGACGAGGCTGCGAACATCGAACTCGCCAGCAAGCTGCAGGAGGCGGGCGCGAAGGTCGTGTATGGCGTCGTGGGGTTCAAGGCGCATTGCAAGCTGCTGATGGTCGTGCGCCGTGAAGGACGCTATCTGCGCCGCTACTGTCACCTGGGCACAGGCAACTACAACGCCAAGACAGCGCGGCTGTACAGCGACTTCGGATTTCTCACGTCGGACGAGCAGATCGGCGAGGATGTTTCGCGGATCTTCTTGCAGCTGACCGGGCTCGGCCGTGCAGGCAAGTTGCACAAGCTCGTTCAGACGCCCTTCTCACTCCAGGACAAACTCATCGCGCTCATCGATGCCGAGGCGGAGAACGCCAAACAGGGCAAGAAGGCCCATGTCATGGCCAAGGTCAACAGTCTCGTCGACCCATCCCTGATGGAAGCACTCTATCGCGCGTCCATGGCCGGTGTACCGATCGATCTCATCGTGCGCGGCACCTGCTGTCTAAGGCCCGACATCCCCGGCGTCTCGGAGAACATCCGCGTTCGCTCGATCCTGGGCCGCTTTCTCGAGCACCATCGTGTCTTCTATTTCTACAATGACGGGGACCCCTACGTGCTGACAGGGAGCGCCGATTGGATGCCTCGGAACTTCATGCGACGCGTCGAGGTATGCTTCCCGTTGCCGCGGAAAAAACTGCGTCAGCGCGTGATCGAGGAGGGCTTGGAGATCTTCATCGACGACAACACGAACGCCTGGGAGATGCAGTCGGATGGAAGCTACGAGAAGATCCGTCCCAGAGAAGGCGAAGAGCCCATCAACGCCCAGGAATGGCTTCTGGCGAATCTCACCGAGGACGTCTAGTAGCGAAGGCTGACGCCGACGCTGTGCATGACCTCACGTTCTTCGTCCAGGTCGCTGCGCGTCAGCGGATGCTTGTCGAGCCATCCATCTTCGAATCCGAGTTCGACGCTTTGCCGTTCGAAGTCAGCTTCGATGCGCGGGATCGAGTCGAGGCCGCGGCCGCGATTGAGGAGCACGGCCAGCCGGAGCAGGACGCACAACGGCAGCGACCACTTTTCGTGAATTCCACTGAGCTCCTTGAACGTCTCCGGATGCAAGCTCCGACGGTGACCCCGGATCAGGAAGGCCAACAGATTCGTGTCGTCCCTGGAAAACCCCGGGATATTGGCGTTTTCCACCAGGTAGGCGCCATGGCGGTGATATCCCGTGTAGGCGACGCAGAGCCCGAGCTCATGCAGCTGTGCACCCCAGTCGAGGAATTGCGTCGGGTCGAAGCCATCCGCATCGCGCGTGAACTGCAGTTGTCCGGCCAGGGCCCGCGCCGTCGCGGCGACGCCGTCAGCTTGCCCGCGGTCCGTGCCGAAACGGCTCTGCATTGCCGCGACGCTCGCGTGACGGATGTCCTTTTGATGATCGCGGCCGATCAAGTCGTAGAGCAGACCCTCGCGCAGCGCGCCTTCGGCGATCTCCATGCGCTCGACGCCCAGGCTGGCGAAGACCGCGCGCAGAATCGCCAACCCGCCCACGAGGACCGGACGGCGATCATCCTGGAGTCCGGGCATGGTGAGAGCATGCTCGCTGCCCGCCTGAATCACGGCCCGGCGCAGCTCATCAAGACCCGCCCGCTGCAGGCTGCCATCACCCCAGCCGTTGGCCTGCAAGATCTCGGCGATGGCGGTGCAGGTTCCAGACACGGCAATGCCGAGTTCCCACGGGCTTTCGAGCAGCCGGCGTCGCACGGCGCGCAGCTCCAAGAGCGCGGCAGTCTCCGCCGCCATGAACGCATGCTCGCCGTAATTCGATTGGCCAAAGAAACGACGCGTGTAGCTCACGCAGCCCATGAAGAGGCTGTGGGCGCGGTGGATCTCGGCATCTCTCCCGAGAATGAGTTCGGTCGAGCCACCGCCGATATCCAACACCAGGCGAAGGCGCCCCGGGTCGCTGCGATCGTGCGCCACGCCGAGATAGATGAGCCGGGCTTCTTCGTCACCCGAGATGATTTCGACAGGATGACCGAGCACCGCGGCCAATCTCAGGCGGAAGTCCTTCTGCTCGCGAGCCCGCCGCAGTGTGTTGGTCCCGACGATGCGCACGTGTGGGGTCGGCAGTTCGCGCAGACGCTGTCCAAAGCGCTCCGCACACTCCAGCGCGCGAAGTTGCGCCTCCTGCGAGATTCTTCCTTCGGCGTCCAAGCCTGCGCCGAGCCGAACCGGCTCGCGCAACTTGTCGATGATCCGCAGGGTCTCGCCGTCTTGGGCGATGAGCATGTGGAAGCTGTTCGATCCCAGATCGAGGGCGGCGTAGTGCCGTTCAGCGCGCTCGTCCATGTCGTCAGCTCGCGGTGAGGGTCGGGCGGAGGCCTCTGGATTCGCGTGGATGGAGCATTGCCACAGCCCGGACGCAAGATCAACAATTCCCTCCTGGGTCGAGCCACCTGGGCTGAGCACGCTTGCACGGCCGCCGCGAGGGCGTACACTGCCCGCATCGCCTGACCGACCCACGAATTGTTCGATTCATGGCTCCTGCGCGGGCCGCCGGCCAAGAGAATCTGAGTGAGCAAACCGACCATCCATCGCGTCAAACGGAATACGTTCCTGCTCTCGCTCATCTTCGCCGCGACGACCCTCCTCCACCTGGCGAGAGATCTCTGGTTCGCCGGGCGCTTCGGGACGGGCGACGCCATCGAGGCGTTCGAACTGGTCTTCGTGCTGCCGAACCTCCTGGCGCGGTTCGCCGGAGGCGGCATGCTTCCGGCGATCGTGCCGCGTGCCACCGAGTATCTCGGCGCCAGTGGGGCGGCGAGCCGCGACTTCTGGCGCTTCCATCGTTCGCTTCTCCTGCGCTTGCTCGCCATCGCGAGCGTCCTCGTCGTCATCCTGGAATTCGCGGCACCCTCCGTCGTGCGTCTCCTGGCGCACGGATCGAAGCAAAGTGTCCTTTCCGACGCTCTCCCACTGTTTCGCGTTCTGATCCCGAGCGTCTTCATCACCCTGCTGAGCGGCATCTGCATCGCCATGGTCCACGCCCTCCAGCGCTACACGCTCTCGAGTCTGGCGGGCCTCGCCGCCCCCGCCGTGTTCCTGGCCATGCTCTTCCTCTTCAGCCCCGGGCAGGGCATTCAGGCCGCGAGCTGGGGTTTCGTCGCCGGCCAGGGCGCTGCCGCGCTCGTCCTGATCGTCTATCTAGTCACCGTGCATCGACCGCGCGCCGAACTCTCGGCCGCGCCGGTGCGCCCACCGCGTGAGATGGCCGGCGAAAGTCTCGGGGCCATCGGTCTCGTGCTTTTGGGATGGTTCTCCGGGATCGCCAACTTGCAGATCGATCTGAGCATGGCGTCGACGCTCGGCGAGGGGAGTGTGCCGAGCCTCCGCTATGCCTTTCGCTGGGTTCAGCTGCCCGCCGGACTTTTCTTCTCGACCGTAGGCGTAGTCATGCTTCCCACTCTGAGCCGGGCGATCGGCGATGGCGATTCCGAGCTCGTCGCGCGGACGCTGCGCTACGCATGCCGCGTCGTGGCCGCCGTCCTCCTTCCGGCCGCCGTGGGCGCCGCCGTGCTCGCGCCGACCCTGATCGCACTCCTGTACGAGCGTGGCGCATTCGCGCCCGCCGACACGCTCCGCACGGCCACCGCGCTGCGGGCCTACGCGCCGGCCATCGTCGCCTTCGGCTATCTCAACGTCGCCCTCTCGGCCCTCCACGCGCATCGTCAGCAGCGAACGGCCGCCATCATCGGGGTCGCAAGCATCGTCCTGAACGCCACGCTGAATGCGCTCCTCATGTCCCGCTATCAGACGGCGGGAATCGCCATGAGCAGCTCCATCGTCACGACGCTCAACGTCGTCGCGGTCGCTCTGCTGCGACCCGAGTTGCGGGGACTCTTCCGGGCGCGCGGGCTGGGCTCGAGCCTCGTGCGGGCATGTATCGGCTGCGCGGTGATGGCCTTCGTCCTCGTCCTGCTACCACGTGAAGCCATGTTGGGGAAGTCCTGGGGGGTAGGCGACCTTCTCCTGCGCGTCGCGGTGGGTACCCTCAGTTACGCCGCAATTCTCTGGGCTCTGCGCGGCGGCGAGCTACGCGAGTTGCAGGATGCGATTCTCAAGCGGAGTGGTTGACAGGGGTCGAAAGCAGATGGGACCATCCTCGATCCCTCCCAACATGCGCAAGGTGTCCCCGTTGGACGAAGTCCGATTCTCACAGCGTTCTCTCGTCGATGCGTTCGCCGACGATCTGCTCGATCGCGAGTTGATCGGCAATTGGCGATCGATCCTCGACCGACTCCGATGCCCGGACAGCGGGGAACGACTGCATGAAAATGGGCACGGTGAATTGGAGAACCAATCCGGGACGCATCGATGGCGAGTCCTCGGCGACCTGCCCTGGTTTGCGAGCGATCGAAGTCACTATCACGCCGACGTTCCCGAAGAAATCATGCGCCGCCTCATCGAGCGCAGCATGGCAGGGGACTGGAAGAGCGCGTTTCGACAGACGCTCGAGGAGATCGATCCACAGCGACAGGAGCCCATCGCCGAGAACGTTCTCGACCGAGGCCGCGCCCTCGGCACGACTCTCCTGCCCCTGCACGCGAGTTCCCGCGTGCTCGACATCGGCTGCGGTTGGGGCTCGCTGCTGCTCCCCGTCGCCGAACGCGTGGAGCTCGCCGTCGGACTGGACCTCGCCGGGCTTCGCGCGCGCTTTACGCAGATCCGGGCACATCAGGAGGGACTCGACAACGTGCGTGTTCTGGTCGGGGGCGACCGCCCTCGACTCCCATTCGAGGATCGACTGTTCGACGCGGTCTTCTTGAACGGCGTCCTCGAATGGACTCCGATGACGCGCGAAGGAAAGCCCTGGAACGTCCAGCGCGACTATCTCCGTGAGATCCGGCGAGTCTTGCGCCCCGGCGGTCACGTTTACATCGGCATCGAGAATCGCTACAGTCTGCTCTATCTCAAAGGCCACCCTGAAGACCACGTCCGCCTGCGTTTCGTCTCGCTCCTGCCCCGCCGGCTCGCCGGCCCCTACGTGAAAATGCGGCGGGGCCACGACTATCGCGTCATCACGCACGGACGCGGCGACTACCGCAAGCTGCTGCGCGAGGCCGGCTTCGCGGGCACGGAGATCTTCCTCGCCCATCCCAACTATCGGGTGCCCACGTGGATCCTGCATGAGTCCGACCACGCGTCGCAACGCGCCCTGGCGGCGCCGCCGTCGCGCTCCGGCTTGGGCGCCCTTCTCGGGCGCGCCATGGTCGACAGCGATCTTTTCGCGCAGTGTGCCGCGGGATATGTCGTCATCGGCAGGAATCCTTGAGCGGCGGGGCGCTCGCGGTGGAGCAACTCAAGGAGCTGCTCCCGGACGGCTGGCGGATCCGCGTCGCGGCCACCCGTCTGGAGTTGACTCCCCACCGCGCGTTTCGTTTCGTCCTCCTCGACCGCGAGGGCAGCACCATCGCCGTGGCCCATCTCGACGACGCGGCGCGCCGATGCCTGCCGAAGGAAGCCGAGAGCCTGAGCGAGCAGCTGCGCGCCGCGATTCCCGAACCGCTCGTCCGCGGTGAACTGGGCGGCCGCTCCTTCTGCATCCGCCCGTACCTCCCGGGCGCAAGCCTCGACACGGAATTCGGCGCCGGCGATCCCCTCTCGCTGCTGCGTGAAGCGGAGGCCTTGCTTGCGCTGGTTCAAGGGGAACAGCGAGACGCGCGCGTGTTCGACGAGGCCGAATTCGAACGCTTCGTCGAGCTGCCCGCGGCGTGGATCCGCGGCTGCGCCCGATTCATCCCCGAGGACGGACCCAGGCTCGACTCACTCGTCGACGCCGCGCGGCAGTTGGCGGGCAAGCGCCTCGAGTACTGCCTGCATCATGGGGACTTCCAATTCAGCAATCTGCTGCGGGGCGACGACGGACGGCTCCAGATCATCGACTGGGAGCTGAGCCAGTCCCCGGCGCCGCTCTGGATGGACCGTGTCCACCTTGCCATCGCCCACACGGCGGCGACCGGGGGCTGTTCGTACGGCGAGGCGGCACAGCGGCTCCAGGCCGCGTGGCTCGGGGACCGCGCGCGCCTCCCGTACAGCTTCACCGCCGAGGCGTCGAAACTGGATGACGCCAGCCGGCGAGGCCTGTTCATCCTGTGCACCCTCCACGGCATGTCTCACTTCCTGCGACGCGTACCCCACCTGGCGAACCGAGGCCGCGTCGACGACTTCCTTCGCGCCGGCGAGGCGTTCCTGAAACTGTGACACTTTCGGGGCCTTGCCCTTCGGTTCGATCTGTCCGAAAATCGAGCGTCCCCAACAACGAGAAGGGAAAACTCCATGCGCATGGCCACGCGCCAGCGAGATCGTCTCGCTCTGACCGTCCTCTCCAGCTTCCTCGTCGTCGGGATCGCATCCGTCCTCGTCGACAGCCTCGATTCTCCCGACGCCCTCGCCCAGGACGAAGCTTCACAGCGAAACTTCTGGGAAGAGCGCAAGAATCTCCAGGTTCTGCCCAAGGACATCCCGGCGGCCGAACTGCGTGGACTGATGGTGGGCGCTGCGCAGGGCCTCGGCGTGCGCTGCTGGTTCTGCCACATCGGCGAGGAGGGGCAGGATCTGGCGACCTTCGACTTTGCCACCGACGAGAAGACGCACAAGGCGATCGCACGCGAAATGTTCAAGATGGTCATGGGTATCAATCAGGAACACATGCCCAAGATCGCCGAATTGAGTGGAAAGGAAGAGGCGACGCAGGTGCGCTGCGTCACCTGTCACCGCGGCGAGGCGGAGCCGAAGTTCGAGGCGCGCCAGAACCC
>Ga0326597_10009482_pt1 | contig 13038 bp, 10 predicted proteins | sample RVTome_12_FD_203789 | JGI IMG/M metagenome (GOLD analysis project Ga0326597, IMG submission 203789) | Soil microbial communities from uranium-contaminated site in the Upper Colorado River Basin, Wyoming, United States - RVT100D185 | ecosystem: Environmental > Terrestrial > Soil > Contaminated >... | reverse complement strand
TCTTCGATCTGAGCTCACGCTCGCGCTGGAGGTCGCCCCAGAAGTTGGGACTCACGTACTCCAGGGCGCCGGCGTACCACGCCCGCTTATCCACCTGGTACTGCACGTGATAGTCGCCGAGAGCCACGTAGCTCCATTCGTCGGCGCCGAGCTCCCGCATGCCGACGGGCGCGCTCCCATACTCCGACCTGTCACCCGTGCCGGGGAACACTCCCTCGATCTCCCCGTGCAGGAGCAGCACCCGGTAGCGCGCTTCGCCTTCGGGCCGGAGCAGGGGGCGATCCGCGCCCACGAGCGCTTGATGCGGCACGGCGAATACCGAGAGATCGAGCTCAGGGAATTCCAGCCTACGTGGTTGGTCGGGCACGACGTGAACACCCACTTCCTCGAACAGGCGGAGAATGCTGCCGGTCTCGGCCAAGCGAGGTGTGTCGTGGTTGCCGGCGATTAGGATCACCGGTGCGTCGGGGAGCGCTTCGCGCAGGCGCTGGAACTGCTGGAAGGCGAAGACGATTGCCGAGTTGGTGGGGCGGACTGAGTGGAACAGGTCGCCGGCCACGACGACCACATCCGGCCGGTCGGCAATGACACCGTCGATGGCGATGCGAAAGGCCCGTGCGACGTCGGCCTCGCGCTGATTGATGCCGGTCGGGGTCTGTCGATTGTACTGGCGGATGCCGAGGTGGGCGTCGGCTATGTGCGCGAGTTTCACCCCCGTAATGTCTCGTAAGTTATTGGTTAATCAAGTCTCCGGATTGCGAATCGTCCCCCTTCAGAAGCCGTAGCCGTCATCGGCGCGCTTGACGGCCGGGACGCCTCGCCGCGGGGCGACGACCTCGGCGCTGACGCGGCGGCCCAGACAGGCGCTGAAGAAGGCGAGCGGTTCCACCGGGCGCTCCCGGCGGGTAGCCGACAGCGCCCGCCGGATGTCCTCTTCGCGGCGTCCCTCGATCAACGCCTGCACGGCGGCGGATGCAATCCGGCGGTCGAGAAGGCGGAGCTGGCGGACCACCGCCTCGGCGAAGGGGAGCTCGGCCGCGGGAGGGAAGCGCTCGATCGCCTCGCGGCTGTTGAGCACCGCCGGCCGGGGGAACTTGACGAAGATCGGCTGGGTGAAATGCGGGTGCCGGACCATCAGCTCGCCTTTGGGGAGGGTGGCAAGCTTGATCTTGGTCGCTTGGGAGAGGGTGGAATAGCCCGGGGTGGCCAGCTCGTCCAGGTCCATGCGGCCGTACACGGTGGTGCCGGCGTTCCCCACCACCCGGCGCTGCACCTGGGACCGGAACTGCTGCGCCGAGAAGAGGACGAGGCCCAGGTAGCGCCCTCGTTCGGACAGGTCGAGGAGCATCTTCCGGACGTAGGTGTCGGGTCCGTCCGCCGGGGCGTACTTGTTGAGCTCGTCCACGAAGACGACGACGTGGTCCACGCCCAACTCCCGCCGCTCGAGATATTCGCGCAGCCGGGAGACGACGCGGGCAAAGACGAGATCCTGCGCGAGCGGATCGAGACCCGCCACGTCCACGACGTGGACGCTCCGGTCGGCGAACGTCCCCCAGGGAAGGTCGCTGGCCACGCCGTCGTCGGTGACCAGGCCCTTGGACCGGGTGGAGATGTTGCTGAGCCGGTTCCGCACCTTCCTGATCGTCGCGACGTGGTGCGTCTTCCACACTTCCCCGCCCTTCCCCAGCGCCTCCATGAAATCGAAGATCGCCCGGAAGAACTCGTCGAGGTCGGTGAAGCTCTCCACCATGAAGGGCCGCCCGCGCAGCGTCTCGTCGCGGTACTCGCGTCCCACCACCCGCTCGGCGAGGAAGTCGATGAAGGCGTCGGCCTTGGCGTCTACATCGTCCCGATTGAGCACCACCTCGGCGTAGTCGAGTACCTCGCGCAGTCCCCAGACGAGCGGCCGGGTGTTGGCGGAGAGCGACTCGTGGGTGCGGAGGGTGTTGAGATTGACCCCGTCGGGCTTGAACGGGGCGTAGTAGCTGACGTCGGGGAAAGGCTCGGGACTCAACCCCAACTGCTGATATAGCCGGCGGTCCTCCTCGGAGAGGGTGGCGGGCTGATCGAGAAAACAGAGGTCGGGCCCTTTGACGTTGAAGCAGACCGCGGCCACCGATCCCTTGTGAAGGGGGAAGGTCTGGAAGATGCTCGACAACAGAAACTCGACGGCGCTCGTCTTGGTCGCGAGGCCGGAGACGCCGGTGATGTTGAGGTGCGCGGCTTCGGGGCCGAGCAGGAAGTCGCCATCGAGGTAGACCGGCGACTCGAGGCCGCCGGCGGCGTAGAGCCCCACGGGAATCCCGGTCGGGCGCTCGCCGGTGGTGAAGGCGTCCATTCGCAGCGCCAGCACGACGTCGGCGTCGGAGGCGAGCCAGACCGGGCCGAGCGGGACGGGCTGAAGCGGCTCTTCGGGCATCTGCCGCAGCACGGCGGCGGAGAAGAGCCGGATCTCGGCCCGCTGGCTGGGCTCGTCGAGGGCGGCGGTGGGGTCGCCATCGGCGCCGATCACGGCGTGCATGGGAGTGGCGAGATCCGAATAGGCGAGGCCATCAGTGACAACCCCAAAGACGGTGCGGCCACCGTCCTCCACCCGAACGATCGCGCCGATGCCGATGGGTGACTCGCGCGCGGTCCAGAAATAGAACTGGTGCGGGGTGGAGGGCTTGAGCTCGGTGGCGACGACGCGGCCGATGGGGGGGGTAGGCTGAGGCATGCTGGAATCTGCGCTAGGGGTAGCCGATCTGGAATCGCCGCCGTACCGCTTCCAACTCCGCTTCGCGCTGCTCCGGGCTCCACCCGAGCTCCCCGGCGACCAGACCCGCGCACTCCTCCAGCGCGGCGGCGCCGGGGTGGCCCGCGGTGCCGAGATCGGTGCGTCGAAACACGCAATCGTCGAGATGTTGGGCCATCTCGGCCCGGACCGCATGGATCACCTCGGCCCGCATAACCTCGGAACCTCCGATCGGCGTCGCGAGGCGGGGATCTTCCCGCGTCAGTCGGAGCAGGTCCCCATAGGCCGAACCGTGGTTGCGGGCCAGGCGATCGACGGCCCGGCGATCGGTCTCCGCGGGCATGGCCGCAGCCACCTCGCTGACCAGCGCATCGAACCCGCGGATCTCCCCGCCGTAGAGTGGTAGAACAGCCGTTCGGCAAGGCGCGGGGGCACGACCAAGCTTGCGAAAGCTGAGATTCACCGCCCGCTCGGCGACGCCCCGCGCCACGGTGTAGCGGTTGCTGATCGCGGTGATCAGGCCCTCGACGCCGTCCGAGCGGGCGTTGTCAGTCACCAGCGGGCGCTTCCCGAAGCTCACGTTTCCATCCTCCGGGTCGCCGCTATCCACCGGGAGGAGCCCCGCCATGACCAGCGCGACGTCCTCCAGACGAATCCGGAGTGAGGGGACGGCCTCGTTGATCTCCTCAAGGAAGCCGCTCACCTCCGCCTCGGTCACTCGAAGCCGGTCCGGGTCCTCCCGCCAGACGACGCTGTTGACACCGATGAGGGTGCGGGTGCGCCAGGGGACGAGGAAGAGATGGCGGCTTCCGCGACTCAGGACCGCGGAGGGGTCGTGGTATCGGGTCTGGAGAGCGAGTCCCCGTTCGGTGACCAGGTCGCGGCGAATCACCAGCGCCATGTCGCGGGAGAACGGCGTCGGTCGGCCGCGACGCACTCCCACCCGGGTAAGCAGCGCCTCCGCGTAGGGACCGGCCGCGTTCACCACCACCCGGGCGCGAAGATCGAAGCGCCCCCCGCCCAGGCGGTCCTCCACCACGACACCGACGGCCCGGCCGTTGCGGCGCAGGAGGCTCGTCACCTCGCAGTAGTTGGCCGCCACACAGCCCGCGCGCATGGCGGACCGAACGAAGGCCCAGACAAGACGGGAAGGATTGTAGAACTGCCCGTCCCAGAAGACGCCCGCGCCGGTGGGGGCGCCGAGATCGACATGGGGAAACCAGGAGCGCGCCGCCTCACGCCCCACGAGCCGCGCGGCGGGAATCCGGCGTGAGGGATCATCAATCCCCCTGTTCCGGTCGATCGTGAGCAGCGAGAGCAAGGCAAAGGCGGCGCCCAACGCCTCCGCGCCGCGCATTCCATGACCGTACGTCGGCACGACGATCGGCATGGGATGCACCAGGTGAGGCGCGATCCGCAGGAGGGCCGAACGCTCCCGGCTCGACTCGCGCACCCGAACCACGTCGAGGTGCTGCAAGTATCTGATGCCGCCGTGGACGACCTTCAGCGACTCGGCGGAGGTCGCTCCGCTGAAGTCACCACGCTCGACCAGAGCGACGGCGAGCCCCCGTTGGGCCGCATCCCAGGCGGTCGCGGCGCCGCAGACGCCTCCTCCAACGACCACTAGGTCGAATTCGACGGCCGCGAGCGCCGAGAGATCTCTTCGCATCCGAGTGCCTCGTTGGGGTGGCGAGCGCGGCTCAGGCTACGGGCCGACCCGAGCATCGCAAGTACTGCTCGACGGAGTGGATCCCGTAGAGCAGGCGGTCCCAGCGACCGTCCGGCGCGCTGAGCGGCGCCCGCTCGGAGAGGAGCCACCGGGACAGGATGTCGGCCTTCTCCGGTGCGCAGTTCGGAGCCACTTCCACCCGAATCAGCCCGTGGAAGAGGTCCTTCCCCTCCCAGGGCCAGAGCCGGAGGGCCCAGGAGGAGACCGGCGTGAGGCTCCGGGTTTCCGGGGTGAACAGGGACGATCGGTGGGCCGGCGGAAGCCGCAGGTAGCGATCGAGATCGGCGCCATCGAACGGGAGCGATGCGTGGCTCTTCACGATGCCTACCATGCGCGGGTCGGCCGCGAGGTCCGGGCTTTCGGTCAACCCACCGTCCACCACAAGCCAGCCAGTCGAGCGCGCCCGGTAGCGCGCCCCGAGCGCGATTTCGAGTGAGCCGCGGGCCTGGTCCACCGCGCGGGCGGCCTGGATCATGTCGAGCGACGGGTGTCCCGGCTCGTCCGCCGGGAGTGCGACGGGGTCGAACCCGGCGACGACGTCCCCCGCGGCCTCGAGCGCCTCCGGCCGCGCGAGCACCAGCGCGCGGCGCTCCTCGAGCACCGTATGGAGCCGGCGGTCAGCGCGCTCGCGTACCGCGGCGGCGATCACGGCGACGACGATGGGACTGTGGCCACTATAGGCCAGGAGCTCGGTGCGCTGGACGCCGTCGAGAAAGGCCAGCGGGTCGGGCCAGCGCTCCGCCAGCCCGACCGGCAGCCACTGGAGCCGGTCGCCTTCGATGAGGCGCGCGGGGCGGATGGCCGCATTGTCGGTGCGCCCCCCGCTGGCCTCGGGGATGAGCGACGCCGGCGTGAGGCCCCGGAGTGCCAGGGCCCGGCGAAGGTTGGTCAGCTTATTGAGATACACGGGGCCGCCGGACAGCCTACATCTCGTCTTCGAAGGCGGTGAACGGAGGGACGTTGCTCATCCAGAAACCGGCGAGGCCGCCGTTCTGGTCGACTTCGATGTGAAAGTTGTCGGCCACGCGAACCAACTCGACCTGGCGTCGGGGTCCGATGCGCAGATGGAAGACGCTCTCCGCCGGGTTGGTCCGCACCGACAACGTGGTGTCCACCTCGACCGAGGCCACGCCTGGCCGGGAGGGCCGCGTGGGCACCACGACGCGGCCGTCGGTGAGCTGGCCGGGGACCTTGAGATCGGGAACGGTAGTGACCTCGGGCCAGACCACGACATCGAGCCCGCAGATGACACCGTTGTTCACGTCGAGCACGGCGACGGAGCCCTCGTCGTCAGTGAGCTCGACGGTGCCGGTGAGTCCACCGCTCTTCCGATTGCCCTTGAACGACCCCGAGAGGATGTCGGTCTCGGGATCCCAACGCCAACCGATCGACGGCAGGGTCCCTGTCAGCGGCTCGACCCGGGCCTCCACCCCGACGATTGCCACCTTAGGCGGCACGGGCCGATTCGAGGCTCCGGATGAGCCCGATGGTCTTGTCGAGCGCGCGCTCGAGCTCGCCATCCGAGACCGCGTAGCTCAGGCGCACCCAACGATCGTCCGAGAAGGCGCCGCCAGGCACCAGCGCGACCCCCTCCTGCCGCATCAGCTGCTCGCAGAACGAGCTTCCCGTCACCGGATCCTTCTCCCGAATGCCGTCCACCCGGAAGAAGAAGTAGAAGGCACCGTGCGGCTCGACGAACTCGACGCCCGGCGCGTCCCGGCGGAAGCGCTCTACCAGGTAATCGCGGCGGCGGCGGAAGGCGGCAACCATCCTGTCGACCTCGGCGTCCATCCGCTCGTCGGAGAACGCAGTGGCCGCAGCCCACTGCGCGGGATGGTTGGCGCCGGTGGTGGTGTGGGATTGGAGCGCCGCCATCGCCTTCGTCAGGTGGGGTGGTGCGAGGGCCGCCCCGATCCTCCACCCGGTCATCGCGTATGCCTTGCTCGCCCCGTAGATGATCACCACCCGCTCGAGGAGATCGTCGGGGAGATCGAGCAGCGAGGGCGCCGGCCCGTTGCCGAAATTGATCCGCCGATAAATCTCGTCCGAGATGATCCAGACCTTGTTTTCCTTGGCCCATTCAGCGATCGCCCGGAGCTCCGCGAGGGTATAGACGGCCCCGGTGGGATTGCAGGGTGAGCAGAGGATCAGACCGCGGGTAGACTTGTTGGAGTGGCGGTCGAGATCGCGGGCGCTCACCTTGAGACCCCACTCCACGTCTCCCGGCACCAGCACCGGCTCGGCGCGGGAGAGATGCACTATCTGCGGGTAGGAGACCCAGGCGGGCGCAGGGATCAGCACCTGATCCCGCGGACCGAACAGCGTGAAGCAGGCGTTGAAGACCGACTGCTTCGACCCGGAGCTGACGATGATCTGGTCGGGATCGACCGGACGCCCGCCCGACATGCGGCTCAGCGCACCGGCGATTCCCTTCCGGAGGTCGGCGATGCCCACGTTCGGCGGATAGCGGGTCAGGCCCTTCTGAATCGCCTGGATTCCCGCCTGGGCGACCAGCGCCGGGGTATCGAAGTCGGGCTCGCCGACGCCCAGGTCGAGCACGTCCTCGCCCGCCGCCTTGCGACGCTTGGCTTCGTTGCTGATGGCGACGGTTTCCGAGGCCTTGAGGTGCTGGAGGTTCGGCGAGAGCGGATCGGGCATGCTTGTTTCCGGATGAGAATGTCGGTTTGGGATGGGGGAAAGGTCGGTGTCGAACCCGGCGATGTCAACCACGCCGAGTGCGGGGTTGGCTCGCGCCCGACGAGGCTGTAGCTTGGCGTGGCCATCCACTCAAGATCGAGGTATTCGTGGCCGATTTCGAAGGCCTGCATCTGTCGCCACCGGTCGCCGCCGCTGTTACCCGCCTGGGGTGGACCGCCGACGATCCGGTGATGCGGGACGCCGCGCCAACCGCCGCACGCGGGCACAACCTCGTGACCCTGGTTCCCCCGGTCCCCGCCGCGGCGACTCCGGCTCTGGCCGGCCTCCTGAGCCGGGTGGGTGCCGGAGTGAGAGGGCTGCTGCTCGCCGCGGAGTCGGACCTCGACGAGTGGGCCGGACGCCTTCATCTGCTCGCGGCCGACAGCACGCTCCACGTGCACGTCGCGCGCGGGCCCGGTCGGGGGGCGCGGGGGCTCCACGCCGATCCACCGGTGGACCTGTTCGTCTGCTCCCCGGCCACCGCGCTGGCCCTGCACCGCCGGTCGGCGCTGAAGCCCGAGACGCTGTCCTCGGTGCTCCTGGCGTGGCCCGAGATGTGGGGGGAGACCGACGGTCTCGCCGAACTCATGCAGGATCTCCCGAAGGAGGCCCAGCGCATCATCGTGGGCGCGTCGGACGACGACGTGGCCGGGTTGGTGGAGCGCTATGCCCGGCGTGCGCTCACCGTGAGCGCTCCAGGTGTGGCGGGGACGGCGGAGCCGGCCGGGCCGATCCGGACGGTCGGGGTTCCGTGGAGCCGCCGGGTCTCCGCTCTGCCGGAGCTGATGGAGCTGCTCGACCCGGCCTCGGCGGTGGTGTGGATGCTGGATCGGGGTCACGAAGGGGCGATCAGGCAGGCCGTGAAGACCCCGGACCATTCGGTCCAGGTGACGACGGGTGATGCTCCGCGCGCGCAGACGATCATCGCCTTCGATCCCCCGACACCCCCCCGGCTCCGGCAGCTCCTGAGCGCCGGCGAGGTGGTGGTTTTGACCCCACCGGCCGCGGAGCGCTACGTCCGGCGGATCGCGGCCACCCGGCGCCCGCTGCGCCTGTCGGGTGCGCTCGATGCGGCGGCGTCGGCCGCGGAGGTCCGCCGCGCCGCGATCGCCGGCGTCCTGGACAAGGGATCGCTGGATCACGCGCTGCTCACGCTGGCGCCGCTCCTCGAGCGCCACGACGCCGCGGCGGTCGCCGCGGCCCTCTTCCAGCTCTGGACCGCGGGCCCCGGCACGCCGGCTCCCGAGCCGGTCGATGAGGCCCCGGCGGCGCCCGCCAAGATCTTCGTCGGGCTCGGCAAGAAGGACGGTGCCACGGTCAACGACCTGGTGGCGGTGCTGACCAAGGAGGTGCGGGTCGAGCGGGAGAAGATCGGCCGGGTGGAGCTGCGCGACGGGTTCATGCTGGTGGAGATCCCGGCGCAAGACGCGGAGCGGGTGGCGGCGGCGCTCAACGGCAAGACGATCCGCCGGAAGCGAGTGGTGGCGAGGGTCGATAAGGCGAGGGGCGGATCGCGCAAGCCGGGTCGGGCATCGCGACCCTAGACCCTCCGCCGGTTCACCGACTCCTTCAACGCCTTCCCCGCGCGGAAGGCGGGAACGGTGGACGCGCGAATGCTGATGACCTTGCCGGTGCGGGGATTCCGCCCCTCCCGCGCCTCCCGGTGGCGAGTCTCGAAGTTGCCGAAACCGGAGATACTCACCTTCCCGCCTCGCCGAAGCTCGGACGCGATGACGCCGGCCGGGGCAAAGAAGAGGTCGGTGATCTCGCCGGCCCGGGCCTTCGTGGTCCCCAACCGCTTGGCCACCACGTCCACCAGCGCCTGCTTGTTCATGGTAACTCCATGGGAGGGGAGACGGGGACCGAATATCATCGAGCGGACGAGAGCGCCGCAAGGTGACTGGAGTTTCGTTGGCCCGGCTCTAAATTAGCGTCCCTCACCCTCGCGCTCCGGAGAGTCAGACGATGACCTATGGGATGCACCCCGGCTGGATCGAGGTGATCAGCGGCGTCATGTTCAGCGGCAAGAGCGAGGAGCTGATCCGGCGGGTGCGCCGAGCCATCATCGCGCGCAGGCGGGTGCAGGTCTTCAAGTCCCATCTCGACAGCCGGTACACCGGCCTGTACAGTGTGTCGAGCCACGATGGCACGGAACTCGAGGCCACGCCGGTGGATTCGGCCGCCGAGATCTTCCGCCTGGTGCGGCCCGACAGCGAGATCGTCGCGATCGACGAGGCCCAGTTTCTCGACTCCGACATCGTCAAGGTCGCCACGCTCCTCGCCGCGCGCGGGATGCGGGTGATCCTGGCGGGGACCGACACCGATTTTCGGGGCGAGCCCTTCGGGTCGATGGGCGAGCTCATGACGGCGGCGGAGATGGTAGACAAGCTCCACGCCATTTGCGTGGTATGCGGCGATCCGGCCTGCCGCAATCAGCGGCTGCTCGACGGCAAGCCGGCGCGATACGACTCCCCGACGATCATGATCGGCGGGCGCGAGAGCTACGAAGCACGCTGCCGGCATTGCCACCAGGTACCGCGCAGGGACGAGGATCAGACGGCGCTGTTGTAGGTGCGAACTCCGTTCCTTCTTCCCCTCGAGCGCCGATGCTCAACGTCGCCCTGACCGGCAACATCGCTTCGGGCAAGTCCACCGTCGCCGCGCTGTTCGAACGGTGGGGCGCCACGATCATCGATGCCGATCAGCTCGCGCGCGAGGCGCAGGCGCCCGGGACCGCGGTGCTCCGGGCCATCGCCGCCCGGTTCGGCGAGGAATACCTGGGTCCGGGCGGCGAGCTCCGGCGCGACGCGCTGCGCCGCCGGATCATGGGGGACACGACCGCGCTCGCCGAGCTCAACCGGATCGTCCACCCCGAGGTCCTCCGACGCCACGCCGAGCGCGAGGCGGAGGCCCGCGCCCGGGGCGACCGGATCGTGGTGAGCGACATCCCGCTCCTCTTCGAGGCCACCAACCCCGCGGCGTTCGACGCCATCGTGCTGGTGGACGCCCCGGAGCACATCCGCCGGACCCGCCTGATCGCCGAGCGCGGCTTGTCCGACGAGGAGGCCGAGCGGATGATGACGTGGCAACAGCCGAGCGGCCCCAAGCGATCACGCAGCACCTATGTCATCGACAACGACGGTGATCTCGCCGCGCTGGAGCGCGCCGCCTCGAAGGTGTGGGCCGCCCTGCTCGCTCGCGCTTGACCTCGCCCCGCGCTCCGCCTATCCTCCCTCGCGCAACCCCTCCGCTGGAGCACGCTGTGTCAAACGTACCGGACAACCTGGTCTACACCGCCGAGCACGAATATCTCGCGCCGACCGGCGCTCCGGGCGTGGTGCGGGTCGGCATCACCGACTACGCGCAGGGCGAGCTGGGCGACGTCGTCTTCGTGACGCTGCCCAAGCCCGGGGAGCGGTTCGACGCGCACCAGACCTTCGGGACGATCGAGGCGGTCAAGGCGGTTTCGGAGCTCTACAACCCGCTCCCGGGCCAGGTCGTCGACGTCAACGGCGCGCTCGAGAAGGACCCTGCCGCGGTCAACCGCGACCCCTACGGCGAGGGCTGGATGATCGCTCTCAGACTCGACCACCCCTCGGCCACGAGCACGCTGCTGTCGCCCGCGGCCTACCGCGCCCACATCGGAGAGTGAGTCCGGAGTGGTGTCGGCGGGATGACATCGTGGCAGTGAGCCAGGCCCCGGGGCATGTCCCGGGGCATTTTCATATCACCAACAGGATGACCGCACCATGACCACCGCCGTCCCCGCCGAGCCCACCTCCCCCACGGCCGACGTCCTCCATCCCGGCCATTTCGCCTACCGCCACATCGGCCCCCGCCGGGAGGACGCGGGAGAGATGCTCGAGGTCCTCGGCTACGCGTCGCTCGACGAGTTCATCGACGCGGTCGTGCCCGAGGAGATTCGCCTCCGCCGTCCGCTCGCCCTTCCCCCGGGCCGGAGCGAGCGCGAGGTGCTGCAGGCGCTCCGTGGACTGGCGGGGATGAACCGGGTGTTCCGCTCCTACATCGGCATGGGCTACGCCGGCTGCTTCACCCCGCAGGTGGTGCAGCGCAACGTCCTCGAGAACCCCGGCTGGTACACGGCCTACACTCCGTACCAGGCCGAGATTTCGCAGGGGCGGCTCGAGGCGCTGCTCAACTTCCAGACCGTGGTCTCCGACCTCACCGGCCTGCCGGTGGCCAACTCCTCGCTGCTCGACGAGGCGACGGCGGCCGCCGAAGCGATGAGTCTCTCGCTGGCGGTGAGCGCGGTGAAGGAGAAGCCGGTCTACCTGGTGGATGAGTCCTGCCATCCCCAGACGGTGGCGGTCGTGCGGACGCGCGCGGAGGCGCGGGGCATCGAGGTCGTCGTCGCGGAGTCGGAGACGTTCGCCTTCGAGCGGGGCGTGATCGGCGCGCTGGTGCAGTATCCGGCGACCGACGGCGCCATTCATGACTTCCGGCGCCTTACCCAGCGCGCCCACGAGGCGGGCGCGCTGGTCACGGCGGCCACGGACCTGCTCAGCCTCACCCTGCTGGTGCCGCCGGGCGAGTGGGGCGCGGACATCGCGATCGGGAACAGCCAGCGATTCGGGGTGCCGATGGGATACGGCGGCCCGCACGCCGCCTTCTTCGCCACCCGGGATGCCTACAAGCGCTTTCTTCCCGGCCGGATCATCGGCGTGTCCAAGGACCGCGATGGCCGCCCGGCACTCCGGATGGCGCTCCAGACCCGGGAGCAGCACATTCGGCGCGACAAGGCCACGAGCAACGTCTGCACCGCTCAAGTACTCCTGGCCGTCATGGCGAGCATGTACGCCGTCTACCATGGGCCGGACGGCCTGAGGCGGATCGCGGAGCTGGTGCATACGCGCACCGTCGTCCTCGCCAACGCGCTGCGCCGCCTGCGCTACCGGATCGTTCACGACCACTACTTCGACACGATCTGTGTGGAGGTGCCGGAGTGGGCGCTGCCCCGGCTGCTCGACGCGGCCCGGGCAAGGATGATCAATTTTCGCCCGCTACCGCCTACCCGGCTCTGCATCGCGCTCGACGAGACGGTCACCCTCGGCGATCTGGCCGACATCATCGCCGTCTTCTCGCTGAACGAGGCGCTCCCCTTCATGCTGGAGGACATCGGGGTGAAGACCGAGCGCGCCATCCCCGAGTCGCTCGGGCGCACCTCCTCCTATCTCGCGCATCCGGTGTTCCATCTGCACCACTCGGAAACCGAGATGTTGCGGTACATCAAGCGGCTGGAGGCGCGTGACCTGTCGCTCACCTCGGCCATGATCCCGCTCGGCTCGTGCACGATGAAGCTCAACGCGACCACCGAGATGATGCCGGTGAGCTGGCGGGAGTTCAACCGCCTGCATCCCTTCGCTCCCCGCGACCAGGTCACCGGCTACGAGCTGCTCTTCCGGCAGCTCGAATACCAGCTCGCCGAGATCACCGGATTCGCCGCGGTGTCACTCCAGCCGAATGCCGGGTCCCAGGGCGAGTACGCGGGGCTGCTGGTGATTCGCGCGTGGCACCATTCGCGAGGCGAGGCGCGCCGCACCACCTGTCTCATCCCGCAGTCGGCCCACGGCACCAATCCGGCCAGCGCGGTCATGGCGGGAATGCGGGTGGTGCCGATCCGGAGCGATGTGCACGGGAACGTGGATCTCGACGATCTCCGCGCCAAGGCGGCGGCGCACAAGGACACCCTCGCCGCGCTCATGGTCACCTATCCGTCGACCCACGGCGTGTTCGAGGCGTCGATCCGCGAGATCTGCCGTGTCGTCCACGAGCACGGCGGTCAGGTGTATATGGACGGCGCCAACATGAACGCGCAGGTCGGCCTCTGCCGCCCCGGCGACATCGGCGCCGACGTCTG
>Ga0326597_10009480_pt1 | contig 13039 bp, 13 predicted proteins | sample RVTome_12_FD_203789 | JGI IMG/M metagenome (GOLD analysis project Ga0326597, IMG submission 203789) | Soil microbial communities from uranium-contaminated site in the Upper Colorado River Basin, Wyoming, United States - RVT100D185 | ecosystem: Environmental > Terrestrial > Soil > Contaminated >... | reverse complement strand
AAAATAAGCGGGGACGGTGATAACGGCCTCAGTAACTTCGGTTCCCAGATAATCTTCCGCGGTGGATTTCATTTTCTGCAACACCATGGCAGAAATCTCCTGGGGTGTATAAAGTCGATCACCTATACGCATTCGTACGGTGTCATTATTTCCTTTTTCAACGGTGTAAGACATTCCTTTTCTTTCCTCGGATACTTCAGAATATTTCTTACCCATAAATCTCTTTACAGAACTTATTGTATTGGTTGGATTTGTTATTGCCTGTCTTTTGGCAGGATCTCCAACTTTTCGTTCTCCCTTTCCGCCGTCTAAAAATGCAACAACCGAAGGAGTCGTTCGCCTGCCTTCGCTATTGGGGATCACCACCGGTTCATTTCCCTCCATTACGGCTACGCATGAGTTGGTTGTCCCTAAGTCAATTCCAATTATTTTTCCCATGATTCGAATGATCTTAAATTTTTCATTTAGTAAATAGTCATTAACAATGCCTATGCCAATGAGGTATTTGTGCCATAATGGCAGAAAACCCACTATTTGCAGAAAAAAGCCGAATTTGGAGGAAAATTAAGTGTATTGAATGCTTCCCTTTCAGGTTCTGTTTGAGGATAATCATTTACTTATTGTTAATAAATCAGCAGGGATGCTGGTGCAGTCTGATGACACCGGAGATATTCCATTGATTGATCATTGCAAAGAATATATAAAGCAGAAGTATGAAAAACCCGGAGCTGTATTTCTTGAGCCGGTGCATAGGATTGACAGACCTGTGTCAGGAATAGTCATAATGGCTCGGACATCCAAAAGTTTGGAAAGAATGAATGAGATATTCCGTCGTAAAGAAATTGAGAAAAAATATTTCGCCATAGTGGAAAATCAACCCAGGGAGATGTCCGGTCGATTAATTCATTGGCTTATCAGAGACAGGGAAAAGCGAAAATCGTTTGTGTATGAAAAGCAAGCAGAAGGCTCGCTAAATGCCGAACTCCATTATGAAGTGCTGATAGAATTACAAGGAAAATATTTATTGGAAATAATTTTGCAAACGGGCCGTCCACATCAGATTAGAGCGCAGCTGGCTGCAATAAGTAGTCCTATCCAGGGTGATTTGAAGTATGGTGCACCAAAGGCGAACTCCGATGGTAACATCAGCCTGCACAATCGCTATGTTTCTTTTCTTCATCCTGTGAAAAAAGAAAAGATAGAAGTAAAAGCTCCGTTATTAGCAACCGTAGAATGGCAATTGTTCCTTACTTTGGCGGAAAATCGATAGCATGAGTTGGATAGACAAACTGAAATCCAGGTGGAACCTGAAATCGACGGCTGATGTTTTGATCATTCTGCTGGTTTTTGCACTTACCGGAACTACGGTTTTGGTGATCAAAAGACCTTTACTCAGCAGTATGGGTGAGGAAGTTGTCAATAATGTCTGGTTTTCCGTGGCCTACTATATTTTGATACTTCCCATTTATAACGTTTTCCTTTTATTCTATGGTTTTTTATTAGGACGTTTTAAGTTCTTTTGGGAATTTGAAAAACGATTTTTCAGCAGGATTTTTGGAAAGAAGGCTGAAAGGACAACTTAATCGTCCTTTAAAATTTTTTCCGCCAGTACAATTACTTTATTGTTCAGAACTTCTACGACACCGCCCTCTATTTTGTGTTCCAGATAATCGCCCTCTTTTGTTTTAAAGCTAAGTGTTCCTTTTCCAAGGGAACTTACTAATGAAGCATGGTGATTCAAAATCTGAAAAGAGCCATCGCTTCCGGGCAGCGTAGTGATGGTGACTTCGCCTTCAAATACTTTTTGTTCAGGTGTTATTACTTCCAGATACATTTGATTAAGCTTCAGCTTCGGCTACCATTTTCTCTCCTTTAGCAATTGCATCCTCAATGGTTCCAACCAGGTTAAATGCCATTTCAGGCAGGTGATCCAATTCGCCATCCATGATCATGTTAAAACCTTTGATGGTATCTTTAATATCTACCAATACGCCGGGAGTACCGGTAAATTGCTCCGCAACATGGAATGGTTGTGAGAGGAAACGTTGAACTCTTCTGGCTCTGTGCACAACTTCTTTGTCTTCTTCGGACAACTCATCCATGCCAAGGATGGCAATGATGTCTTGAAGTTCTTTGTATCGTTGCAGAATTTCTTTTACGTGCTGTGCTGTGCGGTAATGTTCTTCGCCCAATACCTCAGCGCTCAGAATTCTGGATGTTGAATCCAGCGGATCCACAGCGGGATAGATTCCCAACTCGGCAATCTTTCGTGATAGCACGGTTGTTGCATCCAGGTGTGAGAATGTTGTGGCAGGTGCCGGGTCGGTAAGGTCATCGGCGGGTACATATACTGCCTGTACAGAAGTGATAGACCCTCGCTTGGTAGAGGTAATCCGCTCTTGCATGGCACCCATCTCCGTGGCCAAAGTAGGTTGATAACCAACCGCAGAGGGCATCCTGCCCAGTAGCGCAGATACTTCAGAACCTGCCTGTGTAAACCTGAAGATGTTATCCATAAAGAACAAAATATCTTTTCCCTGGCCTTCGCCATCACCGTCCCTGAAATATTCAGCAATTGTCAGTCCCGAAAGAGCGACCCGGGCTCTTGCTCCCGGAGGTTCATTCATTTGGCCAAATACAAGGGTAGCTTGTGAAGTTTGAAGTGCTTTGTAATCTACTTTTGAAAGATCCCATTCTCCTTTCGCCATCGATTCTTTAAATTCTTTTCCGTAGTTAATTACGTCTGACTCAATCATTTCGCGTAGTAGGTCATTACCTTCTCTTGTTCTTTCACCAACTCCTGCAAACACTGACATGCCGGAATAGGCTTTCGCAATGTTATTGATTAACTCCATGATGATAACCGTCTTACCCACACCTGCCCCTCCAAAGAGCCCAATTTTTCCGCCTTTAGCATAAGGCTCCAGCAAGTCAATAACCTTTATTCCGGTAAACAAAACTTCTGAAGTGGTGGAAAGATCTTCAAATCTGGGAGCGGGTCTGTGAATTGGCAGCGTTTTCTTTGTTTTTGGAGCATTCATTCCATCTATGGCATTCCCAACAACATTAAACAATCTGCCTTTAATTTCTTCACCAACGGGAACTGCAATTGGTCTGCCCGTATCGACAACATCCATTCCCCTGATCAGGCCTTCTGTGCTATCCATGGCAACAGTTCTCACTCTATCTTCGCCGAGGTGCTGCTGGCATTCCAAAACCACGACCTGTCCACTTGGTCGCGTTACTTCCAATGCATCCAAAATGTTGGGAAGTTTGCCCTCTTTATCAAAACTAACATCCACACCGGGGCCAATTATCTGGGTTACTCTACCAATATTTGCCATGTATTTTTCTTATTATTTTAGGAATGAATGGTAAAAATTCGACTGCAAAAGTAAGACTAAAATTGCTTAAACCAAATTGGGTCTTTGGTAAGTCTCCGTTAAATCCAAATGAAATTAACATCAGCGCTTGCCACACTTCCACTTTTTATTTTAAGTGAAAATTGATTGATTTTCAATGTCGGCAAAGTGGGGCGCACGTAAAAGACTCCACGGAGACATTACCTTGGGATTTTTGGAGTGGCTAGAATTTGTTATCTGGTACTCAATTCAATTCTAAAAACTGTTCCCTTATCGGGCTCCGAATTCTTAACAAAAAGGCGTCCATTGTGGTAATTTTCAATGATTCTGCGACTTAAAGCAAGGCCAAGCCCCCAGCCTCGTTTTTTGGTTGTGAACCCGGGATGAAAGACTTTGCTAAAGGCGGATTTTGGGATACCCTTTCCATTGTCGCTTATATCTATAATTACTTTATAATCGCTGCCGCGCATTATTCGAATTTGAAGATTACCAATGCCTGACATAGCATCAACGGCATTCTTACAAAGATTCTCAATCACCCATTCAAATAAAGGTGCATTAATTTTTGCTATGATATTATCTGATAGGCTTGAAACTTCCAGGTTCACTTTTGATGAGATTCGCGTCCTCAGGTAAGCTCCGACCTGATTCACTACCTGGGTTATATTTTCCTCTTTCATTACCGGTACGGAGCCAATGCTTGAGAATCGCTCGGTGATCATTTGAAGCCTGGAGATATCTTTGTCCAATTCATCAATAATTTCCCGATTCTTATCACTGTTTTCCAGTCGAAGATGTTCTACCCATGCCATTAATGACGAAATCGGTGTTCCAAGCTGGTGAGCAGTTTCCTTGGCAAGCCCCACCCACACCTGGTTTTGTTCCGCTGCTCTTGAATAACTGAAAGCCAGGTATGCAATGAAGGCGAAGATGGCAATAACACTTAGTTGAATGTATGGGTAAAAAATTAATTGGGTTAGCAGGAACGAATTCTTGTAATAGATAAACTGATATTCGCTGTCTTCTGAAATCATAATTGGAATCGGATCATAAATTCGCTTCATAATTTCCAATTCTGCTATAAGTTGTTCTCTTATACTCTCATTTCCTCCGGTACTGTCAATTCTTAAATTACGGTAATCAAAGGGTTCGCCTTGGGAATCAGCCCAGATAACCGGAATTGAATTATTAGGAGCGATGATTTCCTGGGTAAGGAACGTCAGGTTCGCATCTTCATTTATTGTATGCTCCAGGCTCCTGGCAAAGAGATTTATGAATCTTCGTTCCGTTTCCTTAAGTTGCTCCACGAGATAGTTGGTATAGTAAATAGATCCGATGCTGATGAGCAGGGATGCGACGAGAACAATCCATTTAACTTTGGACTTATCTTTATAGAAACTTAAAGGATCGGAATCTCGCAGGGGATTTGCCATGGCGCGACTTTACAGCCAACATAGCAAAAGTAACTCCATAATGCCAGTTTTTATGATGGTTAGAATTAGTTTTTCATCATAAACCACTTTGCAAGTGTTTTATAATTCACTTTGGAGCCATGCATCAAAATCCCGACTCTGTAGATGCGGCTGGCCAGCCAGGTGGTGCCTATAAAACCGCCAATCATAAAAGCCATGGAAAGGAAAATTTGCCAGTTCGGAATTTCAAAAGGTACTCGAATCATCATTATGATTGGTGAAGTGAATGGAATCATGGAGAGCCAAAAGGCTATTTGTCCGTTGGGATCATTTATTACAGCCCCATACATCATGAAAGAAAATATAATTGGCAAAATTATAGGAAAGATAAATTGCTGAGCATCTGCCTCTGTGTCAATTGCGGAACCTATCATTGCAAACAATGCCGCGTAAAACAAGTATCCTGTAACAAAATAAAAGATTAGCAGGCCTAATATTTTTGGCAGGTTGGTTTTGGCGATCATGGAATTAATTTGGCCAACCATTTCAGCCCGGGAATTTGCATTACCGGAAACTTCTTGTTCTGCAAGTTGCTCTGTATTGTCTGAATTGATTGTTTGGTCTCCCATTAATAATGCTGTAGCAGCTGTCCAAAGGAAAGTTGATAGAATTATCCAAATCAGGAATTGGCTCAATCCAACCGCGGCAATTCCTATTATCTTCCCCATCATCATTTGAATAGGCTTTACCGATGATATAACTATTTCAACTATCCTGCTGGCTTTTTCATCAACCACTCCCCGCATCACCTGCGTTCCATACACAAAAAGAAAAAGATAAATAATAAACCCAGTAAAAATACCAATGCCTGATGCCAGCGCGGAGTTACTTTCTTTTTCTTCACCTGTACCTCCACCTGAACCAATGTTTAGCGCTTTAAGATTAACATCTGTCTTAATGGAGTCCAATATAGCTTTGTCAATTCCTGACGCTTTCAGCTTAATATCTTCGATTTCATTTTTAATGGTGCGTTCAATATTTCTTTCTACTGATATTCCCAGCGCTTGCTGTGAATAAAGGGTGATCCCCTCGGGTTTTTTCAGGTCAATGTTCGGGATAACCAGGAGTCCTGAATACTCGCCCGAAGTTACCAGTTCTTTTCCGGCTTCAACATTAATGTTGTTGTACGAATAAGTAATCGCATCGGTGTTGGAAAACTTCTCCATGAACAGGCCACTTTCATCAACAACGTTGATTGTTTTTTCCTCACCAGGTTTTATGGTAAGTAAAATAACAACCGCATAGATTCCTACGAATATAACAGGGGTCAGAATTGTCATTATGATGAATGATTTCTTCTGAACCCTTGACAGGTATTCTCTTTGGATAATTAGTAGTGTCTTGTTCATGCGTTTACTGATTTAACCTTGGTAATGAAGATGTCGTTCATTGAAGGAATTTGCTCAACGAAACTATGAATTTCTGTTTGTTGAATAAGTTCCCTCAACATTTCATTTGGAGTGCCTGACTTCAATTTCAAAACTGATCGGATTAATCCATGCTCGATATCCGATGAAGCTTCTATAGTATAACTACCATTTGCCAACCCAATGCTTCCCTTGTGTTCCAATATGAATGTGTTGGTTCTAAACTCTTCTTTAATTTGACTTTTAGGCCCATCCAGAATTTTTTCGGCCTTATTAATCAGGGCTACGTGATCACAAATTTCCTCAACGGACTCCATCCGATGGGTGGAGAAAATAATTGTGCTGCCTTTTTCTCTCAGTTCCAGGATTTCATCTCTTATTAAATTAGCATTGATGGGATCGAAACCTGAAAAGGGTTCGTCCAGAATAATCAATTTGGGTTCATGGATTACTGTAGCAATGAATTGAATCTTTTGCGCCATACCCTTACTTAAATCTTCAACTTTCTTATTCCACCAATCTTTAATATCCCATTTTGTAAACCATACCTTAATTTTTTCCATTGCATCTGATCTGCTTAAGCCCTTCAGCCTGGCAAAATAGAGAACTTGTTCTCCTACTTTCATTTTCTTATAAAGACCGCGTTCCTCCGGAAGATATCCGATGATTTCGATGTGTGAAGGTTTCAATGGTTCGCCGTCGACAATTATTTCACCGCTATCCGGTGCAATGATTTGATTGATAATTCTAATTAAGGTAGTTTTTCCGGCACCGTTTGGGCCTAAAAGACCAAATATGGATCCGGCGGGCACGGCAATATCGAGGTTTTTGAGGGCTTGATGATTGGCGTAGCTTTTGTTGATTTTTCGCGTCTCAAGGATTGTTGACATGATTGAAATGGATTTTTCAATTGCAAATCTAGCAATTACTCCAAAGGATTAGTAATTAAATGATGAATGGACTTTGATTTGGATAGATGACAGGTGAGAGGACCTAAATTACCGGGATTTAAAAATAATATTACCCATAGATACATCCACGGTGAATGTCATCAGATTGCCGGCATCAGGATGATAACCTTCATTCACATATACATTCTCCTTTATCTCCCTGAAATCTCCACTAATTTTGATGCGACAAAGCATGGAACTCTTCACATTAACTATGATGGGGGTCTCGTCTGCAGGAACTATTACAATTAAATCACCGGCACCGACGCTGGCCCTGATTTCACTTTTAACTTTGGGGGCGATGCTATAATCAAGATAGAGATTTCCAAATCCAACATCTGCAATTACCGATTTGGCATTAGAGAGGTACATTTTCCGGAAATTAACAGAACCTAAATCAACCTTTACATTAAAGGCATCCATATCGATCTGATTAGGGACATCGGATATGAATCCCACGTTAAGATTTGCGCTACCTGTTTTGATTTTCAAATCGCTAACGGAAAGTCCTGACAAATCAATAAATGCATCTCCTATTCCATAATTCAGATCAAGTTTGTAAGGGATGTTTTCGGTGAGATAGATTTTCCAAATCTGATTGCCTTCATCTCCTGAATTTTTGAATATCCGGTAAGAAATGCTTTCCCCATAGCCACCATCAGACTTTCCCTCCAGGTTGATGTTTGTAACGCAGGTTCTGTCTCTGATTTTCTTTTCAAAACTATGAACATAGTTTTCAATATCCTGATTACTCGCAATACTTACAGGTTCGGAGTCGGGCTTTGGAGAAACATAACAGGTTCCTTTGGGCAGAGTAAAAGTGAGGTCTACCTTATCAAAGGTTTTTTCTTTTGGAAGAATAAAGTGTGTTTTGACTTGTGAATAGCCCAAATCCGCGCAAAGCACTCCCAGACTTAACAAAATTAAGTATCGCCGCATGCCAATTTTAACGCAAAAATTACGCTTAGGTTACAGCAATGCTAGAAATGCCAGAATACTGATTGCCAGAGGCTTAATTAAAGAATTCTTTCATTCTTTCAAAAAATCCCCGCTCTTGCTTGCCAGGATTAGGTTTAAAGTTTGGTGAGTTCCGCAGGTTTTCCAGAATTTGTCTTTCTTCGGGTGAAAGGATTTTGGGAGTCCACACATTTACATGAATTAGTTGGTCGCCATTTCCGTAGCCATGAATATCTTTTACGCCTTTCCCACGCAATCTCAGGATTTTGCCGGGTTGAGTACCTGGTTCAATCTTTATTTTCACCTTACCATCCAGGGTTGGAATTTCCACGGATGTTCCAAGGGCCGCATCTGCAAAACTTATATAGAGGTCATACACAAGATTGTTGCCGTCACGGGTAAGAACCTTATGGGGAATTTCTTCAATCAAAATCAAAAGGTCACCCGGAATTCCACCAAATGGCGGGTCATTTCCCTTTCCGTTCATGGATAACTGCATGCCATCGGTAATGCCGCCAGGTATTTTAATTGGAATAATTTCTTCGGCCATAGTGAGTCCATTTTGATCTGAGCCGGCCGGCTTATTCTTGATTATCTTTCCACTTCCTCCGCAAGCAGGACAGGTGGAGGTTGACACCATCTGACCAATCATGGTGTTAACCACTTTTCTTACCTGACCTTGTCCCCCGCATGAACTACAGGGATTGAAAGTAACTCCATCAGCAAGCAACATCCGCTTCACCTTGATTTTCTTCTCAACACCCTTCGCCATTTCTTCCAGGGTAAGCTTGAGTTTTATTCGCAGATTGGAACCTTTCCTGCCCCGTGACCGGCTTCCACCACCGCCAAAGAAACTTTCGAACGGATTGTGGCCGCCGAAGATATCTCCAAATTGAGAGAAGATATCATCCATGCTCATGCCGCCACCGCTAAAACCGCCGCCATTCATTCCCGAATGTCCGAATTGATCATAACGTTGCTTTTTCTCAGGATTGCTCAAAACTTCGTAGGCTTCGGCTGCCTCTTTGAACTTATCCGTTGCTGAGTCGTCGTCCGGGTTTTTATCGGGATGAAATTTCAATGCAATCTTCCTGTAGGATTTTTTTATTTCCTCAGGACTAGCTGATCTTTCAACTCCAAGTACTTCGTAATAATCTCTCTTGCTCATTTAATTTATCCTCCGATCACAACTTTAGCAAATCGGATTACTTTTTCGCCCAGAAAATATCCGTCTTCAACTGTCTCGATTATTTTACCTACAAGTTTTTTCTTAGGTGCAGGTATTTGTGAAACTGCTTCATGCAATTCAGGATTAAAGTCATCTCCCTGTTTTACCTGCATTGCTTTGAGACCTTTTTGTTCCAGGGCGCGCTTAAATTTATTTTCAATCAGCTGAATTCCTTCAGCCACAGATTTCTTATCACTCCCATTTTCAATGGATGCCGCGGCTCTTCCAAAATCATCAAGAACAGGAAGTAATTCTACCATTAATCCTTCGGTTGAAGTTTGAATCAAATCAAGCCTTTCCCTGGCAGTTCTTCTTCTGAAATTTTCAAATTCAGAAAATAACCGCAGGTATTTATCTTTCGCATCAGTCAGTTCTTTACTAAGCTTTTCAGATTCATCCTCAGCTTCTTCCCGGCTGGTTTCCGTTTTCACATTTTCCGGCTCTGGAGCATTCTCTAAATTCTCAGGAGTTTTATCCTGAATTTTCTCATCTTCAACCTGCGTTTCAGAATTTCCTTTTTGATCCAGACCAGGATTTTTCTCCATCTTTTCTTCGCTCATTATTTAAATATTCAAAATAGGTGGAAATTTACGTTTTAGAGTCAATTTCTTTGCCAATTTACATTTCTATGACAGATTGGCATAAATCATTCTTGAAGGTTTTTCCAGATTAAGTCCTTTAATTCTGCGATTCCCTTCCGTGTGACCGCTGAAATAAAGATTGCCGGAATCCCTTGAGGTAAATCACCATTAATTTCGGTTTCAAGTTCATCGTCAATCAAATCTGCTTTTGTTAGGGCAAGAATTCTTTTTTTATCCAGAAGTTCAGGGTTGTGCGTACTCAATTCATTGAGCAATATTTCATATTCTTTACAGATGTTTTCCGCGTCGCATGGTATCATAAAGAGTAAAATGGAATTTCTTTCAATGTGCCTCAGAAACCTTGTACCAAGCCCCTTGCCCTTAGCAGCGCCTTCAATGATGCCGGGTATATCTGCCATAACAAACGATTTATCATCATAGTAGGGTACTACTCCGAGATTAGGAGTAAGTGTAGTGAATGGATAATCAGCAATTTCGGGTTTTGCCGCTGAAAGTACGGAAAGTAAGGTTGATTTTCCTGCATTAGGAAATCCAACCAATCCCACATCCGCGAGTATTTTCAGTTCCAAAGTGATCCATGATTCTTTACCGGGGATGCCAGGTTGAGCATGCCTCGGTGCCTGATTAGTTGACGTCTTGAAATGCTGGTTGCCGAGCCCACCCATTCCACCTTCCTGCAGGATTACCTCTTCACTATCCGTAGTAATTTCAGCAAGAATTTTTCCGTCTTCGTTGTTCCTTGCTATCGTTCCAAGCGGTACTTCAATTATTTCATCTTTTCCCTCAGCTCCTGATTTGTCCTTACCCTCTCCTGGGTTGCCATTGGCAGCCATAATATGTTTCTTGTATTTCAGGTGAAGTAAAGTCCAAAGTTGAGCATTTCCCTTTAGAATGATATGACCACCACGGCCACCATCGCCACCATCAGGGCCGCCTTTTGGAACATATTTTTCCCTCCGGAAATGTACGGAACCGGCCCCTCCCGATCCGGACTTTACGAATATCTTAACCTGATCAATAAAGTTTGTGGAGGCCATCGGAATAGGATCACTTTATTTTAGCGTCTATGGTTTGACAAATGCGGTTGAAGATTTCATCGATGGTTCCCACACCCTCAACAGGATAGAACTTCTTCTGATTATCAAAATAATCTGCAACGGGCAGGGTTTCGTCCATATATACTTTTATACGGGTGTTGATTTTTTCTTCATTCTGATCATCGGCACGTCCACTGGTCTTTCCCCGCTCCAGCAATCTTTTCCTTAATTCCGCTTCGTCAACCTCCAAAGCAATAGTAAGAGTAATAGAATCGTTCAGACTGCTAAGCAGCTTGTCTAGTGCGGCAGCCTGTGCAACGGTTCTGGGAAAACCATCAAAAATGTATCCACTGGCATTATTGTTATTTGAAAGTTTTTCACCTACCATTTCAATCACTACTTCGTCAGGAACCAATTTCCCATTATCCATATAGGCCTGGGCTTGTTTTCCTAAATCTGTTCCTTCCCCAAGATGTTTTCTGAACAAATCGCCGGTAGACAAATGGGTAAGTTTATATTTCTCAATAATTTTTTCACTTTGTGTCCCCTTGCCTGCACCAGGAGGTCCGAAAAGAACCAAGTTTAGTTTTTTACTCATCGCTTTTTAGTTTGTAAATGTCTTTCAGGTTTCTGCCATAGCCATTATAATCTAAACCGTAGCCAACAATAAAATCATTTGGGATTTCAAATCCAATATACTTTATGTTCATATCATATTGCTTTGCTTTTTCTTTTCGGAATAGGGAAACAACTTCCAAAGAATTAGGGCCCAGTTCCAAAAACTTTTCCAACAACTCCGTCATGGTTTTTCCTGAATCAATAATGTCTTCAATGATTATTACATCCCGGCCAAATATTTTCTCATTAACGCCAATCAGTTGTTTCAGATTTCCTGATGATTCAAGTTCTGAATAAGAAGACACTTTTATGAAAGATACCAGGCATTCCAGTTTAATAAGTTTCAGCAAGTCTCCGGCGAACATAAAAGAACCATTAAGAATTGGAACAAATAGTGGCGAAATATTCCTGTAATCCTTGTTTATTCTTTTGGCCAATTCAATTACTTTTTCCTGAATTTTATCTGATTTCAAGTATAACTCGAACTCAAGATCATGCAGCTTCATTGGGTTTAATTAAGGTTGGGGCGGCAAATATAGCCAATAAATTTAAAAGCTATAAATCATCCATCAATACCTTGTACAGTTTGATAGTTTCAAGAATATCTTTCTTGTTTACCTTTTCATCCGGTGAGTGGACATTTTTCTCTGCAGGACCTATAAAGCACCAATCGAGCGGGTAAGGGGAGGTTTGTATTTCGCGGCCGTCGCTGCTTCCGGAACTTTCAACTTCCAATTGATAATTAATCCCAGCCCTTTCTGCAATTTCGATTATTTGATTCAGGTATTTTTTTCTCGGTATATTTTGATCACGCAATGAAATTACTGTTCCCTTACCCGGATGCACGCCGTCTGTAACCCAGGTTACATCGCTGACGAGATAATTTCTGATTTTATAATTTTCGTAGATATACTTAACCAGAAATGGGACGGACCCGCCACCATGTTCTTCCCATGCACTGAATACAATAATGCCGTTCTCAAGTTGTTCACAAACTTTCAGTGCTATATAGATTCCCAGCCGATTATCCATGGAACAACATTGAACACTTTTACCGGTTTCCCGAAAGTCGGGTTTAAAGGTGAGGTGAGTTCCACGCTCAATAGCTCTTCCGAAATCGTAATAAAGCCTGTCTTGTTTGTCAATCTTCAATTTGCATTGAATTTCGCCCAAGGCATCCCTCCCCACCAGAGCCACTCCATTTTCAGCGGACGGCCCACCCACGGGAATCAGTTGATTCTCATAGCGGACAGTGAAACCCACTGTATCCATATGTGCAAAAACAGCAGTGCGAGGTTTCCCGAACAATAGGATAAGGCAATCCTGAAATTCATCACCGTACAAAATTTTGGGCTTTTTCTTCCAGGAACCGGAATGTTTTTTCAGGTATTTCAAGATAAAATCCCGGACGTGAATCTCAGATCCTGAAGCTGCCGAAATTGAACA
>Ga0326597_10009479_pt1 | contig 13039 bp, 9 predicted proteins | sample RVTome_12_FD_203789 | JGI IMG/M metagenome (GOLD analysis project Ga0326597, IMG submission 203789) | Soil microbial communities from uranium-contaminated site in the Upper Colorado River Basin, Wyoming, United States - RVT100D185 | ecosystem: Environmental > Terrestrial > Soil > Contaminated >... | reverse complement strand
CCCTTCAGTCAGCGTGCGCCTCTTCGCTCGGCAGGTACGACGATCTCCGTCCGGCCGCACAGACGTTTGAGTGGGCCGGCCTGACGCTGCAGACGCTCGGGCGCGAGGACATGCTCTGGCACGTGTACGCGCACGCCTTCGTGATCAATACGCTGTGTCCCGGGATACGTCTGATTTCGATCGCGGATCTGATTCACGCCACCGAGGCGTGGGTGGACCTCCTCGACTGGGATGCGCTCCGGCAGCGGTACGGGCGCCTGGTCCGGGCGCTGCCGCTCGTCCACTCCCTCACGCCGTGGTCGGCCCGTGTCACCGAAACGCTGGGCGTCCGGATGTCCCGACCGCTTTTGAGTGTGCGTTCCGCGTCGTCTTCGCTGCACTGGTCGGGGATCGCGAGCCGCGACGTGCTCTGGCCTGCGGAGTGGTGGTTTCGCATGCGGTACGGAATCGACGGCCCTCGGCGGTGGATGTGGTACCGGGGCGCCGGGCACCCGCTGCGCGTCGGTATGGCGGCCGCCGGCTCGGCCGCGCGGCGCATCTCGCGCCGCCTTCGCGTCTCCCGTCCTCATCGCCTGCTGCAGTCGGGCGCCAGTCGTACGACCTGATCCTAATTACTTGGCGGAGGGAGAGGGATTCGGGCTTGACACGGTTTTCGGAATCTGGCCAGTTTTCGAAAATCCTCAAGAAAACTCGGCCTCTCATCCTGCTCGATCCGCGCAATTCGCGGCCTGAACCCCCAAATCACCCCCACCTCATCAGTTCGGCTTCCATACCCTTGGCGACGAGTCGGGAGTAATCCGTCGGCGCGCCTGCTAGGGCGTCGTCACGGGACGCCAGTGCTGGAGCAGCGTGATCGGGACGGCGGCGTCATCCAGGACCGTGTTGATCAGGAAGCGGCCGTCGCGGGCGACGGCGTAGTTCATGCCCAGACTGACGTCGGTGCCGCCCCCCAGAATCCGCGTGCGAAACAGGGCCATCGGTCGGCCGAGCTCGATCGTCGGACCGTTCACCGTCACGGACGCCGCCATCAGCGTGCCGTCCGGCACCAGATAGTAGAGTTCCTTCCCGTCGGGCGCCCATCGGGGATTGATGCCGCCGGCGGTCGAGACTTGCCACTGGCCGCCCGGCCCTGGAAACGGCCGCACGTACACCTCGTCGGACCCCAATGCATTGGACTGATAGGCCACCCACCGCCCATCCGGGGAGAACATGCCGCGGCGTTCCTCGAACGCCGTCTGCAGAAAGACAAAGGGTTTCCGGTCTCCCTCGAGCGGCAGCATCCAGAGGTCGTATCCCGTCTCCGGATCCTGGCTGTTGTAGCTGATGAAGCGCCCGTCCGCCGACCAATCCTGCGGGATCTTGTTCTGCACGGACTCGAGCAGGAGGTCCTCACTGCCCGCGCTGCTGGACGGGGTCTGGTAGAGGTGGCGGTTCCCGTTGCGATTCGAGTCAAAGACAATCCGGCTGCCGTCTGGCGACCACAGAGGGAAACGATCGGCCGCCGCATCGAACGTGAAGCGGGTCATTCGGTCCGCGTCCACGAGCCAGATATCGGTATTGCCCTGGACCGTACGGTGCACAGCCACACGCCGGCCGTCGGGCGATAGATAGGCAGACGTGAGGTCATTCTCGTCGGGCGCGCCCGCGGCACCCAGAGCCTTGCCGGACCGGTCGAACCAGGTGAGTTGGTGCCGGTTGGCTCCACCCGCCCAGTAGGCCACCAGCCCAGTCGCCGACACCGACACGGCCGCCGCGCGAGTTGTGCGGTCGAAGCCCACCTGATCGGCCACCGTGACCGGATCCCCGACGACGGCCCGCCGCTCGAGGTCCAGGCGATGGGCCCGCAGGGTCCCGGCCTGCACAAACAGGAGCCATCCCTGGGGCGCGTAGACCCCGGCCGCATCGGCCGCCGTCAGCCGGGTCGGTGCCGAACCATCCAGCGACCCTAGATAGACTCCTTGCGTGTCCGGCGTGCCCAGGGCGTAGAACAGGAAGTGCCGGCCGCCGGGTAGAAACTGTGGGAACCGGTGGCTCTGCTGCCCCGGCTCCAGCGTGGTGACTGCCACCGCCTCCCCGCCGGTCGCTGGGATGCGGAACAGCGGCCCCCCGGCCGTCAGCGCAAACAGGAGCATGCCATCCGGACCCCACGCGCCGCCTCGAGCAACGGCAGGGCCCAACGTCCGCGCCGATCCGCCGGCGAGGTCGATCCGCTTCAACTGAGTGTCCGCGACGAAGCCCAGGGACTGGCCGTCGGGCGACCAGAACGGAACGCTGGCGCCGTCGGTACCGACCAGTGGTTGTGCCGCGGTCTGGTCGAGCGGTCGCAACCAGAGCCGGGGCTGTCCCTCGCCCGCCGCTACGAACACGAGCTGGCGGCCGTCTGGCGACAGCGCCGTAGAGAGAGGATCGGTCATCGCCGGTGTGACGACGTCGGTGCGCGTCTCGGGCAGCACCGGTGACGGCGCTTCGCGCAGATGCCGCACCGTGGGAATGGCGAGCACCGCGGCCGCGAGCACGGCGACGGCGACAATGACCCACGCGACACCGATGCTCCGAGATGGCGAAGGCGACGGTGCGGCGGCTTGGGGAGCGGCGGTCTCGAACGCGCCCTCCAGGGCCAGACGCACGTCGCCGATGTCTCGAGCGCGCTGTTTCGGATCTTTCTGCAGGCACCGTTGCAGCACCGCTCGGACTGACGCGGGAGTCGCCGTTGGCACCCGTGACCACACCGGTTCTTTGTGAATCACCGCGGCCAGCGTTTCGGCGAGCTCCTCGCCCTCGAACGGGCGCGTGCCGGTGAGCATCTCGAACAGGACGCACCCGAACGCCCAGATATCCGCGCGCTTGTCCACGGTCTTGCCGCGTGCCTGCTCGGGACTCATGTAGGCGGCTGTACCGAGAATCGCGCCGGCGCCGGTCACTATCGCGGGACTCGTGATCGTCGGTGCGTCGGGTGCCATCGGTCCGTGCGGACCGGACCTCGGAGTCTCGGTGAGCCTGGCCAGTCCGAAATCCAGCACTTTCACCGTGCCGTCGAGCTGGACCTTGATATTTGCGGGCTTGAGATCCCGGTGGACGATGCCTCGCTCGTGCGCGGCTTCGAGGGCCTCAGTGATCTGCTTGGCGATCGAAAGGGATTCATCGGCGGGGATGGGGCCTGCAGCGATCCGGTGCGCGAGGGTGGGTCCTTCCACGAGTTCCATCACGAGCGCCGTGATGCCGCCACCGCGCTCGAGGCCGTAGATGTGGGCGATGTTCGTGTGGTTCAGAGCGGCGAGAACTTCCGCTTCGCGCTGGAACCGCGCGAGCCGTTCGGGATCCGTCGCGAGCGGCTCGGGCAAGACCTTGATGGCCACCTCACGCTTCAGATTGGTGTCGGTGGCCCGATAGACCTCGCCCATCGCGCCCGCATCGATCGGAGCGGTCACCTCGTACGGGCCCAGGCGCGTGCCGAGCGGGAGGACCATGGCGGTGATCCGATTATAGGCGCCGGCGCGGCCGGGCGGCAGGATGGCTCGCGAGTGACGCCGATCTGGCTGCCGGCCGCGCCGACGCCACGTAGAAAATCCCTTGGCGACTTCACAGGAGTAACCAGTCCCGCACCGTCGGCCCCGTGCCCGGTCCCAATTGGCGCCGCGTACCCACGGAATTCGGCCGACACCAGCGCCAATCCTGGGTTCGAGGACTCTAGCTCCTGCAACGATGTCTGTCGACCCGCTCGACGCCAGTAGCCTGACCGCTTCGAATCCCCAGACTACGGCTTTCGTCCGAGTCGTTTGACCGGCGTCGAGGGATCACACTTGCCGGCGGAGGGTATCTCGCGTCAGACTCGACCATTCCTCTACAGCAGAAGACGAAGGAATGCTAAAGGGCGGCATCGCAGACAAGCTCGGCAACGAGTACGAAACGCTCTGGACACTGGCCGAGGCACTTCGTGTACTGCGGGGAGAGGCAGATGAAATCCGCGTCGAGCCGTTCAACGAGGATGCCAAGGGACTCGAGTTCCGCATCACCACACAGGGACGCAGCGCTTGGCACCAATGTAAGCGCCGTCTTACGTCCGGTGCTTGGACGCTTGCGGCACTTGACTCTGCCGGCGTTCTTTCGGCGTTCATGCGGAAGCTCGCCGACCCGGCGAATGACTGCGTATTCGTCTCAAGCGATCCCGCTCCTGACCTGAAGACGCTCTCCGGCAAGGCGGCCATCGTCGATAGCGCTAGGCGCTTCCTGGACAGCTTGAGCAAGGACGACGAGCTCAACCTTCAGCGGTTGGCGAAAGCATGGCCCGCGGATCAAGAGACTCTCTTCAATTGGCTGCGCCGAGTTCACGTCGAAACGGTCTCAGAGCTATCGCTGAAGCGAGAACTCATCGGCCTTTGTGCGCTCCTGTTCACCGTGGAGCCAGAAGTGGCCATCGAACGACTGGCCGGGTACCTCGACGACACGGTCACGCATGTCGTGACCCCAGAGGCATTCCGTGCCGCTGTTGACATTCGGGGACTCGGATGGCACGCCCGATTCGATGGCACGCTCAATGAGAAGCTTGCTGCCGCCACCGACGGCTACTTGGAGTCCCTTCCTCAGCCCATTGCAGGCGTGGAGATCGAGACCCCTGAAATCACCGAGGCACTGGCCGCGGTATTTGATGGTCCCGGCACTCTCACTATCGTGAGCGGTTCAGCAGGCAGCGGCAAGAGCCTCGTGCTAGCACGCATCGTTGCTGAGGCACGCCATCGGGGTTGGCAGGTGCTTGGCCTCCGCATCGATTGGTTTCTTGACGTCCATGCGCTCCCAGCGATCGGTACCGCTTTGGTCGGCCGCGAGGAGAACCCCGCGGGAGTGCTCGGGAATCATACGGGCAAGGGTGATTGTGTCCTCGTGATCGACCAGGTTGACGCAGTGAGCGAGGCATCGGGTCGATCGGGCAGGGCCCGCGACTTCGTCTTCCAGATGATTCGCGCAGCGCGGTTCTTCCCGCGGTTGCGCGTCGTCATTGCGTGCCGACGCTACGACCTGGATAACGACAGTCGCCTGAAAGAACTGGAAACAGGTCCTGGCGCAAAGACAGTCCGGCTGAAACCGTTGGACTGGACCAGCGCAGTGCAGCCAATACTCGAGAGACTCGGCCTGGGCGCCCGGTACTTCTCGAAACGACAGAGGGATGTCCTCGCCGTTCCGATCAACATCCACGTCTTTGCATCATTGGCGAGCGCTGGCGAGGCGCCTGGGAACGATCTCACAGGCGTCCAATTGTTCGACAGACTGTTGGACTTGCGGGCCCGCGAATTGCGCGCAGCTGGGGTCACTTGGTCTGTTCACGCAGCCCTCAGCAGCTTGGCGACCTGGATGAGCGACAATCAGGTTCTCACCGCACCAGCAACCATTTTGGCCGCATTCCCCGGGGCTGTGGATCTTCTGAGTTCGCAAGGACTCGTTGCCAAGGCCGCCGGCAGGGTCCACTTCGCGCACGAGTCATTCTTCGATCACGTGTTCTCAGCGGACTTCGTGGCTCAAGGCGCCAGCGTGATCGCCCTGCTCAGGAGCGACCAGCAGAGGCTTTTTCGGCGCACGCAGGTGCGACAGATCTTCGCCCGATTGCGAGATCAAGGCGATCGGCCCTATCTAGACAATCTCCGGGAGGTCATGGACGCGCCGGACGTGCGATATCTGGTGAAGGACGCCGTGGCCGCGTGGCTCAGGAGCGTGGACAGCCCTACACTCGCCGAGGTGCAGATCGTGGAGAGTTGGCTGAAGCGAGGGCAGGCGTCGGAACACCTTGCATTTGCGGCTATGGGCGGCTCGGGTTGGCTTCCCCTGCTCATTCGCTCCGGCGCAATCACACGTCTGATTGCGGCTGGTGGCCGTAGTGTCAATCTGGCGTTCTGGATGCTGAGGAGTGGCGCTGTCTCGCACCCAGGTCAAGTGGCCAAGTACCTGCGGGAATGGTGGCGTGGCGACCCGGAGCGCACGCCTGAGCTGCTCTCGTGGTTCGATCGTTTGCATCCGGATGGTCCCATCGGGGACTTGGAGGAACTCTACAAGGACGCGATCGCGGCTGCGCCTGAAGGAACGGTGAAGTCGCAGTACTACGAGGAGTTCGAGCTTGGCGCGTGGCTTCACAAGAAGCAGTATGCGTTGGGTGCCAGGGTGCTCGGTTGGTGGCTCGCACGCTGGATGGCGCTCTCTTCAGACGCTCACCCGTTTGGCCACGGGCAGGGGCGCAAGAATCGCTACTGGATCAAGGAACTCGTTGCGCACTCGCCGATACCCTTCCTGGAGGCTGTCTGGCCAGCCGTTGTCGAGGGCTTTCGCCGTGAACGTCTGGAGTTGTCTGCAGGACGACTCGTCTACCCAACGATCCGGCTAGACGTTGAAGATGACTCTTGGATTCGGCTCGTAGGCGAAGCGGTGACCAAGCTCGCATCGGAAATACCAGTACAGGCCAAAGCGTATCTCGATTCCCTCCCACCTGAGAGTGCGCCTGCCATTTGGCTGCATCTACGTGCCATCGCTGCCAACGGTGCGGCGCTCAGTCACCGGCTGCCGTTCCTGTTGGATAGTCCTGACCTGCTCCGTCTAGGAGGGCAAGGCGGAGAGTGGCGGCCATTTGCCGAGGCCGCGCGCGCGAGCGTGGTGTTCCTAGCCGAATCCGAACGGCATCGAATCGAGATGCGGGTCATGGGACATCGGCCGGAGTATGAACGCGCCCGTCGGGTAGTTGGATCCGCCCGGGAGGATGGAAAGGCACTTGAGGCGCAAGATCGAATCTACGCAGTCCGACAGCTCGCCAGAACCGGGGAGGTCGAACGCGCGATTCTCCTCACCATCGGCGCCGACATCCTGGGACCTGCGGCCGCTAGACGTCTGTCAGAGCTCGAGCGGAAGTTCGCTGGCCAGCCGCTGCCAGAGGCCTTCGGCATCCGAGGTGGGCGGGTCCGTTCGCCCATCAGACTGGAGAAGGCGGCCCTCATGAGCGACGCCCAGTGGCTGAAGGCCGTTCGGCGGTACGCCGAGAACGAGCGGCACATCTACGAATCCGACGGCATCGTCGGCGGCGCGGAGCAACTAGCGCACGTGCTGCAGTCGAAAGTAAAGGAGCAGCCAGAACGGTTCGTGCGACTCTTGGAGCGCATGCCGACGGAGACGAACCCGGCCTATGCCGGCGCAGTCCTCAGTGGCCTCCGGGAAAGCGCCTGTAAGGACGGTACGACGGTCGGGCTATGCGCCATTCGAACCGCCGCGCGATGGGGAACGAGCCGGTTTCACCGAGAGATGTGCTGGTTAGTAGAGAAGTGGCCGGACATCGGGCGCGCTCCGGATGCATTTAGTGCGCTTCTCGCTGTCGCGGCCACCGGCGACGCGTCCGACACGGCAGTGCGGTTCGCGAGTCCACGCGAGAAATCGCGAGTTCAAGATCTGCTGCAGGGAAGTGAAGAACTCGAAACGAGTGCCATCAACGGTGACCGCGGAGTGGCGTGGCGGGCTTTGGCTGCCGTGCTGTGGATCGACCAGGCCGCCATCGAGCAAGTGGTCGCTCTGCTTGAGGAAAGGATGGACTCCGAACTCACGTCGGTTAGGATGTGCATGCTCGAGGCGGTGAACGCCGTCGCCAAGCACGACGTGAGCCGCGGGCTCTCGCTTCTGGAGCGCTTGGCGAGGCGTGACTTGATCGCGGTTCACAGCGTGAGCGGTCGTCACATGCTGCAATGGGCCGCGTACAACCATACGGTCGCCGTGAGGCCAATCCTGGACCGCCTGTCAGCCTCCGGTGAGGAGAGGTTGCGCGCGCTCGGTTTGACGCTGGAGGCCGTGCTTGCACTCAACGACGATACGAGGGAGGCTGATTTCTCGGCTTTGTTTGCTGAGGATGCCCTGCGTCGCCGCGTCGCCGCATTCGTTGCGGTCGGCAATCTGAGTGTCGACACGGTTGGCGATCGAGCGGGACGCTGGCTCAGGTTGTTCTTCGATGACCGAGAGCCTGAGGTACGCAGTGAAGCAGCGCTGGTAGACTGGGCGGGTGTTCTCGATGGCCCAGAAGACCGCACAGGCTTTGCGCTAGCGTTTCTGCGCTCTCCCGTGTTTGCCGACGACCCCGAGCAGCTGATGAGAGCAATCGAAGATCGAATTGACCGTTTCCCCACACTCACGCTCGAAGCGGTCTCGCGAGTGCTGGGCTTGGAGCAACAGTGGGCGGCAGAGGGACGCCAGCGTCACTCCTTGGCGGTGCACCATCTGGGCAAAGTGCTCGTCGCCTTGTATCGCGCCGTTGAGAGCAACCGCGAATCCGAGGAACAGATCTTGGACCTCATCGACACGTACCTGGCCTCTGATCTTCGAGAGCTCAGTGACGAGATCCGGGCGTACGAGCGCCATTAAGGGACGTTGAGCTGGTCGACCAGCTTCTGAAAGCAGGCCGAACAGGCTTCGAGCATTCTCCCGTCAGAGACTTCCAGCCCCGGAATAGTAACGATCAACGCCGCTGTGTTCACCGAGGATCGTCAGGATTCTGCGGCGTCGGAGGACTTGCCCCACCGGTCGTACTGCGACGGAACAACGTCAGCTCCCACCGATCGGAGGCAACATCGTTACGCAAGATGTAGAGATCGCCCTGCGTGTCTTGCACCTTAAAATAGCGGTGATCGGGCGCCAGCCAGCTGTCGACAACTTGGGCGATCTCGATCTGGCGCTCCCCGAGCCGGAACCGTCGCGGCGTCTCCTCGCCACGATAGCCGGCGTGGCACTCAACATCCACGACCGGGAAGGCGGGCGCTTCTCGTGACATGGCTCGTCTGATTCGCCGCGAGGGGGGACACTTCGGCGTTGGTTTCGGTTGCGGTGGTCGGCCGCGAACCACGTGCAGGGGCTGCCGCGGTGGCAAGGGGCGTCGGGGCATGGCGGCCTCCCTGTCGTCAGCGGGCCGACAGGAACGACGACATCGACAGGGCGAAGGACGCAAAGAAGAGCACGTAGAGGCCACTCGTCGCCCGTGGCATGAAGTCCAGCAGACCATAGAGGACGAAGGTCGTCGCGAGAAACACGACGAGCGACAACCAGCCCACTTCGAGTCCCTGGGTCGTCTGCCGGGCGGTGGCCACGCCCGCGGCGACGGCGGCGATGCTCGCCAGGATCGCAACCGGGAGCACGGTGTCGCGAATCCGAGAGCTGACCGGCAACACGGTGACCCAGTACTTTTCGGCCAGCGGCAGGGCGGCGCTCGCGAGGCTCAGCAGGATCTTCAGCGTCTGCAGCATCAGTGGTCGTCCGGTCTCTTCGAAGGATTGCTCTCCACCATAGCCCATGCTGGTGCCATCGTCCACAGCCCATGCTAGTGCCATCGTCCACGGGTCGGATGACCCTCGACGTCGGAGGTCGGGACATCGCAGGGCGGCGAGAAGACATCGAGAAAACTCAAAAAAATTCAAGCCTCGCTGGGTTCGGCACAGGCACCTGGCACCCCACTCCCATGACCCTCGGACAATGAAGCCGGTCGAGGCGGCGCACGGTCCGGTTCGACGCGTTCGCGTTCCGTTCGTCTTGACAACAAACACCGATAGGCATACATTGACGCTCGTATGCGTCGAGTCTCGTTGTTCATCGCGGAGGATCTGCTCGCCGGGCTCGACGTGCTGAAGGCCGAGCACGGCACGCCCCACGCCGAGAGCATCCGCCGAGCCATTGCGGCGTATCTCGCCGAGAAAGGAGTATCCCCGAAGCGGATCGGTAAGACGCGCGCACCTAAACGGAAGCGCACGTAGCAGAATCGGGACGCCCGCGTGTTGTAGCACGCGAACGCCCCTAACCCGTCAACCAGATCGAGGCTGGTCGAGCGGGCTGCCCTCCATTGTAGGCGGGAGCCTTGCCGCCAGGCCGGCACGTCGACCAGACGTGCAGAAAGGCTCCCGTCATGATCACGGTCAAGATCACTCCGAACGATCGAGGCAACCCTCCCGGCAAGCTGGCCGACGCTGAACTCCACTTCACCGAAGGACCGCTGGCCGGCCTGAAGCTGATCGGGTTCAGCATCTGGGAGCGGCGCGGCGGATCCGGCCGGAACGTCACATTCCCGGCCCGGCAGTACTTGGTCAACGGCGAGCGGCGATCGTTCGCGTTACTCCGCCCCGTCACGGATCCCACCGCGCAGGAGCGGATCCGGGATCTGATTCTGGACGCGTACGCGGCGTTCGAGGCACAGGCGGTGCAGTCATGACGGCCGCCGGCTCGATGCCGTCCTTCGCCGAGCTGCTCGGGTCCGCCGTCACGGACCCGGGCACGCTGTCGGCTACCTACCGGCAGTTTCACTCGTACAGCTTCGGTAACCAGCTCCTGGCGTGGTCCCAGTGTCTGGCGCGCGGCCTGCAGCCCGGCCCGATGGCGACGTACCCGCGCTGGCGGGAACTCGGCCGGCAGGTGCGGAAGGGCGAGAAGGCGATCACCCTGTGCCAGCCGGTCACGGTCAAGCGGAAGCCGGCCGAGGGCGACGACGAGCAGGACGAGGCCGGCGTCTTCACGCGGTTCGTCTACCGGAAGAGCTGGTTCGTGCTGGCGCAGACCGACGGCGCCGCGCTCGCCTCGGCATCGATGCCGGCCTGGGACGCGGCCCGCGCGCTGACCGCCCTGGACGTCGCCGAAGTCCCCTTCGACGTGCTGGACGGCAACGTACTCGGGTTCGCCCGGGCCCGGACGATCGCCGTGTCGCCGATCACGCCGCTCCCGCACAAGACGCGGTTTCACGAACTGGCCCATGTGCTGCTCGGCCACACCGCCGAGGGCGAGCAGGCCGACGGCGAGCGGACGCCGCGAAGCCTCCGAGAATGCGAGGCCGAAGCGGTCGCCCTGCTGTGCTGCGCCGCGTTGGAACTGCCCGGCGTCGAGCAGTGCCGAGGCTACATCCAGGCGTGGTGGGGTGCCGGCCATCCGATCCCGGAACGCTCGGCGCAGCGGATCCTGAAGGCGGCCGATCAGATTCTCAAGGCCGGCTCCGAGGCGGTGCCGTCATGACGCCTCGGGTTCGTGAACTCCGCATCGTGTACGCCCCCGTCAAGCACGCCGGCCCACTGTTACAGGTGGGCCGGCCGGCCGATGCCGCGGCGTGCCTTCGCGAACAGCTCGCATCGGAGCCCGTCGAGGTGTGCTTCGTGCTCCTGCTCGACACGCGGCATCGCGTGCGAGCCGTGCACTGCGTCGGCCGGGGCACCGTCGATCGCTGTCCGGTCCACCCGCGGGACGTGTTCAAGGCGGCCGTGCTGGCGAACGCGGCGGCCGTCATCGTCGGGCACAACCACCCGTCCGGCGACCCCACACCCTTGCCCGACGACGTCGCCCTGTGCGAGCGGCTCCGGCACGCGGCCGCGATTCTCGGGATCGGGCTGCTCGATTTCGTCGTGATCGGCGACGGGGCGTACTACTCGTTTCAGGAGCAGGGCCGATGAGGGCGGCCCTGTACGCCCGCGTGTTGACCTTGGATCAGGAACCGGAAAACCAGCTGCAGGAGCTGCGGCGGTACGTCGGTGCCAGAGGCTGGACAGCGGTCGAGTACGTCGATCGCGGGGTGAGCGGGGCGAAGGACCGTCGCCCCGCCCTCGACCAGATCCTGACCGACGCCCGGCGCCGGCGGTTCGACGCCGTGGTCTGCTGGCGGCTGGATCGGCTCGGCCGCAACCTCCGGCACCTGATCACACTGCTCGACGAGCTCCAGGCGCTCGGTGTGGCCTTCGTCAGCTTGGCTGAGGGCATCGATGCCACGACGCCGGCTGGCAAGCTGCAGATGCACATCCTGGGGGCTATCGCGGAGTTCGAGCGGGAGCGTATCCGAGAGCGGGTCCTGGCGGGCCTCCAGCGGGCCAGAACGCAAGGACGACAGCTCGGCAGGCCTCGGGCGGTCATCCCGGTTGAAAGACTCCAGCGGCTCGCAGGACTTCCGGTCTCCGTGGCTGCAGAGCGACTCGGCGTGTCTCGCTCGACGGTGAAGCGGTGGCGTCGAAGGACAGGCTCGGGCGCGCGGTCCGGAGCGTCGACTTCGCCGGTCGTCGCGTCGACCACCGACGGCCGCTGCCCCGCGTAGTCGACAAACGTCTTCTCGCCCGCCGTGTGCACCTGGCGCATCGAGGTCCGCTGCTGCGCCAGCCAGCGTCGGTAGTGCCCGCAGAACGCCGAATACCGGTAGCCGTCCGGATGGGTCGCCAGATACTCGAGATGCAGGAGCTCCAGCGTGACGCCCGGCCGGCGCAGCTCGGTGTGCATCCAGACCAGATCGGGCCCCGGCCGGGCGACGGTCAGCGCGAGCTTCGGCCCATAGAGCGTGCGCTCCAACGCGTCGTCGGTGAGCGTGCCGACCGCGTCCCAGGTGAGCGCCATCGCCTTCGCCCGCGTCACCACCGAGGCGACCGCGCCCGCACTGATCCCCAGACTCCGGGCCGTGTCCCGGTGACTCCGCCGTAACGTCCATTTCAACCGCAGAATCTCTCGAATGTGTCGCATGAGCAGTCGTTCCGTGGCCATCGCACTCCTTGGGACGGGATGTCGCCCAAGACACGATGGCAGAACCCTGGCTCAGCATCGCCGACCGGTGATCACGAGGCGTGGAATCGGTGATCACGACCCGTGGAACGGGTGATCACGATGCCGTGGAATGAGTGATCACGATAGCGTGGAACAGGTGATCACGATGGCGTGGCGCGCGCAGGCTCTTCGCGTCGTTGGCCGATCGCGTAGCGGTCGCTCTTGCTGGACACTCCGGCCGCGCTGATTGATCATCGCGACTGGTCAAGTCGGACGATGTCACGCATATCTCGCCGGGCACAGGAACGGTGGACGCGCGAAGGGCTCCTCGAGGAGCCGACCGAAGACTGTGACGTGAACGGCACTACGAACACCTGCTCCAACAGTCGGCGCGGGCGCTCATCGCGGCAATCTAGTTCAGGGTCTACGCGGATCACAGTGGGCCTTTGTGGTGAGTGGCTGACCAGAATCCACTGATCGACACCTCAAGACGGGCCACCAGGGGCATGACGACCTGGGACGGCGGCTCGATGTCGTTGTC
>Ga0326597_10009478_pt1 | contig 13040 bp, 1 predicted proteins | sample RVTome_12_FD_203789 | JGI IMG/M metagenome (GOLD analysis project Ga0326597, IMG submission 203789) | Soil microbial communities from uranium-contaminated site in the Upper Colorado River Basin, Wyoming, United States - RVT100D185 | ecosystem: Environmental > Terrestrial > Soil > Contaminated >... | reverse complement strand
GCGAAAGCGAAAGTCGGCTCTAGGGATTCTGCCCCTAGGAAATTGTTCGAACCTTGTCGTTCACCCTGACGCCGACCAATGTGATTGGTAACTTGTCCTTCCTATCCGGGCCGTCGATCGATCCAGCAACGGGCAACCTTTCGTTCCAGACCAGTCCGGATACGAATGGTTCGGCAGTGATTGAAGTCGTCCTGATGGACGATGGTGGCACCTCGAACGGCGGCTCAAATAGAACACCCGTCCAGCGATTCACGGTGACAGTTAACCCAATTAACGATGCGCCGTTTGTCGTCGTAGACCCGGCTAAGCAGGACCCCACTCGCGACGAAGACAGCGGGCTGGTGGTGATCGGCGATTGGGCGTCGAAGGTCTTGCCAGGGCCGCCGACCGCGACGGATGAGGTAACGCAGCTGCTAACCGCAACGGCGGCCGCCACGACGAGTCCCGCCGCGGGATTCTTTACACGATCAATCGAGTTTGATCCGGCGACCGGCGACTTGAGTTTCGAAGTCGCTCCGAACATCTTCGGAACGGCCACTTTTACAGTAACGGTCACCGACGACGGCGGCACTCCGTCCGTCATGACGGATGATAAGTTCACGACACTCGGCCCATTTACATTGACCATTACCGCGGTCAATGATCCACCGGTGCCTGGCGCGGACGAATTCCTCGGTACCGCTGGCGTCCTCGAAGACGGAGGAAACACTCAAGGGCTGGCAGCCACGGGCTCACTCAAGACGATCTTGGTCTCGACGCTCTTAGCGAACGACGCCGCCGGGCCGATTCCTCCTGACAACGAGGCGAACCAGACTCTCACGCTGCTGAGCGTGACGAATCCAGCGAGCGGCGGAACCGCCGTGCGATCTGGGAACGGCATGCAGATTTTCTATACACCCGGCCGAAACTTCAACGGAATCGATACCTTTACGTATGTGGTTCAAGATGCTGATTCGAGCAACCCTAACTTCATTCCGCGGCAGGCAACGGGAACCGTTTCCATCGAAGTCGCAGCGGTAAACGACGCTCCGGTGGCTGAGAATGATCCACCTGCCTCGCTCGTCGGAGCTTATACGACCGACGAGGATAGCACCCTGGTCGTGGCCGGTGTGGGAACCATCTTCAACGATACGGATGTCGATTCGGCGAACCTGGAAGTTAGTGCGTTAGATACGACGTCGGTTCCGACGAGGGGCGACGTCGTGTTCCTCGATGTGGACGTGATGGGAGTGCCCTTCAAGAACGGGGACTTCCGTTACGAGCCGAGTGGCCGGTTCGAGAGCTTGTCGGTTGGAGACACTACGACGGACAAGTTCCTATATAAGATCACGGACAATGACCCGACGTCGCCGCGGGAGTCGAATTTCGCGACCGTGACGGTTAGGATTACCGGTGTCAACGATGCTCCCACGGCAGTGGCGATAGCCAAAACGATTTCCGAGAACGGGCAACTGATCGCGATTCCCTTCGTGGGCGATGATGTCGATCTCGATGATGGCCCAAGCAATCTAACCTACAACATTGTCAGTCCGACCAGTCTGGGGACGGTGCGCAAGGGTAATCCGAACGTTGGCGAGGACCCACAAACGTTCTATTTTGACCCAGGGACCGAGTTTGACGACTTACAGTCGGGTGATCCGCCTCGCGTGGTGAAGTTTACATACACCGCAACCGACTCGCATGGAGCGGTCAGTTCGCTCGCGACGGTGACAATTTCCGTCAATGGCCAGAACGATGCTCCAATCGTGAATGACGTAACGATCTCGACGTCCGCGGATGCGGCGACCGTGGCACCGTTCGATGCGGATGACGTCGATCACGACGACGATACGAGCACGCTGACGTACATGGTCGATGACAGCGGCTTGACCGGTACGAAGTCCGTCACCGTCGGTTTTTCCGACACCAGTGTTCCTCCCAACGGATTTTTCGAATTCGATCCCGGAACCGACTTTGTGGCGTTGGCAGCGGGGGAGACGACGACCGTCGTATTTCCTTACACAGCCACCGACTCGCAAGGCGCGAGCGTCTTGGCAAATGTGACTGTCGTTGTGACGGGTGTTAACGAAGCGCCGACGGTGCAGCCGGTTTCGATTCTGGCAGCGGAAGATGGACCTGCCGTGACGGGGACCTTCCTGGGCGACGACGTAGATACCGACGACACGCAAGCAACACTGATTTACTCGCTCATCGGACAATTGCCAGCGAACAGTGGGACGCTCGATAATAACAACAACGGGACGTTCACATTCCGTCCAGGGCCAGACTTCCAGGACCTAGCCGCGAATGCCACGCGCGTTGTTACGTTCCGGTATTCCGCGAAGGATTCTCATGACGCGTTTAGCCCGACTGCGACGGGAACGATCACGGTTACGGGCAAGAACGACGCGCCGACGGTCGCCGGGCTGAGTTTAACAACTGGCGAGAACCAGTCGCTGACCGCGAACTTCTCCGGCAGCGATGTTGATACGGGTGGGGTGCTCACCTTTGCGGACAACGCCTTGCAAGGTGGCGGAAGCTTGACGAATAACTCCGATGGCACATTCACGTTCGATCCAGGAACGGCGTTTGATCACTTGGCGGCGAATGGCAACGCGACGGTGACCTTTACCTATTTCGCCAGCGACGGGACGGCCGCAAGCTCCCTAGCAACAGTGACGATCACCGTCAGGGGCGCAAATGATGCTCCTACGGCGCAAAACGTGAGTGTGGCCGCGATGGAGGATGGTCCCATCGTGACAGCGCAGTTTGTCGGCGACGACGTCGACGATGACGATAACCCGAGTTCCTTGTCGTACACGATCATTTCGTCCCCAAGCGCCGGAAACGTGGTTCACAGCGGCGGGCGCACCTTCTCATTCGATCCGGGACCGGACTTCCAGGAGTTGTTTCAGAACGAGACTTTGGACGTTACTTTCGAATACGAGGTCCGCGATCGCTTTAGTCAGGTCAGTCCAATGATTGGTACGGTGACCGTGACGGTGACGGGGAAAAATGATGCTCCCGTCGTCAGCAACATTAGCGGACTTGTCGCGGTTGAGAACGGGCCGGCCATCACCGGCAATTTTGTCGCACAGGATGTTGATAGCGACGAGACAGGGACGGGCATCCAGTTCGCAGTCCTGTCCCAGCCTTCCGAAGGCACCGTGACTCCCACGACGACGGCCCCGGGCAGCACCGTGTTCACGTTCGATCCTGGGGCGGCTTTCCAAGACTTGTCGGTGAGCCAAAGTCGTCAAGTAAAATTCACTTATCGTGCTTCCGATACGCACGCGGGCTTAAGTCAGTTGGGAACCGTGACGATTACGGTCAACGGCGCTAACGATGCACCAGTCGCCCAGAACATCAGTGGCGTGGCCGCAGTGGAGGACGGCAGTCCGGTCAACATCACGCTACAAGCTTCCGACATCGACAGTGATGAGACAGGGGCAACACTCTCGTATTCGCTCAAGGACCCGCCACCGGTTGGAAGCGGCAGTGTTAGCATCAGCAATGTGCCTGGCAATGCGATCGCCGTCTATGACCCCGGCAACGATTTCCAAGACCTATTTGTTGGTGAGACGCGTCAGGTGACGTTCACGTATGCCGTCACCGACCAACACAGTGGAGAGAGTAACACCGCGACGGTGACCGCCGTCGTCACCGGCGTTAACGATGCTCCGGTCGCCGAGAACCGAACGCTGACGGGCGTGAATGAAGATGGCCCGGCGAAAACGGGATCGTTTTTCGCCACCGACGCGGATAGCGACGAAACCGGATCGGGCTTTGTCTACTCGATTGTGACGCAGCCGCCTCAAGGTCAGGTGACAGTCTCTGGAATCGCGGGGAATGCGAACTATGACTTTGATCCCGCCGGCGGCTTTCACGATCTCAGTGTTGGGGCAAGTCGAAACGTCACGTTTACGTATCGAGTCACGGACACTCACAGTGGTGTCGGGACCGCGACGGTGACGGTAACCGTGGTTGGTGCGAACGATCGGCCAACCGTGAGCACCGTCAACGTGACCGCCAACGAGGACGGTGGAGCTGTGACGCGGGCGTTCGCGGGCAATGATATCGACAGCGACGACTCGCAGCAAACGCTGACGTACCAATTCGCGAGTTCGCTGCCCTCCACCCAAGGCACGATCGTCAAAGATCCCAGCAATCCACGCCAATTCATCTATGATCCTGGCGCGAACTTCCAGGAATTGGGGCTGGGAGAGATTGGAGCGGTGCAGGTGCCTTATACGGCGACCGACAGGCATTTCTCGCAAAGTACTTCGGGCACCATCTCGGTTTCGATTATCGGTGCCAACGACGCACCAACCGCGGCGGCACTGTCGTTCAATGTTAACGAAGGAGGTTCAATAACGCAGTCCTTCGGCGGCAACGATGTTGACAACGACGATTCGCTTGCCTCGCTCCAATTCACACTTGTGGCTCAGCCATCGGCTTCCGCGGGTTCGGTGACGAACAACGGCGGCAGTACGTTTACGTTTGTGCCTGGAAGCTCTTTCGAATCGTTGGCGCTCGGCCAGCAAGGATCCACGAGCTTTACCTATCTGGCGCGGGATCGCCATGGTGTCGCCAGCAATGTGGCTACCGTGACGATTACCGTGGATGGTGTGAATGATAAACCGGTCGTTCAGAATCTGAGCATCAGTGCCGTGGAAGACGGCGGTCCGGTCGGCGGCACATTCCTTGGTGATGATATCGACACGGACGATTCGTCAGCCACGATCGTATTCACTGTTGCAAGTCAGCCGAGCGAAGGAAGCGCGAGCAGCGCCGGAGGCAATTCCTTTACTTTCAATCCTGGCAGCGATTTCCAAAACTTAGGTGTCAATGAGACGCGTACGGTCACCTTCACGTATACGGCGGTCGACAGCCATAGTGCCACGAGCGATCCAGCCACGGTGACGGTAACGGTTTCCGGCGTGAATGACTCCCCGGTTGCAAATGACGACCACGCTTCCACCTTGGAAGGACAGGTTCAAACGATCAATGTGATTGGACCTGACGCGGGAGGCGAGGATACGGACCCCGATGGTGACGCCTTGACGATTGCCAGTCATCAACCGACCAGCGCGAATGGGGCGGAGATCAGCTTGTCCGCGAGTAGCGTCCTGACGTACAACCCGCTCCCTTCGGCCACCCTGAACGGCTTGGCGGCAGGGGAAATGACGACCGACACGTTTGAATACACGGTCAGCGATGGGCGCGGCGGAACGTCGACGGCGACGGTCACGGTAACCGTGACGGGCGTAAATAATGCACCGACGGCGCTGGAGGACAGCTTTAGTGCCTCCGCCGACACCACCCTGGACATTACCGCGCCTGGCGTACTCGGAGACGACACGGATCCCGATCCGGGGACGACCCTGAGCGTTTCCTCAATAGATGCGATCAGTTTGCGCGGTGCTGCGATCACGTCGGACGGAAACGGTGGATTCACCTACGATCCGACGGGAGTCGAAGGATTCCAGTTGCTGGCCGCCAACGAAACGCTTGACGATACGTTTACCTACGTCGCTTCGGACGGCAGCCTGACGTCCAACTTTGCAACCGTTACGGTGACCGTCAATGGCGTCAATGACACGCCGTTTGCGAATTCCGAAAGCTACTCGACCGCGGAAGAGACGACGCTTCAGATATCGGCCTTTGCTGGCGTGTTGGCGAACGATCGCGACATCGAGAATGATCCACTTTCTGTTACTTTGGTAACCGGCGTGGCGAATGGCACGCTGAACCTCAGTGGCAACGGTGCATTCACATATACTCCGGCGCTCAATTTCAATGGCAACGACACGTTTGCCTATCGTGTCTCCGATGGAAATTCCTCGGCAGTTGCGACCGCGACAATCATTGTCTCCGGTGTTAACGATGCCCCGGTGGCTGTCGCTGATCAGTACAGTATGAGCCAAGGATCAATGTTGCAGGTTGCCGCGTTGAATGGGGTGTTGGCAAACGACAGCGATGTTGACAACGCAAACTCGTCGTTGCAATCGCTCGCTCGCAGCCTGCCAACCAACGGTAGCGTAATCCTGTTTGCCGATGGTCATTTTACGTACACACCGACGCCGGACTTCAGCGGGATTTCGACGTTCACCTATCAAGCCGTCGATCCTTCGGGGGCGCGATCCGCGTTGACGACTGTTGAGATAACCGTGATTGCTGGGAACGTCAGCACGTGGCACAACTCGCAGAATCAGTTTGATGTCAATAACGATGGTTTCGTTACGGCGGTTGATGCACTTCAGGTCATTAACGACTTGAATCGCGATGGTTCGCGAGTATTGCCTGCCTTACCGGGCGGACCTCCCTTCGTGGACGTGAATGATGACGGTTCCGTTACGCCCCTCGACGCGCTGCTCGTCATCAACGAGATCAACCGTGCGGGTGCGGGCGGCGAAGGCGAAGGTCTCATGCTCGCCGGTGGTGATGACTCACTGGCATCGGCATCGATCACGGTACTGGCAACAACAAACGCACTTAATTTGTCAGACGCGGGCAACTTAATCGCGCCGAATGACGGTCAGCGTCCGGGTCGTTTGAGTTCACCGATGTTCAAGGTGGAAGGCGGCCTGATCAGTCCGATCGACAAGCCGTTGGCGACTGTGAATCGTTTCGATGTCGAGGCGGAGCCCGCACGACGTCCCGATTCGGTTCGAGGCGGGTGGAACGATCTGTTGACAGATCTCGCATCGGTCCAGCGTCGAAGTTCACCTACCGATGATGCGTTGGCGGCACTTGACGACGACCCGGCTGACCTTCTCGACAGTGTACTCGACGATCTGTTGTCGCGTTGACGTCAACTCTGCAAGTTTGGCAGCGATCGGCACGCCAATGCTGCCGAGAGTTCGTCGGGTTGCGAGTGCCAGGTGTGTCATGGTCGAAGCTCGCATGAAAGCGGTTCTTTCGAGGGACGAGACGTGGCGTCAGTCGGCAATGAGCCCCCATTTTGTTGAAATGGATTACCCCGCAACTATAATCGATGGAATGTGTAGAAACAAAATGTGAGATAACAACTTAGAGCGAATTTCGAGCCCAGATTCAGAGTTTCGCCAGCAGGAACGCGCTGGTTCGTCTGTTCTGCGCTCTCAATGCGAGCATAATACCACCCCATTCGAGGGTTATCTTGATGGCGAAACGAAGTAAGTCCAATAGGCCGAATTACCGTACGCAATTCTGCCGACCGGGAGCCGCTCGTCGGATGTTTTTCGAGCATTTGGAGGACCGCCGACTGTTGGCCGGTCCGGAACTGATCGCTATCCGCCCCGACGATGCCGCCTTGCTGCAGGAAGGCGACACGTTGCACACGGCACCCCGTGAGTTCAACTTGTTGTTCAAAGGCGGCGCGGATCTGAAGGAGTCGACGATTGCGAACAGTGTTCGCCTCGTGCGTAGCGGTGGTGACGGCACGTTCGGTGACGGTAACGATGTCACTGTCTCGCTTGGCTTCCGTGGTCTGAACGATCCCGGTGATACCGACAAGGCCAATCTTCAGAGTATTGTGCTGCGCCCGGCCAGTTCAGCGTCGCATAACGTGACCAATCCAGCGGCTGCGTTTCCCGATGACACCTATCGGATCGAGATCAGGGGACTCGGGTTCACGCCGCTCACGAATCGAAGTGATGAACCCTTCGCGGTTGCGGGCGCCCCCGCTGATTTTTCTCAGTCGTTCCGTCTGGCGCGCGGAGCCCAAGTCGTCGCCGTTGTTCCACAGCCGATTAGCCGCAACTCGCACAGCGTGACGTTCGGCGGCACCGTCACAGGCGGACAGTTCACGCTCAGTTTGCAAACTCGCACGAATTCGCAAACTCGCACGACATTGCCAATCGACACGACGGGCGATGTGCGCCAAGCAATCGAAGACCGGCTGAATGAATTGCCGAACGTGCAGCCCGGCGACATCGCCGTCACTGGTCCTGCCACGCTTAACACCGGCGAGCCTTGGCTGGTTGAATTGCAAGGACAGTACGCAGGCGAGGAGCCTGTACTAGCGTTAGGTGCCTCCGGTTTGCTGGGTAGCAACCCCAGTGTCAGCGTGGTCCGTCAAGCCGCGCTGCGTCAAGCGACCGATCAGATCATTGTCTACTTCAGCGACGACGAACTCGATCCGGCGGATGCAGTCAACCCAAAGTTCTACCGGCTGGTCGACACCTCGGCGAGCGCGAATTTGGGCGACGATGCAATTTCGCTGCCGACAGGTGTTTCTTATGATCCGGTCGATAATACGGCCGCCTTGACCTTTGCCGCGATTCCCGACGGAACGTATCGGCTGGATGTGGGGACCAGTGACGAGTCGAATGGCGTGTCGACGACCGTCGTCAATGTGGGGACTTTATTCAACAGCACAGGGTTTGAGTACGTTGGTGTCATCGGCGACCGAGGTGGCGCGAGTACTGACCAAACCGACATCGATCTTTATCAGATTGGCGTTGCCGCGGGAGCCACGTTGACGGTCAATCTGACGCCCCACGTAAGTGGTTTTGATCCTGACATTCGGGTGCTCGCCAGCAACGGTACCACTGTCGTGGGCAGCGCCAACGCGGTCGGCTCGGACAACTTAGTGGTCGGTGCCGGTGGTGGTGGCACGCTATTTGTTGAAGTCGCGAGTAAGGGAGGCACGGGGGGCACAGGATCGTATCTCTTGGAGATCGATGTTAGCAACGCAATTATCAACAACGAGCCATCGGATACGACGTTTGTCGGTGCCACGCAACTTGGCAAGCTAGGTATCGCCGGGGTTTCGCACGCCGCGTCGATTCAGGCGCAAAATGTCGCGATGCCCGCGTATCCGGGCGGCGAAGATGAGCCTGGGCATCGGCTCATCCAACCGGAACAGCATATTCCGACGTTCGGGTTGGGGCCGATCGCGCCGGGGCCAATCACCGTATCGGGATACAACTTCCCGGCCTCCGTTGGTGGTTACCCCAATTTCATTTCAGAGACCGAAAAGCAGGTCGTTCGTGAGATCTATGAACTCTACGGTTCGTACATCGGGCGGCAGTTTCGCGAGGGTGGCGGTACGGCCGTCATGAAAGGTGACTTAAAGGCGGCAGATCCGACGTCCAATAGCGGCCCCGGAGGAGTTGCTGGACTAGGCGGCGCTGGACTAGTTGTTCTTGACTTTGCTGACTTTCCAAGTTCGACGAACGTGTTTGGCAGCGGCTTCTTCGGCGTCATGTTCCATGAAATCGGACACTCTTTGGGGTTGGGGCATTCGTACGATCTCCCGTCGGTGCAGGGAAGTGGCGTTCCGAATGAAGTGTTCCCCGGCGATCATGATCTCGTCCACCTGCAGCGGCTTTGGCGCCCCGACAGCACGGATATTGATTTGTATAAATTCACCGTGACCGAGCCGGGTTATTTCACGGCCGAGACGGTAGCGGAACGTCGCACGATAACAAGCAATCTCGATAGTGTGCTGACGCTGTACCGCGAAAACGCCGATGGCACGCGCGAAATCATCTCGCAGAATGACAACTACTTCAGCAACGACTCCTTCATCGGAATCGATCTGGCAGTAGGAAATTACTTCATCGGTGTCAGCAGCACGGGCAACGCCGATTACGACCCGAATATCGCGGATAGCGGATTCGGTGGGAGAACGGATGGCTTATACGACTTGTTGTTGAATTTATCGCCCGCGCCAAAGTCGACGATTGCCGATCGGGATGGTGCCGCCACGAATCAGCCGGGGACGCTATTCGACGGCGACGCAGACGGCGTTCCAGGAGGCCAATATAGCTTTTGGTTTGAGAGCAGTCGAAATACGATTTTCGTCGACAAGTCGAACGATCGGCGAGCGAATCTCGATGACGGTAACGGGCAACTGACCGGCACGACCGGCGACCCGGCCACGGGCCCCTACGACACCATCGATTTTGCCATGCTACAGGCGGCAAATCGGATCATCGCGCCCACCGATCGCAACGGTGTAGTGAAAGTAGCCGATGGTGATACATTCGTCATCGATGATGGCTTGAATCCGCCGCTGACGTTTGAGTTCAATTCGGCTGGCGGCCTGTCGGATCCTCTGAACAATGTTGCCGTGGCCTTCACACCCACCGACAATGCACAAACTCTCGCCAACGCCATTGCAACGGCGATCAACAATGCAGCCGTCAACACGTCGGGTGGTGCCGCGCCGATGCCATTTGAACTTGACCAACAGGTCGATGCGGCTGTCGGTGGAAGCGGCAACGATGTTGTGTCGTTGACCGGAATCGTGAATCTTGATGTGAGTGGTTCCGCGGCGCTGATCAACGTTCCCAATCTTGTTCGCGTCGTGGGCAACGTCGGGCAGGACGGTAAAATCAGCACGCTCGCCGACTCACAGCCTTATTTGGTCGGGCTTGACAATGCGGGTTTGCCGCTTGCCGATGGCCAGACGATCGAAGTACCACAAGGCGTGACCGCTATGTTCGACGCCGGCACGTTGCTGAAGCTCCGCAAGGGAAGTCTCGATGCCGGAACTTCCTCGGTGCTAGTCGATCGCAGCGGCGCCGCCATCCAGATCCTCGGTACGCCAGAGAACAAGGTGTTCTTCCGGTCGTACCGGAACGACACGGTCGGCGGAAACAGCGATGGCATTGGGCCGCCACCGCAGCCAGGCGATTATGGTGGCATCGTGTTCCGCGAAGATTCGGATCTCGAGCAGAGCGGCGTATTTCTGAACTACGTTAACCACGCGGACATTAATAATGGCGGTGGCAAGGTCTTCGTCGGTTCGAACGAGGAAGTGTTTACCCCAATTCACATGATCGTCGCGCGTCCGACGGTCTCGTTTAACACGATCACCAACAGTGCCGACGCTGCCATGTCGGCGAACCCGAACAGCTTCGACGATGCCGGCGGTCGACTTGGCCCAGACATTTACGGCAACTACCTGACGGGAAGCAGTATCAACGGCCTCTTCGTTCGCATCGAGACGCAGCTCGGTGTCCCCGTGGAAAAACTCGATGTCACCGCACGATTTGATGACGACGATATCGCCCATGTCATCACCGAAAACCTGCTGATCACCGGCAGCGCCGGTGGACCCTTGGGCTCGACGGCTAGGCTCAGCGGCCGGTTGCATATCGATCCGGGTGTGGTCGTCAAGTTGGGCAACGCGCGCATTGAAATGGAACGGGGCGCATCTAGTCTAATCGCCGAAGGGACGGAACAGCGGCAAGTCATCATCACGTCCCTCGCGGACGATCGATTCGGTGGCAGCGGAAGGTTTGACACCAACAACAATGGCACCAGCAACGGTTCCCCTGGTGATTGGGGTGGACTGATGTTCAACCACGTCTCCAGCGGCAGCATCGACAATGCGCTGATCGCATTTGGCGGCGGACAAGTGCCGATCGAGGGTGGCTTCGACCGGTTCAATGCGATTGAAGTGCATCAAGCTCGTCTACGATTGACGAACAGCGTGTTGGAAGAAAACGCTGTCGGGCGAGCGTCCTCCAACCGCAACGGTCGCGGCGGAAACTCGAACTCGACAATTCATGTCAGTGGTTCTCAGCCAATCATCGTCAACAACATCATTCGCGACAACGCGGGTGGCGTCATCAGTATCAATGCGAATGCGCTACAGGCCCGCAACGTGAAGGATTACGGCCGCTCGACCGGGCCGCGCGAGGTCTTTGAATCGTTCGGCGACAACAGTGGTCCCTTGATTCGCCTAAATCGATTGGAGAATAACTCGCCAAACGCGATGACGGTGCGAGGCGAGGAACTGGCAACCGAAACCGTGTGGGATGATACGGACATCGTTCACGTCCTCCGGGGCGAGATCATCGCGGAGAACCTCCACACCTTTGGAGGACTGCGGCTGCAAAGCAGTAACTCGGAGAGCCTGGTCGTCAAGTTGCAGGGGAGTACAACGGCCGGATTCACGGCAACCGGAACACCGTTGGACATCGATGATCGCGTCGGAGGCACCATCCAGGTGATCGGGACGGTTGGACATCCAGTTGTGTTAACGTCGCTGTTGGACGATTCGGTCGGCGCCGGTTTTACGCCCGGCGGTTCCGTGTTACTCGACACAAATAACGATGGTCTCGATGTCGATGCAAATGGATTGGATGACATTACAGGCGCCACGGTGGCCGGAGTGCCAGGTCCGGGCGATTGGCGCGGCATTCTATTGGACAAGTTCAGCAATGACCGCAACGTCCGTGTCGTCGACGAATTGGAGCGCGCTTTTACGGACGGCGTCGATGCAAATCCAACGCCAACGGTCGCACAGCCGTTAGGCACGCTGGCACCGAACGAAAAGAGCGGCGACGAGAACAGTGTTTTGGGCTTCGAGGTACACGGCTTCATCAGCCTCAATGATCCAACGGACTTGGACGTCTACAGCTTCAAGGGAACGCCGGGTACCGAGGTCTGGTTTGATATCGACCAGACTTCTCCCGCTTTGGACGCGGTCGTCGAGCTGGTGAACATTTCCGGAACGGTTCTCGCTCGTTCCATCACGAACTCGAACCTCTCCGGGACGATCGCTCAGAACGCCCATGACGACCCGCTACTGATCGGCGATTTCTACACAACAAACTTTCGCGATCCCAGCATGCGGCTCCTCCTGCCGGGGACGGGGACAAGCGGAACCTATTTCGTTCGCGTTCGCAGCAACCCGCAGCCGGACAACTCGATTACTAACCTCGATGGCGGCCTGACCAGCGGCGCTTATCAGTTACAGATTCGAATGAAGCAGGTGGACGAGTTCCCAGGCTCGACGGTCCGGTATTCGGACATCCGGTTTGCGACCACGGCACTTGACGTTCGCGGCCTGCCCGCACATTCCTTGATCGTTGGTGAGACATCCGAAATCGGAGGCAGCAACTTTGGAGCACCGCAGAATCTCGGCAACCTGTTGGAGATGGATCGCGCATCGATCACGATTGCCGGGAATCTGACCGCTGACACGCAGCGGGACGTCTATCAACTGGGCGTCGAGCATGCGCCGGGTTCAATTCAGTCCATCGCTGGAATCAATGACGGCGGCAAAACGATCGCGGCAGTATTTGACTTGGATTACTCCGATGGCGTGGTGCGTGGTG
>Ga0326597_10009476_pt1 | contig 13042 bp, 7 predicted proteins | sample RVTome_12_FD_203789 | JGI IMG/M metagenome (GOLD analysis project Ga0326597, IMG submission 203789) | Soil microbial communities from uranium-contaminated site in the Upper Colorado River Basin, Wyoming, United States - RVT100D185 | ecosystem: Environmental > Terrestrial > Soil > Contaminated >... | reverse complement strand
ATGCGGGCGGCCGCCGCTTCCGTGGCGCCGCCCGCCAGCAGGAGCGCCCCGAAGACCAGCCACCCGGCGATTGCCACACATACCTGTTGCACAGCGACATCCTCCAAGGGAGGGCGGCGGACCGCAGCCTAGAACGCGGCTCCGACGCCAAAATGCAGCTCTCTCGGCCGCTCGCCCGACTTCTTGTCCAGCTTGAAGCCGACATCGATTCGGATGGGACCGATAGGCGTGATGAAACGCAGGCCGAACCCGGCGCCGTAGCGAAGGTCGCTCAGGTCGAAGGCATCGCTGGTCTCCCAGACGTTGCCGACGTCGATGAAAGCGGCGAGCTGGGTGGGGCCGATGAAGGGGTGCGCCAGCTCCAGCGACAGCAGTCCGGCGGCCAGGCCTCCGATGACCTCGCCGTTTTCGTCGCGGGGGCCGATGTCCCTGGCCCGGAAACCCCGCAGCTGGTGGGACCCGGTCACGAAGAGACGGCGGAAAGCGGGAACCTCGTCGCCGCTGAGCGCGTCCTCGTAGCGCAGGTTCAGCCGGTAGGAAGCGATCAAGTCCTTGAGCAGGCGGATGCGGACGCGGTCGCCGATGCTGTGGTACTGGCGGAAGTCCATCTCCAGGAAGTACATGTCCACGTTCCCGCCCAGGAAGGTGCCGAACAGCGACGGCCCGAACGAGAAAAAGGTGCCATCGCTGGGGAAGAAGCGCTGGTTGCGGCTGTCGTACACCACCGAGGGCGTCAGGATGCTCTCGATGATGTCGTCGTCCGCCTGCTCGCGGATGAAGAGCGACGTGGTCTCCGACACGTTGGAGAGGCGCGACGAGGCCAGCTCGTAGGTCAAGAAGACGCGCAGGAAGTCCTGGAGCTCCTTGCCCACCCGCACCCGGCCGCCCTCCCGGCGGCTGTCGAAGGTGTCGAACTCCTCGGTGCCGAGGAAAAGGTCTCCGCCGAGGGAGAAGCCCAGGTCCCGGAAGTCCGGCTCCACGAACGATGCGACCACGTCCCTCCGGACGGAGGAGAGCCGGCCGGAGAGGCTCGCCACCCAGCCCTTCCCGAAGAGGTTGTCCTCGCGGATCTGGGCGGTCAGGAGGCCGGCCTCCTGGCTGTTGTAGCCCATGCCGAGGGCCACGACGCCGGTGGGCTTCTCCTTGACCTCGATCTCGATATCGAGGATCTCGTCGCTGCCCGGCCGGCGCTTCTCCTGGATCTTGATCTCCTCGAAGTATCCCGTGCGCTGCAGGCGGGTCCGGGTCTTGGCGAGGCCGGTGGCGTCGTAGAGCGAGCCCTCGGTGATGCGGACCTCCCGGCGAATGACGTTCTCCCGGGTCCGGGTGTTCCCCTTGAGATCGATCCGGCCGATGAAGACCCGCTGGCCCTTGCTGATGTCCAGGACCACGTCGGCGGTCTTCTTCTCCTCGTTGATCTTGGTCGCCGGGCGAACGTCGGCGAAGGCGTAGCCGCGCTCCGCGAAGGTGGCGGTGATGCGCTGGATGTCGCGCTGGAGGAGCGTCCGGTTGAATACCTCTCCCGGGAAGAGGGCCATCTTGCCGCGGAGGTCCTCGGGGGGGACGACATCCTCCCCTCCCCTCAGCTCGACCTGCCCCACCCGGTAGACGAAGCCTTCGCTGATGGGGATGGTGATGTTGATCCAGCCGCGCTCGCGGTCCTCGCGGATGAGCGGCTGGCCGACCTGAACGTTCAGGAACCCGCGGCTCTCGTAGAGGACCCGTATGCGCACCAGATCCTTCTGGAGCTCGTCCTCCCTGAAGATGCCGGAGCCGGTGAGGAAGGAGAAGATGCCCCACTCGCTCGTCTCGATGACGGAGAGGACATCCCTTCGGGAGACGCTCTCGTTGCCCCGGAAGCCGATGGTCTCGATGCGGACGCTCTCGCCTTCGTCAATGAGGAAGGTGAGGGCCACGGCGTTCTGCGGCGTCTCCTTCAGGACCGCCTCGACCCGGGCGAAGTAGTAGCCCTGCTCCTGGTAGAGCTTGTGGAGGTTGCGGACCGACTCCTTGACCGTCGCCTCGTTGACGATGGTCTGCGGCTTGACCGTGATCCGCTCGCGGATTTTGTCGCTCTCGACGTTGAAGTTGCCCTGGATCTCGATGGATGAGACGGTGGGCTTCTCCACCACATGGAAGACGACCCGCAGGCCGCCCTCGAAGGACTCGACGTCCACCCGCACGTCGCGGAAGAAGCCGAGCCCGTAGACCGTCCGCACGTCCTCGCGGATGCGCTCCACGAGCTCGACGTTCGTGTAGGCCTTCCCCTCGGCGAGCTTGAGGTAGAAGAGCACCGTCGAGCGGTCCACCCGGCGGTTGCCCTGCACCTCGATGGACTTCAACGTGATGGCGGGGGGAGGCGCCTGGGCGAAGGCGGCGGATGCGATGAGGGTGAAAGCCAAGGCGGTGACGGCGCAAGCCACCACCCTCGCCGCACGGCGCATCAAAAACTCCCCCTGAGGGACTGCGAGCGGTCAGCTATTCCGCTATGGCTCAGGCGTCCTGGACGCTGAGAACCTGGGAATCTTCCTTCGCCTCGAACACCAGCTCGTCACCGGCCAGCTTGGCGATGATGACTCCGCCATCGTGGAACTTGCCGTGGAGGACCTCCTCGCTCAGGACGTCCTCAATGTGGCGCTGGATGGTGCGCCGCAGCGGCCGCGCCCCGTAGGTGGGGTCGTAGCCCTGCTTCGCCAGCCAAATCCGCGCCTCGGGCGCGAGCTCGAGGGTGAGGCCCTTCTGCGCGAGGGTCTTGTTGAGCTTGCCGATCTCGATGTCCACGATCTTCTGGATGTCCTCGCTCGACAGCGGACGGAAAATCACCACCTCGTCGATCCGGTTGAGGAACTCCGGGTTGAACGTCCGCTTCAACTCGTCGCGGATGCTGTCCTTCATCTTGGTCTCGAACTTGCCGCTCTCGTCCGCCATCTGGAAGCCCAGCGGGGAGCCCTTCTCGATCGAGCGGGCGGCCAGGTTCGAGGTCATGATGACGATGGTGTTCTTGAAGTCCACGTGGCGCCCGTAGCTGTCGGTCAGCAGGCCGTCGTCCATCACCTGGAGCAGGATGTGGTAGACGTCCGGGTGCGCCTTCTCGATCTCGTCCAGGAGCACGACGGAGTAGGGCTTCCGGCGCACGCGCTCCGTGAGCTGGCCGCCCTCCTCGTAGCCCACGTAGCCCGGAGGGGCGCCGGTGAGCCGCGAGACGTTGAAGCGCTCCATGTACTCGCTCATGTCGATCCGGATGAGGGAGCTCGAGTCGCCGAACATGAACTCGGCGAGCACCCGCGCCATCTCCGTCTTGCCCACGCCCGTTGGGCCGAGGAAGAGGAAGCTGCCGATGGGCCGGCGGGGGCTCTTGAGGCCGGCCCGCGCGCGCCGGACGGCCTTGGTGAGGAGCCGCGTGGCCTCCTCCTGCCCCACGACGCGGGCGTTGAGCTCCTCCTCCATCCGCAGGAGCCGGGCGTTCTCGATCTCCTCGATGCGCTGGAGGGGGATGCCCGTCATGCGGCTGACGACGTAGGCCACGTCATCTTCCGTCACGTTCGGCTCGTCGTCGGTCTGCCCGGCCTCCCACTCAGCCTTCATCTCGTCGAGCTTGCCGCGGTCCTGCTCCTCCTGGTCGCGCAGCTCGACCGCGCGCTCGAAGTCCTGCTTCTCGATCATGTCCTTCTTGAGGCGCACGGTTTCCTCGATCTGGCGCTGGAGGTCCCGGATGTTCCGCGGGAAGGTTTCCTTCTCCAGCCGCACCTTGCTGCACGCCTCGTCGATGACGTCGATGGCCTTGTCGGGCAGGAAGCGGTCGGACACGTACTGCGTGGACAGGCGCACCGCGGCCACGATGGCCTCGTCCACGATGCGGGCCCTGTGGTGGCGCTCGTACTTGTCCTTGAGCCCCTTGAGGATGCTGATGGCGTCGTCGATCGAGGGCGGGTCGACCATCACCGTCTGGAAGCGGCGCTCGAGGGCGCCGTTCTTCTCGATGTAGCGCCGGTACTCGTCCAGGGTGGTGGCGCCGATGCACTGGATCTCGCCCCGGCTGAGGGCCGGCTTGAGCATGTTGGAGGCGTCGATGGAGCCCTCCGCCGCGCCCGCGCCGACCAGGGTGTGGAGCTCGTCGATGAAGATGATCACGTCCTGGCTCTGGGTGATCTCCTTCATGATGGCCTTGAGGCGCGCCTCGAACTGGCCGCGGTACTTGGTGCCCGCGACGAGGGCGCCGAGGTCGAGCTGGACGACCCGCTTGTTGTAGAGGATCTGCGGGACCTCCTTGGAGATGATCATCTGGGCCAGGCCTTCGACGATGGCCGTCTTGCCCACGCCGGGCTCCCCGATGAGGACGGGGTTGTTCTTCGTCCGCCGGGCGAGGATCTGCACCACCCGCTCGATCTCCTTCTCGCGCCCGATGACGGGATCGAGCTTGCCCTCCTCGGCCAGCTCGGTGAGGTCGCGCCCGAACTCGTCGAGGGCGGGGGTCTTGCTCTTCTCTCTCGCGCGGGTGGCCACGGGCTCGCGCAGCAGGTTGATGGTCTGCTCGCGCGTCTGCTGCAGCTTGATGCCGAAGCTCGCGAGGATCTTCGCGGCCAGGCCGTCCTTCTCGCGGACGATGCCCAGCAGCAGGTGCTCGGTGCCGATATAGTTGTGGCCCATGAGGCGGGCCTCTTCGACCGCGTACTCGAGCACCTTCTTCGCCTTGGGCGTGAAGGGGATGTCCCCCTCGACGGGCCCGCTCAGGCTCTTCGGAAGGTTGCGCTCCAGCTCCAGGCGCAGCTGCTTCGGGTCGACCCCGAGCTTCTGCAGGACCGCGATCGCAATGCCGCCGCCGTCCTTCAGCACGCCGAGGAGGATGTGCTCCGTCCCCAGGTACTCGTGGCGGTAATGCTCCGCTTCTTCCCTCGCCAGGATGATGACCTTTCGCGCGCGCTCGGTAAATCGCTTAAACATTCAGAACCTCCTTACGCGGCAATTACCGCACGGCAGCGATCTTTCCATCCGCCATGATCACAACACGGTCCATTCGCTCCGCGAGGGAGTTGTTGTGCGTGGCTACCAGGAACGTCTGCCGGCTCATCTGATTAAACTCCCGGAGAAGCCCGAAAACCGCTTCCGCCGTCGAGGAGTCCAAGTTGCCGGTCGGCTCGTCCGCCAGGACCAGCGCCGGCTGGTTCAACAAGGCCCGGGCCAGGGCCACTCTCTGCTGCTCGCCCCCGGAGAGCTCGGCCGGGCGGTGCTTCCACCGCTTGCCCAGCCCCACCTGCTCGATCAGCTCCCGGGCTCTGCCCTCCACCACCGGCCGGGGCTCTCCCCCCAGCAGCCCTGGTATCATAACATTTTCCAGGGCAGAAAACTCGGGCAGAAGGTGATGAAACTGAAACACGAACCCCAGGGAGCGGTTCCGGAACCGGGCCAATTCGGTGTCGGACCTCTGAAATAACCGCTCCCCATTCAAAAACACATCCCCGGAGGTGGGGCGGTCCAACGCCCCCAGCACATGCAGGAGGGTGCTCTTCCCCACCCCGGAAGCCCCCATCAGGGCCACCATCTCGCCGGTCCGGATGTCCAGATCCACCCCGCGCAGGGCGTGCACCTCGCCGCCGCCCAGGCGGTAGATTTTCTCCAGCCCGCGGGCCGAAACCAGGACCTCACCCCCCGCGCCGGGCCGCTCTCCCCCCGCCCGCTCAGCCATACCGGAGCACTTCCACCGGATCGACGCGCGAGGCCCGCCACGCCGGGTAGAGCGTGGCCGCCAGGCAGATGAGCACGGCGGCGATGGCGGTCAGGGAAACGTCCTGGGCGGTCATGTGAATGGGCAGTTTGTCAATATGGTAAATGCTGGGGGGGAGGATGTCCAGGCCGAAAACTTTTTCCAGAAAATCCTCCACGTAATGCAGGTTCCACCCGAGGACCAATCCCCCGGATGTCCCTAGGGCCGCGCCTCCGATGCCGATGAAGGCCCCCTGCAGGAAAAAAATGCGGAGGATGCCCCCGCGCGTCGCCCCCATCGACTTCAGGATGGCGATCTCCCTCCCCTTCTCCATCACCACCATCACGAGCGAGCCCACGATGTTGAAGGCCGCCACCACGATCACCAGGAGGAGCAGGATGGTCATCGTGGTCTTCTCGGTCTTGAGGGCGGAGAAGAGGTTGCGGTTCATCTGCTGCCAGGAGCGCACCCAGTAGCGGGGAGACAGCTTCGACTGGAGCTGCCGGGCGATGCGCTCGGCCGCGAAGATGTCGCGCACGCGGGCGTGGATTCCCGTCACGCCCGTGCCCTGGCTGAAGAAGTTCTGGGCCTCGCGCAGGGAGACGAAGGCCAGCCCCGCGTCGAACTGGTAGAAACCGCTGCGGAAGACCCCGGCCACCCGGAAGGCGCGGGAGCGCGGCAGCACCCCCATCGGCGTCACCACCCCCGTGGGAGAGACGAGGGTCACCTCGTCCCCCGCCGCCACCTGGAGGTTCGCGGCCAGCTCGGCCCCCAGCAGCACCTGGGGAGGGCTCCCCGCGCGGCCCCCCGCCCCGGCCCCGCTCTCCTTGGCGAGCCTCTGCATGGCCTCGGGCTTCACGTAGCCGCGGATGTCCGTCACCTCGAACTCGCGCGCGGGGTCGATGCCGCGCACCAGGCTCCCCACCACCCGGCCGTGCGAGGAGAGGAGCGCCTGCCCGAGCACGAAGGGGCTGGCCGCCTCCACGCCGGGCGCCTCCCGCACCTGGGTCAGCACGGCGCGCCAGGCCTCCATCGCCTGCCCGCCCGGCTCCACCACCACGATGTGGCTCTGCGTCCCCAGGATGCGGTCCCGCAGCTCGCGCTCGAAGCCGGACATCACCCCGATCACCACGATGAGCGTGGCGACCCCCAGGGCGATCCCCAGGATGGAGATCCAGGTGGTCAGGGAGACGAAGCCCCGCCTGCGGCGCGACATCAGGTGGCGCAGGCCGATGTAGAGCTCGGTGCGGAACGGCATGCGCTACTCCTGGAGGCGGCGGAGGAGCGGGAAGAGGATGACGTCGCGGATGGAGGGCGAGTTCGTGAACAGCATGGCGAGCCGGTCGATGCCGATCCCCTCGCCGGCCGCCGGCGGGAGCCCGTACTCGAGCGCCCGCAGGTAGTCGTGGTCCACCAGGTGGGCCTCGAGGTCCCCGGCCGCCTTGGCCGCGGCCTGCCGCTCGAAGCGCTCGCGCTGGTCGTCCGGGTCGTTCAGCTCGGTGTAGGCGTTGGCGATCTCGCGCCCCGCGATGATCAGCTCGAAGCGCTCCACCGTCTCCGGGTCGTCCTCCCGGCACTTGGCGAGGGGGGAGAGCTCCCGCGGGAAGTCGTAGATGAAGGTGGGCCGCCGGAGCTTGGGCTCCACCGTCTCCTCGAAGAGGAGCTCCAGCAGCTTGGCGTGGCTCAGGCCCTCGTCCACGGCTTGGCCGGGCCCGGCCGCGCGCTTGGCGAAGGCGAGGGCCGCCTCCCGCCCGGCGAGCGCCTCGCGCGGCGCCCCGCCCACCTCCACGATGGCGTCGCGCCACTTGAGCCGGGGCCAGGGCGGGGCCAGGGGAATCTCCTCCTCCCCCCACCGGGCCGCCGCGCCCTGGAGGAGCTCCCCCGCCAGGAAGCCGAACATCTCCTCCGTCAGGTCCATCAGGTCGTTGTAGTCGGCGTAGGCCATGTAGAACTCGAGCATGGTGAACTCGGGGTTGTGCTGGGTCGAGATGCCCTCGTTCCGGAAGTTGCGGTTGATCTCGTACACCCGGTCCAGCCCCCCCACCACCAGGCGCTTGAGGTAGAGCTCGGGCGCCACCCGCAGGTAGAGCGGCATGTCCAGGGTGTTGTGGTAGGTCTCGAAGGGCCGGGCCGCCGCCCCCCCGGCCAGGGGCTGCATCATCGGGGTCTCCACCTCGAGGAAGCCCCGCTCGTCCAGGAAGCGGCGGATGAGCTGCACGAGCCGGGTGCGGGCGCGGAAGATATCCGCCACCTCGGGGTTGGCGATCAGGTCCACATAGCGCTGGCGGTAGCGCGTCTCGACGTTCTGGAGGCCGTGCCACTTCTCGGGCAGGGGCCTGAGGCTCTTCGTGAGGAGCGAGAAGGCGCGCACCCAGATGGAGAGCTCCCCCGTCTTGGTACGGAAAACGCCTCCCTCGGCTCCCACGATGTCTCCCACGTCCAGCTCCTTGGCGCGGGCGAAGGACTCCTCGCCCAGGTCGTTCTGGCGGAGGAAGAGCTGGATGCGGCCCGAACCGTCGCGCAGGTCCATGAAGACGACCTTCCCCTGCAGGCGCTTGCCCATGAGGCGGCCCGCGACGGCGAAGCGCCCCTCCTTCGCCGGGGCGAGCGCCGCCTCGCCGAGCGGGCCGTAGGCCTCGACGATGTCCCCGATGCGGTGGGTGGTGCGGAAGCGGTTGGGGAAGGGGTTCTCCCCCGCCGCCCGGAGGGCTTCCAGCTTGCGCCGGCGCTGGGCGACGAGGGCGTTCTCCTCGGCGGGGTCCGCGGAGGAGTCCTTGGGCTCCTGGTCGGGTGAGGGGCCTGCCATCGGTTCCTTTCCGGCTATTTCCGCGCCTCGGCCCTGGCCTCGAGGAGGGAGAGCAGGTAGGCGTCGATGAACGGATCGATCCCGCCGTCCAGGACGGCGGTCACGTTGGAGGTTTCCACGTCCGTCCGGTGGTCCTTCACCATCTGGTAGGGGTGGAGGACGTAGGAGCGTATCTGGCTGCCGAAGGCGATGGTCTTCTTGAGCGCGTGCTGCGCCTCCTTCTCTTCCTCGCGCTTGCGCCGCTCCGCCTCGTGGAGCTGGGCGCGGAGGAGCTTCATGGCGGTGGCGCGGTTCTTGTGCTGGCTCCGCTCGTTCTGGCACGTGACCACGATGTTCGTCGGCAGGTGGGTGATGCGCACGGCGGAGTCCGTGGTGTTCACGTGCTGGCCGCCCGCGCCGGAGCTGCGGTAGACGTCCACCCTGAGATCGCTCTCGTTGATCTCGATCTCCACGTCGTCGTCCACCTCGGGGGTGACGTCCACCGAGGCGAACGAGGTGTGCCGCCGGGCGCTCGCGTCGAAGGGCGAGATGCGGACCAGGCGGTGCACCCCCACCTCCGCGCGGAGGTAGCCGTAGGCGTACTCGCCCTCGACGATGAAGGTGGCGTTCTTGATGCCCGCCTCCTCCCCCGCCAGGATGGAGATGAGCCGCGCCCCGAACTCCCGCTTCTCGGCCCAGCGCATGTACATGCGCTGGAGCATCTCCGCCCAGTCCTGGCTCTCGACGCCCCCCGCCCCGGCGTTCACCGAGACGATGGCGTTCTTGGCGTCCTCCTCGGAGTCCATCACGAGGCGGAACTCGAGCCGCTCGGTCTCCGCGGCCGCCTCGTCGAGCGCCTTGGCGACCTCGGCCTCGAGGCCGCTGTCGGGCTGCTCCTCCATCTGGAGGAGCTGGAGGAGCTCGGCCTGATCCTTCGCCTTCTTGTGGAGGGCGTTCCAGGCGTCGATGGTGCGCGTCAGGGAGGAGCGGCGCCTCAGGGCGTTCTGGGCGGCCTCGGCGTCGTTCCAGAAGCCGGCCGACCCGGCGAGATTGTCCAGCCTGGCGCGCTCGGCCTCGAGGCGGTCGAGGTCAAAGACGCCCCCGGAGGGCCTGGAGGCGGTCGCACAGCTTCTGGCTCTTTCGGATGAGTTCTTCCATTCCTTCCTCTCTTTTTTCCCGGTCTTTTTCCAGGCCGGGGGGCCGGGGGGCCGGGGGGCCGGCGGGGCGGACCCGCTCAATGATACCACACCCGCCGCCGGCCGCGGGTCGTGACCGCCAGGACGGCGGCGAGCGCCACGGCCGCGCAGGCGAAGGCGAAGACGTCGCCCGTCCGCGCGTAGAGGGGCGGGGGCCCCTTGCGCGGCGCGATGAGGCTGGACTTGCGCCAGGGGGCGAACAGGGGGCTCCTCTCCCGGATGTGCCCCCGCGCGTCGATGAAGGCGCTGACGCCGGTGTTGGCCGCGCGCACGATGGGCACGCGAAGCTCCACCGCCCGCAGGGCCACCATCGACAGATGCTGCTCGGAGGCCGCCGAGCGGCCGAACCAGGCGTCGTTCGTGATGTTGACGAGGTACTCCGCCTCCCGCAGCCGGCGCGCCACGTGCGGGAAGATCACCTCGAAGCAGATGAGGGCGCCGAAGCGCTCCCCCGGCGAATTGGCCTTGAAGATCACCGGCTCCTCCCCCGCCGCGAAGGTGCCGATGACCGGCACGAGCTTCTGCACGAAGAAGAGGAGGCGCGCGAGGGGCACGTACTCCCCGAAGGGGACGAGCTGCATCTTGTCGTAGCGGCCCAGCTCCCGGCCGTCGGGGGCGATGAGATAGGCCGAGTTCAGGAGGCGGGGCCGCTCGCCGCTCCGGTCCACCGCCAGGGAGCCGAAGAGGAGGTAAGCCCCCGCCTCCCGGGCCGTCCGCCGAATCCGCTCCCGCCAGCGGGGCTGGTCGGCGTAGATGAAGGGGGCGGCCGCCTCGGGCCAGACGATGAGGGGGGGCGCCTCCCCCTTGGGCTTGGCCCGGAGGTCCCGCGCCACGGCGGAGGTGAGCTGGTTGAGCTCCGCCATGATGGCCTCCTGCCAGGCGGGGGACCATTTGACGGCCTGGTCGGTGTTGCCCTGGACGATCCCGACCGGCTTGGAGGGGGCGCCGGAGTCCCGCGGCACCTCGTAGAGGCGCAGGTAGCCGTAGCCCAGCACCAGCACCGTGGCCAGCACGGCTCCTCCGATCACCGCGAAGGGGACGCGGTGGGGGTTGCGGAAGAAGTGCCAGACGGCGGCGTTGATGAGCACGATGAAGAACGAGACGGCGTACACTCCGCCCAGGTCGGCGATCTGGATGACGGGCAGCACCTGGTATTGGCTGTAGCCCAGGAGCGCCCAGGGGAAGCCCGAGAAAAGATGGGCCCTCGCGAGCTCCAGCCCCACCCACAGCGGCGGCGCGAGGAGGAACATGCCCAGCTCCCCCCCGGGGCAGACGCGGACCAGGACGCCGGCGAAGACGGCGGCGTAGGCCGCCAGGTAAACGACCAGCAGCAGGGTGATGAGCCAGGCGAGGGCCGGGTGGAGGCCCCCGTAGCGGACCATCGTGAGCTTCACCCACCAGACGATGATCCCGTAGGCCACCAGCCCCGTCAGGAAGCCCAGCGCCACCGCCTCGTGGGGGCGCTTCCCGTGGAGGGACCAGAGCAGGGGCACGAGGGCCACCCAGGCCAGGGCGTCGAAGCGGAAGGGCGGGAAGAGCGACGCCAGCATCAAACCCGAGAGGACCGCGGAGGCGACGTCGCGAGCCGTCACGGGGCCTCCTCCGCGGCCGGGCCTCCCCCCAGCTTCTCCCGGAGGGCCGCCACCACGGCGGGCGTGATGCCCGGGACGGCGAGGAGCTGGGCGTCGCCGGCGTCGAGCACCCCGCGCAGGCTCCCGAAGGCGCGCAGCAGGTTGCGGCGGCGCTTGGGCCCGAGGCCCGGCACGTCGTCGAGGCCGCTGCGCAGCTCGCCGCTGGAGCGGCGGGCGCGGTGGTAGGTGAGGACGAAGCGGTGCACCTCGTCCCGGATGCGCTGGAGCAGAAGCTTGCCCGGGCTCCCCTCCTCCATCCGCACGGGTTCGGAGCGGCCCGGGAGGTAGAACACGTCCTGATCCGTCGGGTTGTCGGCCGTGCGGCCCTTCGAGATCGCGGCCAGCCCCACGTCGGCGGCACCCGCCTCCTCCAGGGCGGCGGCGGCGGCCGAGAGCTGGCCCTTCCCGCCGTCGATGAGAATGAGGCCGGGCATCTCGCCTCCTTCGTTCACCAGGCGCTCCACGCGGCGGAGCACGATCTCCCGCATGGAGGCGAAGTCGTCCGCCGACCCGGCCACCGAGCGCACCCGGTAGCGCCGGTAGCTGTCCTTAAGGGGCTTGCCGTCGCGGAAGGCCACGCTCGCCCCGACGATGTGGCTCCCGCGCAGGTTCGAGATGTCGAAGGCCTCGATGAGGGCGGGCGGGCCCTCGAGCCCCAGCGCCCGCTGGACGGCGCCGAGGGCGGCCTGCTCCTTGAGGACGGCGGCCGCCTCGCCCTCGGCCGACTGGGCCGCGTTCTCGCAGGCCATCTCGACGAGGCGGCGCTTGTCCCCCCTCCGGGGCGTGAGCACCTCCACCTTACGATCCTTGCGCCCGGCGAGCCAGCGGGCGATGACCTCCGCGTCCGGCGGGGCGGCCGGGAGCAGCACCTCCGCCGGGAGGAAGGACTGGGAGGCGTAGTACTGCTTCATGAAGCTCGAGACCACCTCCCCGCCGGGCAGCTCGGCCGGGGCCGCGAGGGAGAACACCTGGTCCCCCAGGAGGCGCCCCCCGCGCACGAAGAACATCCGGAAGACGGCCCGGCCGCCCTCCCGGTGGAGGCCCAGGATGTCCTGGTCGGCCTCGCGCGCGGAGGCCACCCGCTGGCGCTGCTGGGCCGTCAGCTCCTCGATGTCGCGGATGCGGTCCCGGATCTTGGCCGCCGCCTCGAAGCGCAGCGCCTCGGCCTCCCGCTCCATCCCGGCCCGGAGGCGCGCGACCACCTCCGTGCTCCGCCCCCGGAGGAAGTCCAGGGCGTCCTCCACCCCGGCCCGGTACTCCTCCTGGCCCTGGAGGCCGTCGCAGGGCCCCAGGCACTGGCCCATCTGGAAATAGATGCAGCGCTTGGAGGTCTTGTCCTCGATCCCCCCGGTGCAGGCCCGGATGTGGAAGGACTTCTGGAGGAAGCGGATGGTCCGGCGCAGGTTCCCCGGCGAGGGGAAGGGCCCGAGGTAGTCCGCTCCGTCCCCGGCCGGGCGGCGGACGACGCTGAGCCTGGGGTAGTCCTCCTGGGTGCTCATCTTGAGGTAGGGGAAGTGCTTGTCGTCGCGCAGCAGCACGTTGTGCTTGGGGCGGTGCCGCTTGATGTAGTTGCTCTCGAGGATGAGCGCCTCCACCTCGTTCGAGGTGGTGACGTGCTCGATGGAGGCGATGTCCTCCACCATCCGCGCGATCCAGGGGCTGCGGTCCAGCCGCCGGGCGAAGTAGCTCCGCACCCGGCTCCTGAGGCGGGTGGCCTTGCCGACATAGA
>Ga0326597_10009475_pt1 | contig 13042 bp, 8 predicted proteins | sample RVTome_12_FD_203789 | JGI IMG/M metagenome (GOLD analysis project Ga0326597, IMG submission 203789) | Soil microbial communities from uranium-contaminated site in the Upper Colorado River Basin, Wyoming, United States - RVT100D185 | ecosystem: Environmental > Terrestrial > Soil > Contaminated >... | reverse complement strand
CCAGCTCCACCGGCATGCAGCGGGATCCGCTGGTGGCCATGGACGCCGACGGCGACTTCGTGGTGGTCTGGCAGGACGAGAGCGGCACCGATGGCAGCGGGTTCGGGGTCTTCGCGCGGATGTTCGACAGCAACGGGATCCCCAAGGGCGCCCAGTTCGTCGTCTCGAATACGACGACCGGCAATCAGCACGATCCTCACGTGAGCATGGACTATGTCGGCAACTTCGTGGTCACCTGGGAAAGCGACGCGTCGGGAGACGACGATCTCTACCTGCGCAGGTTCGGGCGCGACGGCACGCCGCTCGGCGGCCAGATGCTGGTGCACACCGTGACGGCCGGGAACCAGACCAAGGGCAAGACCTGCCTGAGCCAGGCCGGAGACCGGTTGATTTCGGTCTGGCACGACGACAGCGGCGGCGGCGACATCTATGCGCGCCTGTTCGACATCCCGACGATCGAAATCACCGGGAATCCTGCCGTGACCCAGACCGTGACGCTCGATATGGAAATTCCCGGCATGGGCGGTGAGCGGTACGTGCTGCTGCCCTCGATGGGCCAGAGCCCGCCCATCGCCGTGAACGGCGGTCGCAACCTGCACCTCGAGGTGGATTCGCTGTTGCTGCTGGCCGTCAACGCGCCCAACAGTCCGTTCTTCGACAACTTCGTGGGGAGACTCGATTCCGCGGGCCGGGCCCAGGCGATGTTCACCGTCCCGGATTCGCCGAGCTTCTACGGCGCTCCCGTCTACTTCGGGGTCGTCACCCTGCTGCCCAGCTGGTCGGGCAGCTGGGACATGCAGTCCGGTTCCATCGACGGCGTCGAGTTTCTGAGCGGCACCGTGTCGGTCGAGGTCGACGGTCCGGTCCGCGTGTTCCCGGGCCAGGACATCATCGGCCAGATCTCGTTCGTCCAGGACGAGGACCGCGGGTTGATCGAAATGACGAAGGGCGAGAAGCTCAAACTCAAACTGGTCCCGGTCGATCCCCAGTTCGCCAATGACGCGATCGAGAGGCTGAGAATCGAGTTCCTCGATGAGAACGACGTCGTGATCAAATCCTTCGAGAAACCGACGCCGGCCGCGAACGGCAAGATGAAGAAGATCAAGTTCAAGGCCAGGCAGAGCGGGGCCTATCAACTGCGCGTGACCGGCGTGGACGGCGGCACCGGCCACTACAAGATGTTCTCCTCCCACAAGGTGAAGAAGAAGGCCCAGGAGCGCACGGTCAAGTTCAAGATCGGCAAGCGCCTGTTCGGCAAGTTCAAACTGCTGGCGGTTCGCGGCACCGCGCTGACCTTGACCGTCAAGCCGCGGGGCGGCGCGCCGATTCCGGCAGCGATCGAGCTGCAGGCCCCGGACGGCGCCACGCTGGGTCTGGATGGGTTCTTCTCGATGGACGGGGACAACCTGATGGTGACCGACGTGCCGCTGTGGGCGACCGGCAAGTACAAGGTCCGGATTCCGGGCCCGAGGCGCGCGAAGTACAAGGTGCTGATCTCGCCCACACCGCCCTTCGAGCCGGGTCCCGTGACGCTCGAGTAATTCGCGAGGAAGAACTCGAGCACGCGCGAGGCTGATCGAATACCCTGGCCCGTCAGGATCGTTGCCGCCAGACGCAGGAGAGCCGTACCAGTGCCCGACGTTCTCGATCGGATCCGCCCGTTGCTGGACCGGGTCAAGAACCCGGCCCAGTACGTCGGCGGCGAATGGAACCAGCTGAAGAAGGACCCGGCCTCGGTGCGGCTGCGGGCGGCGGTGGCCTTCCCGGACGTCTACGAGGTGGGCATGTCCCACCTGGGGCTGAAGATCATCCATGGCGTCCTGAACGAGCTCGACTTCGTCTGGTGCGAGCACGTCTTCGCGCCCTGGCCCGACATGGGCCATGAGCTTCGCGCGCATCGGATTCCGCTGTTCACCATCGAGTCGCACACGCCGCTCTCCGAGCTCGACCTGATCGGGTTCTCGCTGCAGAGCGAGCTGACCTACTCCAACGTGCTCTACATGCTCGAACTGGGCGGGGTGCCGCTGCAGCGGCGCGAGCGCGGCCCAAGCGATCCGATCGTGATCGTGGGCGGTTCGGGCGCGGCCCATCCGGAGCCGATGTCCGACTTCATCGATCTCTTCGTCCAGGGCGACGGCGAGGAATCGGTGGTGGCGCTCTGCCGGACGCTCGACGAGCTGCGCCAGGCGGGCGCGGATCGCGCGACGCAACTGCTCGAAGTGGCCAGGCGCCACGACTTCTGCTACGTGCCCGCCGGATACGAACCGCGCTACACGCGAACCGGCCACTACATGGGCCTGGTGCCGGTCGCGGACGACCTGCCGAAGGTCGCGCGGGCGGCGGCGGTGGCCGACTTCGAGAACGCCTTCTATCCCACCCGTCCGATGGTGCCGTCGGCGCGCGTCGTGCAGGATCGCATCATTCTCGAGATCATGCGCGGTTGCGCCCGCGGCTGCCGCTTCTGCCAGGCCGGCATGTTGAAGCGCCCGATCCGCTACCGGACCCCGCAAAAGCTCCTGGATCAGGCGCTCGAGGTCTTCCGCAACACCGGCTACGGCGAGGTTTCGCTGCAGTCGCTCTCGAGCGGCGACTACCCCGGCATCGAAGAGCTGCTGTCGCTCTGCGACGGGGCATTCGCAGAGGATCGGATCAGCCTGGCCATGCCGTCCTTGCGGGTGACCCAGCAGCTCGCCATGCTGCCCGGCCGGCTGAAGAGCGTGCGCAAGTCGGGCCTCACGCTGGCGCCCGAGGTAGCCACCGACCGGCTGCGCAAGATCATCAACAAGGAGATCCGCAACGAAGATCTGTTCGCCACGGCGCGGGCGGCCTTCCGGCACGGCTGGGACCAGGTCAAGCTCTATTTCATGATCGGCGTGCCGGGAGAGACGCGCGACGACCTCGCGGCCATCTGGGAAATGGCCGATCAGGTCTCGCGGCTGCGCAGGCAGGTCACCGGAAAGGCCGACGCCAAGGTCAACGTGACCGTGTCGACCTTCATTCCCAAGCCGTTCACGCCGTTTCAATGGGCGCGCATGCTGGAGATCGACGAAATCCGGGAGCGGCAGCAGATCCTGCGGGAGCTGAACCGCAACCGGCGGGTCCGGTTCAAGTTCCACCTGGCCGAAAGCTCCACGCTGGAAGGGATCATCTGCCGGGGCGACCGCCGGATCGGGAGGACGATCCTGGCGGCCCACGAGAACGGCGCGCGGTTCGACGCCTGGGACGAGTGGTTCGACTGGGCGGCCTGGACCCGGGCCTTCGAGCAGACCGGCGTCGATCCGGCGCGCACGATCAACGCCACGCTCGATGCGGACGATCCGCTGCCCTGGGATCACATCGAGTCGGGGGTCGCGAAGAGCTGGCTCCGGAAGGACTGGGAGAAAGCCCTGCGTGAAGAGGGAACGCAGGACTGCTTCGGCCCCCGGTGCAACCTGTGCGGCGTGGACGCCAGGCAGTGCGCCGCGGTGAAACGGGAATTCCAGGCGGCGGTCAGGTAGCGAACAGCTGACCGTAGGCGTCCCGCGAGCCCTCAGACTGCGTTTGGCTGCGCGCGGTCGTTCGAGCAACCGAACATCAAGGTTCGAGGCCCGCGTGTCAGAGCGGATGTTGGCGCCGGGGAGATGCGCGTCGAGTCAGGCGGGGTGTCAGACGCAGACCCGACGAAGAAAGATCATCGATTTCCCGATGCAGGCGTTGATCAGAAAGTGCCATGCATATAAACTGTGCCGAATCACATGAAGAAAGCCAGCAGACAACCTCAGCAACAAGTGATGGGTTTCCTTCGGCGGGGTGGGAAGCGGCCCGGGGCAGGGCGCAAACCGAAGGGTGAGAAGGCGGGGGTGCCACACGGGAGTCGGGCGCAGCTCTTGAGTCGGCATCCAGTGCATGTCACCTTGAAGTTGGAGCGCGGGTTGCCGGGTTTGCGGAACAAGGCGGCCTATCGAGTGTTGCGGAGGGCGTTCGTGGGCGCGAACGCGAGGGACGGGTTTCGTCTGTGCGAGTATTCAGTGCAGCGGAATCACATTCACATGATCGTCGAAGCGGCGGATCGGACGGTCTTGTCGAGGGGCATGCAGGGGTTGGGAGTGCGGATCGCCCGCGGATTGAATCGGCTCTGGGAACGGACCGGGCGCGTGTTCGCGGATCGGTATCACGATCGGATCCTCAAGACGCCGCGGGAGGTTCGCAATGGGCTAGCCTATGTGCTCAACAACGCCAGGCGTCATCGGCTGGGATTGAAGTGGGCAATCGACCTGTTCGCATCGGGGCTCTGGTTCGATGGCTGGAAGGAGGCGGGAGTTTCCCGGACGATCCAAAGACCCAGGGAACGGCCGACGGCGCGGGCGCGGAGCTGGCTGCTCCTTTCGGGATGGCGGCGGCACGGGTTGATCCAGATCGCGGAGGTGCCGGGCGGGTCCGGGGCGTGAGCCCCCGAAGCAGGACTCGAACAGGCGCGCGACCGATTCCCCGTGGCGCGCGAGGCGCGATCGAATATCCTGGCTCGTTTGCCGCCTCACCCGGGAGAGTCGTAAGAGTGTCCACGTTCTCGAGTAGACCCGGCCGCTTCGTGGGCCTGGCGAAACGGGAATTCCAGCTGGCGGCAAGATAGTGCGGGAATTCGAGTCCGTCCTGGCCTACTGGTCCAGGCACAAGCGCGCCGTGCTGGCGGGCATCGCGGTGATCCCCGTGGCCCGCGGGTTCGACCTGCTGATTCCCTGGTTGATCGGCCGCGGCGTGGACGAACTGCAGAGCGGCCGGCTGACCTGGCCGCTGCGAACCTACTTCCTGCTGGTGGTCGGGCTGGCGGTGCTGAAGGGCGCGGCCAAGTTCCTGATGCGCTACCTGGTGGTCGGCGCCTCCAGGCGGTTCGAACAGCAATATCGCGACGACATCTACCGGCACATCCTGACGCTGCCGCCGGCCTGGTTCCAGAAGATGCGCACCGGCGACCTGATGGCGCGCATGACCTGGGACGTCGAGGCCGTGCGGATGCTGGTCGGCCCCGGCCTGATGTACGTCACCGAGACGCTGTTCATGCTGCCGGCGGTGATCATCCTGGCCACCTACGACTGGACGCTGGCCACGCTGATCTGCGTGCCGCTGGGCCTGATCGCCTGGAGCATGGTCCACTACGCGGGCTCGATCCATGAGGAGTCGATGCGCGGCCAGGAGCGGTTGGCCGAACTCTCGAACGTCGCCCAGGAGAACTTCGCGGGGGTGCGGGTCGTGCGCGCCTTCGCGGGCGAGCAGCACCAGCAGCGGAACTTCGAACGGGCGTCCGAGCGATACTGCGAGCAGAACATCCGCACCGCGCGGGTGCGCGGTCGCAATTGGACGCTGATCGTCTCGGCCAAGGACCTGGGGATGCTGATCCTGCTCGCGGCGGGCTGCTACCGCCTGATGTCGGGCCGCATCACGATCGGCGAGTTCTGGGTGTTCATGTCGTACCTGGGGCTCTTGTTCTGGCCGATGGTGGCGCTCGGCTGGATGGTCGGCATGGTGCAGCGCGGCCGCGCCTCGCTGAAGCGGCTCGAGACGATCCTCTCCGAGCCGCCGGCGATCGTCCCGGTCGAGAACCCCTTCCGGCCCCGGGCGGTCCGGGGCGAGATCGAGTTTCGCGACCTGCACTGCTCCCTTGGCGGCCGCGAAGTGCTGAAGGGCATCCACCTGAAGATCCCGGCCGGAACCGTGCTCGGCCTGACCGGCACGATCGGCGCCGGCAAGTCGACCCTGGCGCAGGTGCTGCCGCGCCTGGTCGAGGTGCGGCCCGGGCAGGCGTTCTTGGACGGCGTCGACATCACCCGCTGGGATCTGAACCGGCTGCGCCGCTCGATCGGCTACGTGCCCCAGGAAGCGTTCCTGTTCGCCGACACGCTGCGCTCGAATCTCTCGCTGGGCCGCGATGATCCGGAGGATGCGGACCCGACACGGTTGCTGGAAGCGCTCCGCGCCGCCCAGATCGAGGAGGAACTGCTGAGTCTGCCGCGCGGTCTGGAGGCGGTCGTCGGCGAGCGCGGCGTGACGCTCTCCGGCGGCCAGCGGCAACGCGCCACGATCGCCCGGGCGCTCTTCGCCGATACGCCGATCCTGATCCTCGATGACTGCCTGTCGGCCGTCGACGCCGAGACCGAGGCGGAGATCCTCGGGCGCCTCACCCGGACCGTGCGCGGCAAGACCTGCCTGCTGATCTCGCACCGGATCGCGGCGCTCTCGCAGTGCGATCGCGTCTGCGTGCTGGAAGACGGCAAGGTGGTGGAGCAGGGCCGGCCGGACGAACTGCTTGCTCGGCGCGGGCTCTACCACGAGCTGTCGCTGCGCCAGCAGGACGAGGCGGAACTGGAGCGACGTTGAGCGCCCTGATCGACGAGCATCACGACTACGAACAGGTCGGCCGGGCGCTGGATGCCCGATTGATCCGGCGCCTGTTGCCGTTCGCGCGACCGGACGGGCTGGTCTTCCTGTGGGGGCTCCTGCTCCTGTTCGTGATCTCGGGGCTCGAGCTGGTCGGGCCGTTGCTCCTGCGCCGCGCGGTGGACGGTCCGGTGGCCGCGGCGCTCGATGTGCGCTCGGCGGCCGAGCTGGCTTCGCCCCTGTTCGGTTACGCGCTGCTCTTCTCGGGCGTGCTGCTCGCGGCGCTCTTCTCCCGTTACGCCCAGTTCATGCTGCTGAACAGTGCCGGCCAGCGGGTGCTCCACCGCATCCGCCAGGCGGTCTTCGCGCGGCTGCAGCGGCTGCCGATCGCCTACTTCGACCGCCATGCCACCGGGCGCCTGGTGAGCCGGGTGACGACCGACGTGGAGACGCTGAACGAGTTGTTCACCTCCGGCGCGGTGACGCTGATCGGCGATCTGGTCAAGATCGTGATCCTGCTCGCGGTGGTGTTCCTGATCGATCCCCGCCTGGCGCTCCTGGCGGTGCTGTCCGTACCGGTCCTGGCTTTGGCCTCGGCGTTCTTCCGGATCCGCGCCCGGCAGGCCTACCGCGAAACGCGTTCGGCGATCGCCCGGGTGAACAGCTACCTGGGCGAGACCCTGGCCGGCGTGCGGGTGCTGAAGAGCTTCGGCCGGGAGGATCGGGCCAGCGAGAACTTCGCTCTCCGCAACGAGCAGTTCCTGCGCACGAACCTCAAGACGGTCTTCTACTTCGCGCTGTTCTTTCCGGTGGTCGACGCGATCTCGCTCTTCATCCAGGGCGGTGTGTTCTGGCAGGGCGGCATCGAGATCCTGGGCGGGCGCCTGACGGTGGGGCAGTTCCTTCAGTTCTGGCTCTACCTCGGCTTCATCTTCGAGCCGCTGCGGGAGCTGGCCGAGAAGTACAACGTGCTCCAGTCGGCGATGGCCTCGGCCGAGCGCGTCTTCGCGGTGATCGATGAACCGGCCGAGCCGGAGGACGGCGAGCAGGCCGAGCCGGTCTCGGAGCTGCGGGGCGGCATCGAGTTCGACAACGTGTCGTTTTGCTACGGCGACGGTGAACCGGTGCTGAAGCAGATCTCGTTCCGGGTCGAGCCGGGCGAGACCGTGGCGCTGGTGGGCGCCACCGGCAGCGGCAAGACGACGATCACGGCGCTGCTCTGGCGCTTCTACGAACCGACCTCGGGACGGATCCTGATCGACGGGCGGCCGGTCGAGGCCTACCGGCGGCGTTCGCTCCGCGGCCGCATGGCGTACGTCCCGCAGGACGTGTTCCTGTTCGCCGGCTCGGTGCTCGACAACCTGGACCTGGGGAATCCGGAGGTGACCGAGGAGCGCGCGGTCGCCTCGGCCCGGGCGCTCGGCGCCGACCGCTTCATCCAGCGCTTCGAGGGGGGCTTCGCCCATGACCTGACCGAGCGCGGCGCGAATCTCTCCGCCGGCGAGCGCCAGATCATCTCCTTCGCCCGGGCGCTGGCCGCCGACCCCGCGATCCTGGTGCTGGACGAAGCCACCGCCAGCATCGATCCGGCCACCGAGCGCCGCATCCAGGCGGCGACCTTCAAGCTGCTGGCCGGCCGCACATCGATCGTCGTGGCGCACCGCCTGTCGACCATCCGGCGGGCGGATCGGATCCTGGTGCTGCATAAAGGTGAGATTCGCGAACAGGGCACGCACGACCAGTTGATCCAGGCGGGCGGACTCTACAGCGTGCTGCATCGCCTGCAGTTCGGATCCTGAGTCGCGAAAAGTCGCCCCTCCGGCCGATTCGCTGCCAAGTGCTTGGTGTCCGCCCGGCCGCTCGAACCCCGAGGAGAATCGCACGGTGGATCCTCCCGGCTCGCCCTGTCTTTGAAGCTCGCCACCGCACCGGTGCCCGGCACCTCCGCGACCCGGATCAGTCCGTGCCGCCGCCACCCCGAGAGGAGCAACCAGCTCCGCGCTCGAGCCGTCGGCCGCTTTGGTCCCTTGACCGTCCGGCCGACTCCCGCCTCCTTCCAGCCATCGAACCAGAGCCCCGAACTGAAGAGGTCGATCGCCCGCTTCAACGCGAGCCGGTGCCGTCTGGCGTTGTTGAGCACGTATGCAAGGGCGTTGCGGACCTCCCGCGGCGTGCGCAGGATTCGATCGTGGTACCGATCCGCGAAGACACGTCCCACGCGTCCCCAGAGCCGATTCAACCCGCGCGCGATCCGCACTCCCAATCCCTGCATACCCCTCGACAACGCCGTCCGATCCTTCGCCTCGACGATCAGATGAATGTGATTCCCCTGCACCGAATACTCGCACAGGCGAAACCCGTCCCTCGAGTTTGCTCCCACGAAGGCCGCCCGCAACACGCGATACGCCGCTTTGTTCCGCAAGCGCGGCAACCCCCGCTCCAGCTTCAAGGTGACATGCACCGGATGCCGACTCGCCAGCTTCGCCCGGCAAAGATGCGACACTCCCGCCTTCTCGCCCTTCGGCTTGCGCCCCGCCCCCGGCCGCCGCTTGCCGCGCCTTAGGAAACTCATGACTTGTTGCTGAGGTTGCTTGTTCGCGCGCTTCATGTTATTTGGCAGAGTTCATTCGATTGATGGTCCAAGTCAATGCCCGCATCAGGCAAACGATTTTGGTTCTCCTGACCTGCAGCCATGCCCGGGGCACGATTGAACCGGTGGGAAGCAGAAGTCCGATGCGCCAGGAGGCCAACCCCGCCCGATCCAGGCCGTCTTTTCACGCCAGGAGTCTCTTTTTTCTGGGATTCCTCGACGGGGCCGCCGCTCGAAACCATCCAGTGCAGGAAATGCCGCGACCTCCGTCCATTCCCGAGGACCTCGCCCAGATCTGGCGGGAGCATCGCCGCTGGCTGGCGGTGGTGCTTCTCGCTCACCGGCCGCGGGGCGTGGAACTGGAGGATCTGCTGCAAGACGTGGCGCTGACCCTGGTCAGACGGCACGGCGACCTGCAGGACCCGGCTCGCATCCGGCCCTGGCTGCGGGCGATCGCGGTCAATCACGCGCGCGAGGCCGGCCGGCGCCGGCTCGGCCGGCCGCGGTTCGCCGATCCGCAAGGACTCGAACAGTTGGTCGAGATCGACCGATCGCTGGAGCGCCTGGAGCTTGCCGAAGAGACCCGCGCGGTCCTGGACCGTGCTCTCGAGCTGCCCGAGGAGCTCAGGGAACCGCTGCTCCTGCGGTCTTTGCGCGGCCTCTCGCAGAAGGAGATCGCGGCCACGCTCGAGCTGAACGAAACCACCGTGGAGAGCCGCATCGCGAGGGCGCGGCGGCTGCTGAGAGAACGAACCAACCCGCGCGCGGCGCTCCCGCCGGCGCGGGTGATCGGAGACCACCGACATGCTGACTCCTGAGATTCCAGAAGACCTGCTGCTGAGTCGGGCCGTCGAGCGCGCCGCCGGCGCCGCCGATTGGGCCGCGCTGGAGCGGATCGCGCGCTCCGATCCCGCGGTGTACCGGCGGCTCGCCGACACCTTGCGCCAGGAGTCGGAGCTCGGGCGCGCGGTCGACGCGGCCGGGAGTCTCGCCGAGCGGATCGATGGCGCGGCGCCGCGCGCGATGAGGCGCGGGCCGGCCCTGGCGCCGCTTCTCGGCTGGGCCGCCGCCGCTCTGTTTTGCGTCCTCTGGCTGGCCGGGCTGATGCGCCCGGATTCGCCGCCGCCGGCCGATTTCGCGTCCACGGTGCCGGTCCCCGAGGCCGCCGATCCGGACGGCGGGAGTGTCCTGCTAAAGCGTCTGCCGGCGGTGGTCGTGGGCATGCAGCCGGATGCGGAAACGGGAGCCCTGGAAGTCATCCTGATCCGCAGGACGCTCGAGCGGGCCCGGGCCTCCGACCTCCGGGAACTCTGCGTGGACGAGCTGGGCCGGGCGGTCTCCGTGCCGGTGAATCCCAGCAACTGGCGCCCGATCGAATCGCTTTGAGCTGTCTCGAACTCGACAGGAGAACGTGTATGAAGGTCATGAACAGCATGAACAGATGGATGGCGGTCGCGGTCGCCGCGGTCCTCTTGTCCCAGGCGGCCCCGGCCCAGTTGATTGCACCCGGCGACTACGAATGGACGCTGTTTTCGCCGCACGCCAGGACGATCCGGATCGAGACCGACGCGACCGGGGAGTACTCGGTACATTCCGGAACGAAAGCGCTGTCCGGCGCGGAGCTGGTCCGCACGGATGACGGCCTGACGGTGCTCGATGAGAAGGGCCAGGTGCTGGCCGAGCTGGAGTGCACCCATGACGGCCGGATCATCATGCCGCCCGAAGCGAGCCTGACGCTGGCGCCGAAACCGAAGCAGCGCGCGGTCATCGGCATCAAGCTGGCCGCTCTCGGCGAAGCGCTGGCGGCCCAGCTCGATCTGGAGCCGGCGTCCGGGGCGCTGGTCTCAGAAGTCACCGAGGCGTATCCAGCCGAGCGGGCCGGCTTGAAGAAGCACGACGTGATCGTCCGCGCGGATGGCCGGCCGCTCGACGAATCGACGACGCTGACGTCGATCCTGGCGAGCAAGCGGGAAGGCGAGCAAGTGGTCTTGACGGTGCTCCGCGGCGGGCGGGAATTGGAGATTCCGATTCCGGTCAAGCTCGAGGAGATTCCAACCAGCTACTTCAGCACTGGCGACGGCTCGTCATTCCTGTTCTACCCGGAAGGGCTTGACAAGTCCCCGCTGCTGCTTACTGGTGCGTACACCAGCGCCTGGACGAAGGCCCCCGGCATCCCCCCGCTCTTCGGCAAGGCGCAGGCCCAACCGAAGAAACCGTTCGGCGACACGAAGCTCTCCGACATCGATCAGCGCCTGGACCGGCTGGAGCGGCTGCTCGAGAAGCTGGTGGACGAACAGTAGATCGCTATGGTCGGGTCCCATGGACCGCGACCAGATCTGCGACCAGTTCCTCGACCAGGTTCCCTTCGACCTCTATCCCTTCCAGGAGGAGGCGCTCCTGACCTGGTTCGAGGCCGAGGGCGGGCTCCTGGTCTCGGCGCCGACCGGCATGGGCAAGACCCTGATCGCCGAAGCCGCACTGTTCGAGGCGCTGGTCTCGGGCACGCGGCTCTACTACACCACGCCGCTGATCGCCCTGACCGACCAGAAGTTTCGCGAGTTCCAGGATCGGGCCGAGGACTGGGGGTTCGAGCGGGACGACATCGGGCTGATCACCGGCAACCGCAAGGTCAATCCGGACGCGCCGGTCAAGGTGGTGGTGGCCGAGATCCTGCTGAACCAGCTGCTCACCGACGACGACCCGTTCGCCGACGTGAGCGCGGTGGTGATGGACGAGTTCCATTACTTCAACGACCTCGAGCGGGGCGTGGTCTGGGAGCTCTCGCTGGTGCTGCTGCCGAAACATGTCCGGCTGATGCTGCTGTCGGCCACGGTGGGGAACCCGATCGACTTCCTCAACTGGCTCAGGGAGCGGCACGGCCGCACGCTGCGCCTGGCCACGACCCTCGAGCGCCGCGTGCCGCTGGAGTTCCACTGGGTCGAGGACCGCCTGCTGACCGAGCAGTTGAAGGCCATGACCGAAGGCCAGATCGGAGAGACCGGCGAGAGCCTGACGCCGGCCCTGGTCTTCTGCTTCCAGCGCGACGAGTGCTGGGAAGTGGCCGAGCGGATCAAGGGACAGCCGCTGATCGACAAGGCGGTCCGGCCCGAGATCGAGGCGATCCTCGATGAACACGACTTCAGCAAGGGCATCGGTCCCAAGCTCCGGCTGATGCTGATCCGCGGCGTGGGCGTCCACCACGCCGGCGTCCTGCCGCGCTACAAGGAGATCGTGGAGGATCTGTTCCTGCGCAAGCTGGTGCCGTTCGTGATCTGCACCGAGACGCTGGCGGCCGGCATCAATCTGCCGGCCCGTTCGGTCGTGATGAGCACGCTGATCAAGGGGAAGCACGGCGAGAAGAAGATGATCGCGCCGTCGTCCGCCCACCAGATCTTCGGGCGCGCGGGCCGGCCGCAGTTCGACACCAGGGGACACGTGTTCGCGCTGGCGCCGGAGGACGACGTCAAGATCTTCAAGTGGAAGCAGAAGTACGAGCAGCTCGATCCGCGCTCGAAGGACGCGGGCATCCTGCGGGCGCGCAAGCAGCTCGAGCGCAAGCGGCCGACGCGGCGCAAGACCGAGCAGTTCTGGACCGAGGGGCAGTTCCAGAGCCTGATCAAGGCCGGACCGGCGAAGCTCTTCAGCCGGAGCATGATCCCGTACCGGGTGCTGGTCTACCTGCTGGCGCGGCTGCCCGACCTCAGACGGGTGCGCGAGTTCCTGGCTTCGCGCTTCAACGTCGAGGAGCGCCTGAAGCGGTTCCAGGATCAGCTCGACCACATGCTCGACAACCTGGAAGCCTGCGGCTACCTGCGCGTCGACCGGGAGCGGGACGTCGTCGAGCTCGACCCGAGCGTCCTGCGGCTCGAGGCGTTCCGCTCGGTCGATCCGCTGTTCGGCAGCTACCTGGCCCGCGCGCTCGCGCCGGCCAGCTTCGACGAAAAACTGTTCGCCCTCGAGTCGGTGCTCTCGGTGCCGCCCCGGATCGTGCGTCTGGCGGGGCTGCCCGACTGGGAGCCGGGGCCGCTGCAGAAGAACCTGCTCGAGCCGCAGATGATCGCCATGGGCATCGCCCTGGCGCGCCCCGAAGCGGAAGAGGAG
>Ga0326597_10009473_pt1 | contig 13043 bp, 11 predicted proteins | sample RVTome_12_FD_203789 | JGI IMG/M metagenome (GOLD analysis project Ga0326597, IMG submission 203789) | Soil microbial communities from uranium-contaminated site in the Upper Colorado River Basin, Wyoming, United States - RVT100D185 | ecosystem: Environmental > Terrestrial > Soil > Contaminated >... | reverse complement strand
ATCGTGCCGAAGACCTCGGTTCCAGGATGCTCGGCGAGGACGTGCTCCGCCAGGTGGCTTCCGGCGAAGCCGGTGATTCCAGTAATCAGTACGCGCAAGCGATGACTCCTTTCTTAAGTGGCTCGCCGCTCTTCGATCAGCGCGCCGGGGCCCCACCCCCGGCGCGTTGGACTCCATCTTTCATGAGGCTGCTGACTCCGCGTGGACGTAGTGGTGGAGGGCTTCCCTCCAGCTGGTGACGCGTCGGCCCGTCGATTTCTCGAACCGCTCTACGGAAAGGACCGAGTAGCGCGGGCGCGGCGCGGGACGATTCAGTTCGGCCGCCTGGATGGCCCGGATCCGGCCGGGCGAGAGGTCCAGCTCTTCGGCGACCGCCTTTCCGAGCGCGAGCCAGCTCGTCTCGCCGCGGTTGACGAAATGGAAGAGACCGCGATGCTTCCCCTCGACGAGGGTCAGCATCGCCCCCGCGAGCTCTCGAGCGCTCGTCGGAGAGCCCGTCTGATCCTCGACCAAAGGAAGCTCTTCGCCCCGACGGAGGCGCTCCCGAGCCCAATCGACGAAGCCCTTTCCTGGTCCGTACAGCCAGCCGGTCCTCACGATGACGTGGCTCTCGGGACAGGTCTCGGCCACCGTCCGCTCGCCCTCGAGCTTCGACTTTCCGTAGCTCGAGAGCGGACGAGGAGGATCCTCCTCGCGGTAAGGAGCCGTGGCATCGCCATCGAAGACGTAGTCGGTGCTGACATACAGAACCAGGGCGCCGACCTCTCGCGCGCTCTCGGCAACCACCCGGGCGCCCGTGACATTGACGTCCAGGACTTTTTCGGGCGCGCGCTCGGCGCCGTCGACATCGGTGTAGGCCGCGCAGTGTAGCACGGCTTCGGGAGAAAACTCCTGGAATACCCGGACGACGTCGTCCCGGTTCAGGACGTCGAGCCGGGCCCGGTCGCAACCGAGCACCTCATGCGTCTTCGCCGCGAGGCGCACCACGAGCCCTCCCACGAGGCCGCCGGCGCCAGTTACCAGAATCCTCACGGTTCAGTAGTCAGTATTAGTACCGCCGAGAGACGTGCCGAAGCTTCCGATGTTCGCGAGAGTGATCCCGAACCGAAAGGTGTTCTCGTTGCGGTAGCGGCCGAAGTTGTAGCGGTTGTAGTCGAAGAGAAAGCCGCAGCACTGCACGTTGTACTCGATCCCCGCGCGCATTTGGCGCAGGATCTTGAGCGACCAATCGTAGCTGGTCTCGAGGTTCGCCCGGAGGCCCGAAGTCACGTTGACGCTCCCTCCCACCCGGAAGCTCGACCTCACGATACCGCGGTCGGGGATGTTTCGCCGCGTCCAGACTCCTCGAACCGACCCCCAACCCCCGGCGAAGTTCCCCGCGGTGCTGGCCGAACGGACGGCCTTGAAGCTGATGTCGTAGTCGAGGTTCCAGCTCGCGGTGAGCGATCGCGACGGCCGAAAGTTCACCCGGGAAGTGATGGGCGAGTAGCTGCTGGGGGTGCCATCGGCGGTGAAGTAGGGGGTCGAGAACTGCGGATCGTAGAGCGAGGCGTTGGCATCGAAGAAGTATCTCTGCGAGAGCACCCAGGTGAGCATCTCCGTCGGGTTGGGCTGCTCCTTGCCATCGACCACCCGCTTCGCGAGGAATCGGTTCACGAGGGAGAAGGCCACCTGGTTCGTCCCGGGGAGATAATCATTGCCGTCGAACTTGGGAATGAGTTCGAAGTCCTCGATGCGGCTCCGGTAGCTCCAGACCATCTGCGGCTCGATCACGTGCTTGAAGCGCGCGGCGTAGCCGTTGTCGGGGGTGTTGAAGATGCGCGCGAACGTCGGACCTCGCATGTCGAATGCCGTCTCGACATAACGCCGATCGACGGGATGGTCCTCGATGAAGCCGCCAGCGTCCGTCTGCGACGACGTGTAGTGCGTGTATCGAGCGGTGACGCTCGTGCGGAACGTGAGGTAGCTGAGGCCGGTGAACGGGTAGGAGACCGTGGGGGCCACGTCGAAGCGCTGGTACTCGAGAAGCTGACCTCCACTGGTGCGGGCGAGCGACACGACTTCGGAGTCGAAAGCGAACAAGACCGGCGTCGGCCCGATGCGCGTCGCCCGTCCGCCGAGACTGATCTGGGGCAGGACCTCCCGCACCGCGACGTTGTCGCCGAACGCGGTGTCGTTCCGGTCGAAGAGGACGCGCAGGTTGTACTGCTTGAAGGATTTCGCGATCGTCGCCGAGGCCCGCTTCGACCTCTGGGTGGCGCGATCGTAGTTCTCCTGGAAGCTCTGCTGAAAATCGAAGCTCGAGAAATAGTCGACCCGCGCCACCGAGCGGAAGCCCCCGGGCAGGTCCTGGTTGGCGGAGCCGATGACGGTGTACTCGCGCTGGCCGGTCTGCGAATCGTTGAGGAAGAACGTGTTCACCTGCCCGCGCGAGGCCTCGCTCGCGACGTAGCGGTACTCGACCGAGGCCCCGTTTCCCACCTCGGAGAAACGCTCGTAGGTGATGGTAGCGTCCATGGAGCGGTTGATGGCCCAGAAAAACCCTTGGTCGAAGATGAACCCCTTGAGGGAGGAGTTCCCGATCTGAGGGAGAAGGAATCCTGTGGCGCGCCCCTGCTCGTCGATGGGGTAGTAGAGGAGCGGAGCGTAAAAGATCGGGAGCGACTTGAGCTTCAGAAGCGGATGGTGGAGGGCCACATGGTGGTCCCGCTTCATGCGGGCCTTCCCCGCGGTGAACTGCCACCGCGGAGTCGGCTGGGCGCAGGACGTGAAAACACCGCCTTCGATTACGTAGGTGTCCTCGGACTCTTTCTCGATGATGTCTCCATAGAAGTAGAGGTCCGCGCCCGCGCGGCCGTGGGCGTTGAAGAACCGGCCAGTCTTGGTTCTCAGGTCCGCTTCCATCCGAGTGGCGATGATCTTCTGATCCCCCTGCTCGTAGACGACGTTCCCCTCGGCGATCACCCGCATTTCCTCGTTCCAGAACTCGACCCGGTCCGCGGTGAGGTGTACGTCCTCTGAGCGAAGATCCACGTACCCCTCCGCCTTCACGTGGCCTTTCGCGACCTGCTCCTGGTACTCTGCTTTGAGCGTGGTCTCCTGAGCCTCGCTCTGGGGGAAGGAAGCTCGAGCGGCGAGGACGAGGAGGAGCGGCAGAGCTAGTCTTTGTGCAATGGGTGCGATGGAGGCGATGGGCATCGTCGGCGAATTATACTAAACACATCGTGAAGCGACGGTCCGTGCTTCTTTTGTCCTGTTACGAGCTCGGGCATCAGCCTCTCGGTCTCGCTCTCCCTCTGGCGTTTCTTTCGAATGCCGGGCTCGAGGTGCTCGGGATCGACCTCGCAGTCGAGCCCCTCGACGAGGAAGCGGTTCGGCGCGCGGACTTCATCGGGGTATCGGTTCCGATGCATACCGCTCTGCGAATCGCGCTCGATCTCCTCCCGCGGCTCCGGGCCTTGAACCCTCGCGCCCACCTCTCGTTCTACGGCCTCTACGCCGCACTCAACGCCGAGCTCCTTGTTTCCTTGGGGGCGAGCTCGGTCCTGAGCGGCGAGCTCGAGGAGGAGCTGGTTTCGCTCGCCCGGGGAGTCGCGCCGGGCTCGAGGGCGCCCATTCTGAAGCGCATGAGCTTTCCCACCCCGCTCCGGAGCGGGCTTGCTTCGCTGGATCGGTACGCCCGACTCGAGCTCGGCGACGGGACGTCGAAGAAAGTGGGCGCGGTCGAGACCACGAGGGGCTGTCTCCACCTCTGCCGGCACTGTCCCATCCCTCCCATATACCAGGGACGGTTCTTCGTCATTCCGCAGGAGACGGTTCTCAGAGACGTGCGGCAACTGGTCGAGGCCGGCGCGAGCCACATCGATTTCGCCGACCCAGACTTCTTGAACGGCCCCGGCCACTCGCTCTCGGTAGCGCGCGCCATCCACGGAGAGTTTCCCCGGCTGACCTTCAACTTCACCGCGAAGATCGAGCATCTGGTGAAGCATCGTCGACACCTCGGAGAGTTTTCGGAGCTCGGGTGCCTCTTCGTGGTCTCGGCGGTCGAGTCGCTGAGCGACCGGGTCCTTCGAGAGCTCGACAAAGGCCACGACCGAACGGCGGTTTTCGAGGCCCACCAGACGCTTCGTGAGGTCGGGATCGCCCTCAGGCCCACCTTCGTTCCCTTCACCCCCTGGACGACCCGCGATGATTACAGGGACCTCTTCCAGTGGATCGCGCGGGAGGGCCTCGTGGAGCACGTCGACGCAATCCAGCTCACCCTGCGGCTTCTCATTCCTCCGGGCTCTCTTCTCCTCGAGAACGAGAGCCTCGAGCCTGTTCTCGGAGAGCTCGACCCTCGAGCCTTGACCTACCAATGGACCCATCCCGATTCGGAGTTGGACCGCCTCCAGGAGACTGCCGCCGCCCTGGTCGAGGACAGGGTCGCGCGCGGCCGCTCGAACCACTCTATGTTCCATGAGCTCGCGGCGCTCGCCCTCGCTGAGATCGAGGAAGCCACCGCGTCCCCCGCCCGTCCTCCCCGGCTGACCGAAGCTTGGTTCTGCTGAGCCGAGCCAAGGCGGGACCGGTTCGGTCCCGGGGGCTGAAGAGGAATACGATATAATTCTTAAGTGACGTGCCTGCGGTAGAGACAGGTGCCCGCGGATGGAGCGGGCGTCGGCCGCAGGTGAGGAAACAGTTTCAGCCGCGCCGCTCATCCGCGCCGGCTCAGGAGTTTTCATGGAAGACATCCGTATCACCGCCGAGCCCAAGGACAATTCGACCTGCCGATTCGTCGTCGACCGTCCCATTTACCCCGATGGTTCGGCGTTCTTCGGAAACAGAGAGCGCGCCTCGGGCTCCGGTCTCGCGGAGAAGCTCTTCGCCATAGAGGGCGTGTCCTCGGTCATGATCCAGGACAACCTGGTGACCGTGACTGCCGAGAGCGGCGGAAACTGGATGCCGATCGCGAAGCAGGTGGGAACCACCATCCGCGCCATCCTCGCGAGCGGAGAGAAGCCGGTCTCCGACGCGGTCCTCTCCTCGATTCCGGATGCGGACGCGATCAAGATGAGGGTCCAGAGCATTCTCGACCAGGAGATCAACCCCGCGGTCGCGGCCCATGGGGGCTGGGTAGAGCTCATCGACGTCAAGAGGAACGAAGTCTTCATCCGGATGGGCGGAGGCTGCGTCGGCTGCGGGATGGCGGACGTGACTCTGAAGCAAGGAGTCGAGAAATCGATTCGCCAGGCGATCCCCGAGGTCGGCGCGATCATGGACACCACCGACCACGCATCGGGCCGCAACCCCTACTACTCTCCCGCCAAATAGCTCAGCAGGGTGCTGGAAAATCATCTGCACCCGGCGCCAGCGGAGCGTCCGCCTTCGCGCGAAGCGCTTCGGCGGGACCCTGCCGTAGCCCGAAGGGCGGAGGCGGGAGCCCGGCGCGCTTGCGCGCCGACGAAAGGCCGGGCCGCGGGGGTGGGGCCCCGCGGCATCAAGCACTCTAGACGATATCCAGCTCGAGCCGCGCGTGGGCCGCACGCAGCGCTTTCTCGACGCTTTCGGGGTCTCCGGCGCGGGCGAAGATGAACCCGAGATAGCTCGAGCCCTCGGGAAGCGGAACCAGGGTCTTCCCCAGATGCGCGGTGATGGTGATCTCCTCGATCCCGGGGACAGCCCGCGCCTCGTCGATCCCCCGCACTGCCTCGAGCTTCCCGCCTTTGGGGATAGGGATCATCATTACCCCTGAGGCTCCGGCTTCCCGATCGAGATCCTCGACGCCGCGGCCGAGGGCGTGGCGGAGGATGAGCTCTTCGAGAGAGATCCCGAGGCCGAAGCGCAGCGTCCGGGAGCAGAGGCCGCCGATGGAGCGACCGGCGATCTCGATCACCACAGGGGTCTCCTCTTCGTTGAGCTTTCGCAATCGAAGCTCGGCGTGAATCGGGCCGTGCCGGAGCCCGATAGCCCGAGCCGCTTCGGCGCTCACCCTGGCGATCTCCTTCTGAGTCGCTTCGGGAAGCCGCGATGGCGTCACGTAGATCGTCTCCTCGAAGAACGGCCCGACGAGAGGGTCAGGCTTGTCGAAGAGCGCGAGCGGATGGAGGCGTCCCTTGGAGAGCAGTCCCTCGAGCGCCACCTCGCGGCCATCGATGTACTCCTCGATGAGAACCACACCGCGATCCTCGCCGCCACGAGGCCGCAGCTCAGAGTTCGAGAGAAACCCCGAGAGCCACTTGAACCAGCGAACGAACCCCTCCTGGTCGTCGACCCGCACGACTCCCCGGCTGCCGGAGAGGAACACCGGCTTCAGTACCAGCGGGTAGGTCAGGCCGCGCGCGAGAAGACGCGGGTCGTCGCTGGTACGAGCGACGCTGAATGACGGATGGGGAACTCCGCCGGCGGCGAGCGCCTCGCGCATCCGGTGCTTGAGCCGCGCCCTCACCGTCGCCTCGGAAGAGTTGTGAGGAAGGCCAAGGGATTCCGAGATCGCCGCCGCCACGACCGCGGTCTCCTCGTCCACCGGGACGACGGCGTCGAGAGGATGTCGCGCGTGGAACTCCCGGGCGAGCGCGGTGGCGCTCTCCGGATCGAGAAAGTCCAGAGTGAGCAGTCGATCCGGCTGGAAGCTCTCGAGAGTGCTCGCCTCCTCCGAGCCCACGACCACTTCGACGCCGAGACTCTCGGCGGCGTCCAGGAAATCGCGCGTCCGATAAGTGGAGGTGGGCAACAGCAGGAGAACGCGCTCTCGCCGGCTCATGAGCTGAACGTTAGCACGGAACCAGCGTGCAGTATCCGCGGATCGAGAATTCAACGAAATGAAATGGAATTCAAAAATAGAAATTGACTCGGTGATCGCTCCAAGAACGCGGAGATGAATCCATGCCAACGGATCGATTCGCCGCATGAGACGCTTCGCTTTCATCACCGAAGTGCGGAGTGCACTTCGAGTTGCTCGAGACCGCGATCGCTGTGAGCCATGGCACATCGGTTGCAGTTGGGATCGCGAGCGCGGAGCTCTCGATCCTCGGCTCGACTAGGAGATTCAAGAATACGAATCGAGGGTCAGAGATCTCTCGCGTCTCTATGAAAGGAGATGCATCTCTCATGATGAAGAAACTCTCTGGTTTGCTTCCGACGGTGCTCCTTACCCTCGGCTCTCTCGCTTCGGCGCAGACGTCGGGGGAGATCCAAGGTGTGGTCACCGACGCCCAAGGCCTCGCCATGCCCGGCGTCACGGTGACGCTCGGAGGAGAGGCGGTCCTCGGAGAGCAGGTGGCCGTCAGCCTCGAGGACGGATCGTTCCGTTTCCGTGGTCTGAGGCGGGGGTCGTACAACCTTCGTTTCGAGCTCCAGGGTTTCCAGACGTTGAATCGCGAGGGCGTCATCGTCGAGGGCAACCGCACGGTGACGTTGAACGTGAGCCTGCAAGTGGCCACGATCTCGGAAACGGTGACCGTCACCGGCGAGTCGCCGGTGGTGGACGTCAAGAATACGTCCCTCAGCAACCAGTTCGGGGCGGCGGAGCTCTCCGACGTCCCGAGCGCGACCGACGTCTGGGCGGTGCTCAGCCAGACTCCCGGCGTTCGGATGCGCGGCTACGACGTGGGCGGAAGCCACAAGAGCCAGCAGATCGGCTACGAGAGCTTCGGCGTGCGCCGCCAGAACCGCGTGATCTCGGACGGCGTCGACTCGACCGAAGGGACCAGCGGCACCGGGTTCTATTACGACTACTACTCGATCGACGAGCTCACGACGTCCGCCGCGGGCGCTGACGTGGAGATGAACTCTCCCGGCTCTCAGGTGATCATGACGCTCAAGAGCGGTGGCAACGAGTTCTCAGGTCTCTACCACGCCGACTACGAAGGAGAGAGCTTCGTCTCCGACAACCTCGACGACGACCTCAGAGCCCGAGGCTATACCGGAAACCCGAACCTCCTGTTCTGGGAGACCCACTTCGACCTCGGCGGACCCATCGTCACCGACAAGGCGTGGTTCTACGGCTTCTACAATCATTTCCGGATCGACAAACAGATCTCGGGCGTCGACCCGGACATCGCCACCGACCTCGGCGACTTCGATCAGTTCGGGGGGAAGCTCACCCTGCAGCTCACCCAGAAGGACCAATTCATCGGCTACAGCCAGTGGGGCCTGAAAGAGAAGCCGCTTCGGGGCCTGTCGACCCTGATTCCGCCGGAGTCGATCCTCGCCCAGGCGAGCTGGTCGTGGGCCCACAAGGCCGAGTGGCAGAGGGTCTGGAACGATCGAGCGTTCAGCAACGTTCAGGTCAAGTATTTCGGCTTCGGCTGGCCGATGGTGCCCGCCGTCGATCCCGCCAGCAACCCGCCGCGCATCGACAGTGCGACGTCGCTCCGGAGCGGAGCCGGTTGGAATAACACCAACCCTCCTTTCACCCTCGACCGCTGGAAGCCGCAGGTCACGGCGACGATGAACTACTACATGCCAAACCAAGCCGGGAGCCACGACTGGAAGTTCGGCTTCGATTGGCAGATCGACTCCTCCCAGTACGGCTCGAACTCGAACTCGGGTCCCATCCGCTACTTCGACAACAGTCTCCTCGGCCGTCCGGGGAACGTCGACGAGATCGCGCTCTTTAGCGTGCCTGCGGAAGGGCGCGTCGGGGCCGACAACCGCGACAAGACGACGGCGTTCTTCGTGCAGGACACGTGGACGCTGAACGACCGACTCACCACGAACCTCGGCTTCCGCTTCGGACGCCAGCAGGCCTACTACCTCGATTCCGAGCTCACCCCCTTCTTCTCAGAGTTCTTCCCCACGGGGACCATCGAGGGGCAGACGCTCACGACGTGGAACAACTTCGCGCCGCGGCTGGGCGTCACCTACGACATCAACGGGCAGGGGAAGACGGTCGTCAAGGGTCACTACGGGCGCTACTACAACAACATCGCCGACACCCTTTCGACCGGGAACCCCGCGAACGTCGCCTGGGTCCAGTACAAGTTCCTCGATCAGAACCAGAACGGACTCTACGACGGACCGGGGGAGCTCGGCAACGTCGTCACCCAGGCGGGAACGGTGGGCTCGAGCCTCGCCGGGGCCAGGGGGACGGCGGTCAATCCCGATCTGAAGCCTTCGTTCGCTGACGAGTTCAGCGGTTCGGTGGAGCACGAGATCTCGACCGACAGCTCGCTTCGTTTCTCCTACGTACGCAAGCAGCAGCGCAACGACTACGGCCGCTGGAACCGGGCGCAGCAGAACCCGCTGCTCCAGGGCCAGGGCATCCCCTGCGGCGACTCGGTCTTCCCCTGTCCCCTCGACCCTTTCACCGGGGAGGCGCTTCGCCTCCAGCGGGTGCCTGCTTCCGCCGCCAACGCTCAGGACCAGGTCATCGACACCTTCCCCGACAGCGACGGCAACTACGACACCCTCCAGCTTGCCTATACCCGTCGATTCGGCGACAGCTTCTTCATCCAGGGGAGCACCGACTACCAGTGGCGCGACGAGCTGAGGCGGGCGGACGCCGAAGCTCAGGACCCGCTGACTTCCGATCCCCTCGACGTCGGCTGCGACGTCGGCGGTGCCACTGCCTGCTGGCAGAACCACAGCCTCGACGTGCCCTTCCGCCAGGAGAACACCAACTGGGGCGCCCGCGTCCTCGCCCGTTACGTGTTCCCGCAGGACATCGGGCTGTCGGGCAACGTTCGCTATCAGAGCGGCTGGCCCTGGGCGCCGATCCACCGCGTCCAGATCCCGGGCTCGGGAACGCTTCCGATCTACCTGGAGAACGTCGATCAAAATCGCTCCGAGAGCGTGACCCTCGTCGACCTGCGGGTGGAGAAGGGCTTCGTCCTTGGTCCCGGGCGGCTCACGGGGATGCTGGACGTCTACAACCTCCTCAACAGCAACTCGGAGGTGAACTTCAACCTGCGGACCGGGTCGAGATTCCGCAACATCATTGCCGCCCTCGACCCGCGCGCGTTCAAGATCGGGATCCGTTACCAGTTCTGACCGATTCCGGTAGACCGTTGGGGCGGAGCTTCGGCTCCGCCCCTTTTTTCTTTCGCCAAACTCCTGGGTTGTGGAAGAGAGCACTGCGCCGATGACCGACAGGTAGCGGCCACCGACTGTTAGTCGGCAACACGGTATTCGCTCTGAACCAAGCCGCTCGGATAGTGCCGAGTCGCTACGTGATGGAGCCGAATGTCGCCCGGCAGGGTGCCGAAGAGAGGAATCCCGTCTCCAATGAGCACAGGCACCCGAGTGATAACGAGACGTTGAATGAGCCCCGCGCGCAGGAACCCTTGAATCGTGAGCCCACCGTCGACGTAGAGGTGGTGGGCGCCACGAGCAGCGAGTTGCGAAACGATCTCAGCCGGAGGCCCGGCCATCTGTTCAACAACGCCCCCGCCGGCCGCGGACAAGTCGACGGGGCGACTACTCAGGACCACTACGCGCTTGTCACCATATGGCCAGGCCCCAAAGGTCAGAACCTTCTCGAAGGTCTTGCGACCTATCACAATCGCATCGACGCTTGCTATGAACTCGTTGTAGCCGTGGGGTTCGCCGCCGCCCGCCGGCAGCCAGTCGAGATCGTCGTTCGGCCGCGCAATGAAGCCGTCGAGGCTGGTGCCGACAAAGACAGATACCGTCATCGTAGACTCCTCACCTGCGGCCGCCTAAACACCGGGATTCAGCGGCGTGGCCAGCCCCTCGGTAGCAGCGGTTCGTTGAACGAAGGCGTTACCGATTCACATCTGCTCTTAGCGTGCCGAACCAAAAAGGCCACCGTCCGCCGCCATCCCTTTGTTGGACGGCTGCCTCACTTCACACCCGATCGGATCAGGTTGACGACGGCCTCCACTATGCTGCGATGTGCCCCTGGCGTAAGCGATCCGGTCACCCGAACGACGATGGCATCACTCGCCGTGAACAGCTTGCCAGGCCTTGCGAAGCTGTCTCGGCTGAGACCACCTGACGCGAACGATGTGGCGCCAAGAAGCAGGGCTTCAGGGTCGCCATAGGGGTTGCTCGTGACTTGGCAGAGCACCCAGTCGGCGCCGCCAGCGTGGGCCAGAACGACAGCGGGCCGGAGCTTTGACGAGGACAAGTCGGAGAAGGGGAAGCGGAGGACGACGACTAACCCTGGCCCAAGTCGGACCACGCTGCGTCCTCCTCGGGGCGATTCCAGTCCGCGCCCAGGGCTGTCTCGCTCAGCAGCGCAGTCTCCGTCGCCTCGGGCTCAACGAGGGTAATCAAGACGCGCGAACCCGGTGGGAGGTCGACGGGCTGCTTGAGGCGGATGTTGCCCTGCTCGTCAACCTCCGCCTCGATCGTCGTACGCATGGAAGTAGTCTACTCCCTCACCATGGTGTCCGTCCAACACACCGCGGATGAGCGGCTTGGCCAGCCTTGAGTAAACCACTGAACTCAACGGAGGCGATGCGGGTCATATCAATTCCGTCGGTACCGAAGAGGGCCACGTCCACTCCAACTGATGGTTAGCCGGCACCTTCAATCTAGAGATCTTCGGGCGTTAGACCCGTGTGCTTCGCGATGCGTGCCAGCATGCGCGGTCCAATCTCCTCGTTCTGGTGAAAAGCGAACACGTAGTCAGAAAAGCCTTCCTTGGACAAGACGCGATGAGAACCCGTCTGTCGCTTGAGCTGCCATCCCTTCTTGAAGAGGGCCTTCAGCACTCGGCTGGAGGAAGCGCTGCCCCAGCGGCTCATGCCGCGCGGAACGATATCTTCATGAACTCGGAACCAGCTTCGCCGTGCTCGAGTCGGTCGGCTACTACACGGAGCGCTAGCGCTTGAACCTTGGCCTTCGCCTCAGCGGATGTCGCGCCATACGCCATGGTCCCAGGTAGTTCAAGAACTTCCGCAATCCAACGCCCGTCGTCCTCGCGCTCGACCTCGATCTTGAACTCCATCTACTCCCCCTGTGTGCTCAATTCTATTCTAGACCCTTGGCACACAGCTCGGTATCGGGCGCCATGCCGGCTAACCACTGTTCGGATGTCGTAGCCGTTCTCCAGCAGATGGGTCGCGAAGGCATGGCGTAAGCTATGGCAGCTTGCGGGTTTCGAGACACCGGCAGCGCGAACGGCTTCCTTCACCCGTTGGACGACGGATTCATGCAGGTGGTGCCGCCGGCGGCGACCCGTCTCTCGGTCCACGTAGATTCGAGTCGCCGGAAAGACCCATTGCCAGCCCCATTCGCCGGCGGCGTTGGGGTACTTTCTTGCGAGGGCATAAGGCAGCTCGACGTAGCCAGCACCATCCCGAACGTCGGCATCGTGCTGGAGCCGCACCCGGCCCAGGTGCTCGGCCAAGGGCCGTGCGAGCTTCGCCGGGACAATTGTGACGCGGTCCTTCTGTCCCTTGCCGTCTCGAACGGTAATCTCTCGCCGGGACAGGTCGATGTCCTTGACACGGAGGCGTGCGCATTCCATGAGCCGCAGTCCGGAGCCGTACAGCAACGATGCCATGAGCCAGACGGTCCCGCGGAGTCGACTCAGAATGGCCGCGACTTCTCTCCTGGAGAGCACGACCGGGAGCCGCAAGGCACCCTTCGCGCGGACCACACCCTGCAATAAACCGAGATCCTGGCTGAGAGCGTTGCGGTAGAGAAACAGGAGCGCGGCAAACGCCTGGTTCTGCGTTGACGCGCTCACCCTTCTCTCTGTGGCGAGGCTCGTCAAGAACAGAGTGATCTCCGGGGCACCCATTTCCGCGGGGTGCCGCTTGCCATGGAAGAGAATGAATTTACGGATCCATGCCACGTGGGCCTTCTCGGTGCTGCGGCTGTAATGCCGGGCGCGGATCGCCTGGCGGACGAGGTCGAGCAATCTGGGTTTGCTGGACTCCGCTTGCGGATGCATGCCGCGCGGCTGCGGAGAATCTCGCCCGCCCAATGGGCTTGGATTAAGCGGACGGCCGCTCTCGAAAAAACGAACCTTTGGCTTCACGGGTATCCTCGATGCACATAGACGAACAAATGCCCGGCGAGCCTCCCTCTGCCAGGCGGCCTTGGGAGAAGACTCCGTCTCGCCATCGTTGGCTCGAGAAAACGGAACG
>Ga0326597_10009472_pt1 | contig 13043 bp, 9 predicted proteins | sample RVTome_12_FD_203789 | JGI IMG/M metagenome (GOLD analysis project Ga0326597, IMG submission 203789) | Soil microbial communities from uranium-contaminated site in the Upper Colorado River Basin, Wyoming, United States - RVT100D185 | ecosystem: Environmental > Terrestrial > Soil > Contaminated >... | reverse complement strand
GATGTGATTGTTTCAAATATGACATTTCATTGGCGTGCACACTCCACGAACTTACTTTCATATGAGTTTTTGGAACTTATTCGCCAGCACCTACTTCCAGGAGGTATCTACCACTTCAACACCACAGGTTCTGAAGACGCAATGAAAACAGCGTTTGCAGTTTTTAACCATGGTTTCCGATTTTTAAACTTTATGACAGTCAGCGAAGCACCTATCCATTTCGATAAGAAGCGCTGGGAAGAAATACTTTCACACTATCAAATTGACAGGAAAAAGGTCTTTGATTTAGCTAAAGAGGACGAACGGAGGAGATTTGAAGAGGTAGTTGCATTTGCTGACACTATTAACAAAAAACCTGAATCGTACGGACTTGAGAATAAAGACAGCGTTCTAGCTGGCCTTGGTAATGCTCAAGTTATAACTGACGATAATATGTTATCTGAATGGCGGAAAATTATATTAACACCATAATAGTAATTGAATGGAGAAAGCTATAAAACTGCAAATTCCTAATCGTCACTATAAAACCCAATACAAAATGATTAAACAGACTAGCATATAGACCGCACATGTGAACTCAAGGCCAAAAGCCCAGAATGGGTCATTTATCGCATTCTCGGCCCAGGAGAACTTACAAGGATCCCTGCCCAAAAATTAAGGAAGCATCCGTAAATATTTAAGAATGTATTTCAAAAGATAGCTAAAGATCGAAAAAGCGTTGAGATAATACTAGGGTTTAGTGAAGCGCAAACGACGTTGATTATTCATAATTATTTAGGGATTTCTGGAGTGCTGATTTATTAGATTATTATGTCGATCGTGAGGTTCCTTGACTTAACAGTTGTGGATCCTCATAAATTAGTTTTCATAGCAGTTCCTAAGGAAACGCTATCTTACCTGACATCTTCAGATAAAGAGGATCTTACCATAACTATTGTCACATCGTTCTGCAGAGACTAGCTGTTTCATAACAATAAGTATCAATCATTGGTATTCAATTTTTAGACATGAATCAAAAAGAGCAAAATAATAAAATTGTCCAAAATGAAAAGGTATTCATGTGGTGGGATTACCCATTGTTCATTCTGTTGACAGCTATTTTGTTTTTTTCGATTTATTCCTTTATATCGTATTGGTTATCTCTTAAAGACTGGCTTTACCATCCGATTTTTTTTAGCATTATGGTTCTAATACTAATCATAATCCTCAGTAATAATCTATTTCGTTGGTTTTTATTACTTTACATGAGAAGAGCCATGCCTATGACGGCAAGCCCTGGCTGGAAAGTGGGTGTTGCAACGACGTTTGTGCCGGATGCAGAGCCACTTGATATGCTTGAGGATACACTAAAAGCATTGACTGCATTGGACTATCCCCATGATACATGGGTGTTGGATGAAGGAGATAACGACCAGGTCAAGCTATTATGCCAACGACTTGGCGTAAATCATTTCAGTAGGCGAAATCTACCACAATATCAAAGTGAGGGTGGAGTCTTTCAATCACATTCAAAACACGGAAATTATAATGCATGGTTATACGAATTCGCGTTTAACCGGTACGATATAATCACAGCATTTGATCCGGACCAGGTTACGGATTCTACTTTTCTATCAAATGTGATAGGTTATTTCGACGATCCAAAGGTTGGATATGTGCAGGTAGCTCAGACCTACTACAATCAAAAGGCAAGTTTTATAGCACGTGGGGCGGCCGAGGAGTCCTTAGGGTTTTATTCCTCAATCCAAATGGCCAGTTATGGTCTGGGGCAGCCTAGCATTATAGGATGCCACAATACTCACCGCGCGACAGCTCTTAAGGGAGTAGGTGGTTTTGGACCCCACGATGCAGACGACATCTTGCTCACCATATTTTATCGTGCACACGGTTGGAAAGGGGTATATGTTCCGAAAATCCTTGCTAAGGGGTTGGCACCCGTAGATTGGAGTGGATACCTTATCCAACAACTTCGTTGGGCCCGCTCAGGTTTAGATATAGCGTTTCGCGCTCCTTCGCAGCTATCAAAGAATTTACCCTTAAGGAAGCGCGTTATTAGCATTCTACACGGCCTTAATTATTTATATAAAAGTTTTATAATTTTTATTTGTCTCGTACTCCTAGCCCTCATGCCCATAACAGGAATCACGCCTAAGGTGATCTCCTTCTCTACTATACCAAGGCTTGCTCTTTTATTCATAGCGTTGCAGATTTGTGAATTCTATCGACAGCGATTTTATCTAGATTGGCCTGTAGAATGGGGAATCCATTGGAGAGCAATATTGTTAGAGTATGCAAAATGGCCGTATATGCTTTTAGCATCCCTTAATGTTATAATGAGCCGCCGATTCCCGTATGCGTTAACCCCAAAAGTGAAGAAAAAATTCAGAAACCACCCCTTGTTTTGGCCACACTTGGTCGTTAGTATCGCCATCGGAGTTTCTTCGTTCATCGGTTTGGTCTCTGGGCACGTTATAAACCCATTCATTCTTACATGTGCTGCAATAATTATTATAACTTCACTTGCTTTAATCTTAACGGAGTTTTTAAATTTCCCTGATCCATACGATAAAAAACTCCGAAACAATTTGAATGTGAGACATGTGTAAGACTTGGAGCTCTATGGAGAGCTTATAGTCTCTGTAGAAAGCAAGCATGACTGAAATGGATCCATGATCCATCGGAGTAAGACACGATTTTATTCATTTAACGTTATCTTAAGCGGTAATAACAAAATGAAACCAGACAAAATTATCAAATTTAGAGTTTCGAGAAAACTCTCAGAAATCCTAACTAAATAGCGTAAAATGAAAATGAGAAACTTACAGGAAATATTTAAAGCCTTAAAAAACTAAACATGATGCAAATTGCCGAGGAAGAAGGTAGGAGAATTCGATGAGAACAAACCAGAAAATCCTAAACATCCAAGAGATGGGAACGGAAGATATACAGAAGCGGATTAAGGAAGTGCTTGATACCGTCCTTATCCCAATGGGGAGCTGTGAGCGGCACGGGAACCCATATACTCCCTTGGGGCTTGACGGCCTTGTGAGTGGCGCGGTCGTCGAGCGAACCGCGAGAAAGACCGAAGTCCTGCACACGCCTTTGATGCCTTTTGGTTACGCTCCAGAGCACTTTGGTCGAGTAGACGAAGGGTTCAGGGTTTTTGAAGAAGCCGCTATGATTGTTTGAAAAGAAAAAAATCCCTTACGGACGAGAAGAGTTTATATTCAAAATAAGAGGGCTTGGAAGGGTTTCTCTCTTGTTATGAAGCTAGGTTATATTGATAAACCTCAAACAGATTTCAGTGGTTTAACTTTTCTTAATAAAGATCTCCGATATGAAAATAAGCCGAGTCAAACAGCTAGCCCGTATAACCTGGGGGCTCCACGATTATCTTAAAAGTCCAATGACTCCCGAACGGGCAGAAAGTGACATTAGGAAGCGGATAGACAATCGCCAGGGCAATTTCTTAACTCATGCGAAGAAACTTATCTATGAAAATCAACTCAGCCCTTATCGCAAGCTTCTTCTATGGGCCGGATGCGAATACAAAGACCTTGAGGATAGCGTCACGCATCAAGGGCTAGAGAAGACATTAGAAAAACTACGAGACGAAGGGGTTTACATAACACTTGAGGAATTTAAAACAAAGGTTCCGATTTGCCGAAAAGGATTGACTTTTGAAATTAGCCAGACCGATTTTGACAATCCCTTCCTTATGGGTAAAAGCATTCAAGGAACAACAAGTGGAAGTCGTTCAGGTGGTACACGAGTTATGTATGATTGGGATTTCATTACAGAGCAAAGCGCCAATGAATTGATGCTCTACGAGACTCACGGACTGTTAAACGTTCCTTTAGCTTTGTGGTTACCCGGATTACCGAGCTTATCTGGGATTCTTAACCTTCTGATGATTATTAAATTTCGCAGGCCGCCTGAGAAGTGGTTTTCTCACTTGGGCACTGGAATGATTGGAAACACTGTTAAAAATCGCGTCTCTATCGAGTACTTAGCATTGTGTTGTCGCGTGTTTGGTCTTTCTATACCGCGACCTGAGTTCACTGATATCCGTAGTGCAACTAAGGTTGCAGAATGGATGGAAAGGACTAAAAAAAACAAAGGAATCAGCGTGGTAAGGACTTTTACGAGTTCAGCCGTTCACATTGTTCAAGCCGCAACTGAGCAAGGAATAGATATAAGCGGCAGTGTGATATTCACGGGCGGCGAACCTCTTACGGAAAGAAGACACAAATTTATTGAATCAGCAGGGGTAAAGGTATTCCCCCGCTATGTCGCTACTGAAACAGGGTTGATAGGGGCTTCCTGCGGAAATCGAAATTACCCCGATGATATGCACCTTTATACGGACAGGCTGGCAATTATTCAAAGACATCGTAAAACGCTAATTGGAGGACATAGTGTCAATACATATTTATTTACATCTCTTTCTCCAAGCACGGGGAAAGTTTTGTTGAATACCGAGATTGGAGATTTTGGCAGATTAAACATTAAACCGTGTAGCTGTTTATTCAGCGACCTAGGTATGAATGTTCATGTCTCAGAAGTTCGAAGTTACGACAAACTAACTGGTGAGGGAATGACACTGCTTGGCTCAGAACTCGATGAAACAGTAGGCGAAATGATTGAAAACGCCGGCGGGGGTCCGGATGATTATCAGTTCTGGGAAACTCAAGACAGTAGGGGTTTAAATAAACTTATTATAGCCATCAGTCCAGATATACGTAATCTAAAGGAAAAGGATTTCATAGATGCAATTTTAAAAAAGCTGAACAGTAAAGATATTGGTAGTAATATAGCCTCTCAAATATGGAGACAAGCAGATACATTACAAGTCGTTAGAGCATATCCAAAGCTGACAAAGGGACACAAAATGTTACCAATTATAAAGGAACCTAAACAGTCGAACTTATAATATCTTGAAAGTCAGGGCTCCCTTAGAAGCAGAACAAACTTAATGGCGTGTAATGAAATGATTAGAAAGTTTCTCAACAAGCTCTACGGAAACGCTGTGGTATTTGCCAACTTGCGAGGACAGAGTCGTGTTCCATATCTCCCAGAAGAGAAATTAGGCGAGCTTCGTGATGCCAGGCTAAAAGAGATCGTGAAATACGCGGCGGAAACTGTGCCTTACTACCGCAGCCTTTTTAAAGAAAGCAAAATTGATCCCCGCGAAATCAAGACGGTTGAGAACCTAGATTGCCTCCCCTTGCTTGACAAGGACACGATCCGCAATAACCCACATCTTTTTGTCTCTACATCAAGGAAGGGAAGAAGTTCCATTCCTTTTGTGACCAGCGGCACGACCGGTATGCCTCTAGAGATCTACCATGACAAATACTCCCTGCTTGCCAATATCGCTTTTGGTGAGAGGGAAAGGGAAGTGGTATCCAGAACTTGTGAGAGAAAGTTCGGTTACAGGGAAGTCGCTATTGGCTATCCAGGAAACACTGGAAGTAAAGTTTGGGATTTTTACCAACAGATGACTTTTATCCCAGTCCGCCCGGAACGGCTTGTGCTCTCAGTTGTAGAGCCGTTTGAGCGCATTGTTGAAGCTGTGAACAATTTCCGCCCTGATGTGATCGCAAGTTACGGCTCCTATCTGGAAACTCTTTTCAAAATATTGGACTTGCAGGGAATTGAGATGCATCTTCCACGGATTCTTATTTACGGTGCAGATTCAATGACAAGCGAAGGTAGAAGTTTTATTGAGAAGAAATTCGGTATCCCCATTATGTCAATATATAATGCAGTAGAAGTCTTCAAACTTGGTTTCTTTTGTGAAGAGCGAAAAGGATTCCATCTCCATGAGGACTTATGTCATGTAAAGATAATTGATGCAAGCGGACAAAGGGTGGCAAACGGAAAAAAAGGAGAGGTTGTAATTTCCAACCTTATAAATCGAGGAACTATTCTTCTGAACTACCGTCTTGGGGACATTGCATCCATTTCGAGCCAGAAATGCTCCTGCGGTAGAACGCTTCCCCTGCTAATGGAGCTTGAGGGAAGAGTCGAAGATATTATATTTCTCCCAAACGGAGAGTTTGTACATCCGAGAGCGGTTTGGAGAGTTTTTAAAGGAAGAAATGAGATCCTGCAATACCAGTTAATCCAGCATGAGCAGGAACGATTTGAGCTTAGGCTCGTCACGGTTGATAGTAAAATCCACCAGAACGTCATAAATGGGATTCTTTCCGACTTACGGCATCTGCTTGGAGAATCTGCCATAATTGAATCTGGATACTATGAGGAGTTGGAGAGACAGGGTAGCGGCAAGTTCAGACCTGTCATATCGCTATGCGGAGTATCTGTATGATTGGCGAGGTCCTAGAGCTTAGAAGACTAATTAAAAACCGCCGACTTCCCCATGATGCTCTCTTAGAACTACAGAATCAAAAGCTTCGCGTCTTAATTCGGCATGCCTATGAAAATGTACCCTATTACCGATCGCTTTTTAGTTCTGTAGGGCTCTTTCCCGAAAATATAAGCACTGTGGAAGATCTGAAACATATACCCATAACCACTAAAGATGATCTAAGAGCCGCTGATGCAGAAAGAATCACTGCAAAGGGAAAAAATCTTTCTTCCTGCATCACAACAAATACGAGTGGTACCACCGGAAAGTCTCTTACCATTTACCTCACCAGAGACGAAGAAAGAACACGAAGACTGGTTCTATTTAGAACCCTTCTCTCTATAGGGTTCAGTCCACGTGATAGGTTTGCGGTACTAGGATCAGTTGAGCCGCACCATACCCGCCTGCACCAACGCCTTGGGTTCTATCGGAGTGCCAAAATCTCCCGCTTTCTCCCGGTAGAGGATCAAATCCAATGCCTCCAAATGATTCAGCCCACAGTTCTCTGGGTTTACCCAACCGTGCTTCGAGCTCTTCTTCATACGATTGACTATCGACTTAGCAAGTTCGTTCGTCCTAGGATATTAATTACGATAGGGGAGGTCTTTGATGAGGTTATGAAGGAGAGAGTACTGACTGACCTAAATATCGAGATATTTAATCTCTATGCGGCATCCGAGATCGGTGTAATCGCCGCAGAGTGCCGGACACACGAAGGGCTCCACGTAAATACTGATCATGTTATTCTCGAAAACCCCGATGGTTACAAGCCAGCCGAATGGGGAAGCACAGGTATCGCTGTTCTTACTACCTTGAACGCATTTACCATGCCATTCATCCGCTACCATTCAGGAGACTTTTGTACTTTTATTAATAATAAATGTTCATGCGGCTCATCTTTTCCTCTCATAGGCCCACCCCAGGGGAGGGATTTAGATATGGTAAGACTTCCGAGCGGTCGGGTCTTATCCCCGTTACCATTTCAATCAATCCTACAAAACATCAGTAATATTGATCAGTTCCGCATTATACAAGAAAGTTTCCATAAATTTGTATTGCAACTTGTATTCAAAGAAATGCCAAAACAGGAACTGCTTCAAATAATTCGGTCTCGGTGTTTAAGTTATCTGGGCGAGCCCGTCAGTTTTGACATTGAAGTTATGAATTTCATTAAGGATGAGAAAATGAAATTCAAGACTTTTATTTCAAACCTAGATAAATCCGATTTATAAATTTCATGTCAGTATCTTGAAGATTATCAAGTGAGTTTTCTACGTACGCGTTCGAGAGAAAATGCGAATTGCAATTATTAAAAGACAAAATAGCAGGGATAATTAAAGAGAAATTATGGCAAGCTCAAATCAGATAAAAAGCACCTGGTCCTGGCAGCAGAAACTGAGCCGAGCTGTTGAAGTACTTCAAAAAGAAGGCATAAAGAGCTTTTGGTTTAAGCTACTGAGCGAAATAGGTTATCGCAGGGTCTTTTGGCTTAAGCGATCCCTGGAGGGGCCTATTCCAAATGTAAAGCCACGCTTGCATGTGGCCATTAGTCTTCTCAAGAAAACCGAGGTGAATGAGTATGTCGGTTTTCGCACCGAGCTTGACTCATCTTACGTTGCCAGTCGGCTTGATGCGGGTCACTGGTGTTTTGTGGCGCGCTATAAAGGAAAATTGATTTCCGCTACTTGGGCTACAACAAACCAGACCTCTAGTTCCTTCCTTGCTCGCGAAATCCGCCTTAAGCCAGGTGAGGTTTACACTTATGATTCGTTTACTAGTCCGGATTTTAGGGGTTTATCTGTCTCGCCCACTGTAAAAGTGGCGATGATGCGATACTTTCGTGATACTGGCTACCGGCAAATGATCTGTTGGGTTTTACCGGAAAACAACCCAAGTTTAAATGCCCTCCAGAGAGTTGGGTTTCGTTCTTTCGGCATGATGGGCCACGTCAAGATAGGACTATGGCGATGGCACTTTTATAGAACACATGAAAGTTATGATTTACTCTGATCTGAAACTTCGGTGGTGGACCAAGCTGGCTTGGCAGTTGTACGAGTATCTGCCAGTATCGCTTGAAGATTTTATAAAGCGGGGCTTTCGGTATATCCTACCTTTCAGAAATCTCAGCATACCCATCACAATCTTGCGCGGTCCGACTCGGTTTAATGCCGATCCGGGAACTCTACTTGTTGCTGGTTCTTTAGATGAGGTCGACTATCTGACCTGCCGCTTCTTTGATGACGACCCACAGAGGGAGTCAGTGGGGAAAGTTCCTTTGTGGAATCTCGCTTCAACACTTAAGCACCTAAGAACCAGGGCTGACCTGACAATCGCTCGTTTAGACCTACTTTCCGCCCGACTGTTATTTGGATCAGATTACTTAGCCGTTCCTGAATGGGTAGTATCAATCCTGACGTTGCCAAAAGATATCGCAAAACTTACCCGTGGGAACACGAGCTTAAAAACGGATTTGCGGATTGCGCATCGCAATGGACTGACGTACGAGGTCACCAGAGCCGAAGAGGACTTCGAGGAGTTTTATTACAAAATGCATGTTCCTTTTACCCGAAAGCGACACGGTAAACAAGCGTTTATTCGTAATGTTTACTGGATGCGTCGAGCCTTCCGTCAGGGTGGACTTATCTGGATTCTGCTAGGCAGCCAGAAAATCTCTGGCCTCCTCTTCCGACGGCGTGGTAATGTGCTTCAGTCCCTTGCCATGGGTACGGCAAATGGGGAATGGGAACATATAAAAGCAGGTGCTAACATAGCGACAGACCTCTTTCTCCTTGAACACGCTAAAAAGCTAGGCTGTAAATTCATCGACTTTGGCGGTTCACGACCGTCTCTCAACGATGGTGTGTTACGATATAAACGCAAATGGGCAGTGAACCTGATAGATAAGCGCGACATCTATTATGACTTTTTGGTGTTTTGGAATAGCTTCAGTGAGCCAGTAAATTCTTTCCTGTCACACACACCACTGATTTTTAGAGATGACGGCGGATTATCGGCCATAAAAGTAATTGATAGTGACGTGCCATTAACTAAGACTGAGACAGAGAAGCTTCATCGTTCCATGTGGATACCCGGACTGAAGCGCCTTTATCTTGTTTCCGCTTCCGGCTGGAAGACCGTTCACGATAGTCCGTCAAAAACGGTCTTGATTGATCTAATACGAGAAAGAGACTGTAATCTCAGCATACCACAAGCTATGGTTAAATATTGAGAGCGACCCTTAAGTAAGGAGCTCACGTGGAATGGAAGTGGTTTTAATACTTGATAATAAATCTATTAATAAAAGCGAAGAAAACGTTTTCAACAATAAATGAAGAACCCTTCAGCAAGCTGCAGGGAATTATCAAGTTAGAGTATATTGAGTTAATCCTTCGGTGAATTCCTTTCCCTGTGCCTAGATAATTGTAAGATCGGAGGAATTGTAAATGAAGATATACATCATGGTGTCGGACGATGTGATATTTAAGCCAAGGGTTCTTTACCGAATACTACAGAGAAGGGGTAAAGATATTTGCGGTGTTGCTGAAGTCAGGGATAGGAAAACAAAAAAGAATAAAAAAAACAACCAACCAACATATATTCAGTTCTGGGGCATAAAAGGTTTTCTGATTTTGGGTTTTTATAGTTATTTTTTAAGAGTTCTCAAGTACTTTCCACTTCCACTATTCATTAAAAGTAGGCAGAGCAATAAATATGTTTGTTCTTTTTTTAAAGTGCCTTATGAATATATTTATGATGTGAATGACCCACACTTCATTAGCCGTCTCTCATCATTAGAACCTGATATTATCCTTTCGTGCCAAAGTCAGATATTTTCTGAGGAACTCCTTAATGTTGCTAAAATCGCTTGTATAAATTGCCATCCTTCAAAATTGCCGAAATATCGAGGACTATCGCCCATACTCGCAGCGATGATCAATGGAGAGGAAACTATTGGCGTAACAGTACACACTATGACAAAGCAAATTGACAAGGGCGCCATTATATGTCAAAAGGAATTTGCAACCTCAAAGGAATATAGTTTAATGGATAATTTATCTTTAGCTCATGAACTTTATTCAGACGTAATACTTGAATCCTTTGATTTGCTTGAGAAGAAAGGCATCTCTGATTTTCCTTGGGTTCCAAATGATGCTCCTTATTATAAGAGCCCTTCTCTTGAAGACATAAAAAGGTTCCGTGCCTCCGGATTAAAGTTTGTTTGACAAACTTTCGTTGGTGACTAAGAGTTTTTATTCACACCTTCACATAACACTAGGTGCTCGCAAAATATGATTCAATCTGATCAGAAATCAAGATGGTGGGTAGAATTAGCCTGGCGTCTTTATTATTGCTTACCAGCTCAGTTGGATGACATTCTAAAATGGCGGTTTCCGTATGTCTTACCATTTAAAAGTTTCCGCGTGCCTATCGCAGTTTTGCGTGGCCCTACTCGCCCAGATGGCCATCCGGGAACTATGGTTATTGCTGGTACTGAAGATAAGGTTGACTATCTGATTCGTCAATTCTTTGAGAACGAAAATCAACAACAAGAAACAGTAGGCAAGGTGCCTTTGTGGAATCTCGCTCGAACCCTAAAACGCCTGCGGAAATCTGCGGACCTGACAATCGCATGTGTAGATCAGTTTTCCGCTAGATTGTTCTTTGGTGCAGATTATCTCCATGTTCCCGAATTCGTTGGATCAACTCTGACAGTGCCTGAAGATATCGAAAAACTGGCCCGGGGAAACCCCAGCTTAAAAACAGATTTGCGCAACGTTCGCTGTAATGGTATGGCTCCAAAAGTTACTCATGCAGAAGAAGATTTCAAGATGTTTTACCATACTATGTATGTTCCTTTTATTCTCAAGCGTCATGGAAAACAAGCCGTTGTTGATGATGTTTACCGAATCCGTCGAATCTTCAATCAGGGTGGATTGCTTTGGGTGAGACAAAACGGTCATCCACTTGCCGGTATTATTTTTCAAAAGAAGAATCAGATTCTTCGATTATTCATCCTCGGGACAGTAAATGGGGAATGGGCACCTGTGAAGGCAGGCGCCATAGCCGCACTATACCTATTTAGCATTGAGCATGCCAAGACACTAGGCTGCAGACTCGTTGACTTTGGCGGTTCCCGTCCATCCCTCAACGATGGCCTGCTTCGCTATAAGCGAAAATGGGGGATGAACCTGATTAACAAGAGCGATAACTACTATGAATTTTTGCTGTATTGGAACCACTTAAATGTACCAGTAACCTCGTTTCTATCTCGTGATTCCCTCATTTTTCGAAATAACCACGAGTTATCAGCGATATACATCATTGACCATAACGAGCCTGTGACGCAGAGCATTGTTACAGAAATTCACCGTTCCGTGTGGATACCAGGGCTTCAGCAACTCAATATAGTCTCTACCTCTGGATGGCATCCAGGCATTACCAGCCCACCACAAACACGCCTGGTCGAGACTACAACTGTTAGAAATTGTGATCCATCAACATTGCTTGCTATCTGTAATCAACTCCCGAAGCTAGAGTAAATGCTAATATATTCCTTCAAAAATGAAATGGGACGACAACAATGTGTGGAATTTGCGGTGTAGTTTATTCGCATCCTGAGAGACCAGTTAACAGGGAAATGCTGCGGCAGATGACAGATATTATGCACCATCGCGGACCTGACAGCCACGGTTTCTACGTTGCGCCAGGCATTGGATTAGGCATCAGGCGTCTCAGCATAATTGACCTTGAGACAGGCGACCAACCTATCTCTAACGAAGATGGAACTGTCACTGTCGTTTGCAATGGGGAAATATATAATTTCCAAGAACTGAGACAGCAGCTAATTGCGGCTGGTCACCGCTTTAGAACCCGCTCAGATGTGGAGGTCATTGTTCACCTCTATGAAGACTACGGTGACCAATGTGTAAATTATCTACGGGGTATGTTTGGATTCGCTTTGTGGGACGCACGACTTCGCCGACTTATGCTAGCCCGGGATCGCCTTGGTATTAAACCCTTGTGTTACGCATTAGAAGATAATGGTCTTTTCTTCGGATCGGAATTGAAGTCGATCTTAATGAGTGGCGGCATTGAAAGACAGATTGATATTCACGCGTTGAAAGACGTGTTCACGATAGGGTTTGTCCTTGCGCCAAAGACCCTTTTTACTAAGATTCGCCGGCTACTGCCAGGACACTACCTACTTTATCAGGACGGGACCCTCTCTATTCACCAATACTGGGACCTGCGCTTTCCAGTAAGTTATGAAGATACGCCTAAAAGAAGCACAGAGGAGTGGGCCGAAGCCCTCAGAACAAAGCTTGAGGAGTCAGTGAGAATCCACCTTAGGAGCGATGTTCCTGTAGGGGCGTGGCTTAGTGCTGGAGTCGATTCAAGTTCAGTCGTAAGCCTTATGACAAGGCTTAACGGTTGTCATATAGAGACTTTTACCCTCGCCTTTGAGAATCCTAGATTTGATGAGGTGAGCCGACAAAAGATTCTAAAGGATTTCGCAGGCTATGATCTCTCTAATCAGCAAATAGTCTGCATGACCAAAGACTTTGAACTTCTTCCCAAAGCGGCTTGGCACTGTGAAGATCCCTTCACTTCGGGTATTGAGATACCTCGAATGCTTCTCTCGCAACTGGCATCTAAAAAAGTCAAAGTG
>Ga0326597_10009471_pt1 | contig 13043 bp, 14 predicted proteins | sample RVTome_12_FD_203789 | JGI IMG/M metagenome (GOLD analysis project Ga0326597, IMG submission 203789) | Soil microbial communities from uranium-contaminated site in the Upper Colorado River Basin, Wyoming, United States - RVT100D185 | ecosystem: Environmental > Terrestrial > Soil > Contaminated >... | reverse complement strand
CGATCAATTAGAGCATCAAATTCATGTAAAGACATGTTTTGTTTTTGGAATTTTACTAGAAAAGGTCAAGGTTATCATGATATCATACAAATAATGAAAACCTAAAGGCAAAAAAGACGCTTGTTTTGTAATTTTGTTGGACCGGTTGTCTAGTGGTTAGGATGACGCACTCACACTGCGTAAGGAGATAATCCCGCAAAGGTCGTGGGTTCAAATCCCATCCGGTCCATTTCCACTTTGAGTTCAAATCCCTCTTGAATTACATCATCACCGTTTCCTGGAGGAGAGAGTTCAAAAGGGGTGAAACCGTCAGGAAAAGACACTAGATCAATTTGTTGATTGATGTCATTCTTTTTTGAATTAAACCAAGAGTTTGATATTGTAACGCCATCTATTGTCCAATCTCTATTAATTGGAAGTATTGTTGAAAAACCAATCTTCATTGTAGCATCATCAAATGTATCACCACCAAGATCAGGTGTATCTATTGGACCCAAATCTACACATTCATCTTGAATTTTATAATCAATCTTTAGTTTTTGATGTAAATTTCCAGTGTAATGTGCTTTGACATAATAATCAGCATTACCATCAGAATTTAGATCAAATCTACCACTATCAATGTTTGACATGTAAATTGGGGCATGATCATTTCCTAGAATTATCAAGTCTTCGGAATATCCAACAGAGCATAATGAGATTAAAATTATTCCTGCAACTAGAAAAAGGACGTAATTCACGGAGAGGAGAGACGTGACAGGATTTTTAAGATATTCTATTAATTCCCAAAAACGGTAGTTACCAAATTTGCTATAAATTAAGAAAAGATAGTTGGCATTAAAATAAAATAACTTTCAGTATACAGGATTTCCTTTTTCCCAAGACAAGTCAAATAACGTAGTCATCATGTCTGCAAGTGTTTCAGAATCAGACCACCATGCAAAGGTTTCTCGTGTTGGATGAGTTGCATTTCGCATGAAGATTAAAACTTCTTTTGCGTCATTTACGACAAAGCACTTGTTGTCAGAATCAGATACAATAACACGAATTTTTTTCTGATCCAATTCAGAAATGAACTCAGGGGCTTTAACAAATGGGGAAATAACCAATTGAAGATTAGAAGGAGTTCCATTAATCCAATCAAAGACATCAGAATGATAAAAACGTAAAATATCCGGAATGCTTCCATAGATTTTAAATGATTCAGTACTACTTTCAGTCATTTCTTTAATTTTGTTAATAATTGGACCCATACCATGTAACAACTGCATTTTTTCAGATTTTGATTCATCAGTTTCCACTACAAAAAATGGAACCTGTTCCCATAGCTTTGAAAGAGCTTTTTCTTTGCCGGCTAAAGAGTTAATTCTATGTTGTTCTTGTCGCACTAATGTTTCAATAGCCTGTCTCATCTCCATTACAGAATATTTTGTAGGATGATCTAGTTCAGCAGTTACCAACCCTAGATTTTGGAGTGAATTTACAAGATGATAGGTCTCGGTTCGAGGTAATTGAAGCGCTTTGGATATTTCAGAAGCTGTCTTGGCACCATACTTACCTAAATAAATAAACACTTTACTTTGATTAGCAGTTAATCCAAAATTAATTAATTCATTTTTGATTTTCTCAAGAGTGATTTTATGTTTGTATAATTCAGTCTCAGAATCATTATCAAAGATAGTAATTATTTTTTCGTTGTTCAATTAATCTGGATTAGAGAATGTAAGATATAGAGTTTAGGGTAAAATTCATGCGCGATATGGTCCATTGTGGAAAAATATTAGATAAACAATAATAAATTAAAAAAATCCATAAAAAAGTCATAGAATTCATATACAGATTATATCGTTTTAAAAACTAGAAGATGAGTAAAAATTTTTGGCATGATATAGAGTCAGGTACAGATGTTCCAGAGATAGTAAACGTAATAGTAGAAATTCCAAAAGGATCTATGAACAAATACGAATATGATAAAAAAAACAACATGATAAAATTAGATCGAGTATTATTTTCACCATTTCATTATCCAGGAGATTATGGATTGATTCCTCAAACACTATCAGAAGACGGCGACCCGCTTGATGCACTTGTATTAGTAACAAATCCCACATATCCTGGGATTCTAATTGAAGCAAGACCAATAGGACTGTTACAAATGAAAGATGACGGGAAACTAGATGACAAAATTATTTGTGTTTCAATAAATGATCCTAGATATCTTCATACAGTAGACATCACAGACGTTGAAGACCATTATCGCTCAGAGATCGGTCATTTTTTCCAAGTGTACAAAGATTTGGAAGGAAAAAAAGTAGAGGTATTAGGATGGAAAGGAGCTAGAGAAGCAAAAGAGATCATCATAGAATCAATCAAAAGGTACAAAGACACTTTAAAAAAATATTAAAAAGGAAGATTTGCGTATTTGTTTAAATAAACACGCCGATTTCTAGTCTTAAAGTCTAATCATCATCGATAATTATCCAAGATAATCCCATTATAGATTCCCAAGCAGGTGGAGTATCAATATTATTTGTCATACAGTACAATTACAAAATTTACTTAAAACATTCACGTAGGAATGATACATAGAAATCATCAGCATGCCCTAAATACTATTTTGGAAAATCACATACTAATTGGAACTCTCACCAAGTACCACTCTGGTTTTGGTCTCAAGTTCCAGTTAAGATTTCAATATTCGTTCTCAAGATACTTTGATTTTGGGTTATCACCATGCATTTTTTAATAGTTATAAAACCAGATTATCATATGTCAGAGTACAAATTGGACAGGTGGGATCTATCAGAACTAACAAAAGATCCAAAGAGCCCCGAATTTCAAAAACAAATTAAAGATTTAGAGTCAATGGCAAAGAAATTTGAAAAAATAAAATTAAAACTAGATCCTAAAATGTCATCAAAAAAATTTATCGGCATCTTACATGAAGTGGAAGAGATTTCTGAAAAAATGAGCAAAATTGGAGGATATGCATCATTACGTTACTCTGCAGATACACAATCAGATGAAGCAACATCACTTATCACAAGAATGTCAAAATTAGGTTCAGAAATTTCGAATAAGATTTTGTTTTTTGATTTATGGTGGAAAACTCAAGTTGATGATAAAAATGCAAAAAGACTGATTAAAGATTCAGGCGAACTTTCAGAATATCTCAGTCACAAAAGGCTAGTTGCAAAATATGCACTTTCTGAACCAGAAGAAAAAATTATCAACACTTTGGATGTCACAGGAATTTCTGCTCTAGTAAAGCTGTACGACAAGATGACTAGCGCATATGAGTACAAAATGAAAGTTGGTGGTAAAACAAAAAAGATGACACGTGAAGAGATTACAAATTACATTAGAAGTACAAATGCAAAAATCAGAGAGACGGCATACAAAACAATTCTAACAAAATATACAGAAAACAAGGGAGTAAATGGGGAGATTTATCAAAACATTGTTTTGAATTGGAAAGATGAAGGTATTGAAATTCGAGGGTACAAGTCCCCAATTTCTATGAGAAATATCGGAAATGATGTTGATGATAAAACTATAGAATCTATTCTCACAGTATGTAGAAAAAATTCCCCTGTATTTCAAAAATTCTTTTTACAAAAAGCAAAATTGCTAAAAATGAAAAAGTTACGCAGGTATGACCTGTATGCTCCAGTAGCATCCAATATGAAAGAGAAAAATTATCAATACGATAAATCAGTCAAGCTTGTTTTTGAGTCACTAGGAAGATTTAGTCCAAAATTAGAAGGGTTTGCCAGAAAAGTATTTGATGAAAAACATGTTGATTCATCAATAAGGGTTGGAAAAAGAGACGGTGCATTTTGCAGCACATTGACTCCAAAGATCACACCATATGTTTTAGTTAATTATACTGGCAAAACAAGAGATGTTTTCACATTAGCTCATGAGTTAGGTCATGCAGTACACAGTCAAGCAGCACAAAATAGATCAATTCTTGTTCAAGATGCGCCATTGCCGCTAGCTGAAACAGCATCCACTTTTTCAGAATTATTGCTATATGATAATTTGTCAAACACAGTAACAAATGACGAGAAAAAAATCATGCTTGCAGAAAAGATTGATGACCTATATGCAACAATTATGCGTCAAGCATTTTTCACTATTTTTGAAGTATCAGCACATGAACAAATTGGAAAAGGAACAGTAGTGGATGAAATTTCAAAAACATATCTTCAAAATCTAAAAGAGCAGTTTGGAAATTCTGTAGCGATTTCAGATGATTTTGCAATAGAATGGAGTTGCATACCTCATTTTTACCATACACCGTTTTACTGTTATGCATATTCATTTGGAAATTTACTTGCGTTGGCATTATTTCAAAGATATAAAAAAGAAGGAAACGGTTTTGTTCCATCATATATTGACATTCTTGCTGCCGGTGGTTCTAAAAAACCAGAAAAATTGTTGGCAGAGCATGGTTTTGATATTAGATCAGAGAAATTTTGGCAGGATGGATTTGATTATGTTCAGAGCCAAGTAAAAGCACTTTCAGCATTAAACTAGGTTTTTGAAGATTTTTAATAAAATGGGGCTGGCAGTCCAACGCATGGACTGCCAGCTTGTTCCCCGAACGGTTTGAATTCGATGTCAATTTGGAGTTTAAAATTATCTGATTTAAACGTTTGAAACTTATCCCCAATCTATTTTTCTTGACTTTAGTTTTCGTATAGATCCAGCCAAAATCCCAATTGTAATCCCAATATGATAAAGAAAATACAAAAATACTTCAAAAGTACTTGGAGTCAAATCTGTGAATCTACTGATGCCAGTCAACAGTAAAATAAGCAAACTAAAAAACAAAACAAAAATTTTGGTAGCGCCGCGAATAGGTGCAAATTTTAACAATACAAATGTCATAACAGTCACAGAGATTGCAAGGACTGCCAAAAACCCTACATTCATGCCAAATACAAGAAAAAGCAGCGAAGTTATTTCTCCAGAATCACTTGCCTGAAAAACGCTAGAGATATCAATTTTTTCAGTGGATGCAAAACGAGGAACACTCAAGATTGCATTTGCAAGAAACAAGAAAAACAAAGAGATAGAAACGGTTTTTACATGATTTTGCAGACGTGGAAATCGTAAAAGTATGGCTCTGCCCAAAACAATTCCTTGAAAGATTCCAATTCCAAATGCACTCACTATTGCAGCTACGGAAAATATAGGATTTTGAAATAATTCAACCAAGTACGGAACTAGTACCATACCTAGAAAATTATCTAGATTACAATATTAGTCACCAGATAGAGAGATTTAGTAAAATTAGCAAAATAATTTCATCAAAGATAAAAGGATTGATGAACAAAAAGAGAGTAAATTTAATAATTTCATTATCAAAATGCCAATCTATGCAAAAGATCTGGATTTTGTTTGGATTGGTAGGCATGTTGATTGGTATGACAGGATATGCATATTCGCAAGAAACTAGTCTTGCCACATTTCAAGAGACAGCACAGGTAATTATTGATAAAAGCATATCTCAAAACGTTACAGCTTCAATTGCCTTACAAAGTACAAGCATCCAAGAAATAAAGATCCCTGCTGAATTGGAACAAAAAATTAGAGAAAATAGCAGAATAACAGCAATAGTACTGACAAACCAGAATCATTGTATTTTGGGCGTCTTTGATGAATCATGTATTATCATAAACGTTGCAAGAGACCCAGCAGACAAGGGCATTTTTGCAATACAAAACTCTACAAAAATAATTGCAGAGTCATTTATCGATGATCTAAATCAGACATTTGATACGGATGCAAAATTTCATTCAATATTTATTCAAAGCAGTGATGAGATGAGCAAAGCTCTAGAAACATCAGGGTCTATTTCTGGCAAAGGTACAGTATCTGCAGTATACACAATGCCTATGGAAGATACTGGCTCAATGTATGAAAAGATCTCAGCATTGCTTCTCCCAAGGGAAATTAGAAACAATGGAGGATTTTACGATATTGCAAAGAATCTATCAAAAGAAGAGAATGCAAAAATGACATTTTCAATCATACCAATAGAGAATAAATCACTATTACAATTGAAATTATCATTAGATTATCCAAATACCGCCTCATCGATAAATCAAGTTAGTCCATTAGAATTTTTGAAAACAAATGAATTGAAGAGATCAAATTACTTCTCATCTGGATTTTATCCATTAAATTCAATATTACAAGTGGTGGTGCTATCTCCTGAATCCACCAACGTATCAGACGTTAGAGGAAACATAATACCTACTCAGTTAGTTGAGGGTGAAAAGATTCCAAATGAAATTACAAAAGAAGGATGGGTATTTGATCCAGAACAAGGAAAGAGGATTCAAGGGAAATTTATTTTTGGAGAGAGAACATCAATTGATAAAAATGAGTTAATATTTTCATTAGGCGGAAGTGAATTACTAGCACCTAAAAATGAAACATCTTTTGACGAGTCAATGGTAATTGTGGTAATAATTTCAATCATAGCAATTGGCGCTGCAATATATTATCTTAAAGGATATAGAAAATAATTAAACCAACAAAACAGCAGCTGCAAAGACAGTAGTCCACTTTCCATCTTTATCGCCTTTTGTTGATTGAGTAACGTTTTGTGTTTTGTAAATTTGACCAGAGATAGTCCACTGTTGTCTTTTTTCATCCCAGCTTTTATCGATATCAAATGGAATTCCTAGCGATGATGCAAGCATTTGTGCTGCAATATCTTCAGCATAATCACCTGACTGTTGTTCATTTTGACCAAATGATTCGTATTCAGAAAGATACCCATAGCGATTCGTGTCTTTTGGTCGTGCAATACCAACGGATGCAGAACAGAGTCTGTGAGCCTCATTTGTTTGATTTTTAGAATAAATTGTAAACAAGATTTGTCCAGGTTTAATTTGCTTGAGACCTTCATTTCTGGAAATTAGTTTTGCATTTGGTGGAAAAATACTTGAGATTAAAACCAGATTAGTACCAGCAATTCCAGCATCTCTTAAAGCATATTCAAAACTTGTCAATCGATCTTCATGAACGCCTTTACCTTTTGTAAGAAATAATTTCTTAGCAACTAAATCTAGCAATTCTTTTTTGATGAAACGGTTTTATTATTTATACTTTGATTGAAAAATCTAAGACAAATTTTCAAAAAAATAACTGTGATGTTATCAGTATGTCTCAAAATATTTTTCCAGCTCGTTATTTTTGTAAAGTAGAATACAATGTATTTTTGAAAAAAGAACCATGATTTTATGTCAATATCATACCTAGACGGTTAGGGTAAGCGTAACAGGATAAAATCCAGTCAAAAATAGTCATCTGTGAGCAAGGTAGTCATTAAAAAGACAGGTAAATCCTTGATGAGTTAGATTTTTTACATAATGCAATAACATTCTGAGTTGTGTTAGAAGATTTTTTTCAGTCAGATATTTTTGTGATTGGGTATTACATTCTAACAGTAGGGGCATCACTGCTTCTAATTAAAGAGACGAAAAAAAGAATAGCCGATCTAAAAATTGGAATTAGTTCAATAAAATATGCGCCAATTCCATTTGGGATTTTATTTGCATATGTTGTTTTTGCTCATGATTTTGTTGAAACAATACCAATTCTAAATTGGAGTTGGTTAGGGTATAACATTGCATTTGGTCCATTTGCAGATCAAGGATTTTGGGGCATAATTCCATTCATCCCGTTGTTAGTGTACATGTTTATTCACATTAACTATGTAGAAGAATTGTATTTTAGAAAATCAAAGAAGATGGTAGTGGCATGGGCATTAATTCACATTGCAATGGGAGTTAAAGTGCATATGGCGCTGTTACTTTTACCAATAGGGTTTTTGTTCAAATATATTTATGACAAAAAAGGAATCAATCATTCATTTGCAATGCATTTTGCAACAAACATCCTAGTTGTCATTGCGCTTTTTCTTTCTTTTATTATCTGATTGCGGTGTCTGATTAAGAAAAATCCAACCGAAAAATCCACCCAGCGATATATTGATGACTCCCATAAACGTAATCAACAACGATGCTTGAGGGGGTGCAACATACAGACCCACGATAATACCTATAATTCCAGTTACAAAAAACATCATCATTAAGACTTTGAGTCGTAAAGGACTGACATATTTCATGGATAAATTATTGATAATAATACAGTATTATAATCTGACGTAATAGATTCATCAAATATTTTCAGAAAACCAAAATCAGATCTAAAAGCAAACTCCTGATACATAGATCTTTAAAGGCATTCGGTAACACTTTAAAGATCCAAAAATTTTATTGGATTTTGTGCCAATATAGCTCAGCCTGGTTAGAGCATCAGATTTGTAATCTGAGGGTCGTGGGTTCGGATCCCATTATTGGCTTTTAATTCTTATAAAAATAATTTCAAAAGAGTAAAAGAAAAAACGACGTTAAGCGTATTTCAGCCTAATATCTTCATCTATTTTCAGATCTTGGTTTTCTATGTTTTGGTAAACATTCTTTGCAGAATACATCTCTACCTTCTATTGGTTGAAAAGGCACTTGGGATTCTTTTCCGCAATCAGAACATGTACAGGGGTACATTTTTCGGTCATCTACTGACATTGCTTGAGATAATTATGAGGGAATATAAGAACTGTTAGAAATTAAAAAAAGAGAAAAGAGGCAATACGAATAAGTACACAATAATTGAACCAAGCCTAAATGGATTCAGATGTAGAAACAAATCACAGTGGAAAAAAAATAGTTAAAAAATCGGTGTTCAATGTTTTAGTGATTTTAGTAATAGCAGTTAGTTTGATTGCTGTATTTTTTGCAGGCTCATACATTAGTTTGAAATCAGATCAAGTAACAAAATCTGAATTAAAAGATGCAATCGCAAGTCTTGAATCAAAGATTTCAAAAAATCAGATACAGGCGCAACCAAACATACAGCCAACCAAAATATCATCTGATGACGATCCGGTCATAGGAAATCAGGATGCTCCGATTACCATAATAGAATTCTCAGATTTTCAATGTCCATTTTGTGCGCGATTTCAAACTCAGACACTTCCATTAATTTTAGAACAGTATGTAGAAACAGGCAAAGTAAAATTTGTGTTTAGAGATTTTCCAATACAAAACAGTCATCCTAATGCAATGCCAGCTGCAGTAGCATCAGAATGTGCAGACGAGCAAAACAAGTTTTGGGAATATCATGATATGTTATTTGAAAACCAAGGAACTTGGAATAAAATGGATTTTACGTCTGCAATTACAGTTTTTAAAGAATTTGCAACAGAGTTAGAGTTGAATCAAGAACAATTCAACTCGTGTCTAGATTCAGGCAAGTATGTCAACGAGATTAATAATGATCTAACGGATGGAAGAAATTACGAGGTAACTGGAACTCCTGGATTTTTCATAGGAAATGAAAATGTAGGATTTGTAAAAGTAAATGGAGCCCAACCATTTGAAGTATTTCGTGGCATAATTGATTCTCAGTTAAACTCTTGAGAAATAAGAACAAGCGTTTATTAGACCTAAAAATAGATTCTTTTTATCGGAATAATGACGAGTAGGCAATGAGCTTTTTCGTCATTGCTTAAGAGAAGAAAACAAAATGACAAAATTTCAAGATTTAGGATTAAGAGAAGAATTACTGAAAGGGATTCGTGAAATGGGATTTGATGAAGCATTTCCTATTCAAGAAGCAGTTATCCCAGTTTTGCTTACAGGCAGAGATGTTGTAGGACAAGCTCATACGGGTTCAGGTAAAACAGCAGCATTTGCTTTAGCGATGCTTCAAGAGATACAACCAAAAAAAGGCATTCAGGGTTTGGTCATGGCTCCAACAAGAGAGCTTGCAATGCAAATTTCAACAGAGATAAAGAAGTTTGGCAAGTACACCGGAATCAGAGTAGCAACAGTATATGGAGGTCAGGGAATGGGATTACAGTTAGATGCATTAGATAGAGGTGTTGAGATAGTAGTTGCAACTCCTGGAAGATTAATTGATCATCTTAAACGCGGTTCAATAGAACTTGGAGACATCACTCACATCGTGTTAGATGAGGCAGATACAATGTTAGATATGGGATTTGTTGACGATATTCAATTTATTTTAGATCTTGCTCCAGAAGAGAGAGTAATGTCATTGTTTTCAGCAACAATGCCAACTGAGATTCTAAGATTATCTGAAGACTATCTAAAGAACCCAAAACAGTTCCTGCTTGATGCAGATGATCTTAGCGGAGAGGGCATAGACCAAGCATATTTGGTAATTAAAGACAGAGACAAAATGAAATACCTAATTGATTTTATCAAACCACTCAAGGGTCAAATCATAGTTTTCTGTTCTACAAAATATAGAACCAGAGATGTAGCAAAATACCTACACCAAGAAAAGTTTGATGCAGTTGCAATCGAAGGAGACATGTCACAAAGCAGAAGAGAGCAATCAATGTCCAAATTCAGAAGTGGCAAAGTAGACATTCTTGTTGCAACAGATGTAGCATCAAGAGGGATAGATGTGCCAAGAGTAGAACTCGTAGTAAATTATGATGTTCCAAATCAAGAGATGGCGTACTTTCACAGAATAGGAAGAACGGCAAGAGCAGGAGCAAAAGGAAGAGCAATCACACTAGTATCATATTCATCGGTAGGAGATTGGAATTTAATCAAACGTCAAATCAAAGTACCACTAACAGATTTGAATAAAGAAATGGGAATAGAGATTTCAATTCCGGATCCTCTAAAAAGACAATCTCCATCCAGAAGATTTGGCGGCTCACAGTCAAGATCAGGATATTCTAGAGGTCGAACCGGAGGATATGGAAGGTCTGGAAGATCTGGCGGATATGGAGGTTCTAGCAGAGGAGATGCAAGAGACGATAGAAGTGGCGGAAGAAAAAGGTACAGTGACCGAGGTAGCGGAAATAGCTATGGCGGACGCAGCAGATGGTAGTAGATGTAAAACTTAAAGACAAGTAATAGAACTATTATTCTAAGAAAAAATGCATATTGGATTTATTTTATTAAATTGTGATCTTGGCGCCGAAGAATATATTGTTGAAGAGTTAAAACGAATGCCCAATGTCAAAAACGCACATCTGACTTATGGAGCATATGATGTGATTACAGAAATAAATACAAAAGAACAAAAAGAATTTGAAAAAGCAGTGGCAGATATTAGAAAATTATCAAGAGTAGTCAGTACAATGACGCTAAATGTCATAAATTCTGAATAATTGAAAATCAGTACAGCCGCAACATTTATGAAATTTTAAACAATTCTTTTGCATTTTTGTACATGAAATTGTCTCTAAACTCCTGTTTGATTTTCAGCTTTGCGACAAAGTTAAGATATGAATCCATCGAACTAATTGGCCAATCAGTTCCATAAAGCAAGTATTTTGGCTCACCTGCATAATTAATTAGCTCAGCAACTTTTTCTTTAATCATTTTTTCAAAAAAGTGATCAAAGCTGCCTATAACTAAACCAGAAATATCGGCATAGACATTTTTATTTTTATAAATCACTTCCTGGGCATCCTGAATCCATGGATTTCCTAAATGACACATTATCATTTTTAGTTCTGGATTATCTACTGCAACATCATCAAGGTTTAGGGGACGTGCATAGCGAAGTTTTCCTTTTGAACTGTAAGTATCTCCAGTGTGAAACATTGCAGGGATGCCAAATTCTACGCAAGTGTCATAGATTTTTTGATATCTTGCATCATATGGATAGTAATGCTCATAGCCTGAGTAGATTTTAAGACCTTTTACCAGGCCATCTTTAATCCATTTTCGGTAATTTTGAAAATCCTCATCAGTGTGATTATCAATTGAAAATCCTGCAATTACGCCAAGATTATCGTATTCTTTGATTGCATCGATGATCTGTTTTGCAGAAGGTCTATCAGGATTTGTTTTGTATGAGGATAAAATCAGAGCATAATCTACATTGTTACTTGCCATCTCTTTTTGAAGTTCATGAATCCTAGCATCCAAAGAAGAAATGTGTTGTATTAGCTCGTATCGGTTAACGTGAACGTGGCAGTCAACAATCATTTTGCTGTATAGTTCGGATTTATCCATTCAATAAAAGTGGCATGGTTTAGTGAACGTGGATCCTTCATGTAATTGTCAAGTATTTTTATAAATTTGAAACCATTTCTTAGTTGAAATTCTAATACAGGTTCTTTGATCTCATGCTTTTTTACTTTTTGAACATATTCTAAAGGAGTCAATTCTTTTGCGAATTCACAATAGTTGAACAATCTTGCACCGGCAATTATTCTTCTTAAATTGAGTTTTATTGCAAGTGTTTTTCTGGCACCGTATAGTTTGGTTGCAACTCCCAATCTTCGATTATTTGGATGTGTTGAGATATCTGCACCATACAAAGAATCACCTTTTGGGTTATGACCGTTAAAGTGACTGTCACCGCAAGCTTCTTTCCAAGAGTGTTCTTTGTATTCAGGATCAAACTTTACAATTAAACTGCTGCACGAGCCAACAATTTTGCCATTATAATCTGCAACAAACTGACCTTCCGGGAATATCTTAAGATGTGCCTCCAATTGGTCAGGTTTCCAATAAACACCCTCTGCTGCCATATGTGGAAATGCAGCCTTTTGCAATTCAACTATTTTAGGAATGTCATCTTTTGTCATATTTCGAATGATTACTCTACTATGGCGAGTCTGATTTGACATGTATCACTTAAGAGAGGCTAAGGCTATTTAATGAATCGAAATCATATTGCAGATTCAGAGACATCAATCTTTGATTTTTTCTCTGTGAAAAAATCTAATTTTAATTAAATAAATTGTGCTAAGAACTATTTCAACAAGCATTACTACAAGCATTACTACAAGCATTACTACAAGCATAAATGCCGCAATTTGTGTGATAAATGATGACATCTCAGATAATCTTTTGAGAACATCGACAAGCGAATAAAATTGTGGATTGAAAAGAAAAATAGCAATGCAAATGGAAGTAATTTTGCAATGTCTCGTGAAAGATCTTCTCTGCAATATGCCGAAA
>Ga0326597_10009470_pt1 | contig 13044 bp, 11 predicted proteins | sample RVTome_12_FD_203789 | JGI IMG/M metagenome (GOLD analysis project Ga0326597, IMG submission 203789) | Soil microbial communities from uranium-contaminated site in the Upper Colorado River Basin, Wyoming, United States - RVT100D185 | ecosystem: Environmental > Terrestrial > Soil > Contaminated >... | reverse complement strand
GGACGGCGAGGAAGATGGTCACGCCGGCGGCGAGCGCGAGCAGGGCGAAGCCGAGCACGATGCTGCGCCAGTGCGCGAAGCGCAGCGCCGCCTCGAGCGGAACGCTCACCGTGATGGCGCCGAGGACGCCCACGGCGAAGGCGCGCGAATTGACGGTGGCGAGCCGCTCGCCGGGATACCACAGCACGAACGCCTGGAAGGAGGCCATGAGCGCCACCGAGACGCCCACGCCGATCAGCGCGCGGCCCGCCACCAGGCCGGCGAACGAGGTGGCGAACGCGAATACCAGCGCGCCGAGCGACGCGACCAGGAACAGCGCCGCGTCGACGCGGCGCGGCCCGTAGCGGTCGAGCAGAGTGCCGAAGGGGATCTGCAGCAGCGCGAAGGCGAGGAAGTACACGCTGGTGAGCAGCCCGAGCTCGGCGGCGCCGAGGCGGAACTCGGCGGCGATCTCCGGCCCGAGCAGCGCGTTGATCGAGCGGAACACGTACGAGACGTAGTAGCCGGCGACGAACGGCAGGAAGACGCGCAGCGTCAGGAAAGACGGGGCCAGAGGCTTCTAGGTCTTGGGTGCTTCCAGGCCGCCCAGGTAGAAGCGGTTCCAGTGCAGCATCCTGGCGCGCACTCCTCCATGTTGATGAGGCCGTCCTTCCTCGCGCGCATGCCGGGAAGCGCCACGCAGCAGTAATGGAAGAGCCCGCTCAGCTTGATCACCACAACTTTGTCCGAGTCCTCGGTCATCATGGTAGCGAAATTTCGGCCGCCCGGGATGCTGGTGCCGGTGCCAAGCACGTGGCCGTGTGCAACCGTCGATATGCGACAGGTTCTGCACTGGCCCGAATCGGTACCCACCACCATGTGATCGCTGAATTCTTTGATGCCCTTGATGTACCATCTAAAACCTTCTATGAAACGGATGTTCACGGACATGACGCCGATAAGTATCTTTGGATCGGCATAAGGATGTTGGCCACAGCACAAGACAAGATCGTTGTCAGCAATGATGCTAAGCATCTTTCGATTGAAGATCACGTACTGGTGCCAGTAGGAATCCGCCATGGGCATCCATACCGATGACCGATCCGGAAACCAATCGATCCGCCGAGTGGCTGCAGCGAAACCACGGCGTCGTGCTTTCGCCGGCGGTGCTCGCCGAGGCGGAGCGCAGCGCGGATCGCGTCGGGCGCCTGGTGCGCGAGGCCGCCGGCGCGCTGCCGTTCGACCGGGACCCGACGGGTTTTTCCGCAGCATTCGAGGCGCTGACCGGCAAGGGCGTGGATGCGTGATGACCCTGGGAGCTTGAGCCTCACCGAGGTCGCCGGCGCAATCGCCGGCCGTCGCCTCAGCTCCAGCGAAGTCACGCGCGCCTGCCTGGATCGGCTGGCGACTCATGGCGCCGCGCTGAACTGCGTCGCGGGCCTCGACGCCGAGCAGGCGCTCGCCGCGGCGGCGCGGGCCGACGCGGAGCTCGGCGCTGGCCGGCTTCGCGGGCCGCTGCACGGGGTGCCACTCGCCCACAAGGACATGTTCTATCGCGCCGGGCGGCCAAGCGGCTGCGGCTCGCGCATCCGCGCCGATTTCGTCCCCGATCACACCGCGACGGTGCTCGAGCGCCTCGATGCCGCCGGTGCCCTCGATATCGCGCGGCTCAACATGGTCGAGTTCGCGCTCGGGCCCACGGGGCACAACGAGATCACGGGCACGCCGCGCAACCCCTGGCAGCCGGACTACATCACCGGGGGATCCTCGAGCGGGCCCGCGGCTGCCGTGTCGTCGCGCCTTGTCTATGGAACGCTCGGCTCAGACACCGGCGGGTCGATCCGCATCCCGGCCGCCTGTTGCGGCCTGGTCGGGATGAAGCCGAGCTATGGCCGGGTCAGCCGATATGGCTCGCTCGGGCTGTCCTTCACGCTCGATCATCCCGGACCGCTGGCGCGCACGGTCGCCGATTGCGCCCTGCTCCTGCAGATCATTGCCGGGCACGATGCCAAGGACGCGACGACGAGCAAGCGGCCGGTGCCCGACTACGCCGGTGGACTCGACCGCGGCGTGCGGGACCTGAGAGTGGCGGTGCCACAGAACTACTTCTACGACCCCGTGGCGGCTGAGGTCCGCGAGCGGATGGACGCGAGCCTCGAGGTCTTTCGGCGCCTCGGCGCGCGGACCGTGCCGGTGACGATCCCCGCCATCGAGCTCGCCAACCCCCTGGTGACGCTGATCATCGCCGTGGAAGCCGCTGCGCTGCACGGCAGCTGGCTGCGCGAGCGGCCCGCGGACTACGGCAAGCAGACGCTCGCCCGACTTGCCCCCGGGCTGCTCTATCCCGCAACCCGCTACGTCGAAGCGCTGAACCTGCGCCAGCACGTCCTTCAGGAGTTCTCCGCGTCCGTGTTCGCGCACGCGGACCTGCTTCACCTGCCCGTCATCCCTTCGCCGGTTCCCACCATTGCGCAGTCTGATGTGGCAGCGAACCCGGGCTTCTCGAAATTCATCCTCGATTTCGGCCACTGCGTCCGCCCGTTCAACTACCTCGGCCTGCCGGCGATCAGCGTGCCGGCGGGCTTCACCGGGAACGGCCTGCCCTGCGGCATGCAGCTCGTCGGCCCGCCGTTTGGCGAGGCGCTGCTGTTTCGCGCCGCCCGCGCCTACGAGCGCGAAACCGGATGGACTTCCAGGGGTCCGACGCTCTAGGGTTGGGTATCGGGCTCGCTCGGACCGATGAGAGACGCTCCCATGACTGATGCTCAGACGCCGCACCGCTGCCCCGGCCCGGGAGACATCAGGGCGTTGTTCGATCTCGCCGGCCACGTCGCGCTGGTCACCGGAGGCAGCTCGGGCATCGGCTGCGCCATCGCCCAGGCGCTCGCCGCCGCCGGGGCGGCCGTCGTCCTCGTCGCCCGCCGCGAAGCCCCGCTCGCGCAGGCGGCGCACGTCATCGGCGAGGCGGGTGGCCGGGCGGCCTTCGTCGTCGCGGACGTAGGCGATCGAAGCCGCCTTGCCGAGTGCGCCGCCGAGGCGACGCAGGCGTTCGGCGCGCCCGACATCCTGGTGAACGCGGCGGGCAGCAACCTGCGCGAGCCCCCGGCGCAGATCACGGTGCGCAGCTGGGACGAGCAGCTCACGCTCAACCTCGCTACGCCGTTCTTTCTCGCCCGCGAGCTGGTCCCCGGGATGGCGCGGCGGAACTGGGGCAGGATCATCAACATCGCGTCGCTGCAATCGCAGCGTGCGTTCCCGAACAGCGTGCCCTACGGCGCAGCAAAAGGTGGAATCGTCCAGCTCACCCGCGCCATGGCGGAAGCATGGACGGGCTCGGGAATCACCTGCAACGCCATCGCACCGGGCCTGTTCCCCACCCGGCTGACGACCGCCTTCTACGCGAACCCCAAGAGCGTCGCCGACTTCGCGGCGCGCACCATGCTCGGGCGCAACGGCGAGCTGCCGGACCTGTACGGCATCGCGGTATTCCTCGCCTCGCCGGGCTCGGGCTTCATCACCGGCCAGACGGTCTACGTCGACGGCGGTTTCACGTCGAAATGACCGCCCTCGTGCGCGAGCGCGGCCGCGTCAATGCAGCTCGCTTCCCCCATCCACATTGATCGCCTGACCGGTCACGTTCACCGCCGAGGCGAGGTAGACCGCGAGCTGCCCCATGTCCTCGGGCGTCTGGGGGCGGCCGAGCGGGACGCGCGCCTCGATGATCCGCTGCCACGCCTGCTCTTTCGATTCGCCCGGCAGCTTCCTCATCTCGGCAAGGTATTCCCACATGTGAGTGCGCACGATTCCCGGGCAGATCGCGTTGACGCGGATATTGTCGCGGGCGAGCTCTTTCGCGAGCGCGTTGGTGAATCCGACCACCGCGAACTTGGAGGCGCAATAGTGCGCCAGGCCGGGCTGCCCGTTCTTTCCCGCGACCGACGCGGTGGTGATGATGCACCCGCCGCCCCCGGCCTTAAGCGCCGGGATCGCCGCCTGGCACGTCAGGAACGTGCCCTTGATGTTAACGTCAAGCGTCAGGTCCCAGTCCTCCTCGGTCATTGCCTCAACGGGCGACATGCTGATGACGCCAGCGGCGCACACCAGCAGCCGCAGGCCGCCGAGCCCGCTGACGGTCTCGTCCACCATGCGGCGGACCTGGTCCCGGCTGCGCACATCGGCCCGGACGGCAAGGCCGCGCCGGCCGAGCGCCGCGATTTCGTCGGCGGTCGATTGAAGCGGCCCGATGTCGCTGATCGCCACATCGGCTCCCGCGCGGGCGAGCGCGAGCGCGATGCCACGGCCGATGCCGCGCCCACCGCCCGTCACCAGCGCAACCTGTCCCTGAAGGGAGTTCATGTGGCGTCCGTTACCCGAAGAGGACCGAGGGCAGCCAGAGCGCGATCTGTGGAAACACGAGCACCAGGATGAGCCCGATCACCTGCAGGACCATGAACTGCATCATCCCCAGGTAGATGTCCTTCAGGTCCCAGGCCGGCACGACTCCCTTTAGGAAGTAGGCTGAAAGCGCCACAGGAGGCGAGAGCCAGGCGGTCTGGAGATTCACGGCGATCAGGATGCTGAACCACACCATGTCGATGCCGAGTTGCCGCACCACAGGGAGGAGGATCGGAACCACGATCAGGATGATCGGAACCCATTCGAGCGGCCAGGCCAGCACGAAGACCAGGGCCATGATCACCAGCAGCATGGCCGTAGGCGGGAGGTCGAGCCCAAGCAGCGCCTCGCTGATCATCGTCGGCGTGCCCAAGCGGGAGAACACGGCCCCGAAAAAGTTGGAAGCAGCTACCAGGAACAGCACCATGCTGGAGATTTCCAGGGTCTGCAGGACTGCCGAGAGCAGCTTCCCCCACGTGAGCCGGCGATAGGCAAGGGTCAACAAGAACGCCCCGAGCGCTCCCATGGCCGCGCCCTCAGTAGGCGTAGCGAGACCGCTCAGGATGCTCCCCAGCGAGCCCGCCACGAGTACCGCCGGAGGCACCAGACCGACGGCAATCTCGCGGAGGATCTCGGCATACGAAGCAGCCCGCTCCTCCATCGGCAACGGCGGGCCGAGTTCCGGCTGGAGGAAGCTGCGGATCATGGCGTAGCTGGCGAACAGACCCGCCAGGAGGAGCCCCGGCATGATCGCCGCCGCGAACAAATCCACCACGGATACGCCAACGACGGGTCCCATCACGACCAGCATCACGCTCGGCGGGATCAGGATGCCGAGCGTCCCCCCGGCCGCAATGATTCCGGCAGAGAGCCGCACGTCGTAGCCGCTTCGCCTCATGCTCGGGCTCGCCATCACGCCAAGAAGCGTGACGGACGCGCCCACGATTCCGGTCGCCGCCGCGAAAATCGTCGCGGTGAACGTCACGGCCAAATACAGGGATCCCCGGACCGATGCCAGCAACAGTTGAAACGCCCGGAAGAGGCGGTCCATCAGGTCCGCCTTCTCGAGCAGCACCCCCATGAGTACGAACAGCGGCACCGCCGCTACGATGTTGTCCTGCATGATGCCGAAGAACTGAAACACCATCAGCTGGAAGACCTGGAACCCGATCTCGACGTATCCGAAGACGAGCGCCAGGATGATCAGCGTGAACGCAATCGGGAAGCCGGCGAAGATTGCGGCGAAAAGCGTCAGCAGAAGGACCAGGCCGATGGTTTCCGGGCTCACAGCCGCCTTCCCTCCCACGCCGCGTGCAGGCTCTTCAGGAGTTCCGAGATGCCCTGGAGAAGCAACATGACCGCCGTCGCCGGTATCACCATCTTGAGGAGGTAGATGGGCGCGCGCCACGCGCTCGTGACGGCCGTCTCCCCCTGGAGCCACGAACCGTACGCGAATTCCCAGCCCGCCCAGAGGAACAGCCCGATGCCGGGAAAAAAGAAGACGACATAGAGCAGCGCGTCGACCGTTCCCTGTACGCGGGGCGACCACTTCCGGTAGAAGAAGTCGGTGCGGATATGCGCGTTACGCGCCAGGGCATAGGCCGCCCCCAGCATGAACAACGACCCGTCGAGCATGTAGCTCACGTCCGAGGCCCAGGCGGTCGGGCGAAAGAAGAAACTGCGGGACACGACCTCATAGACCATGACGCCCATCAGCGGGATGACAAGCCATCCAACGACGCGCCCGGTCCACATGCTGAACGCGTCGATAGATTTCACGGTCTTCGCTAAGGTGTCGCCACGCATCGACGTTCTTCCGCCGCTTCAACAAGAACGGCTCGCGCCTCGGACAGACAAAGGCTGACCGGGAAGCGGCGCCCTCCGCCCCGCCGCTCCCGCGGTCGCGCTGCTACTTCTTCTGCTTTAACGCGCTCTCAGCAACGGAAAGGTGCGTCCTCAGCGAGGTCACATAGTACGGGAGGACCACCTGTGCGAATTGGCGCATTGAGTCGATCACTTTCTTGAAGAACGGATCCTGCTTCGCGTATTTCTCCACCACGCGAGCGGTCGCCTTCGGGAACTGGTCGAAGTAGTCCTTAGGCGTGTCTCGTAGAACCACCCCGCGCTTCTCCACCATCTCCTTGAGGAATTGGCCGTTTCGATGAAGCAATAGTGCGTAGTGGTCCAAGTTCGCCGCAACGACGGCCGTCTCGATCATCATCTTGAGGTCCGGCGACAGCTTGTTCCAGAAATCCCCGTTGATGGTCAAGTCCCCGGTGGTCGTCACTTGGTGCAGGCCCTGGAGATAGTAATTCTTCCAGACGCGGTCGAACCCGAAGGCCAGGTCATCGGCAGGATAGCCCCACTCGGCTGCGTCAATGACCCCGCGCTGCGCCGCCGGCAGAATCTCGGGCGCGGGCAGGCTAACTGCCGCGATGCCGAGCTCTTTGTAAATCTCCCCCGGCAGGCCCGGCGGCGTGCGGAAACGCAGCTTCTGGAAGTCCTTCATGTTTTTGATCGGCGCCTTGAACCACCCGAGCGCCTCGGGCCCAATCCCCATGATCGAGAACGCCACCACCTTGGTCTTCAGCTGTTCCCGGTAGAGCTCTTTGAGGAGATTGCCTCCCTCGCCGGACATCATCCAGGAGGTCTGAGCTGTCTGGTCCAATCCTGCCACCGCTCCCGACAGGGGCCAGAGGCCGGCGGCCGCGCTCTTCCCCGACCAGACGTGGGTCCACGCGTAGCCTGACTCGATCACGCCTTTGTCTACGGCCTCGAGGATCTCGCCGAGACCGACCACGGCACCGACAGGCAGCACCTCGACCCTGAGTCGCCCGCCTGACATCGTGTTGAGCCGTGCGGCGAACTTCTGAAGCGCCTCGAACTGCGTCGCGGCGGACGGCACGGCGGTCTGGATCCGCATCCGATGGACCTGGGCCTCGGCCACGCCTGGGGGGACAGCAATCAGGAACGCGACCCCGAACATCGCCAATGTGAGTATTGCGCTTGTCTTTCGCATATGACCATCCTCCTTTTGCCCACTCTCAGACCACCTAGATCCACCGAGATTGCTTCCTGCCTGTGCGCCGCCTCGACGGGGCGGCGGACGCGGTTCGATGGAATTCATTCCACGCTTTCTGTCATCTCCACAGCATCCGCGGTAAGCGCCTGGAGCACGTTCATGCCGTCTGCGTTGAGCGTGTGGGGTGTGGCTGCCGTTCGACCAACGGACACTTTTTGCTTGTTTTTTGTATGCGCATACAATTATCCTAAGGAAGGGGGTAGGTTATTGCAACGCTGCAATGCAGCATTCATCTCGTAGCGAGAGCCCTCGCCCTCTGGCCCCACGCGCGACATGGAGCGCCGGGCGCGTGAAGACGCAGAAGCGTAAAGTCGACCAAGTTGACATCGCACGAGCCGCGCGTGTTTCGACCGCGACGGTTTCCCGCGTCCTGAACCGCTCGCCGCTCGTCCGGCCGGAGCTCCGGGCCCGGGTCGAACGGGCAATGGAAAAACTCGCCTATTTGCCCCACGCGGGGGCGCGCGCCCTCGCCTCGAACAGGACGGGAATGATCGGCGCGCTGGTGCCGACGCTCGAAAACGAGACGTTTGTGCGCGGAATCAACGCGCTCGAACGCCGGCTGCGGGTTGCGGAGCGTACGCTGGTGATTGCCGCATCGAACTACTCGCTCGAGACGGAAACCGTCCAAGTGAGAAGGCTGTTGGGGCGGGGCGTTGACGGGATCATGCTCGTCGGCAACGTCCACGCGGCATCCACGCTGAACGTCCTTCGTCGGGCCGGTGTTCCTTTCGTTGCAACCTATGTCCACGAGCCGAGCTGCCGGTGGCCAAACATCGGCTTCTCGAATCAGGCAGCGATGCGGCGGGTCGCCGAACACCTGATTCAACTTGGACACCGCGATATCGGCATGTTCGCGGGGATCACGCAGGGCAACGATAGGGCAGCCAAACGCCTCGCCGGGATGCGGGTCGGCCTGAGACAGCACGGCCTCGCTCTCAACCCTCATGCCACGATGGAGCTGCCCTACACAATCGACGCTGCCAGGTCCGCACTGGCCCGGCTTGCCAAGCTGGGCCGGCTGCCTTCGGCGCTTGCCTGCGGCAACGACATCATCGCGCTCGGCGTGCTGTTCGAGGCCACGGATCGCGGCATCCGTGTGCCGGGAGATCTCTCGGTCGTTGGTTTTGACAATGCGCCCATCACGGCGCATGTCCGCCCGACGCTTACGACGGTCGATATCCCGGTCGAGGAAATGGGAGAACGCGCCGCCGAGGCGCTGCTGTACATGATCGATACCGAGAGCCTAGCGCGGAGCGTCGAGCTCGATGCGCCGCTGCTCGTGCGCGAGTCCACAGCGCCTCCCCGACGGCGAGATCGGACGCGTAGGGCTTCCAGATGAAACAATTACCCCAATCACAGACTATGTCGAACCTCATCGCGCTCAAATCCGATACTCCCTGGTTGCGCCTGGAAGTCAAGGAGAGCGATTGGCAGCAGGAAGAGCCCGCGCGGCTCGCCAGCATGCTCGAGCAGCTGCTGCTGATACGCCGTTTCGAGGAAAAGCTTCTCGATCTCGCAAAGGAGGGACTGGTTCACGGCCCGGTGCATTCGAGCATGGGACAGGAGGGTGGCGCGGTTGGCTGCATGTCGGTGCTCGGCTCCGGCGACAAGATCAACGGCACCCACCGCATGCATCACCAGTTCCTCGCCAAAGCGCTGAACCACCGCACGGCGCCCGGCTACGACCCAAGAAACGATCCGTTTACCGCCGCGATGCAGGAGGTGTTGCGGCGCACGATGGCGGAGATCATGGGCCTTTCTCCCGGCTACACCGGCGGGCGCGGCGGCTCGATGCATCTGAAATGGGACGAGTGCGGCGTTCTCGGCTCCAACGCCATCGTCGGCGGCAATCCGCCTCACGCGGTCGGCTACGCGTTTGCCGACAAGAAGCTCAGACGCGACCATGTCTCGGTCTGCTTCTTCGGTGACGGCGCGGCGCAAACCGGGGCCGGGTTCGAATCCATGAACCTCGCCGCGCTGTGGGACCTGCCTGTCGTCTTCTTCATCGAGAACAACCAGTATGCGGTCTCGACCCACCTGCGCGAGCAGACGCGGGAGACCCGGCTGTCGGGTCGCGGACTCGGGCTTGGTGTGCCCGGCATCGAATGCGACGGCATGGACGTCCTGGCTGTGCGCCGCGCCATGCAGTGGACTCTCGAGCACATTCGGACCGAGGGCGGTCCGGTCGTAGTCGAGGCCCTGACCTACCGCTATCTGCACCAGTCCGGCCTGCACAAGGGCTCGAGCTTCGGCTATCGCACGAAGGAGGAAGAGGAGGCGTGGGCGCAGCGCGACCCGGTGCGCACCCTGCCAGAGCGCCTGCTATCCATGGGCGTCATCGATCGCAAGGGGGCCGAGGCGCTCGACGCCCGCGCACAGCAGGCGGTCGATGCCGCGGCGGCGGCGCTGACCGAGCCGGAGCCCGATTCCGGCAAACGGCGCATCGTGCCGGCTCTCTGGCCGGACCCGAAGACGGTCGAGCACGGCATTCGCGGGAACCTGGATGAGCTCGCGGCGCTGCCTGCGCTCGAAGTAGAGGACGTGCCGGCGCACGCCATGAAGGAAATGAAGTTCATCGAGGCCGTCGCCTTCGCCATGCTGAAGAACATGGAACACGACCCGCGCGTCTACGTGCTCGGAGAGGACGTACACCGCCTCAAAGGCGGGACGTCCGGCGCCACCCGAGGCATTGGCGACCGGTTTCCGGATCGGCTCGTGGGCACGCCCATATGCGAGAACGGCTTCACCGGTGTCGCTGTGGGTGCGGCGCTTAACGGCCTTCGGCCCGTCGTCGAAATCATGTACCCGGACTTTGTGCTCTGCGCCGCCGACCAGCTGTTTAACCAGGCGGCGAAGGTCCGGCACATGTTCGGCGGCGGTTTCGCGTTGCCGCTCGTGGTCCGAAGCCGAGTATCCGCGGGAACGGGCTACGGGTCGCAGCACTCGATGGATGCTTCGGGGCTCTTCGCTCTCTATCCTGGCTGGCGCATTGTCGCGCCTTCCACGCCGTTCGACTACGTCGGGCTTCTCAACGCCGCGGTACGTTGCGACGATCCCGTGCTGGTGGTCGAGTACCAGTGTCTGTTCCAGACTGCCGGGCCGGTGCCCGTGGACCAACCCGATTACATCGTTCCCATCGGCAAGGCCAAGGTACGCCGCGCGGGCGCGGCGTGCACGCTCGTCACCTACGCCGGCATGATTCCCGTATCGCTCGACGCCGTCGCTGAGCTCGGGCTCGATGCGGAGGTCATCGATCTGCGCACGCTCGATCCGCTCGGCCTTGACTGGCCGACGATCGAAGCCAGTGTCCGCAAGACCAACAGGCTCATCATCGTCGAAGAGACGACGCGCGGGACCTCGATCGGCGGGCATATCGTGGAGGCCGCGCAGGAGCGGCTCTTCGACTGGCTCGATCACGAGATCCTGCATGTCTCCGGCACTCACTCGTCGCCGGTGGTCTCGAAAGTGCTGGAGCGCGCGGCGCTTGCCGGGAAAGAGGACGTGATGCGGGGCCTCAGATCATTGATGGGCGAGACGCTTTGAGCGATCCATTCCCCGGGGAGCCACCCATGCCCGCGACACCGTCGACGCGCAATTCTGTCGCCGACCTGATCATCACGCCGCACCATACGGCCCTCAGCGTGAAGGACTACGAGACAGCCAAGGCGTTCTTCGTGGAAATGCTCGGATTCCGCGTCGAGAACGAGATGAAAAACCGCGGCGAGCCGGCGCTCGGCGTCACGGTAGGCATGCCCGGCGCAAGGTGCGACTGGGCGATGCTGGAACGCCAGGGCCACCGCATCGAGCTGTTCAAATGGCTCGCGCCCGAGGGCAGGCCGCACGGCCGGCACCAGGCCGATATCGGGTACACCCATATCTGCATGCAAGTCAGCGACGTCGCGGAAGCCTGGCGGCGCCTCACGGCGGCAGGCTGGGAGGCGGTTTCCGAGCCGCAGTCGCTGCGCGGCGGGGTATCGCGTCCGGTCTACATCATCGGGCCCGAGGGCTGCATCGTCGAATTCCTCGAGCTCAAAAAGTGAAGGCCACCGGGACCCGTGTCGAGAAAGCACCCGTAACCAAGCCCCGTCAGAAGAAACGGGCGGGACGGACTTTGCCCGATGACCTTTTGAAAGCGGTCTTCCGGCAAATGTTTCGCATCCGGACGTTCGAAGACCGATGCATCGAGCTCTTCAACGAGGGCCTCGTAAAAGGCACCGCCCACAGCTACATTGGCGAGGAAGCGATCGCCGCCGCCGTTTGCGCCAACCTCGACACCGACGACTATATCGGCAGTTACCACCGCGGCCACGGCCACTGCATTGCCAAAGGGGCCGACCTAAAGCGCATGATGGCGGAGTTGATGGGGCGCAGCACCGGCTATTGCGGCGGGCTCGGCGGCTCGATGCACATCGCCGACCTGTCGCTCGGCATCCTCGGCGCCAACGGCATCGTCGGCGCTACCATGCCGCTCGCTACCGGCGCGGCATTGGCGTCGCAACTGCGGGAGAACGGTCGGGTCGCCATCGCATTCTTCGGCGACGGCGCCGCCAACCAGGGCGTTTTCCATGAATCGATGAACCTGGCCGGGGTGTGGAACCTGCCGGTGATCTTCGTCTGCGAAAACAACCACTATGCGCTCACCACGCACCACAAGAACACCACCGCGGGCGCGTCGATTGCCGCGCGTGCGGCGGCTTACGATGTGCCCGGAGTGCAAGTCGACGGCAACGATCCGGAGGCCGTCTATTTCGCGGTGCAGGAAGCGGTGGAGCGCGCCCGTTCCGGCCAAGGACCTTCGCTAGTGGAAGCCCGGACTTATCGCTGGGGCCAGCATTCGATGCGCGTGAACTTGGCCGACCCCAGACCCTCTGAAGAGCTCAAGCGCTGGATGGAGCGCGACCCGGTCCGTCAAGCGGAGAGGCAACTTCTCGCGCGCGGGATCATGACCGAAAGCGAGATCGAAGCGGTGCGCGGCGAAGTGAGGGCCGAGGTCGAAGCCGCGGTGGAATTCGGCAAAGCGAGCCCGCAACCGACGCCGGAGTCCGCGCTGAACGCGGTGTATGCGCCGCATCTCGCCGTAGTGGAACCCGAGATCGAGGGCAGCCGCAAGATCAGCTTCGTGGAAGCCATCAATGAAGCCCTGCTGCAGGAGATGGAGCGCGACGACAGCGTGATCGTGATGGGTGAGGACGTTGGCGACACCGGCGGCATCTTCCAGGCGACCAAGGGCCTCATGAACCGGTTTGGCTCTGCGCGCGTACGCGACACGCCGATTTCGGAAGCAACCTTCGTCGGCTGCGGGATCGGTGCAGCGATTGCAGGACTGCGGCCGGTGGTGGAAATCCAGATCTTCGACTTCGTCGCGATGACGATGGACATGATCGTCAACCAGGCGGCCAAGTTCCGTTTCATGCTGGGCGGCGGGCCGGGCGTTCCGCTGGTGATCCGCGGCCCGCAAGGCGGAGGTTTGCGGCTGGCGGCCCAGCACAGCCAGTCGCTGGAAGCCTGGTTCGCCCACGTGCCCGGGCTGGTGGTGATCGGGCCGTCGACGGCTTACGATGCCAAGGGCCTGCTGATCTCGGCGATAC
>Ga0326597_10009468_pt1 | contig 13046 bp, 15 predicted proteins | sample RVTome_12_FD_203789 | JGI IMG/M metagenome (GOLD analysis project Ga0326597, IMG submission 203789) | Soil microbial communities from uranium-contaminated site in the Upper Colorado River Basin, Wyoming, United States - RVT100D185 | ecosystem: Environmental > Terrestrial > Soil > Contaminated >... | reverse complement strand
GGTTCGGCCGCAGGACGACCAGCGCGAGCATCATCAGCAACCCGACAAACCAGAAGACCGGGTGCAGCGCGCCGACAGCCCGGCCGCCGTCGAGCGGGATGATCGGAATGAGGTTGAAGAGATTCACGAAGAACCCGACGAACGCGAGCCCGACGAGCAGCTCGGAGCCGGTGGCCTCGCCGGCGATCCAGCACGCGGCCGCTCCGACGGACCCGAGGATCGGTCCCGCAAGCGCCACCCGCGCCTCCTTCCAGGCGTCGTCGGGCAGCTGCTTCATCCCGATCACGGCCCCCAGAAACGGGATGAAGAGCGGCGCGCTCGCCGGGATGCCCTGTCGGCGCAGCTCGAGCACGTGCCCGAGCTCGTGGACGAAGATCAGAAGGACGAAGCCGATCGCGAACGGCAGTCCCCAGAACCAGGCGTAGGCAGCGACCGAGACGAGCATGGAGGCGCCGGTCGTGACGACCTTCAGCTTGAGGAGCAGTCCTCCGAACTTCACGAGGAGGAAGCCGAGACCGATCAGCGGTGCGGCGAGCTTCCGGACGAGATCGCCGAATCCCCAGCGCGGCTGCACCGGCTCGTAGCCACGCCCGCCGGCATCCGACGTCTCCGGGTTCGGGAAGCTCGAGGCCTCCGGTGCCTCGACCGGCTCGAAGCGCGGGTCCGGCTCGCGATCTACGACCCCTGGCCGATCCATTCCTCTCCTCCCACGTATGTCTCTTTCTTCCAAAGTGGCACGGACACCTTCAACTCGTCGATCGCTTCCCGGCACGCGGCCAGGGCTGCGGCGCGGTGCGGAGCCGACACCGCGATCACGACACTTGTATCGCCGATATCGACCCGGCCCACGCGATGGTGAATCGCCACCTTGCACAGCTCGTGCCGGCGCGTGAGCTCGTCAGCGAGATCCGCCATCACCTGCTCCGCCATGCCCTCGTACGCCTCATACTCGAGGTAGAGCACCTCGCGTCCCCGCGAGCGAGCTCGAGTCGTGCCGACGAACGTCGCTATTCCTCCAGCCTCGGCGCTTCTCACCTGCTCGACCGCAGCCTCGACCGAAAGCGGCTCGTCGCAGAGCCTGAATCGACTTTGTGGCTCAGAGCCACTTGGTGGGTCGGCGCCGCCTGACACGGGTGGGATGACCGCGATCTCGTCGCCGTCCGAAACCCGCTCACCGCGATCCGCGAACGATCGGTTGACCGCGTAGAGCAACCCCGGCGGCTCGTCACCCAGGCCGAGCAATGCAAACACATCGCCCACGGTCGCGCCTTCGAAGAGGTCGACATCGACGCTGCCGGATCCGGCGCGCTCGCGCAGAGCTGCGAACAACCTCACGTTCACCTTCACGCGAGGAGGGTAGCCGCCGGTTGCCTCCAGACCCGGGACATGTTATGTCCCGCACATGGCGACGGCCCTCACCGGGGTGAATCTCAACGAGCAGGTGTACGACGAGCTGCGCGCACGGGTCTTGACCCGCCAACACCCACCGGGAGAGAAGATCAGCCTGCACGTGCTCGCTGAGGAGCTTGGCGTCTCCCGCAGCCCCGTTCACCACGCGCTCACGAGGCTCGTCTCCGAAGGCCTGCTCACGGTGCGGCCGCGCCGCGGCTACTACGTGACGCCCGTGACGGCACAAGCCGTGGCCGAGGGGTACGAAGTGCGACTCGCGCTCGAGCTGCTCGCCGCAGAGCGCACCGTCGGAACGCTCGACGAGCCGGCTCTGCACGCGTTCGAGACCCTGCTCCAGGGAACGGCCGCCGCGATCTCGCACGAGGAGTGGGACTCTGCGAACGCCGCCTTCCACGAGTTCCAGATCGACATCGCGGAGAACGCGCTCCTCTCGAGCTTCTACCGCGACCTCTCGGTGAACTTGATGATGCAGGTGATCCGAGCGGGCCGCGTGGAGGGCCACGCGAACCTGGTCACCGAGCACAGGAGAATCGTGGAGGCGTTCGCGGCCGGAGACCGCGAAGCCGCCGAGCGTGCGATCCGAGCGCACATCGAGACCGGCCGCCGCATTGCGCTCGAGGCGATCGAGCGCGCCGGCGGGGTCCTTTGAGTGACGGCCTACTAGCCGACCAGCTGCGGGCCGTTGATCCGCATCCAACCCCGCTCGAGCTCGTTCTGGCTGAGCGCCTTGTCGCGCGGGATTCCTTCGGGCGCTGCCGAGACCAGCCGCCTCATTCGGTCCTGCGCCCGATCCACTGCAGCAACAAGATCTGCATCTGCAGAAGCACCGTAGGACGTCGTCATTAGTCGAAACCGGCGCCTCTGCTCGGGGAGCGAGAGCTCGAGTAGGCCGAGGTTGAGGTGCTTCCAGATCGCATAGCCGAGATCGTCTAATCGCGCCCCCGGAGCAGCGCTGTCGAAATCGATGATCCCGACGGGCACTCCTTCGCGCCACACGAGGTTCCAGGGCCCGAAGTCGTTGTGGCAGACGACCTCGGCGTCAGCAGCGACGTTGCTTCCTGTCGTTGCATCGTGGAAGCGTCGGAGCAGCGCCGCCGCCGCTTCGAGCTGATCGTCGCTCCAGACGCTCGACCTGCAATCGGAGGGCACTTCGCCCTCGATGAACGTCAGGATCTCCCGCCCTCGTTCGTCGAACCCAAGAAAGCGGGGAGCCGCGTCGAAGTTTGCCTGCTCGAGATGCGTTAGGAGCTCATGCACGCGGCTGGCGTTTGGACCAGGCGGACGTCGGACGGTCTCACCGACCCGTAGGACGCCGCACGCAACCCAGCCGCCGGTCAGAGCGGTCTCAGCTTCGGGCTCCATCGACATGGGAGTCAGCTTAGGGACGAGCCAGAGCCTCGGCGGCGCCCGTACCATGCGGCGATGGCGACCACCGACCGCCGGCTGACCGATTCCGGCATCGAGATCAAGCCCGTCTACACGGCGGTGGACCTGCCGCCCGGGGAGTTCGAGCTCCCGGGCGAGTACCCGTTCACACGCGGCCCCTACGCGACGATGTACCGCGGCAAGCCGTGGACGATCCGGCAATACGCGGGCTTCGGCTCGGCGGAGGAGACGAATGCACGCTTCCGGTACCTGCTCGAGCGCGGGCAGACGGGGCTCTCGGTCGCTTTCGACCTCCCCACGCAGCTCGGCTACGACTCCGACGACCCGCTTGCAGAAGGCGAGGTCGGAAGAACCGGCGTTGCCATCGACTCGCTCGCTGACATGGAGGTGCTCCTGGAAGGAATCCCGCTCGCCGAGGTCTCGACCTCGATGACGATCAACGCACCCGCGGCGCTCCTGCTCCTGCTGTACGAGCTCGTGGCCGAGAAGCAAGGCGTGCCCGGCGAAAAGCTGCGTGGCACGGTTCAGAACGACGTGCTCAAGGAGTACGTCGCGCGGGGGAACTACATCTTCCCGCCGCGGCCGTCGATGCGGCTCGCGACCGACCTCTTCGCGTACTGCGCCGAGCGGCTCCCGGAGTGGAACACGATCTCGATCTCCGGGTACCACATCCGCGAGGCGGGAGCGAGCGCGGCGCAGGAGCTCGCGTTCACGCTCGCGAACGGGATCGCCTACTGCGAGGCGGCTGTCGCAGCGGGTCTCTCACCCGACGCCTTCGGCGAGCGGCTCTCGTTCTTCTTCAACGCGCACAACCACTTCTTCCAAGAGGTCGCGAAGTTCCGGGCCGCACGCCGCCTGTGGGCCGAGATCATGCGGGATCGCTTCGGCGCAACCAACCCACGGGCGATCGCCCTTCGCTTCCACGCCCAGACCGGTGGCTCCACTCTCACGGCACAGCAGCCGGAGAACAACATCGCGCGTGTCGCAGTACAGGCGCTCTCCGCGGCATGCGGCGGCGCGCAATCGATCCACACGAACTCGTTCGACGAAGCCCTCGCTCTCCCCACCGAGCATGCCGCGACGATTGCGCTCCGAACCCAACAGATCCTCGCGTCCGAAGCCGGGACCACGGACACCGCGGACCCACTTGGCGGCTCGTTCTTCGTCGAGGCGCTCACCGAGGAGCTCGAACACCGAGCGCGCGAGCTGATCGCCAGGGTGGACGACCTCGGCGGCGCCGTCGCGGCGATCGAGCAGGGGTTCGTGCAGGCCGAGATCGAAGCGTCCGCGTTCCGCTACCAGGCAGAAGTCGAATCGGGTGAACGCGTGATCGTCGGTGTGAACAGCTTCACCGAAACCGAGTCCCCGGGAGTCGAGCTGCTCCATGTCGATCCCGAGCTCGAGCGCCGACAGCGCGAGCGCCTCGCGGCCGTTCGCGCCGAGCGGGATTCGGCCCTCTCCGAGCAGGCTCTTGCCGAGGTGCTGCAGGTGGCCGAGAGCGACGCCAACCTCCTTCCGCCCATCCGCGAGGCGTTGCGCGCTCAGTGCACGGTCGGCGAGATCTGTGGCGAGCTCCGTGAGCTATGGGGTACATATGACGCCCAACATGGCTAGGAGCCGCACCAAGATCGCCGTCGCTGCCGCAGTGCTCCTTGCACTCGGGGTTCCGCTGGCGGCAATGGCCATGTCACGAGGCGGTCAGACCAAAGCGGCTCCCGAGGCGACGCCGAGCTTCCAGCGCGACATCGCGCCCATCATTCGCGACAAGTGCGCGGGTTGCCACCAGACCGGCGGCATCGCCCCGTTCGCGTTCGAGACTGCCCGGCAGATCTCGACGCGAGCCAGCCTGATCGCGGCCGCGGTCGAGGCGCGACTCATGCCTCCGTGGCCCCCCGGAATCCGCTCTCCGAACTATGTCGGGGAGCCTGAACGTACGCTGAGCTCCCGCGAGCGCGCCACGATCCTCGCCTGGGCGCGCGCTGGCGGACGGACAGATGGACCTGCGCTTCGACCAAAGCCGAAGCAACCCGGCGCGTTACGGGACGGCGAGTCCGCGCTCGAGATGAGGCTGCCGAACGCCTATAGGCCCAGCGCACGGAAGGGCGTGACGGACGACTACCGCTGCTTCCTCCTCGACCCGAAGCTCACCGGGGACGTTTCGATCACCTCGGCACGTATCGAGCCGGGCCAGCCCAAGGAGGTCCACCATGTGATCCTCTTTCGCGTCTCGCAGGCACAAGTCGCGGCGGCGAAGGAGCTCGACTCTGCCGCGCAGGGCATCGGCTGGACGTGCTTCGGCGGAACAGGCCTGCCCGCGGGTGACGGCGTCAGCGCCGGACAGGACTCCTTGAACGATGCGAACTGGGTCGCCGCATGGGCGCCTGGCGGGAGCGGCAACCGGCTGCCCGACGGAACCGGGATCCCGCTCCCCGCTGGAAGCCAGATCGTGATGCAGGTCCACTACAACCTCCTGAACGGTCGGGCGCCGGACCGCTCGCGCGCACTGCTGACCGTCGCGCCGGCTTCGGCAGGGCTCACCCCGATGCAGACGATCCTGCTGCCGGGTCCCGTCGAGCTCGCGTGCGCGACGAGCGAGCAGGGCCCCCTGTGCTCGAGAACGGAAGCGCTCTTCGAGCTTTCGCGCAAGTACGGCTCGGGCGCAGCGCTCGTTCCCGCCGGCCTGCTCTTCCTCTGCCGCGGAAGCGCGGCGGCCCCGAAGCCAAACGCGGTTTCGATCTGCGACCGGAGGATCACGACACCGACCACGATCCATGTGGCTGCGGGACACATGCACCTCCTTGGCGCCTCGATCAAGCTCGAGCTGAATCCGGGTACGCCGCGCGCCCGAGTCCTGCTCGACATCCCCCGCTGGGACTTCCACTGGCAGAACGCGTACACCCTGATGCAGCCGGCACGTGCGGAGCCAGGTGACATCCTCCGCGTGACGTGCCGCCATGACGTGCGCAAGCGGACACGCGGCGAGCACGGCGTTCCGAAGACGCCTCGCTACATCCTCTGGGGCGAGGGGACGACCGACGAGATGTGCCTGGGGATTCTCCAGGTCACGCGCGGCTAGGCTCGGCCAGCCTACGACTCGCGCCGGCGCCTGAGGTACTCGCGAATTACCTTCTCGCGGCCGCGCTGGATGATCGCGAGGGTCTCGGGGTCATGCTCGCGCTTCGGCCCTCGCGGGGGAGCAGGCACCCGATAGAGCACGCCCTTTCGCAGGATCCCCCGTTCGGGCAGCAGCGGAAACTCATCCATCGTTCGTGTCTTTCGGCATCGACCACTCATAGTAGTGGCGCCACACCTCGTCCAACTGATCGCGGAGCTCAAGACCGACAACCGGTGAGACGACGGCTCGAGCGACGAGGACGCTGCGTGACCGCTCGGGAACGTCGCGAATGAAGTCGACCGTGAACTCGTCCCGCCCGCGGTGCACTCGTGTCCGGTTCGCCCAGACCCCAACAAGCACGGCGGGATCCGCGACGTTTTCGTCGGCGAACTCGTCGGGCTCGCTCATCCGCCGATCGTAGGGTGTCGGTGATCACGTGACCGTCACGAGATCGTGCCGAAGCCGTCACGATTGATCCCCTGATGCGAATCCTCCTCGTCTCTCAGATGTACCCGGGGCCAGACGATCCGGACCTGGGTGTGTTCGTCGCCAACCTCGAGCGCGAGCTCGAGGCTCGCGGCCACGAGATCGAGCGCGCCGTCGTCGACCGGCGAACCGGGGGACGGAGACGCCACATCGAGCTCGCGCGCGACGCGCGGCGAACAGCGAGGCGGTTCCGCCCGGACGTCGTGTACGCGCACTTCCTCGCGCCCGCAGGCCTCGCCGCCGCACTCGCCTCACGCGCGCCGCTCGTCGTCACGGCGCACGGCCAAGACGTCCGCAACGTCGGATCGATCCCGGGCGCGCGGGCCGCAACGAGATACGTCGTCAAGCGGGCGGCCTCGATCATCGCCGTGTCGCGTTGGCTTCGAGACCAGCTCGAGCTGGCCCTGCCCGAGGCGGCCGGCAAGACCGAGGTCGTCGACTGCGGCGTCGACCTCGAGCGGTTTGCACCACGTGCCGCCGAGGAAGCTCGACGCGAGGTCGACTGGCCGGCGAGCGGGGCGTCGTTCCTCTGCCTCGGCGGGCTCACGGAGCGGAAGAACGTTCTCCGCCTAGCGCGCGCGTTCGAGCGCCGCGGTGAAGGCACACTCGCCTTCGTCGGTGACGGCCCCCTGCGCGAAGCACTCGAGGGACGCAGCGGAATACGCGTGGTCGGACGTGTCTCGCACGGCGAGGTGGCCGCCTGGATTGCGGCGTGCGACGTCCTCTGTCAGCCGAGCCTCGTCGAGCCGTTCGGCCTCGCGACGCTCGAAGCCATGGCGGCCGGCCGGTCGGTGGTGGCAACCAAGGTAGGCGGCCCACCGGAGTTCGTGACGCCCGAGTCGGGCGTTCTCATCGATCCCGAGGACGAAGACGCGCTCGTCGCCGCGCTCACCGCTGCAGCGGCATTACCCCGGCCCAACGCTGCCGCCCGTAGCGCAGCAGCAGGCCACGACGTCAGGCTGCAGGCGGAAAGGGTGGAGGCGATCCTCCTGAAAGCCTCTCGAGGTCGGCGAGCCTGATCGCCACCAGCGGCCCGACCGTCTCCTCGAGGCCGGCGTCGCGGGCGACGACGAGAGCCTCTTCGTAGGTCTGTCGCACCTTGTCCGGATCGACGCCCTGCTTCAGGCGGTTGTCGCCCGTCACGAGCAGTTTCTGGATCCTCGCGCGTGCCTCGTCCTCGGCCACGGGTTGAGCGTACATCCGCTGCTACCCTTGCGCCCCGATGCCTTGGCTACAGATCATGGCGGTCATCCAGGTGCTCCTGAGCGCATTCCTGATCACGCTCGTGCTCATGCACTCGGGCCGCGAAGCCGGGATGGGCGGGCTCGGATTCACACCCCACTCGCAGGGCGGAACGCACATCGTGGAACGGAACCTGACGCGGCTCACGGTCGTCGTTGCGACGGTGTTCGGAGCCAACACAGTGCTCTTGTTCCACCTCCTCTAGAATCACCACAGGCGCGCGCTGGTGGCGGAATTGGTAGACGCGCTAGGTTGAGGGCCTAGTGGCCATTTAGGCCGTGGAGGTTCAAGTCCTCTCCAGCGCATGTGTCACGAAGGCGGCTCCGGCCGCCTTCGTGCATCCTCCGGCGAGACGTGCGGATCTACTCGGACCTTGCGCCCTGGTTCCACTTGCTGACACACCCTTTGGATTACGCGGAGGAGGCGGACTTCATCGAGCGCGTCGTCGACGCCGTGGCCGACGGTCCGGCTTCGACGCTCCTCGAGCTCGGCTCGGGCGGCGGCAACAACGCAAGTCACCTGAAGGCACGGTTCACCTGCACGCTCACCGATCTCGCCCCCGAGATGCTCGAGTTGAGCAGAACGATCAACCCGGAGTGCGAGCACGTCCAGGGCGACATGCGCACACTCCGGCTCGGGCGCACGTTCGACGCAGTGCTCCTGCACGACGCCGTGATGTACTTGACGACGGAGGACGATCTCCGAGCGGCAATCGAGACCGCCGCGATGCACCTACGGCCGGGTGGCGTAGCTGTGCTCCTGCCGGACGCGACGCTTGAGTCCTTCGCTCCGACGACGGACCATGGCGGGCACGACGGCGACGACGGCCGCAGCCTGAGGTACCTCGAGTGGACGCACGCCCCCGAGCCCGGCGCGTCGACGGCCGAGGTCGATTACATGGTCGTCATGCGTGAGCCTGGCCGGCCGACTCGTGTCGTCGCCGATCCGCACACGGTCGGGCTCTTCCCGGAGGCGACGTGGCGCCGCTTGATCGGCGGCGCGGGGCTCGAGATCGTCGATCCGGGCGTCGGCGATCCGAATGAGGGCGAGCACGCGGTGTTCGTCGCGCGCCGCGCGGCTTGACGACGTCCGAGAAGGTGTCTACCCTCCCGTGACGAACATACGTTCGTTCCCGAGGACTGGAGAAACCCGATGCTCACGACACGCCAACAGGAGATCTGGCAGTTTCTCGCCGAGTACGTGGACGAGCACGGCTACCCGCCGACCGTTCGCGAGATCGGTGAGGCAGTCGGCCTTGCCTCCCCGTCGACGGTGCACGCTCATCTCGCCAACCTCGAACGCGCCGGATTGATACGACGCGACCCCACGAAGCCGCGCGCGATCGAGCTGATCGGCAGGCGGCGCCCGGAGTCGTCTCCGGCCACAACGTCGACGCCGGTTCTACCGCTCCTCGGCCGTATCGCCGCCGGAGGACCACTGCTTGCGGAGGAAGCCATCGAGGACGAGATCGCGGTGCCCGAGCCGCTCGGCCGCAACGCGGACTTTCTCCTGCGTGTGAAAGGCGAGTCGATGATCGAAGCCGGCATCCTCGACGGCGACATCGTCGTCGTCCACCGCCAAGCGGACGCCCGCGCGGGAGACATCGTCGTTGCGCTCGTCGGCGACGACGAGACCGCCGACGAAGCGACCGTCAAGACGTTTCACCGCGAGAAGGACGGGCGCATTCGCCTTCAGCCCGAGAATAGCTCCCTCGCGCCTCTCTACCCCGAGCACGTCGAGGTTCTCGGCAAGGTGACCGGGGTGTTCAGGAGCCTCTGATGTCGCTTGAGCCTGCGAATCTGGCCGCACTCAATCGAACGCTCGATCAGGAGCTCGCAGCCCTCATCCGAGGAGTGAGCCTCGAGTGCCTCGTCTGTGGTGAGTTCGTTCTCCACATTCGAGCGGGGCTCGCGTGTCCCGAGTGCCGCTCGATCGTGGCCGAAGGGAGCATCCTTAGCGAGGGCTGGGAATTGCCCGAGTTCGAGCTACCATCGGTCATGCAGGCCGGGTGACCGCGGGCCCTTCGGGGCTCGAGGAAAGTCCGGACACCGCAGGGCAGGACGCTGGTTCGTCTCGCGAGAGGCGTCCCAGGCGGCGAAAGCCGACGGAAAGTGGAACAGAAAGGAGACCGCCGGCGGAGGGAAACCAACGTCGGTAAGGGTGAAACGGTGGGGTAAGAGCCCACCAGCGGCCGTGGCGACATGGCCGGCTTGCCAAACCCCGTCCGGTGCAAGGCGAAGCAGGTCCCGATGACGCGGCCCGCCGAGGGACCGGGTACGCCGCAGAGAGAGATGGTCACCCTCGACAGAATCCGGCTTATAGGTCTGCTAAAGGAAAACCCTGCATTTGCAGGGTTTTCCCATTCTACAGGCGACCCCGCGTGCATCACCCGTGCATCACGTGGGCAACGGTGAGTCTCGTCACGGCAGCGTGACGAACTGCCCGAGGAAGGCCCTCACCAAGGGCGTATCCAGCCTCAGGTCCGAGCCCATGACCTCGCAGGAGGAGTCGCCTCCGATGCCGATCCCGATCACGAGATTGCTCCGCCCGAGGAAGTTGGGTGCCCCTGAGTCGCCGGTGCATCCCTGAGCATCCTGCATGTCGAACCGGATCCAGTCCGCGGTCAAAGACAAGAACCTCCAGTCCCCCGTCTTGCGCGTCCCGGCGGAGCTGCGGTCCGGGCGGGGAGAGCCGCCTCCGTTCGCACCTCCGAGGACGTTCGAGATCCCGTAGCCGACCACGGGGAACACCTCGTCTTCCAGTGCCTGTGTCCCGAGCGTATCGAGCAGCTCTTCGCTGGGCAGCATCGCCGGCGTGATTCCCGGAATCGGCTGATCGAAGACGACCACGCCGATGTCGTGCGGGTCATCCCGCCGGTTCTTGAACTGCGGGTCCTTCCTGAACTCCGGGTGGGTGTAGACGGTTCCCGTGTAGAACGTGGCCGAGTCGCTGTACACGGGAGCGAACGTCACGCGTGCCTGCGTGACGCCGGCCGCGTCGAAGAAAGCCGTGATATGACCGGCCGTCACGTACACCGTCGGCGAGATGAGGACGCCAGAAGCCGGGATCGTTCTTCCGGTCGGCCTGACATCGATCGCTCCAACGTTCGGATGCCCATTGCCATCCGCTTGGCCGCCAATGATTCCGGAAGCTGGCGTGATTGCGACCAAGGCGCCGGCAAGAATCATCAGGCAGACCAAGAGCTTCCTTATGACCTGCGAAACTCGGCCTCTTGGGGCTTGGGTTGAACTGATCACTGCCCCTCCTTTCCAATCTGATGGGATGGGCCATCGGGGTTGAAGACGTCGACGGCACGCCGCCACGAACCGTCGCCATCTCGTATGTGGAGGACGAAGTACTTGCCGAGATCGACGACCGGCTCGCCGCGGTCCGCGGCAAGGCAGAGTGCGTAGTCCCCGATCTCGAATGCAACCGTGCTCGCGAATCTCAGGTCTCGAGCGTCCAGCTCCATACTCGAGACCCCCAAGGCGATCCCTGTTCGCCAGTAGGTCTCGATCTGGCTTCGTCCAGCGACCAGCTCGGCGGTCGGCGCGAGCAGCACGGCATCCGCCGCGTACAGGGCGGCTGCTCCGGCCGCGTCACCCCTGCTGATTGCAGTGGCAAGGGCGACAGCCGTCTCGCGGATCGCGTGCTGCATCACCGCGAGTCTGGACGGGCGCTGTTGCAGAACGGTTGCAGCCGGCTGCGGTCAGGCGAGAGCTCGCGCAGCGAGCTCGACTGCAACGTCGAACGAGAGCGCAGCGCCTTCCGCGCACATGGCCGCGTAGCGCTCCTCTCCCAGGTCTCGCTCCAGCGCCTCGAAGGGCGGCTTGAAGATCGCCTCGGGTAGCTCCTCCCAGACGCGTTTAACGCCATTGGCAGTGGCTGCGCCCACGAGGCGCGCCGCGTCGTCTCGATATCCACGAGCACCCTGGACGAGTGCGGCAATGAGAACGCACTCCGTGACCTCTCCCGGCAGGCCCATCCGGAGGTGAAGTCCCAACGCCTCGTCTGCCAACCGGGCGGCGTCGTCGAAGCGCCCCTCGACTACGGCAACCCAGGCGAGCTCGACGAGAGTGCCGGAAACTGCGCGATCGTGATGCATGGCCCGCGCGTCCACGAGCACGTCCTCGCAGAGTCTGCGTCGCTCGGCCAGGTCACCTCGTTGCAGCGCCACCTCGGCGAGGTTTCTCCGCGGCACGATTGAGGCGCGCTCGTCCAGGAGGGCCAGCGCCTGCCGGTAGAGGGCAGTCGCACCATCGAGGTCACCTTCCGTGAACGCGATGTTCCCGAGGTTGTTCAAGCAGCGCCCGACCCCGTCGTCGTCCTTCAGCTCTCGGTAGAGCGCGAGGGCCTCATCCACGTGCCTCCGAGCCGCGGCGGGATCGCCGAGGCTGTCCAGTATCCCAGCCAGACCCCGAAGCGCTCGCGCTCGATACCGGGCAGGGCTCCCAGCGCCATCCTTGAGCGCCGCCTCGAGCCAACCGCGGGCCTCATCGAGCTGCTCGCGCGGGTCCCAGAAAAGAATCAGCGAGCCGGCAATCCGCAGCATGAGCTCCGGCTCTCGTCCGTCCGACGAGAATGCAAGAGCAGACCTGAAGTTGCCCTCCTCGGTGGCGAGCTGAACGATAGTGTTCGCTGAGTCGAGGCGGGGCTCCGCACTCTCGGCAAGCTGGGCGAAGAACTCGGCATGCCGTCGCCGAAGGCGGTCTCCGGTTCCTCTTTCGTCGGTGTCGGCTGCGGCGAGCTGCTCTGCCGCGTACTGACGGACCGTTTCCAGCAGGCGGTAGCGCGTTACGCCCGACGAGTCGTCAGCGAAGACGAGCGAGGCCTCGAGCAGCCGGCTCACCAGATCGAGCCCGCGCTCGTGATCGCCGTTCGAGCAGACGAACGCGACAGCATCGAGCGTCGATCCACCCGCGAAGACGGACAGGCGTCGCAGCAGTTCGCGCTCATCGTTGGAGAGCAGTTCGTAGCTCCAGTCCATCGTCGCCTGGAGCGTCTGGTGACGCGGATCTGCAACTCGCCGCCAGGCGCGCAGGAAGCGGAAGCGATCGCGCAGGCGCGCCGCGATCTCCGGGAGCGAGAGGGCTCTCGCGCGAGCGGCGGCAAGCTCGATCGCGAGCGGTAGTCCGTCCAGCTCCCGGCAGATCCTGGCGACGGTCGCCAGACCGTCACCCTGAGCTTCGAGGTCGCGTCGTACCGCGCGGCCGCGCTCGATGAACAGCTGGACGGAGGGGGCATGCTCGATCTCCTCCACGGACGCCGCCTCGCCCGGAATCGGTAGCGGGTCGACTCGGTACTCGAGCTCGCCGACCGTGCCCAGCGGCATCCGGCTCGTGGCGAGCAGCCGCAGATTCGGGCAGCCGCTCAGCAGCGCCTCTGCGAGCTCACTGCAGGCCGTGAC
>Ga0326597_10009467_pt1 | contig 13047 bp, 10 predicted proteins | sample RVTome_12_FD_203789 | JGI IMG/M metagenome (GOLD analysis project Ga0326597, IMG submission 203789) | Soil microbial communities from uranium-contaminated site in the Upper Colorado River Basin, Wyoming, United States - RVT100D185 | ecosystem: Environmental > Terrestrial > Soil > Contaminated >... | reverse complement strand
CGGAATCGGGACGGCGGCGATGGCTTCGCTGCTGAATCGTGGTGCGGATGCGGCAAACAGTTACGCCAACGGCGAACGGTTTGGCGGCCTGCCGATGGTTCCGCACTTCGCGCCGAAAGCGAAACGAGTCATCTATTTGTTCATGAATGGCGCTCCGACGCACGCCGATTTATTCGACTATAAACCCGCGTTGAAGGCGATGCACGGGAAGCCGGTTCCCGATTCGTACTTTGCGGGCAAGCGATTCAGCACCATGACGGGTGATCCGGCCGGCAAGTTGATGCTGGGGCCGGTCGAACCGTTTCGCCAGCACGGCGAGTGCGGGGCTTGGGTCAGCGACTTCATGCCGCATACGGCTGGTGTCGCCGATGATCTGTGCTTCATCAAAAGTATGCACACGGAAGCCGTGAACCATGCCCCGGCGATCACCTTCTTCCTGACGGGATCGGAAATGCCGGGACGCCCGACTTTGGGAGCCTGGTTGACGTACGGACTGGGAAGCGAGACGGACGAGCTGCCGGCCTTTACGGTCATGACTTCGATCAGCAAAAACACCACCTGCGGCCAGATTTTTTACGACTTTTATTGGGGCAGCGGCTTCTTGCCGTCGCGGTTTCAAGGTGTGAAGTTTCGTGGCGGCGGCGATCCCGTCTTGTACCTGTCGAGCCCCGATGGCATGAGCCGTGAAGTGCGTCGCGGCTTGCTCGACGATCTGGCGAAGCTGAATGCAATGCAATATCGAGAACTCGGCGACCCCGAGATCGCAACGCGGATCTCGCAGTACGAGATGGCTTATAAGATGCAAGCCAGCGTTCCCGAGTTGACGGACATCTCCCAAGAGCCGGCGCACGTTTTGGAGATGTACGGACCGAGCGTGAAAGAGCGCGGGACATTCGCTTACAACTGCTTGATGGCGCGGCGATTAGTCGAGCGAGGCGTGCCATTCGTCCAGCTGATGCACGCCGGCTGGGACCAGCATAACAGCATCACGACCGAGCTGTACACGCAATGTCGTGACACGGACCAACCGTCCGCCGCCTTGGTTCGCGACTTGAAGCAGCGCGGGATGTTGGAGGATACGCTCGTCATCTGGGGCGGTGAGTTTGGCCGCACGCCTTTCATTCAGGGCGACATCAACAACCGTCCACGTTGGGGCCGCGATCATCATCCGTATGCCTTCACGATCTGGATGGCAGGCGGTGGCATTAAACGAGGCATCACCTATGGCCAATCCGACGACCTCGCCATGAACGTCGCCGAAGACCCCGTCCACGTTCACGACTTCCAAGCCACGCTGTTACACTTGCTCGGCATCGATCACGAGCGATTGACGTTCAAGCATCAAGGCAGAAGGTATCGGCTGACCGACGTGCATGGAAATATTGTGCGGGAAGTTCTGGCTTAGCGAGTACGCTCAATTCCGTCCCGTGTTCTTGCCGCGCACCATCGCGGGAGGTCGGGCTGCGGCGTGGCCGTGCGGCGAACCGCCGGCGGATGCTGGGTCATGTTCGCGCAGCCACGTTCGTAGCGGCACGTCCGCGTCCGTCGGATCGTAGGCGCCGTTGGCCGAGGTTGCGTCACCAAGCAGCTGTCGCTGGATCGGGTTAAGCGTCGGATAGAGATGAGCGATTGTCATGGCGTCTTTCGGGCGGAGCCAACGGTAGCTGTAACCGTACCAAATAACTTTCCGCGTCGTCTCGGAAGTATTGGCGCTGCGCGAATGCCAGATGCGACGATCGACGATCACCGCGGAACCAGACGGCGCGCATACGGGTTCGGCTCCAGCGGGATTCGAACGGCCGTCCTGCGGGCAATCGAGTTCGTTCTGCAAGTGCGAGCTGGGAAGGATCAAAGTGTTGCCGCGATTCGGTTTGCTGACGTCGGTCAAGTAGTATCCGATCTTCAGCGACAGTCTTGGACGCGGGTTTGATTCGATCTCGTCGTTCACTCGCATACTGTCTTGATGCCAAGCGACGCTCCAGTTCTGTCGGCTGGCGTTCTCAGTGGGCGTGACATCTAAGTGCGAGTGATACAGATAGATGTTCCAACCCAAGATGCCCCACACCTTCGGCAGCATCGTCGGCTGAGTAACAAGGTCCACCATGGCTTCGTCTTCGTGGACCACGTTCGAGACGGAAAGCAGTTTTCCCTGTTGATTGAGCCCTCGTTCGCGCGCGTCAACCCGATCAACTACCACCGTTAGTCGATCAACCTGCGCGGCACTCAACGCATCGCGCACGATCAAATAACCGTTGGCCTGAAAGAACTCGCATTCCTCGCGAGTCAATGCGTGAGCTAAGCAATCTGAATTCATCGCAGGCCCTCGCCATGTCGTTTCTGGGAGCAGATCAATCAACTTCAGGCCGCTTCGGATTGGCCCAATGTCCGTTCGGATCGCTGCCGCTGAGTACGACGCCCTTCTGATTCCAATCCAAACCCGCGCGAACGTCCGACGCACAATAACGCAACGTCAAACCACAACGTCGGCGATCCGAGTCATTCGCGTCGGAGCCGTGCAATAAGAGGTCGGAGTGGATCGAAACCTCTCCCGCGCGAAGCTCGTCGATGACCGGCGTCCCATACTGCTCGGCATTTTCAACCGTTTGGTCCAACACATTGTGTTCGTCGGGACTGCTGGGCCGATAGGTCAGATGTCCGTACTCGTGCGATCCAGCGAGGAATCGCATACAGCCGTTTTCAACATCTGCGTCGTCAATCGCCAGCCAAATGGTGGCTGTCTTCGAGGGGGTTAGCGGCCAATAGCTCGCGTCTTGATGCCAGGCGACCCGCTTGCCATCGCGAGGCATCTTGCAGAAGAAATGCGATCCCCAGCCGATGACGTTCTTGCCCAGCAGATCCTTCACAAGGGCCACGAGGCGCGCGTCGGTCAGGATGTCGTAAACGCGGCCATGCTTAAGATGGGCACTGCTGATGGAATAGCTATCGCCGCCGCTGGCCAACGCCTGCGACAAGAGCCCATCAAAGTACGCACGAATGTCGGCGATCTCACTGGCGTCGAATACCGGCAGTCCCTTTAAGAAGCCATCGCGATTAAACATCGCAATTTGATCGGGCGTCAGCTTCGTTGGACTCGCCGAGCAGGCCGGATGAAAGCGCAGATCACGTTCGATCTTCGCCAGGTCATCTCCCCCTGGAACGATTTGAAAGTCGGTCTTGCCAGTCATTGTCGAATGTTCGCGCTCAAGTACGTCAGCCTTTCCAGGCTGACGGTCAGGCTGGAAAGCCTCACGTACTTTACCGGCTGACGGGCGGTCCGGAAAGCCTGACGTCCGCTAGGCATTGAAGCTAATACCACCGCCGTGCAGATCCGCATCCGGGTAGGCAATCGTCGGGGCGATAATCTCTTGCGGCCCGGCGGCCCTGTGCTCCGCGGTTGGAACCGGCGCGTCGGGCATCTCCTCGCAAAGCTGCCGCCACGTTCCACGTTCCACTTCGAGCACGCCGATCGCCTCTTCAACCAACTTCGAGTCCCGCCGCAACTGGGCTTCCGTTAGTTTCTGAAACACGAATAGGTAGAAGCTCGCCACTTGTTTCGTGAGATCCGAATCATCCCCGCGGACAGACGACAGCAACTCGGAGATGATATTGCGACAGCGGATGATCGATTTCAGCGCCCTTTCGTTGTCGTTTGCTTCCCAGTACTGAATCGTCTGTCGGGCGAAGCGGATAGCAGCTTCGATCAGCATCAGCCGCAACTTTCGCGGCGTGGCTGTCATCACTTGAGCTTCGATGTACGATTCGCGGGCGTGCTGATCCATTTGGCAAGTCAACCTGCTGAGTGGGAGAAAGCCGGACGCTCTACTTTGATCGGAGTCGAGCGAGTAGTATCTCGAAGAAACACGCGCCAGCCGTCATGACCGAGATACGCCGCGACGCACCGATGCCACCAACCGGCAAAGTCAACCTAATCGCGATGCTTGCCCGGGAAGATACCCGCGAACAGCCGCTCAGGTTCACGGACGGCGGCAGCGATAGTCTCGATCTCGGATGGGGCGTCTGTTACGGGGCGAAGACGCTCGACTCCAAACTTAACTTAAAACTCCTCGCAGTCCATCAACCGTTACAGGCCTCCGAGTTCTCGATCGAACAGCGGAAACGAGATTGCACCGTTCCAGCGGTGTCCGCCCTCGAATTGATCTCGGATGAGACTCGGTTCGGCACCGAACGCGGCGTACGCTCGTTGCATGCGCCGCATCGCTCGCTCCGCCCATTCCGGCTTGATCAAGTCATCTTCCGTTCCGGTTTCCCAGACGCAGGGTCGCGGCCCGATCAACGAACCGATCTCGGGAATGTCGCCGTACTCGAGCAGCCCGGGAATCACTTGCGCGCCACAACTGTAGTGAACGGCCACTCGCTCCTGCATGAGATTCAACGCGCCGGAAACGCACGTGACTCGGACTCGCGGCTCCATCGCCGCCGTCAGCATTGCCATGCGTCCCCCGTAAGACAGCCCTGCGCAGCCGATACGATTCGGATCGACGCTCGCGTGCCGGGCCAGCAACTCAAACGCCCACAAGCAGTCTCGCAGATTCTCCGCCATCAGCACCTTCCCCAACAGCTGCATTCTTACGAAGCTCACGCCACAGGGATCGCCACCTCCATAGGACTCACGCTGATCGAGCCGTCGGCCGAACGGCGTCATGCAAGGGCAAGCGACCACGTAGCCGCGACGCACCAGTTGACGCCCATAATCGTAGTTCGCGCTCGCAATCGCCTTGGCGACTTCCGGCAAATCATCGTGACCCGCAACTGGGTCGTATCCATGATCGCCATGCCCATGAATCGCTACCACCGCGGGCAGCCGCTTGTCTCCCGCCGCCTTCGGTGTCAGCAGATGAACGGGCAGCGTCGGATGACCGTCGGCCATCAGCAGCAACGTCTCCCGTCGATGATCACCGAACTCGGCGACGTCTTCGACCTGGGTCGTCCATTTCATCGGCGGTTTGTGAGGGCCAAGCAGCGAAGCCAACTTCCGGCGAAAACTCTGCTGCCACGCTTTGCAGTCCTGTGCCGTTTCCCCTTGGAATTGCATTCGAAGGGGAGCCTTGTCGGCCAAGTCACGGATGAATTGATTCACGTCCAGAGGCGGTCTATCTTCCGCCCATAGGGAAGAAGTCGCTTTGGCGGAAAGCAAACCCGCCAGCGAGATGCCGAGAAGGTGGCGTCGTGAGAACTCGTGGCGGCGCAGATTTCCTTGCATCCCAATGCTCCGATTGCCATTCATCTTTGCTGCGTCGACGGACTTGAGTATAAGTTCAAGGAATCACTTGCATCAAATCCGCCGATTCAGGCCACGGCCCACTTTCGACGCTAGCAACGCAAATCTCCCTATCGGCACGATGTACAAGCGGCTAAACTCCCCGCCGCTCAATTGAAACACTAGTGCATTTCAAAACCGCGTACCAGGGCCAAGTATTGAGCCGACGGCGCTAGCGGCGGGTTCCGCCGGATCGTGCGACCCGAGGCTAGCGCCTACGGCTCAACCCTAAAGCCACGGAGGTCGAAACGATGTCTCAGCCAGCCGAATCCGCTCGTCTTACTGTCGCCATGATCGTTCGCGATGCGGAGGATCTGTTGCGCGATTCACTGGAATCAATTCGATCAATCGCCGACGAGATCGTGATCGCGGATACAGGCTCGGCTGACAAAACCATTGACGTGGCCAAGACGTTCGCGGCAAAAGTCGTCGAACGCGAGTGGCAGGACGATTTTTCCGCGGCCCGTAATTTTTGTCTCTCACAAGTATCCGGTGATTGGGTCTTATGGCTCGATGCTGGTGATCGGCTGTCCGCCGAAGATGCAACACGTTTACGACAACAAATCGACGAGGCTCCGGCGCTGGCCTCGGCGTATTTGATGTTCGTCGAGATCCCACCGAATGGGAACAACGCTGCCGAGCGTATCGCACAAGTCAGACTCGCACCGAAGCACCCTCTCATTAGGTTTCAGGGGCGAGTCCGCGAATCGATGATCGATTCGCTGACCGCGGCACAAGTCGGAATCGAGCCGCTTGACGCATGCATTTGTCGCAGTTCGCGCGAGCATGAACTGAACGTCAAGACGGCGAAAGCCAAGCGAAACATTCGATTGGCGGAAGCAGAGATCCGAGATTCCGCCTTGAAGCCCGAGCTACTCAATTGCCTAGGCGACGCGTTTCAGACGCTCGCAGACCACGATCGGGCGATTCAGTTCTTCCGACATGCGCTGCAAGCCAGCCAACCCGGCTCGCCCGAGATGCTCGAAGCGTACTACGGCATCGTCACTTCGCTGGACGGCAAACCAGAACAAAGTGACGAGCAACTGGCGACCTGCATGCGAGCTTTGGAAGCCTATCCGATGGACGCTCAACTGCTTTGTGCGATGGGCGGATACCTGCAAGCGCAGGGCCAAACCGAATTGGCGATGAAGGCCTACCAGACAACTTGCCAACACGGGCAAGTGAATCCAGGTGTGTGGCACGTCAGCAACATTCACGAAATCGCGACTGTCTGCTGCAGCCTGACACTCCAGTTGCTCGGGCGGAACGAAGACGCGGTGCAAATCCTCATCGATGCAACGGCCGTCGATCCAAACTCGCTTCGCATCCGACGGCATCTGCTGGAGTTGTACATCAAAGCGGGACAGCGTGATAAGGCCTTAAAACAGCTCGACCAGTTCCCCAGCGACTTTCCAAATCGAGATGCATTTCGGAGCGCGGTCCGTGGTGCCTGCTTGGCCGCCGCCAACAATTGGATCGCGGCCAAGGCCTACTTGACGACCGGCTATAATGCCGGCTCGCGCGATCCCATCTGTCTTCGCTGGTACGCTACTACACTGATCGCGTCGGGCGAGGTCGACGAGGCCAGGCCAATCGTCGACCAGTGGATTAAAATCGAACCGGGCAACACCGCTGCGCAACAGCTCCACGCGATGCTCGCGCAGAACGAGGTGGCACTGGTCGCGAAAGGCCCGCAACGCCAAGTCCGCATCGACTCGAGCGAAACGCGACCAAACCATCTAACCACCACGCCAACTCGTTCCACGCCGCCACATGCCGCGCGTTCGAGCCAGTTGCCACATCAGCGGTGAAGCAACGCCAGCAAACCCACGGTCAGTCCCCGATCGCTGTCCAGTAATGTCGTGCCGTTGCCCGAGCCGATCAGGCCTCGCGTTGCCAGCGAAAACTTCCCTTGAGGCTATCGTTCACGACCGCGCCGTCCGGCCACTTGCCATGATAGAGCGCCGCAATGCATTGAGCCGCTTCGACACCCATCGCGACGAGCGAGGTTTCGTCACCTCCGGCGATATGCGGGCTGGCGACGAGGTTGTCGAGTTGAAAGAGCGGATTGTCCGCTGCCGGCGGTTCTTTCTCGAAGACGTCCAAGCCAGCCGCCCGAAGATGCCCCGATTCGAGAGCTCGGTAGAGATCGGCTTCAACCATCAATCCGCCGCGCGCGGTGTTGAGGAAGATGCTTCCAGGCTTCATGCGGGCAAATGCCTTAGCATTAAACAATCCTCGCGTTTCGTCGGTCAGCGGCGCGTGGACGCTCATGACATCGCTTTCGGCGAGCAGCTGGTCAAGCTCGACCAGTTCGATCTTCTGCGAGCGGACGAATTCCGGATTTGGATACTTCTCGGTGGCGAGTACCCGCATCCCTAAAGCCGCCGCGCGGAAGGCCAGACTGCTGCCGATGCGTCCCAGGCCAAAGATACCCATCGTCTTACCGCGCGTCGCCATTGGCAAACGACGCGGCCACTGGCCGCCACGAACCTGTTTGTCGTTCGAAACGATCATGCGACTGGCGGCGAACATCAACGCCAACGTCATCTCGGCAACCGCTTCGTGATTCGCGGTAGGAGTGATCGTCACCGGGATGTCATGGTCGGTCGCCGCGGGCACATTCACGCCGTCGTATCCGACTCCGGCTCGGGCAATCACGCGAAGCATTGGCGAAGCGGCGAGGACCTTGGCCGTATAGCCTTCTGAGCCCGCAATCGTTGCATCGACACCCCGCAGTTCGTCGATCAACTCATCTTCGCCACCGAGGTTCCGAGCGAGTTCTGGATTCTTTGGATAAGCGATGTCGAAGCCAGCTTCGTGTAAGACATCGACGTAGCGTTCCGGAACTTCACGCATTGATTCGGGAACGATAAGACAGGTTGGCATGTGGTTTCCATTTAACTTGTATGGCGCATGTCATATAATACGCCGACGAGGGTCGGCGCATGCCCGACCGGCAAGGCGGCATTGTATCAATATTTGCTTCGCGGGGCAGACCTCTCAATGATTCAGCGGTGCTGGCGTGCGGCCCGGGTTGGTTCTTGGCAAGATTCAAACTTTGACGGCGAAGAAGTCTCTGTTAGACTTTCACGTATCGGTTCCCGCGATGCCCCATCGGGCGATCGTTTGCTTTCGCCGGACTTGAGTAACGGCGGCCTCCTGGTCGCCATTTTTTTACCACGGAGAGCAGACATGATGATGGGAAACATCCTCTCCGCTTGGGCCTGGAGTGTGTTCAACTCCAGCTCGGCGAACGCAAAGTAGGTGGCATGCAATCACGACGCGACCTACTGACTCAACGATTTCCAAAACTGGGTTGTCTCTTGGCGGCGATTGCGGCAGTCACGATGTGCGTATGGCCATTCGTGCTGATCAACGCCATGCAGACAGCTCTAACGAAACTTCACCTGCATCCGGTCATCGGATTCGCCGTGATGATCGGAATCGTCGCGGGCAGTTTCGTCAACTTCCCGGTGCATCGAATGGAACGGGACGTCGAGCAAGCCGATGCGCCCAGCAGGTGGCATCGCTGGCTGGGACGCGTTCCGCTAGTGCGGCGAGCGAAGACGGAGACGATCATCGCCGTCAACTTGGGTGGCTGCCTGATTCCGTTGGCTCTGGCAGGCTTTGAATTACTTGTCGTCTCGCAAGCCGCGCCGCAAGCGATGTGGGCGATTATCATCGCATCGACGGCAAGTATCTTGGTCTGTTATCGAGCCGCACGCCCCATTCAAGGAATCGGCATCGCCATGCCGGCCGTGTTGCCACCGGCCGTCTCGGTCGGCGTGACATGGCTGTTGCTGATGAGTCCCGACTACGATCCGGTGCGCGCCCCGGTGGCTTTCATTGCGGGAGTCGCTGGGCCGCTGATCGGTGCAGACCTGCTGCATCTGCGAGATATTAGCCGGATCTCCGTGGGTGTCCTGTCCATCGGAGGGGCTGGCACCTTTGACGGGATCGTCCTTTCGGGGATGCTCGCCGCCCTTGTGGCCTGATGCGGATTGCGGACCAGTTTGGGAAGTTCTTGCGGCATTGCCGAGATTTGCGTGCTATAATCGCTACGACCACTTTCAGGTTCCAAGTTTATGAAGTCGCTACTGAAGCAACGAGAGAGGGAGAGTTCAATGATTCGCTCCGTACAGGCATTGGCCGTAATCCTACTTTTTTCCGCTTTGACACAAATCACCGTTGCGGCAGACGATGTTGCCGAGAACACGGCGGCAGAGAATACTGCGCAGAGCATTGCCACGCATGAGCGTTGGGTGACGTCCGTCGCTCACTCGCCAGACGGTGCGATCATCGCGACCGCGGGAGGACAAAGTCTTCAGTATCGCCCGGGCGACGTCTTGTTGTGGGATGCAGCGAGTGGCAACCTGATCGCGGCTCTGGAAGGACACACAAGCAATGTTTGGTCGGTTGCGTTTTCACCGGATGGCCAGACGCTCGTGTCGAGTGGATATGACGGCAAAGTGATCGTCTGGAGTGTCGCTGAGAAGAAGTTAACGGCGACTCTCGAGAAGCACAAAGGTTGGTGTCGCAGCGTCGCCTTCCACCCAGGCGGCAAGCAATTCGCAACTGCTGGCGAGGATGGTACGGCAGTCATTTGGGACTTGGAAGGCCCGAAGGAAGCCAAGGAGTTGAAGGCTCACGAAGCGGCGATCTATCAAGTTGCTTTCTCGGCTGACGGCAACACGCTCGCCACGGCCAGCACCGACAAGACGGTGAAGCTATGGGATTGGCAGACTGGCAACGAAAACGCCAAGCTCGAAGGACACGAGGACGCTGTTTGGTGCGTCGCCTTTGGTGGCAATTTAATTGCGACGGGAGGTGCCGACCGCCAGCTTCGATTGTTCGAGCCGAGCGGCAAACTGCTGGCCACGTTACCGGGCCACACCGATTGGATCAGCAGCGTCACGTTCTCGCCCGATGGCAAGACCATTGCCACCAGCAGCCTCGACCGATCCGTTCGAACTTGGAACGTCGAGCAAGCTCTTGCCGGTGCACCCGCAGTGCAACAGTCCGCCGCCAAGGTGAAGGAGAGCAAGGACCAACTGCAACAGGCCGAAGACACGATCGCTGACAGCGAAGCCAAGATCGAACCGGCGAAGCAGAAGGCCGATATCCTCGCCACGGTCGTCCAGTCGCGAGTCGCGGCCGAAGTGTTGGCTCAAACTCAGGAAGTCGCGGAAAAATACAAGGAAAACAGCTTCGTGAAGGTAGACGTCGAGGGAGCAAAGAAGGCAGCGGAGGAGGCAGCGAAAGCTTCCGCCGAGAAGGCCAAACCCTTGGAAGCCGACAAGGAGTTTACCGAATTGGTCACGAAGCTGAATGGTGTCCCTTCCGCCGACGCTACGAAGGAAAGAGACGCTGCCGCGAAGGTTGCTCCAGACCTTGCCGAAAACCTCGCCAAGGCCCAACAGACAAAGGACGCGGCGACCAAAGCGTTGGCCGACGCGAGCGCCGCGCTGAAGGATCTTTCCAGCAAACAGTCCAAACCCTTGAATGGCTTTAAGAGTACCGTTTGGGCCGTCTCGTTTTCTCCCGACGGCAAGCGACTTGCCGCGGGCAGCCACAAGGCATTTCGCGTTTGGGATCTGACAGAACCGAAAGAGCTGTTCCCGCACGCTGAAAAAGAGCCAGCGGCAGGCGAGTGATACTCCGACCAGTTCAACGGGTGTCAAAGAACCTCACGCCCGTGGCCTTTGTCTTGCGCCGGAAGACGCGATCGCCGCACGTGATATACAGTGTGTCGAGGGTCTCACCGCCAAAGACAACGTTGCTGATGCGTTTGTCATTGGGGTTCAGAATCACACCGCTGATGCGTCCCTGCGTGTCGAAGAACTGAAGTCCCGCATAGGTGGCGACGTACAGCCTGCCCAGCGTGTCGACCGTCATGCCGTCCGCCCCGCTGCCTTCCTGGCCGCGAGTCAGTCGCACAGTATAGTAAGGCTGCTTGTAGCGCAGCGTGCCGTCGGCTTCAATGCGAAACGTCCAGAGCTTTGCTCCCGCCGTGTCAGCGACGACCAGCGTCTTCTGATCGGGCCACAGAATGATGCCATTCGGCTTTTCGATGCCGTGATCGACTACTCGCTTCTCGCCACTGGGGGCGATATACCAGATCTGGTTTGTCGACGGCTCCGTAAAGTAGACGCCTCCCTGGCGATTCACAACGAGATCGTTGCCGTCGACATCTTCGGCGATTACCTCCGCGTTGCCGTCTCGATCATAAGCCACAATCTGCTTCAAGCCACGACGGCAGCCATACAGTTTGCCGCTGGGCCCGAAGATCAAGCCGCTGGTTCGATGACTCTCCTCAACGAAGGGCGAGACCGTCCCATTGAGCGCGATCTTGTAAATCTTGCTGCTTGGCACGTCGGTGAAGAAGACGTTCCCCGCCGCATCGACAGCCGGTCCTTCCGTGAACTTATAACCTTCGGCAACCAACTCCCACGCTTCACCCTCAATGAGGATGTCCGACAACGGCATGTCTTGGCAACAGGCGTTGGCGGCCAGTAGCAGCCAAGTGATGACTATGACAAAACGAATGGACATGGAAGCGATCTCCTGAGCATTGTTCTTTGTTGTGTCAATTATTCAGAATTCAGAATTCAGGAGTCAGGAGTCAGGAGTCGGGAGTTCTGGATTCTGACTCCTGAATTCTGACTCCTGTCTCCTTTCCCTCACCTTCACTCACGCTCCCGCCACAACCATCGTAGCGACTCGGGCAGGATCGCTCCGCCGTGCCTGCCGTTGTGGCCTTCGGTCCCCATTTCGAACTTGTAGTCGTAACCGGCAAACTTCAAAGATGCGGCCATCTGCCGGTTCGCCAAGGGCCAGTTGCCATGCAGATTGTCGAGGTCGTTCTCACCTTCTTGCAAGAAGACTCGGATCGGCTTTGGTTCCGTCTTGCGAATCAACGCCGGATATACATGACCGCCGCGAATATTCGTGAAGCTCCCGACGTGGCTCAGGACTTTGCGAAACGCGTCCGGCCGTTCCCAAGCGACGGTCCATGCACAAATCCCGCCACTACTGATCCCACCAATGGCTCGGCCATCCGGATCAGCGGTAAGGTTATAATCCTTGCCGATAGCTGGAAGAATTTCGTTGAGCAAAAAGGTGGCGTACTGATCGCCAAGAGAGTCATATTCGAAACTTCGATTACGCCGGCCGACAGCATCAGGCGACGATGGCGGCACGACACCAGGGTTAATGAAAATGCCGATGGTGACCGGCATCTCGCCTCGGTGAATCAGATTATCGAAGACCACCGGCACGCGAAACTGACCCTTTTCGTTGACATAGTTCCCGCCATCCTGGAACACCATCACGCAAGCTGGCTTCGGCGCGTCGTACTGCCGCGGCACATAGACCCAGTAGTCCCGCTCGGTCCCCGGAAAGACTGCACTCTCCATCCATTGATGCTGCGTGATCGTGCCGCGAGGTACGCCTTCTTGCCGCTGCGAGTCGGGGCCAAGCGCGTATTCTTCCGCGCCGATCAAGTTGGCGAGCAGACAGGGGCCGAGTAACAAGAAGGTCGTTAATAGGTTTCTCATCGAAGGCTCCTGGGGGGCACCAATATCGGGTCGGACGTACGATCCAAAGAGCCTAGCCGGTCGAAGTGTCGAGAGCAAGCAGAGCAAACTGTAGCCATCACGCTCCGCCGTGATGAGCCTGATAGAGGCGGTTTCGGTCAATACCGCTCGCGGCTTAAGATGGCACATTGGATCGTTTAACGCGACGCCAGCGGCGAGCTTTGTTGGGAG
>Ga0326597_10009466_pt1 | contig 13047 bp, 12 predicted proteins | sample RVTome_12_FD_203789 | JGI IMG/M metagenome (GOLD analysis project Ga0326597, IMG submission 203789) | Soil microbial communities from uranium-contaminated site in the Upper Colorado River Basin, Wyoming, United States - RVT100D185 | ecosystem: Environmental > Terrestrial > Soil > Contaminated >... | reverse complement strand
CGATTTTGTCCGGCGTCCAGTCGCCGCCCTTGACCAGGTGTTCCGGCCGCACGCGCCGGATCAGTTCCAGCGGCGTGTCGTCTTCAAACGGGACGACCAGCGAAACGCAGCCGAGCGCGGCGAGTATCGCCATCCGGTCGTCGAGAGAATTGACGGGGCGGTTCTCCCCTTTGTTCAGGCGGCGGGCCGAGGCGTCGCTGTTCACGCCGATCACGAGGGATTGGCCGAGGGCCGCCGCTTCCTCGAGGTAGGCGACATGCCCGCGATGCAGGATATCGAAGCAGCCGTTGGTAAACACGATGGGCCGCGCGAGCGCGGCGAGCCGGGCCTGCATTTGCGCCGCGTCCCGGACGATTTTACGCTCGCATGAGATCAATCAGTGTACTCAAACAGCTTGACCACGCGCTTGATGCTGCCGACGGTCCGGGTGGCCTCCGCGGCGATGTTCCCTTCTTCTTGCTTGACGAGGCCCATGAGGTAGACGACGGAATTCTCGGTTACCACCTTGATATGCTTGGCCTGAATGTTTTCCGTGTTGAGCAGCTTGGATTTGACCTTCGTCGTGATCCAGCCGTCGTTGACCCGGGTGGCGAACGCCGTCGGTTCCGCCACATTGATTTCGTTGACGACGCGGCGGATGCCCGGCACCGACCGGACGTAGTCCACGACCTGGTCACGCATTTCGGCGGTCAATGCCTCGCCCGAGAGCAGGACGATCCCGTTCACACTGGTGATGTTGACATGGATATCGTCGCCCAGGTTCCGGTCGTCGGTGAGCAGTTTCCTTGCTTTAATCTCGATGTTTTCATCATCCACGAACGCGCCAACGGTGCGCCGGTCGGTCGCCACCACGGCGGCGGTTGCCCCGCCGGCCACAAGCACCGGCGCACAGGCCTGAACGAGCGCCGCGGTTCCGAGAATAACGGTGAGGATAAGAAATCGAAATAACATGTCAGGCATTTCCGAGCAGTTGGTAATCTATCAGATCGCACAGGCAATGAATGATGATCCCGTGCACTTCCTGAATGCGCGCCGTGGAAGCACCCGGCACGCAAATGTTGACGTCTTGTCCCCCCAGCACGGCGGTTATCTCGCCTCCCTCGCGGCCGTTCAGCGCCACGCAGGTGATGTCGCGCTCGTGCGCCGCCTCCACCGCGCGAATCACGTTGCGCGAATTACCCGAGGTGGTAATACCGAGCAGCACGTCGCCGGACTGGCCGAGCGCGCGCACCTGTTTGGCGAAGATGTCGTCAAAGGTATAGTCGTTGGCGATCGAGGTAATCGTCGAGGTGTCGGTGGTGAGCGATATCGCCGGCAGGCCGGGGCGCTCGCGTTCGAAGCGATTCAGCAATTCGGCGGAAAAATGCTGGGCATCGGCGGCCGAGCCGCCGTTGCCGCAGGCCAGGATTTTGCGGTCGGTAAGCAAGGCCTGGATCATGTGCGTGGCGGCTTGCGCGATCAGCGGTGCCAGGACTTCCATGCAGTTGCGCGTGGTCAGGATGCTGTCCTGAAAATTATTTTTCACACGCGTGATGAGCGCGGTCGACTCGGGTACGGATTGCAAATAGGGTTTTGCCATGATTTGTCCCAGGTTAGAAAACGTTTTTTAACCAACTCAAGTTGCCGCTCTTGCCGTCTCCGGTTACCGCTACAATATCAAACCGGCAGGCTTTTCTGGAAGCCCGCGGCGTGTTCTGCAGATAATGTTCCGCCGTTGCACGCAACCGGGCCTGTTTATCGGTGTCCACGGTCTCGGCGGGGGTGCCGAAGCGCGTATTCGCGCGGTAGCGCACTTCGACGAAAACCAGGGTGTTTTGCTCCTGCATGACGAGATCGATCTCACCGAAGGGACTGCGATAATTGCGTGTCGAGAGCCGGAGCCCCTGTTGTTTCAGGTAGGCGCAGACGAGATCTTCCGCGTCACGACCGCGGCTTTGGTTTGTCGGAGAGCCCGTCGTCATTTTCGATCTTGAACTGGCTTTTGTGCTTGAGAAAAGTATCCACCAGTTGCGGCACGCCCCGGTTGAATCGCGCCCAAAGCAATTGGCGTTGTAACCGACCGGTGCGATCGAGCGACAGCCCGCTGGTGACGCCGTTGAAGCGGGCGCCTGTTTCCATGCTGATACGGCTGAAGTGCGGGAGAATCGCGTAACTGTCCACGCCGAGCGCATAGAGGCGGTCGAGATCGCTGTGCGCGTACTGCCAGTCGCGCTGCAGTGCCTGCCGCAACTCCTGGATCTTGCCGTCGCCGACCAGCATCCACGGCATATCGCCGAATAAGACCCCGTCGAGGTCGGTATCCAGCCGTGCATCACCCGTTCCCGTGAAGATATGCGAGGTTGAATATACCGGCACACGCGCGGCGTGATAAAAATTAAGCTGCGGCTTGATCAAACGGCCGTGCTTGGCGTCGGCGGCGAGAAAAATGAAATCAATGTCCTGGCGGGCGCGCGAACTGAATTCCAATTTCTGTCCGGTGATGCGCGCAATCTCGTTTTTGCGCGCTTCGCTTTGGGAGATGTTGAGCATGGTCTTGATGGGCGCGGAAAAATCGACTTCGTCTTCGTTGTAGGCCGCGCTCGCGACCACCACACCGCCCAGTCGTTGCCAGTGCGTGGACCAGGCCGTCAGCATGCGCTCGCCCCAGGGGGTTTTCGGATAGAGCGCGGCGGCCTGCCGGTGTCCGTCGAGATAGGCGCGCTCCGCGACTTGCTGGGCCTCTTGTTCCGGCGGCAGTCCGAATTCGAACAGGTAATTGCTCGTCGCACCCGGATCTTTCTCGGTGTGGTTCAGCATCAGGGTGGGGACCTTGATGCTCGCCTGGCGGATAATATTTTCCGCGGCGTCGCGTCCCAGCGGACCCACGACAAACTGGGCGCCGTCCCGGACCGCCTGGTCGTAAATGTCCACCGTCCTGGCGGGGTCCGGTCCGGTGTCGTAGATTCTGACTTTCGGTTTGTCCGGATCGGGGTTGGCGGCATCCATCGCCATGAAGCCTTCCTTGACGGCATTCGCGGCCACCGAAAAACCGGAAGTCAGCGGCAACAGCAGCGCAATGCGTTCGATGCGTCCGGAAATTCCCGGGGTCGGACTCGTGAGCGCTTTGAACACCGCGTCACCCGCCGGATGGCCGGGGTGGGTCTTTTTCCATTGTTCATAGGCCGCGTTGATGCGTAACGGCTGCCCGGAATTTTCCACGGCAATCAAGGCGAGCTCGAGCCAACCGGAGAGCACGGGATCACGTGCGATATTGAATTCAACGGCCAGGCGCGCACGCGGCATCGATATCAGGATGTTCCAGATTTGCGCCTGGTTTTGATTCACCGCCTCAGTACCGGCGATGTACTGCTCGCGGATGACGAGATTGCGCACCGCACCCACCGGATTGTCGAGCGCCAGCTCCGCCTGGGCGCGCACGCCGGCAATTTCGGACAACAGCTCGGGATTCAGATTACGCGTGCGATTGGCCTCGTCGAGTTGACGTATGCCTTTTACATACTCGCCTTCGATAATCAGGATGCGCGCCTGCAAGATGCGCTTGCGCGCCATGAAGGAAGGATCCAGCGCCAGTACATTGATCAGTTCGATTTGTGTCCGCGCTTCGCGCAGTTGCCCGGCCTTGAGAAACGCGGATACCGCGCGCAACTGAAAATCCTGCTTCTGGGGCGGTTGGGCGGTTTCCGCGAGCCGCGTGTATTCGCGCGCGGCAATCAGAAATTCACCGTTGCGTTCGGCGCTCTCGGCGACGTCCGTGGTGACCGGCGGCAGCGTCGGTGCCACCCGCACCGTTTCGCAGCCCGCCAGTATGGCGCCGCATATCATGGGAATAGCCAGCCAGCGGATGGGTTTCATGCCGTTTCCTGTTTAGAATGCTCGAAAGTATCGAATCGGAGGCTGTCAGTGTCAAACGCCGGCACGCTCTATATCGTCGCCACGCCGATCGGCAATCTCGAGGATATCGCGCCGCGGGCGATTCGCCTGTTGTCGGAGGCGGATATCATCGCCGCCGAGGACACGCGCCACAGCAGCAAGCTGCTCTCGCAATTCGGCATCAGTACCAAGACAGAGCCTCTCCATGAGCATAATGAGCGCAGCCAGGTTCCCAGGCTTGTTGAATTATTGAAGGCCGGCAAGTCTATCGCATATATCACCGATGCGGGTACCCCGCTCGTGAGCGATCCCGGCTTTCATCTGGTGCGATCCGCCCGACAAGCGGGCATTGCCGTCACGCCGGTGCCCGGCGCCTGCGCGGCCATTGCCGCGTTATCCGCCGCCGGTCTTCCTTCCGACCGTTTCGTTTTTGAAGGGTTCCCGCCGGCCAAGACCGCCGCGCGCCGCGCCGCCTTCGAAAAACTGCGCGCGGAGACCCGAACGCTGATTTTCTATGAAAGTCCGCACCGCATCATTGAAAGCCTGACGGACATGCGCGATATCTTCGGACCCGGACGCGAAGCCGCGATTGCACGCGAATTGACCAAGAAGTTCGAGACCGTGCGCGACGGCACGCTGACGGAGCTGCTCGATTGGATCGGGGGCGATGCCAACCGGCAGCTCGGAGAATTTGTGATTCTTATCCACGGCATTACGCGCGCGGAACGCGATGCCGTGGATCCCGAGGCCGCGCGCATTCTGAAAATTCTGCTCGAGGAAATGCCCGTGAGCCAGGCGACGGCGCTCGCCGCCCGGATCACCGGCCTCAAGAAAAACCGCCTCTATGACTATGCCTTGCGCCTCAAGCAGGCGCCTTGATATTCGCGCACACGTTTCAGTGCCACCGGTAACGAATCTTTACAAATCGGAGTTTTTTCAATCAGGAGTTTCGCGTATCCTCGCCTCCCGCGATTCGGCGGTTCTCCGCGCGATTCATTCCGGTTTCCTCCACTTCATTATTTCAACGAGGCCTGATAAGGACCTGGCGGCCAAGACCGGCGTATCACCGGAGGAGGCCACGCACGGACTCGGGCAGATGCTCCCGCAGATCATCGATAAGCCGACGCCGAACGGCGAAGTGCCGTCGGGCAACGGGCTGGAGCCGGGGCTGACCCTGTTAAAGGGAGGATCGTTGATCCGTGAGGATTTCCTGGAACGAAGCGGCAAAAAGCATTTGGTGGAGCAACATTACGCCGGGCGGTTTTCAACCCCGGTTTTTTTGATTTATCTTCGAGGGAGCTTAAATCACCGGGCGCGGGCGGGAACGGGGGACGACACTCAGGTAGTGAACACTGAACAGTTGCGCGGCATCGAGCCAAACCCGATGCGGCCGCAGTCCGACCCGGCGCGCGAGCGCATGAAATTCACCGACTGAATACTTGTATGAATTTTCCGTGTGAATGGTTTCGCCCGGTTCCAGCGCAAACCGCCGTCCGCACGCGCGAATCTCCTGCGCGCGTCGGCTGACCAGGTGCATTTCGATTCGTCCGCTGATGGCGTTGTAAAATGCGCGGTGCCGGAAGCCCTTCAAATCGACTTCCGCGCCCAGTTCCTGGCGCAGACGCTCCAGCAGATTGAGATTGAATGCCGCGGTGATGCCGGAGCTGTCGTTGTAGGCGGCGTGCAAAATTTGCGGGTCTTTTTTCAGGTCCACGCCGATCACGAGCGCGCCGTCGGGCTGCACCAGCCGGCGCAGCCGCAGCAAAAACGCCAACGCCTCGTACGGTTCGAAGTTGCCGATGGTCGATCCGGGGAAAAACGCCAGCCGCCGGCCGCTGCCCGCATCGTCCGGCAGGCTGATGTCCTGGGTGAAATCGATGCACGCCGCGTTTACCTCGAGCCATGGGTAGTCATGCGCCAAGGTTTGCACGGATTCGAGCAGGAATTCCCGCGAAATATCGATGCCCAGGTACTGCCGGGGCCGGATGGTTTCCAGCAGCAACCGTATCTTTTTACTGGCGCCGCTGCCGAGCTCGATCAGTGTACACTCCGGCCCGATCAGGCCGGCGAGTTCCCGGGCGCAGGATTCCAGAATTCCCATCTCGGTGCGAGTCAGGTAATACTCGGGCAATTCACAAATCGCGTCGAACAACTCCGAGCCGCGTTTATCGTAGAAATATTTCGGCGCAAGGCGTTTGGGCCGTGACGCGAGCCCCTTCAGCACTTCATCCTGCAGCGTCGAGGACGCGGGATGCTCGTCAAAAAACCTGACCGCGCGCAGGCTCATCGGTCATCCGCCAGGCGGATACCGGAAAATTGCCACCGGTCCACGGGATAGAAAAAGTTGCGGTAACTCGCGCGAATATGGCCGGTGGGCGTGACGCAGGAACCGCCGCGGAGCACGAGCTGATTGATCATGAACTTGCCGTTGTACTCCCCGAGCGCCCCGCGCGCCGGCCGAAAACCGGGATAGGGCGAGTAAGCGCTGCCGGTCCATTCCCAGGCATCGCCGAACAGCTGTTGCACTCCCGTCCCGGGCGAAGCCGGCGTCGGATGCAGGTAACCCGCTTCGCGCAGGTTGCCGCGCACATCCTGCTGCTGCGCGGCGACTTCCCATTCGGCTTCGGACGGCAGGCGCTTTCCGGCCCAGCGCGCGTACGCGTCGGCCTCGTAGAAACTCACGTGACACACCGGCTCGTGTATGTTCAGCGGCCGCAATCCCGCAAGCGTGAAAATTTTCCATCCACCTCCGTGTTTTTCCCAGTAAAGCGGTGCCCGCCATTGGCGCTCGCACGCCGCGCGCCAGCCGTCCGCGAGCCAGTATTCGGACCGCTCATATCCGCCGGCGCGCATGAACTCGAGAAACTCGCCGTTGGTGATCAGTCGGGAGGCGAGGGCGTAAGGCGCGAGCAGGATCCGGTGACGCGGACCTTCGTTGTCGAAGGCAAATCCCGTCGATTGATGACCGATATGTTGCACCCCGCCCGGCTGTTCGGACCACGCGAGCGACGCATTGGCACCCACGGTGGCGACGGGCAGGTCATCGCGATACGCCGGCTTGAGCGGGTTAATCGCGAAATTGTATTTGATGTCCGTCAGAAACAGTTCCTGATGTTGTTCCTCGTGATGACAACCGAGCCGGGCGCGTGCCGCGATTTCAGGCCACTGGTCGTCATTCGCGTTCGCGAGGAACGAGTTCATCGCCTCGTCAATTCGCGCGCGGTAGTGAAAAATTTCTTCGACGGTCGGGCGTGACAACAGGCCGCGGTGCGCGCGCGGAAACGGTGCGCCGACCTGTTCATAATAGGAATTGAACAGATATTCATATTGTTCATGAATCGGTTTGTATCCGGGCTGGAATTCCTTGAGCAGGAATGTTTCGAAGAACCAGGTGGTGTGCGCCAGATGCCATTTGGCGGGACTCACTTCGGGCATCGCCTGCAGGTTGAAATCATCCGTTTCCAGGGGCCGGCTGAGCGCTTCGCTCATGCGCCTCACGGAAGCGTACCGCGCCGCCAGGGCTTCTCGTGAGACCGGAACCGGTAGTTTATTATCCTGGACCTGCAGTTTCCCGTGGACAATTCTCATCCGACGCTCCCTGTCGATTCTGCCGGCATTGAAACACACTTGCGCAGGAATTCAAATCTTGATTTCAAGAATTCACGATCTTCACCCGCAAAGTCTGTACGCCATATTTCATGCGAATCATCCGGTATGATATCGTTCCTTTTTAAGACCACCTGAATTGATGACACCTCAAGAGCTTATGTTCAGATATTAACGATAAACTTGCAGTGCCGTCGCATTCAATCGTAGGATATCCGACTTCTGGGCTGGCGAATCCGGGAAATTGTAATTACGTTACGAATGTTTCAGTCAGCGCATCCTGCCACACTTGGCGTTTAGTCCGTTGATAACTCGAAATCGGAGGAACAAACAGGCACTGAAAACCGTTCCCCGCACGTTAAATTATTGTAACAACAGGAAAGTTTGATCTGGCGCAAAGTTGTCCAGGCATGTTTTCCGCTATAAATGCCTCACTTTGCATTAATAAACTGCAAGAGCGAACGAGAGGTTAATCATGGCCAATGGAGAACGCGCAATACTCTTTTCCGATCGGGAGAATGTCCGTGAACAGTCGTTCAAACAGGTCTGGACCCAGGAACTGGACGAAGTTTTCGCCGATGTCGCCAAGTATTACGACCGGGCGAATTACGTTGCCAGCCTGGGCCAATGGAACCGGTTTCGGGACAATTTCCTCGCCACCATCGAATTGAAAAGCGGCCAGCGGGCGCTGGATGTCTGCGCCGGGACCAACGCCGTCGGCATTGCACTCCTGCGCAAACAGCCCGATCTAAAGGTTTATGCCATGGACCGCAGCGCGGCCATGCAGGAAGTCGGCCGTAAATCGGCCGGTCAGGAAGGATTTCATATCGAAAGTGTGATCGGCGATGTGCACAAACTGCCTTTCCCCGACAATTATTTCGATGTGGTGACCTTGCAATGGGCCTCGCGGCATTTACGCATCATGGATGTGTGCGGGGAAATCAGGCGCGTGCTGAAACCGGGCGGAAATTTCTATCATTGCGATATGTTGCGACCCGGCAACAAAGTGGTGGAAAAGTTGTACTACACCTATCTGCGGGCCAGCCTGTCGATCACGGCCATGTTGTTCCAGAGCGGTGAAGCCGCACGCAACTGCAAGAAATATTTCATCAATGCATTGAGTCTTTTCTATTCGGCCGAGGAATTCTCCCAATTGCTGCGCCAGCAGGAATTTGAAAACGTCTCGAGCAAGACCCTGTTGGGCGGGATGATCGGATTTCACAAAGCCATGAAACCTTAGAAATACCATGCCGGGCCGCGGCGGTGGATAAAGTCCGGCTGTTATGCGCCATGAACGGCGAGATGATGCGGCAGTTCAGCGCGCGCACCGCCGGTCGACTCAAGGACTACACGCTCTTCAAGCTGTTATTGCCGCCGTTCCAGAAGTTTCTCGACATCAACGTCACCAAGGAAATTGAGAAAGACCGGCTCGTCATCACGCGCGCGGCGGAATCCCAACGCGCCGGACGCACGCCGCATGCGGTGGATATAAATGAATTATTGCGACGGGCCCGGGAAATTGACCGCTCGTTTCTCGAGCAAGCCGCGGTTTTTCCCGTCAACATCCGCATCGGGTACCATGACATCGAGCCGACCCGGCAGCGGCGCATGGAGCGGCAACTGGCGGCGGTCCACCGCCTCTTGGCGCAATGGGAGCGGACACCGCGATTTCGCGCCGCCATGGCGAAAATCTACACCCGCGACGAGTTCGAAGCCTTTTTGCGCGAAATCTTGCAGCTTTACAGCACCGAAACCCGGTTGCTGAGCCGCTCGGTGAGCATCCCCGAGGTATTCATCTTCGCGCGCGATGCCTTCGCCGATATCATTTATTCCGTGATGGCCGGCGTGACCGCGGAGCTGGCTCGCGAGTTGACCGGCAAGGTGTACCGGCGTGTCTGCTGACCGGCACCCCCGATATCCGCGATCCAGGGAGGGGAATATGGGATTGCTCAAAGTCACCGGAACCCTGTCACTCGACCAGTTCTGGCCGCAGGGCTCTTCCGACGCCGACACCACCAAGGTGCTCGTCGGGGTCACGAATCGGTCCTTCGCCTTTCAGCCCCATCCGGGAAAGGCATTTCGTATTACCCGTGTTTTCAGGAAGGCCGTGGTTCGAGGGAAAAGCGGATCGCGGCCACCGATCGACAAAAAAGACCGCATCACCGTGCGCCTTCAGGGAATCGACGCCCCGGAACTGCATTACCGCGCGAGCCCCTTGGGCAAACGCCGCGCCACGCTTACCGCCGCGCAAATCGAACGATTTCGGAAACTTAATAAGGAATACCGGCAGCATTTCGGGGAAACCGCGACCGTCGCGCTCAAGAAACTGCTGAGCCGCGCGCGGCGTGTCGTTATCCCTTGCACCGTGACGACTTTTGTCGACAGTCCGAACGAGGTTTACGACACCTATGCGCGGTTCATCGGCGATATCCACGTGAAAATCGAAGGAAAAACCATCAACATCAATCGCTGGCTCGCGCAGCAGGGCTGGGCGTTCCCGGCTTTCTACAATTCCATGACGCGGCCAGAGATCGAGAATCTGCTGAAGGATTCGGTCGCGGGGCGCCGAAAAAAAAACCGGCTTTGGAAAAATCTCCAGGCATACATCGGTCGATTCGACTTCAAGCTCGTATTTCGCGGCAAGGGCGTAAACCCCGATCCCAGGGCCGACGCCGGTCCCTTGATCATGCCGAAGCTTTACCGGCGGCTGTGCACCTGGAGCGTATACCGCAAGTCAAGAATCGAAAAGGTCACGTATAAAAAATACATCGCCAATCCCGCATACACCTGTTACATCACGAAAGATTTTCTCGAGCAAGGCGTCTACTCCGCCCCGTCGCATTTGCTGAGCGATTTTTTAAAACCGGGAGGAGTGTTCACAGTCAAGCCGACCGAGCTTGTGTTCAAGGAAGAGCCCTCGCGCCTCGTGGGCGCCAACGGCAAGACCGTCAATCGGTGGTGATGACGGATATGCCGCCATCATGGGGGCAATAAACCGCGGCTGGCATCTGCTGCGGAGCCCGGTATCATGGACGGGCGGCGCAATCGTTACGCACGGAAACCGGCATGAAATTACTTTCCCGCATTAAAACACAGGCGAGCCATCTGCTCTGGGGCGAGTCCCTGGCAGCGATCCACCCACGGCGCCGCCGGCTGGTGCACGGGGCGCGCATGCTCTATGCCGTTGGTCGCGATCTCGGCGAGGGACAGCTCACCCTGCGCGCCATGAGTCTCGTGTACACCACGCTGCTCTCGCTGGTGCCGCTGATCGCGCTGTCATTTTCAGTGCTGAAGGGTTTCGGTGTGCACAACCAGGTGCGCCCCGCGCTGCTGGCGTTTCTCGAACCGCTGGGCGAGAAGGGCATTCAAATCACCGATCAGGTGATCGGCTTCGTCAACAACATCAAGGTCGGTGTGCTCGGCGCCCTCGGCCTCGCGTTGCTGATCTATACGGTCGTTACCCTGCTGCAAAAGATCGAGCTCGCGTTCAACTTCGTCTGGCGCATCAAGCGCGCCCGCCCCCTGGCCCAGCGCTTCAGCCAGTACCTGAGCGTCCTCATGGTCGGTCCGGTGCTGATTTTTTCCGCCATCGGCGTTACGACCGCTTTCTTTGGCAGCGGCATGGTCAAATCTCTGATTGCGATCGAGCCCTTCGGCTCCTTCATCGAACTGGTGGCACAGTTGCTCCCGTACCTTTTCGTGATCGCGGCCTTTACCTTCGTGTACGTGCTCATGCCCAATACGCGCGTGCGCGTGGGTTCGGCGCTGGTGGGCGCCGTCATTGCCGGCATCCTGTGGCAGACGCTCGGCTGGGGCTTCGCCGCGTTTGTCGCGGCCTCGACCAAATACACCGCGATCTACGCCGGCTTCGCGGTCGTGATCTTTTCGATGATCTGGCTGTATCTCAGCTGGCTCATCGTGCTCGTCGGCGCGAGCCTCGCCTTCTACCACCAGTACCCGGCGCAGCTCACCTCGCGCCGGCGCGAGTACACGCTCAGCAACCGCGTGAAGGAAAAGCTCGCGTTGCTCGTCGCGACTTTCATCGGCCGCAATTACTACACCAATGCCCCGGCCTGGTCGCTCGAATCGCTTGCGGGCCGCATCGGCGTGCCGCTGATGTCGCTGGAGACGGTGCTGGACGCGATGCGCCGCGCCGGCTTCGTCACCGAAACGGCGGACGAACCGCCGCGGTTTCTGCCCGCGCGTGCCTTCGAAATGATCACGGTGAAGGAAATGCTCGACGCCGTGCGCACCGCCGAAGAGGAACCGCTCCATGGCGCCGAATCCCTGCCGCGTGAAGCGGAAGTCGAAGCGTTGCTGGCCCGTCTGGATGAAGCGGTGGACGAATCGCTGCGCGGCCGCACCCTGCGCGAACTCGCGACTGCGAGCGTGCAACCGGCTGCCAGCCCGGTTGCGGCGCGCTAGACACGCCTCACATACTTAAATATGTTTGTTTCAGTGAGAGTTGGCCGCGTTCATTTTATCGCGTATGGGTGAACTGGTCCGTCGCTAGAAGGCCGCAACCAGGCCGTCGCCGCGCGGGTCCGCCCCGCCTTCGAGCACGCCGTTCTCATGGCGCACGATGGCGCCGGCATGGCCCATATTCTCGTCGAAGTCCTGCAACGTTTCGATTTCATGGCCATAACTTTCAAGCGCCGCCGGCACGCTCGCCGGAAAGCGCGATTCGAGCTTGAGCGCGTCGCTGGTCCGGCCCCAGGTGCGGCCGAGCAGCCAGCGCGGCGCGGTGATCGCCGTCTGGGGGTCCATGCCGAAGACCGCGATGCGCGTGAACACCGCCGCCTGCGTCTGCGGCTGACCGTCTCCACCCATTGTGCCGTAAACCACGGTCCGCCCGTCGCGTAACACCGCGAGCGCGGGATTGAGCGTGTGAAACGGTTTGCGCCCCGGGCGCAGATGGTTGAGCGCCGCAGGATCGAGGGAAAAACCGCAGCCGCGGTTCTGCCAGTGGATGCCGGTCTTTTCCAGCACCACCCCGCTGCCGAACTCGTGATAGATGCTCTGGATCATGCTCACCGCGCGCCCGGCGCCGTCCACCACGCCCAGCCAGACCGTGTCCGCGGGACGCTTGCCCTCGCCCCAGGGCGCCGCGCGGTTGCGGTCTACTTTAGCGGCGAGCTCGCGGATTTTCCCGGGCGCAAGCAGTTCTTGGACCTGGATGGTCATATACGCCGGATCGGTGATGTAACGGTCGCGGACGCCGAATGCGCGCTTGGTCGCCTCCACCGCGAGATGCACGTAATCCGCGCTTAACGGGCCGGTACGCTCGACCTTGAGAACATCGAGCATGCCGAGAATGAGCAGCGACACCAGCCCTTGCGTCGGCGGCGGCATGTTGTAGAGCGTGCCGAGCGAGTGCGCGAGCGCGAGCGGAACCACGAGCTTGGCGCGGTGACCGTTAAAATCTTTGAGCGTCAATGGACTTCCCACTGCGGCGAGATCGGAGGCGATCGCTTGCGCGAGCTTTCCGCGGTAGAAATCATCCAACCCCGCGCGCGCGAGGCGCTTGAGCACCGCCGCCAGGCGCGGCTGCCTGAAAAGGCTCCCCGCCGC
>Ga0326597_10009465_pt1 | contig 13047 bp, 14 predicted proteins | sample RVTome_12_FD_203789 | JGI IMG/M metagenome (GOLD analysis project Ga0326597, IMG submission 203789) | Soil microbial communities from uranium-contaminated site in the Upper Colorado River Basin, Wyoming, United States - RVT100D185 | ecosystem: Environmental > Terrestrial > Soil > Contaminated >... | reverse complement strand
GTGCTGTTCGAGAGCACCGGCTCGTACGACGTGGTCTGGTATCTGGCGATCTTTTTCGGCGTCGTCTCGGCGCTGATCAATCTGCCGATCGTCGAAAAGCCGGTGGTGCGCGCGGCGCCGGCGCCGGCATAACCTGTTGCTTGCGCCGGCCCGCTCGGCGCGCGACAAATTCGCAGGCGGCGGTTGCGAGGCGGAGCCAGCATGTCGACGTTCAAGGCGATCCGGATCGACAAGGGCGAGGGCGGCCAGACGGTGGCGCTCGCCGACTTCGACGACGCCGAGCTGATGCCCGGCGACGTCGGCGTGCGCGTGGCATGGTCGACGGTGAACTACAAGGACGGGCTCGCCATCACCGGCAAGGCGCCGGTGGTGCGCCGTTACCCGATGATCGCGGGCGTCGACTTTGCCGGCGCGGTCACCGCCTCCTCGCATCCCAAGTGGAAGCCGGGCGATGCCGTGATCCTCAACGGCTGGGGCCTCGGCGAAACCCATCTCGGCGCCTATGCCGAACGCGCGCGGGTGAACGGCGATTGGCTGGTGGCGCTGCCGCACGGCATGAGCGCGCGCGACGCGATGGCGATCGGCACCGCCGGTTACACCGCGATGCTGGCGGTAATGGCGCTGGAGCGCCACGGTCTCACGCCGGCGCGCGGGCCGCTGATCGTTACCGGCGCTGCGGGCGGGGTCGGGTCGGTCGCGGTCGCGATTCTTGCAAACCTTGGTTACCATGTGACGGCCTCGACCGGCCGCCCCGAGGAGGCGGATTACCTCAGGGGGCTTGGCGCCGTGGAGATCGTCGAGCGCAAGGACTTGTCCGGCCCGCCGAAGCCGCTGGCCCGCGAGCGCTGGGCCGGCGGCGTCGATTCCGTCGGTTCCACAACGCTTGCCAACGTGCTGTCAATGACGCGCTATGGCGGCGCGGTGGCGGCCTGCGGTCTCGCCGGAGGTATCGACCTGCCGGCAACCGTCGCCCCGTTCATCCTGCGCGGGGTGTCGCTGCTCGGCATCGACTCGGTGATGTGCCCGTTGCCGCAGCGGCAGGCGGCCTGGGCCCGGTTGGCTTCCGACCTCGATCGGGGTAAGCTCGCTGCCATGACCACGGAAATCGGCCTTGGCGAGGTGATCGAGGCCGCGCAACGGATTGTCGACGGAAAGGTTCGTGGTCGAATTGTGGTGAGGATCGGGGGTTAATCGGGCGATACGAAACGCGGCATGACATGTGCGGATCGTTCGGTCTGGTAAGCATCCCGTAAAGATTTTGCGTTAAGGGTTCGCCGTGTATGGAGGCGAGTATGTATGTGCGTATCGCTGTCGCGTTGGCGTTGCTTGCGTCGGCGGTTCCGGCCGGCGCCGAACCGATGAAAGCCCAGGAGGCGCGCCACTTCGTCGTCGGCAAGCTGTTTTCCTATTCCTGCTTCGAAGGCACGCGCGGCGCCGGCCGGATCTATTCCGACGGCTCGGCCGCGGGCACGATCCAGCTGCGCGGGTCCGGTCCGGTCCATCATGTGCGGTTGCCGTCGAATACCCTGCGGGTGAAGGGCGAGTCAGTGTGCGCTTCGGTGCGCGGGCTTCCGTTCGAGCCCTGCTTTACGCTCAACAAGACATCGCAGGTGAGCTTCCGCGGCGCGATCTACGGACTGAGCTTCGCCTATTGCGAGTTCAATCGCCGCGGCCGCCGCATCGACGTGGCACGCCGGCCGAATACCCAGAAGAAGGTGCCGCTGCGCGCCGCCATCGACGCTCAGTAGCGGCAGCCGGCCGCCAGAGCATGATCGTTTCAGTTTGAATCGAGCCGGCGCCGCGAACTCCGCTTCACCTCTCCCCATTGGGGAGAGGTCGGATTACACGCGCCATTGCGCGTGTAATCCGGGTGAGGGGGTTACAAGGCCATCGAGAGAATCGTAACCCCCTCACCCATCTGCGCTTGTGGCTTCTTCCTTGAGCCCTCTCCCGCAAGGGGAGAGGGCACAATAACGACCGGCGCAGTTCGCGGCGGCGCCGCCCATATTTCTGACGCAGTAGTGCTAAGCGGGAAAGATGATGCACGTCGTCGTGGCGTGCGCATAGAGCTTGCCCGCAGCGTCGCGCAGATAGGCTTCCGAGGTCCCCAGCGTGCGCCCGCGATGCACGATGCGCGCTTCCGCGGTGACCGTTCCGGTATCCTTGGTCAGCGGTCGCACCAGGTTCAGCTTGAATTCGGCGGTGACGTAGCTCTCGCCCTTGCTCAGCGTCGAATGGACGGCGCAGCCGAGCGCGGAGTCGAGCAGCGTCGCGGCAAAGCCCGCGTGTACCGAGCCGAGCGGATTGTAATATTCGTAGCGCGGCTCGCCGGCAAACACGGCACGGCCATGCTCGGCCTCGGTCAGACGGAAGTCGAGCGTCGCGGTCATCGGCGGTTGCGGAAGCGTGCCGTCGATCATCGCCTTGAGGAAGCTCAAGCCGTCGTAGGAGCGCAGCACGTCAAGCGTCACCACGCCGGTCTCGGGTTGCGCGCTCACGCTACCTCCGCTGTTGTGCGTATGGTCAACCGGTTTCGGGTTGGCCGTCGGCACCGGAGCGCCGCGGAAACAGCAGGCGCTGGTACAGCCAGCCGATGCCAACCAGCACCAGGCCGAGGCCGATGAACGAGAGCGCCCGGTAGACGCCGGTCAGATCCGCCATGTCGACCAGGAACACCTTGGCGATGGTCAGCACGACCACCGCCGCCGAGGCAAGCCGCGCCGGCTGCGAGCGCAGCAGGAAGCCGGCCATCAGCAGCAGCACGCCGAAGCCGAGCCACACCGCCGAATAGGCGTATTGCTCCGCATCGCTGGTGCGTCCGCGCGTCAGCACCGGCCCGTGGAACAGCGTCGTCACTTCGAGCGATAGATAGCCAAGCGCCAGCGCCACCGCCGCGACCACCGCGACGACGCTGTACCAGCGCGGCCGCGTGCCGCGGATGATGAGCGCCAGCGCGCCGGCGAGGACGGCCGGCAGCCCGTAGCCGAGCAGGACCAGATTGACGAACGAGCCGCCGACCGGGTCGCCGCTGACGAGCGGGTTTTCCGCCACGCCAAGCCCGATGACGATACCGAACAGCGTCAGCCCCGCAATCACCCACGCCCCGATGTCGTGGACGATGCTGCCGCTGCGGTGGCGCAGCCGCTCCAGGCCGATCGTCATGGCAAGGCCGCAGCAGACTTGCAGCGCGACCTCGGCCAGCCCGGTATTGTCGCGGAACACGTTGCCCTGATTCATCAGGTGGCGGATTTCCAGGAACACCAGCAGCACCGAGAACAAGAGTGCTCCGGACTCCACCATGCGCACCGGAACGTCGTCCGCGCGCTTGCGCATCATCCAGCCGGCGTACCAGAACGCGGCGGCCGGAACGCCGTAGCCGTACAGCAGCCAGTTGACGATCGGCGTCAAGCCGATGTCGCTGCCGACGATGCGCGGTTCGTAGGCGATGCGCGCCAGCACCAGCACCACGACCGCCCCCGCCAGCCAGCGCAGCAGCGGGACCGGACGCTTTTCGCCGATCCAGGCAATGCCCGGAACCATCAGCGCCAGCGCGACGGTGAGCCACCCGCGCTCGAGCGCAAAGGTCAGGGCGAGCGCCAGCGCCGCCACGGTACCGGTCGCGAAAATCGCGACGGCGGTGGCCTGGCCCGGCCGCGGCGCCCGCTGGTGCAATATCTCGGACGCCCATGCGCCGAGCGCGGCGAGCACCAGCGCCAGCCCGGCAAACGGAATCGATCGCTCGAAATTCGCCACGCGGTAGTAGAGCGCTGCCAGGATCGCGAGCGCGGCAAACACCGCGGCTGCGCTCCAGAGGATCGGGATGGTCGCGCGCTCCGAGCGGCCCTGGGCGAGAAAGCCCGGCACGCCGAATAGCGCGGCAAATCCGGCGCCGAGCACGAGGTGCATGCCGACATAGGCCGGCTGCGGCTCGGGCACCGCGCCGGCGGTGGGGCCTGCCGGCAGCACCAGCCGCGTGACGTCGACGGCCACCGCCCACTCGGCAAACGCCAGCGCGGTGAACACCGCCGCGGCCGGCACCGCGGCCGCCGCGGCGTCGCTGCGCCAGGCGATGGCGACGATGCCGGCGGTCATCAGCGCGAACGTCACCAGCGTCAGCGGCGCATGCCGGCCGGCCAGCACGACAATCAGCGCGGCGAACAGATAGGCGGCAAGCACGCCGGACGACATCGGATCGATCCGCCCCGGCGATGCATCCGGTCCGTACACGAGCCCGGCGACGACGAGCAGCGATACCAGCGCCAGGCCGGCGAGCACGTGGAACGCATGCGCCCCCGGCGCATCGAGCTCGGCGCCGATGCCGGCGAAGGTCCAGAGCACCGACAGCGCCACGGCGCCGATCGCGAGCCATGGCCACAGCCGCGCCCGCGCCAGCGCGAAGGCGGCGGCGGTCACGATGGCGAGATAAATGTAGAGCGCCCAGTAGTCCGGCCGATCCGAGGCCACCAGGATCGGCGTGAGATAGGCGCCGATCAGGCCGATGCCGGCGAGCGCCGGACCATGCAGCAGCGCCGCGGCAAGCGTCAGCACGGCAACGACGCCGAGCAGAACGAAGGCGAGCGCCGGCGGCAGGTAGCCGTAGAGCGCGTAGGCGGCATAGACCGTGGCATAGGCGACGACGGTGCTCGCCGCCGTCAGCATGCTGGGAATGTTGGCCGCGGGCAGACCGCCGATCCCGGTCGTGAATTCCTTGCGGCGCGACCATTCGCCGGCGGCGAGCAGCGCCAGCGCGAACAGCGCGCCGAGCGCGATGCGCACCGCCGGGCCGAGCAGGCCTTGCTCGATCGAGTAGCGGACCAGGAACAGTCCGCCGAGTGCGAGCGCCAGCCCGCCGACCCACACCACCCACTGCGTGCCGAACCGCTCCTCGAAACTCGCACGCGGGCGCGCTGGCTGCGAGGCGGGTTCTGTGTCGGCCGCTGCCGCAGGCGCTTCGGCGGCCGTCGGCGCGGGTTCTTCGACCGCCGCCGGTTGCTCAGGCGCCGCCTGCGGTGCCAGCGGCATGTCCGGCCGCGCTGGAGCTTCGGTCGCGGCTGGCGCGGCGGCGGCGCGGCGCTCCAGCGCTGCGAGGCGGACCTCAAGCCGCCGCAGGCGGTCGCGCGTGTTCAGCGCCATGATGAAGCCGGCGATCGCCGCGATCGGAATCGCGAGGGCGACCAGCACGATCAAGAGTTCAATCATGGTTTGCCCCCAGCCGGACGGCGGTGATGCTACGCCACACTAGCGGAGCGCGAAAGGCTGGGTCAGCTGCGCCCGCCGAGCCGCAGGCCCGGCGCCGGCCGCTCCTGCACGACCTCGCGGCGGAAGCGGAAGCGCGCCGCCGGGCGGCCGCCGGTCGCCGTCGATATCTCGCCGGTCGGCTCGACCAGCGACGCGGTCTCGACCAGGCGGCGGAAATTCTGCTTGTGCAGATGCCGGCCGGAGATCGCCTCGACGGTGCGCTGCAACTCGGTGAGCGTGAAGTCGGCCGGCATCAGCTCGAAGATCACCGGACGATATTTAAGCTTGGCGCGCAGCCGGGCGATGGCGGTGGCGAGGATGCGGCGGTGGTCGAAGCGCATCGGCTCGCCGAGGTAGGGGAGCTTGCCGCGCGCGCGCGCGGGCTCGCGGCCGTCGCGGCGCGCTTCCTCGATCAGCCCCGCCTCGTAGAGCAGCTCGTAGCGGTCGAGCACCTTCTCCTCGTCCCACGGGCTGCCGCCGGCGCCGAAGCAGAGGCGCAGCCGCTCGGGCCGGCCGAGCGCCAGCCGCGGCCCGGCCGGCTCCGGCCGCTTGGCCCATTCCTGCAGCGGCGGCAGGATGACGGAATCGAGAATCTCCGGGCGGCTGTCGCGCCAATCCTCCCAGGGGAAGAAGCGATACCAGGGCTCGAACCGGGCGCCGGAGGCTTGCAGCACGCCGATGTTCTCCGGCAGGCGGCTGAGCGCGAGGTAACCGATGGAGACGACATGGGGTCCGGTATCGCGCACCTGCACGTGCCGGCCGCGATCGCCGAAGGTGTAAAGCTGCTCGACATAGCCGACGGAAATTCCGGTCTGGGCTTCGACCCAGGCGCGCAGCCCGATTTCGAAGGTGTGATGCGCCACCGGATCGAACGGTCCGAACGGCAGTCCGGCCGGCCCATCGGATGGGCCGTTGCCGCCGGCCGTCAGGATCATCGGCTCGTCGCCTTCGACCGCAACGATCGCCGCCGTCAGCCCGATCTCGATGGGCGTGATCGGGGCGTCCATGGCACTCATGCGAGAACGAGCCGGAACGGTACGCCTTCGGAGGCGAACACCCCGGGGCCGATGCGCTCCAAGGCCTCGACCATGCGGCCGTGGCGACCGAGCTGGCGGTCGGCAAGCGCGACCAGCAGGCGGTTCGGAGATGCCGTCGGCGAGGCCGCGCGGATGGCGCCGGCGATGCCGGCTTCGTCGCGCGCAGGCGCAAGCGCGCAGGCGGCAATGAAGGCGGCGGCCGTCGAGCGGCTGATGCCGGCGTAGCAATGCACCACCAGCGGGGCGACGCGCTCCCACTTCTGCACGAAGTCGATCAGCCGGGCGACGTGCTCATCGCCGGGATGGATATAGCCGTCGGCCGGCTCGGCGATGTCGTCGACACCGATATGCAGATGGTTCCCGGCCGGAATCGGCAGCGGCCGCGCGACCAGATCGATCTGTTTCAACAACGTGACGACGTGCTGCGCGCGGGTTTCTTCCAGCGTGGTGTGCAGGCGGGCGAGAGAGCAGACGTGAATCATGTGCCAAATATAGGATGAATGCCGCCAGGCGGCCACCGCGCGGGACGGTCAAGCGCCAAATACCCTTCCCACCCGCTCCGCATAGCGCGCCTCGGCGACCTCGGCTGGCCAGGGGGTAAGATAGTCGCGCTCCAGCGCCGCCGAATAGACCGGCGGCTTGCCGAAGAAGCGCCGCGCTTCCGCGGAGGCGAAGCCGGCGAGCCGGGTCGCCTCCAGATAGGCGGCGGCGCGGTCGGCGGCCTTGATCTGTTCGGTGATCGCCGCAGGCAGCACCGGCGGCAGGCCGAAGCGCAGGTGGATCGCCGCCAGCAGCCGCGCCTCGACCGCCTTGTAGCTGTCGCCGATCACCGCCTTGAACGGCGAGATCATGTCGCCGACCACGTATTCCGGCGCGTCGTGCAGCAGCGCGGCGAGCCGCCAGCGCCGTTCCAGCCGGGGCACGCGGGTGCGCATCAGCGCCTCCACCAGCAGCGTGTGCTGCGCGACGGAAAAGATGTGCGCGCCATCGGTCTGACCGTTCCAGCGGGCGACGCGGGCAAGCCCATGGGCGATGTCGGCGAGCTCGACATCGAGCGGGGAGGGGTCGAGCAGATCGAGCCGCCGGCCGGAGAGCATGCGCTGCCAGGCGCGTACGTCTTCTCTTCCTCCCCCTTTGCGGGGGAGAGTCGGGGAGGGGGGTGGTTTCTGGGCGGCGGCTATCGGCCGGTTGCCCCCCTCCCGACGATCGCCCGCGTTCGCGCTCGCGATCGTCGACCTCCCCCGCAAGGGGGGAGGCGGCAGCGGCAGGCGCTTCGATTTCATTTCGGTTTGCCGAGCTTCACGCAAGCGGCATGCCGGTGACACGTCACCAGATGATCGTTGACCATGCCGACCGCCTGCATGAAGGCATAGACGATGGTGGGCCCACAGAACTTGAATCCGCGCCGGCTGAGCTCCTTCGACATCGCCTGTGAAATGTCGGTCGCCGCCGGCACCTGCTTGATGCTGCGGAAGCGGTTCACCTTCGGACGGCCGTCGACGAAGTCCCACAACAGGTTGGAGAACCCCGGCCCCTTTTCCATGGCCTCGATCCAGGCGCGGGCGGAGAGCACCGCGCCCTCGATCTTGGCGCGGTTGCGCACGATGCCGGCATCCTGCATCAGCCGCTCGACCTTTTTCGGCGTGAAGCGCGCGATCTTGTCAGGCTCGAAGCCGGCAAAGGCGCGGCGGAAGTTCTCGCGCTTGCGCAGGATGGTGATCCACGACAGCCCGGCCTGAAAGCCGTCGAGCACCAGCTTCTCGTAGAGCGCGCGGTCGTCGAACTCCGGCACGCCCCATTCCTGGTCGTGATAGGCGAGGTAGAGCGGGTCGTCCTTCGGCCAGGGGCAGCGGACGAGGCCATCGGGATGGGGGACGGGGGCGGTCATGGTTGTTTCACTTGAATTGCTTTCTCAGAGTCTTCGCGTTCGAGCCTTCCCTCTTGCCTGGCCACTCTACGGTTTCGCCTGCCTCGTGGCCTTCTTTGTGCGGTCTATCTTAAGCCGCATGCGTAGCCTGCCGCCCTCAGGTTGATTAACCTCAAACGCGTCGGTCTTCCGGATAAGATCGCTCAGCTTTTTGTATCCATACGTTCGCGAATCGAAATCGGAAAAGATATTGGCCAATCGGCTGCCAAACGTGCCCAGGTCAACCCAACCATCTTCACTGTCCATCTGAGCAATAACTTTCCTCAGAATCGGGGCAGCCGCACTGGGGGGCTGTAAAGGCCTCACAGTTGCGGCGGAATTTGCATCGTGCGCGGGAGTCTCATGAAGGAGATTTTCCGTGTATATGAAGCGGTGGCAAGCTTGGCGAAAGCTTTCCGGGGTTTTCTGTTCGCCGAATCCGACGACATGGACTCCTTGCTCTCGGATCCGCGCAGCCAGACGTGTGAAATCGCTATCAGATGACACAAGACAAAAGCCATCGAAGCGGCCGCTGTGCAATAGGTCCATCGCCTCGATGACGAGCGCGATGTCGGAGGCATTCTTACCCGTCGTGTTGGCGAACTGCTGGCGCGGTTGTATTGCGTGCCGCGCGAGGATGTCCGCCCATTTCGTTAAGCGTTGACTGGAAAAGTCGCCATAGATCCAGCGCACGCTGGCTTCACCAAGCTTTGCAATCTCCTCGAATAGACCATCGGCGACCCGTGGTGAGGTGTTGTCGGCATCGATGAGGACGGCAAAGCGATCAAGACGATTATCCGACACCTTACCCTCCATCGGTTGCAAAAATAGACGCCAGTCGCAGTCTATGACGTATGCCACTAGGCTTCAGGCATGACGAATTATTATTCACCAAGCCAGGCGAACTGGGCGCACGATGCCGGCGTCCTGCATCAGCCGCTCGACCTTCTTGGGCGTGAAGCGCGCGACCCTTGGCCGGCTCGAAGCCGGCGAACGCGCGGCGGAAGTTCTCGCGCTTGCGCAGGATGGTGATCCACGACGGCCCGGCCTGGAAGCCGTCGAGCACCAGCTTCTCGTAGAGCGCGCGGCCGTCGAACTCCGGCACGCCCCATTCCTGGTCGTGATAGGCGAGGTAGAGCGGATCGTCCTTCGGCCAGGGGCCGCGGACGAGACCGTCGGGATGGGGGAGGGGGGCCGTCATTCCTCGCTCAGCCCTTCGAGTTCTTGTTCGGCCATAAGGCGCAATGGCTCCAAATCCTCTTGAACCGTCTTCCAGACAAGGTCGTCGCGAACGCCTACGTAATGATGACGGTACACACTTCCGGCTCCGGCCATTTCTGTCCATGGAATTCCCGGATGGCGCGCCTTGAGCTCAGCGGGAAGTTTGCGCGATGCCTCGGAAATAATCTCCAAGCAGCGCACGACTGCATATGAGGTGCGCCGGTCCGACCGAAAGTTATTAAGCGACAATCCGTCGACAAAACTGTGCGCAAGCTTGATGTTGTCAAGGATATCCTGCAACGCGGCTGCGATCGATCTAGAAGGCGTAGATGGCATCGCTTTCCGCCGAAGGACGCACATGCGGCTTGAGCGCCGCCCGGTCTACCACGTCGACCGAACCAGTAAATAACTTGGCGATAAATTGTCTGATGCCGACATATTCAAATATTCCCAGCTTCGCGTCCGGCTCCAGTTCGATCAGGATATCCAGATCGCTGTCGGGGTGCGTCGCCCCACGCGCGACTGAGCCGAACAGCGCAGCGTGGCGTACACCGCGCGCGCGCAGCGCATCGCGGTTGGCAACGAGAATGGCAATGGCTTCCTGACTGGTCATCGCGTTATTCTAGCCGAAATCGGTCGCGTCCGCTCAATCCTTCACTGCGCCGCCTTTGCCTCCCCAGGCCATGCAAACCTCGCCCAATCCGGCTTCACCGCCCGGATCGGCACGCCGCCGCAGGCAAGCGGCACTCCGTGCGCCAAGGGGTCGGCGACGCGGTCGAGGCGCAACAGCCGAACTCTCTCAATACGCCCGTCACGTGCGCCGCCCAGCCCGGCCCGACAAATTTGTCATGACAATGTCTGGCGCGCATGCTATCTTGCATCTCGAAATCGACGGAGGTCTGGCTGATGTCGTCACGCCCGAAACGTGCGATCCGGAGCGAGAAACTCGACTTGCGCCTCACGTCCGAAGCAAAGCGGACGCTGCAGCTGGCGGCGGAGGCGGATCGCAAGTCCGTTACCGAATTCGTGCTCGAAAGCGCATTGCTGCGGGCGGAGGAGCATCTGGCCGATCGAAGGCATTTTTATCTGGATGCCAAGGCCTGGGCCGAATTCCAGAGGGCGCTTGATGCGCCGCCGCGGGAACATCCGCGGCTCAAGCGTCTTCTGCAAGAGCCGAGCATCTTCGATCGCGGCGCGGATCGGTGACGGTTCATCCTACGGTCGAGAAGCTGCGCCGCGATCATCCCGTTGACGACTTTGACTGCGGCCAGCCTCAGCTCGATCTTTTTCTGATCCGCTATGCCTTGATGGCCCAGCAGGCCGGCGGATCAACAACCTACGTTGGTCTGGCCGACGCCACCGTCATCGGATTCTATACTCTCGTATTTGGCGACATCGACCATGCGAAAGTGTCGCGCCGCCTCAGCAAAGGCCTCGCGCACCATCCGGTTCCCCTGATGGTGCTTGCACGGATGGCAGTACATCGTTCCTGGCAGGGCCGTGGCATTGGAGCCGCCCTGTTGCGCGACGCTATGAGACGGACGGTGCAGGCCGCAGAGATCGGAGGCTTGCGGGCGCTTGCCGCGCACGCAAAGGACGAACAGGCGGCGACATTTTACCGGCACTTCGGATTCGAACCGTCGCCGACCGACCCACTGCATTTGTTCGTGTTGCTTAAGGATGTTCGCCGAATGCTCGACCGTTGAGGCCGGAACTCACGGCGCCGCCTTTACCTCCCCAGGCCAGGCAAACCTCGCCCAGTCCGGCTTCACCGCCCGGATCGGGATGCCCCCGGACACAAGCGGCACCCCTTGCGCCAAGGCGTCGGCGACGCGGTCGAGGCGCAACAGCGCTAGACCGCGGCCCTGCGCGGTCGAGCCGAGCGTGCCGACCTGCTTGTCGCCCGCCATCACCGGCGTGCCAGCGTCCGGGGCGCGATCGTCATAGGCGATCGGCACGACGCGCGAGCGGGCGATGGCGCGGTGCTCGACGCGCGACACCACCTCCTGCCCGACATAGCAGCCCTTGTCGAAGTCGACGCCGCCGAGCTGGTCCATGTCGGTCTCGTGCGGGAAGGCGTCGCCGTAGGCAAAGTCGAGGCCGCCGCACGGCACGCCGAGCGCGATCCGGAGCGCCTCGTAGGCGGAGGCATCCACCGGCGTCGCGCCGAACGTCCTGGCGGCGTCCGCGGCAAGGTGCGGCGCCAGCATGCAGCGCATGCCAAGCGCCGGCAGCCGGGGATCCAGGTAGCAAAGGCCGAAGCGCGCCGCGGGGGTGCCATCCCACACCGCCATCACGCCGAGCACCTCGGAAATGTCCTCGACCACGACTTTCGCGCGCAGCTTGTAGCGGTTGAGCCGTTGCGTCAGCTCGGGCGCCAACGCCCGCGGGCAGTCCAGGAAGAAGCCGCCGCCTTCCGCGCTCTCCGCCTCGGCGATGATGAAATCGGCGATGATCTTGCCCTGGGGGGTCAGCAGCGCCCCGAAACGGGGTGCGCCGGGCTTGACGCGCCCTATATCGGACGTGACGAGATTGCCGAGCCAGGTGCGTGCCGCCTCACCGGTGACTTTGACCACGCCGCGATCGGGAAGCAGGGCTGCCTGCATGGTGCATCCTTTAATGCTGCGGCGAAGGTAGGATGCCCTCCGCCGGGTCTCAACGGGTGAGCCGGCGCGACGGGAGCAATTTGCTGCTATTCTGAGCTGGAAACCGGCGGAGACATGGTCGAACAGCCCCAATCACACGATGCACCGCCGCCCCCGCGCCCGCCGGGGGCGGCCGGCCGGCTGTCGGAGAACATCGTCTATTTTGCCCGCGCGTTGCGGGCCGCTGGCATCCCGGTCGGCCCCGGTGCGGTGCTCGACGCGCTCGCGGCGGTGCGCACGGCGGGGGTCGGCACCAAGGACGACTTCTACTGGACGCTGCATTCCGTCTTCGTGAAGCGTCACGAGCACTCGATTCTGTTCGACCAGGCGTTTCACCTGTTCTTCCGCCGGCGCGGCTATCTCGAACAGATGCTGGCGGCGATGCTGCCGGAGACCATGGCGCAGCCGCCGGCACCGCCCAAGCCGGGCGAGCAGCGGGTGCAGGAGGCCTTGTTCTCCGGCCTGCGCGAGCAGGAGCCGGTCGAGCGCCAGGTCGAGATCGACATGCGCCGCACCGTCTCCGACCGCGAGCTGTTGCAACGCAAGGATTTCGCGCAGATGAGCGCCGCTGAAATCGCGGCGGCCAAGGACGCCATCCGCCGGCTGGTGCTCTCGATCGACGAGGTGCGCACGCGGCGGCTGGCGCCGAACCCGCACGGCCACCGCATCGACCTGCGCCGCACGCTGCGCGAGAGCCTCAAGGCTGGCGGCGCCATCATCGATCTGAAGTATCGCGGCCCGCGCACCAAGACGCCGCCGGTCGTGGCGCTTCTGGATATCTCCGGCTCGATGAGCCAGTACACGCGCCTGTTCCTGCACTTTCTGCATGCGGTCACCGATGCGCGCAAGCGCGTGCATACGTTCCTGTTCGGTACGAGGCTCACCAACGTGACCCGGGCGCTGCGCACCAAGGATCCGGACGAAGCGCTCGCCGCCTGTACCGCCAGCGTGCTCGACTGGTCCGGCGGCACGCGCATCGCCAGCTCCTTGCGCGCGTTCA
>Ga0326597_10009463_pt1 | contig 13049 bp, 12 predicted proteins | sample RVTome_12_FD_203789 | JGI IMG/M metagenome (GOLD analysis project Ga0326597, IMG submission 203789) | Soil microbial communities from uranium-contaminated site in the Upper Colorado River Basin, Wyoming, United States - RVT100D185 | ecosystem: Environmental > Terrestrial > Soil > Contaminated >... | reverse complement strand
GAGTCGGCTGAATTGTTAGCGCGGCTGCGAGCCATTCAACGACGCGGCGGCACGACTACGGAGGAACCTTATTTCCAAACAGGTCACCTGGCAGTTGATTTCAACAGCCATATGGTGACCGTGAGCGGGCGAGAGGTAAAGCTCACCGCGACCGAATACGCCCTTCTCCGTGTGCTCGCGCTAAACGCCGGCAAGGTCGTCACGCATGGGCACTTGCTGCGCGAAGTCTGGGGACCCAATGCCGCGGATCAATCGCAGTACCTGCGGGTTTACATGAATCACCTGCGCAAAAAGATTGAAATCCCGCAAGCCAAGCAAAAACTTCTCAAAACCGAAAGCGGCATTGGCTACCGCCTCGCGCTGCTGGAAGACAAATCGTAGTAACTTCATTGCTAGAGCGACTCACGGTAAAAGAGCCGCGTACCTTCCGGTTGGGCGAAGAGTGGGAGTTTATGTTCATGACAGCCGTCGTCCATGATATGGCGCACTGCACGACCACGCACCACGAACGCGTCGGCGAGTAGTTGGCGGTGACAGCGCCAAGGCACGGCCTCCGCGCACATGAGAGCGATGCGTTTCTCCTCCGCCAGCTTTTCCATCTCAGCCATGATCGAGTGGAATTCCGCCGTCAGCATGAAATCGGCGTAGGCGCGGAACGCGCCGACTCTCCAGCCGGTATTCACTGAATCCGGCGCCGGTTTGCGAAAACCGCCGAGATCGCCGCGCCAGATATATGCAACGCCGGCGTCTCGCAGGGAATTCGACAACGCCTCGCGGTGAAAGTGCGGATAACGGCGCGACGCCGGCCAGCGGCGCACGTCGGCGAGCAGCTCGATTGCATGCGTCTTCAACAGCGCGAGAAAAGCTTCGATCGTCCGCGTCGAGTGGCCAATCGTGTGAACGGTGCGGGGCGAAGCGCAGTTCATAGGGCTTACTTCGTTCGCGTTCAAATCGTTCAAGTCGTTCCAATCGTTCAAACCGTCGTCCGGATTCTGACGTCTTGAACGGCTTGAACTTTTTGAACAATTGGAACCTCGGAATCTATTGGAACCGCCGTCGTAGATGGCGTAATTCGATGCTATCATCGCGTCATGTGGCATTCCATTCCGCTCACGCTTTTTTGGTTCATTTACTTCGGCTCGCTGGGGATATTCTTCCCATATTTCAGCCTGTATCTTCGTGAGAACGCGGGTCTGTCGGGGACAGAGTTGGGAGTGATCCTCGCCATTCCTTCCCTCGTCGGCATGATTGCGCAACCGTTTTGGGGGCAAGTAGCGGACCGGACCGGGGCGCGCGGCCGGATATTGGCTTTGCTAACATTAGGCACGGCATTGGGATATCTCGGACTCGGCTTCGTCCAAGGTTTTTGGCCCATCGTTGCAGCGATGATCGCGCTGGCGCTGCTCGGGACCGCGGTGTTTCCGGTCTTGACCTCCGTAAGCTTCGGCATACTGCGCGGCACCGGGCCGCACGCCTTCGGCCATGTACGGGTGTGGGGCACCATCGGCTTTTTCGTTCTGGTCGTCGGGTTCCCGATGCTGCTGAACGCGCGCCGCACGCCGGACGGGTTGGCAACGGCGGCTGCAACTGTTTCGCAGCCGGGTCTTGAGTTGATGTTTCCGGTCATGGCGGGGCTGGTCTTGGTTGCCGCATGCGTCGCTTTATTGCTGCCAAAAAGAGGCGCGGTGGCTTTGCGCGCCGCGCGCGGCGACTGGCGCGAGCTGTTACGCAATCGCACCTTCGTCAGGTTTCTTTTGTTCGCGCTCATGGCGCATTTTCTGATGCATGGGCCGATGTGGCTGTTTCCGCTCTTCGTGCGCTCGCGCGGCGGCAGCATGGAAACGATACGGGGCATGTGGATTCTCATGCTGCTCGTCGAGATTCCGCTGGTGCTCGCGACCGGCAGCGGCTTAAAACGCATCGGCGCGCGCGGTCTGCTCGCCGTCGGTGTTTTGGTTGGCGGCCTGCGCTGGTCGCTTTGCGCGCTGATTGTTAATCCCCATCTGCTGTTCGCCGTCCAGGCGCTCCACGGGGTCACCGTCGTCGGATTGAATTTAGGCAGCCCGCTTTACCTCGACGCCGTGGCACCGGAGAAATTGCGCTCGACGGCGCAGGGGGTTTTTTCGATGGTGAGCGTGGGGGTCGCGGGCATCGTGTCGAATATCGCGGCGGGGTGGCTCGTCGACCGAGGCGGCACCGACCTCTTATACCTTATCTGCGGGATCGGCTCTTTGGCGCTCGGGGCGCTATCCCTGTGGATTCTCCCCGTTGCGACACGTCATAGTGAAGAGATTCCTGAAGCGGTGTTGACGAGTGAAACGTTGACGTGAGACTAGGTCGCACCGGCGCTAGAGCGGCAGTCCGGTTTGCTCGGGAACGTCCAGCATCAGGTTTAGATTCTGAATCGCCACGCCGGCGGCGCCTTTGCCCAGATTGTCGAGCCGAGCCATGAGCAGGACGTGGCCGGACTGATGCGGCAGCACACAGAGCGAGATGCGATTGGTGTCGTTGTGCGCTTGCGGGTCGAAGGTGAATTCATTCGCTTCAGAGGCATCCGTGAGTGGTTCGACTTCGACGAACGCTTCCTTGTCGTAGCGCGCCGCGAGCGTGTCCCACATCGCTTTACCGGTGGCTGATTTCGCCAGAGCGTTCGCCGGGATCATCACCTGCACGCGCATGCCGCAGCGAAACGGCCCCACATTAGGCACAAATTGCGGCTCGGCGCTCAGCGCGCCGTAACGTATGATCTCGGGGATATGCTTATGCAGCTTGCCGATGCTGTACGGCGCTTCGTGCGGCAACGCGATCAGCTTACGCTTGGGATCTTCCCAGCGCTCGATGAGCGAGCGTCCGCCGCCGGAATAACCGGACAGCGCGTGAATCGAAAGCGGTGTATCGGGAACGATCAGTCCGGCATCGACCAGCGGGCGCACCAGCAAGATCACGGCGGAAGCATAGCAGCCGGGATTCGCCACCTGTTTGGCTTTGGCAATTTGCGCGCGCTGACCGGTAACCAGTTCCGGCAGACCGTACACCCAGCCATCGGTCACGCGATGCGCCGTACTGGCGTCGAGAATTCGCGCCGGCGAGTCAGCAAGCCAGTTAGCGGCTTCCCGCGCAGCATCGTCGGGGAGGCATAGCAGCACGATAGTCGCATCGTGCAGCGCTTTCTTGCGCGCGGCGTGGTCTTTCCGCAGCGCTTCGGGCAGAGTCACGACTTCGAGATCGTCCCTCCCCGCCAGCCAGTCGCGAATTCCCAGCGCGGTCGTTCCCGCCTGACCATCGATGTAGATTTTGGGTCGCATCTCTGACTTCTCTATCGCACGAATCGGATTCTAGCGTGATTTGCACAGCATAGCAAAAATCGGGTAGGGGTTCAGTTTGATTTAAACGCCGCATCGATGTAGGGGCAGGCCCCCGTGCCTGCCCCGTTATCGGGCGACCACAGGGGGTCGCCCCTACAAATTATTGCGAAACTGAACCACTACCAAAAATCGCGCGGCTTGAAATGGCGCGGGCAACTGGAATATAGGGAAGCTAAGTGACATCGTCGTAAACGGAGGAAGACGTTATGCGTAAGCTTGTTTGTGCTCTGACGTGGGTCGTTGCCGTAGCAGTTTCATCATGGCCGTGCTCCAGCTTCGCTGCCGAGGCGTCGACGGACAAACTCTACGGCTCTCTTGCCAAGCTGCCGGCCGAACAGCGCGCCAAGCGCATAGAAGAGGGCGCGCGCAAGGAAGGCAAGCTCAATTTCGTACACACCTGGCGTGGGAAGAATGCCCGGGACCATGTCAGGCTTTTTGAAAAGCGCTATCCATTTCTCAAAGTCGATATGGGAGACCTGGGCTCCCAGGACGCTGCGGAACGCTTCATCGCCGAGGAAACCGCGGGACGGCATTTGACCGACATCCTCACCCTCGGCGTCCCAGACATGGCGGTGATTCTTAGACAGAACTTAGTCGCCAGGTTTCCCACGCCGGCAACAAAAAAGATCCTAAAGCAGTATCAAGGGTTCGTCGATCCGGAAAACCGCTGGATACCCTGGTACTGGGCGGAGCATGGGATCTCCTACAACACCAACTTGATCAAGCCCGACAAGGCGCCCAAGACTTGGTTCGATCTCTGCAAACCGGAGTTTAAAGGCCAGGTCTCCTTCGACCCCTCGGAGACCCGTTTCTTAGCGGGCCTCTATGTGATGATGGGCGAGGAAAAAACAAAGGAGTGGCTAAAGTGCATCGGACAAAATCAACCGATCATCCAGCAAGGCCACACGCAGCGCATGGAGCTTATGCTTACCGGCGACCACGCGCTTCAAGGCGACAACTATTTTTACAGCGGCATGGAAGCCAAGAAAAAAGATCCGAAGGCGCCTTTCGCAATGGTGCTGACTGCGCCCATTCTGTCTTTTGCCGGTGGCATGATCATTAACAAGAACGCGCAGAACCCCCACGCTTCCGCTTTATTTGTCGACTGGACGCTCTCGGAGGACAGCCAGAACCTGATCAACGGAATCCTGCGCGGGCCGCTGACGATTAAACACCCGTTTCTTCCAGAAAACGTCAAGCTGGTGACTTACAATATCGTCAGCGACGAGATTACCAAGCGACTGCACGAGGCCTGGAACCAGTATATTGGCCGCATGAAATAATCCTCGCCTTCGCCCGGCCATGGCCACGAATTCGCTTCGCTGGGGGACCGGCACCCGGCCGCCATTATTGAGCGGCGGCGGAATCGTTCTCGTTGGCCTGAGCGTCATCCTGCTCTACCAGGTTCTCGTTCCCCTGGTCTTGATCGTTTGGACGAGCCTCAAGACCATCCGGCCCGGCGAGCCGGGGTTTTTGGAATTAAGCTTCACCTTTTCGAATTACGTTAAGGCCTACGGAATCAGGGAGTTTTGGGAGTCGAGCCTCAACACGCTTTACTTCGCTTTCTCGTCGACTCTTTGCGCGTTCTTGGCCGGGACGTTTCTCGCCTGGACCGTCGAGCGCACGAATACTCCGCTTGCGCGCCTGATCGGCATGATCACCCTCGGGCGGATCATTATCCCCGGGGTCATCATCACGATCTCATGGATTTTGACGGCGAGCCCAAGCATCGGTGTGCTGAACCACATCATCGCGTCGTTGACCGGAGTGCCAAGGTTTTTCAACATCTATTCGTTCGGGGGCATGGTGTGGGTTCAATCGCTGGAAATGACGCCGCTTGCCTACTTGCTGATGTCCGCGGCGATGAAGTCCATCGATCCCCGTTTAGAAGAAGCGTCCTCTATCGCCGGTGCGGGCACCTGGCCGACCTTTCGCCGCGTCACGTTGCCACTCATTCTACCGGCGACGGCCGCCGCCGCGCTGCTATTATTCATCCAAACCGTGGAGAGTTTTGAGGTGCCGCTTTTGCTTGGCGGGCGGGCGCGGGTGGCGGTTTACACGACGCAAGTTTATTTCAACACCACTCGGATGCCGACGGACTGGGGGCTGTCGAGCACATATTCCATGGTGCTGTTATTGCTTGCCATGGCGCTGCTCTATGTCTACTTCAGGCTGGTGCGACATGGTGAGAGCTACCAGACCATCACGGGTAAGGATTATCGGCCGCGCCGCATCGATCTGGGCCGCTGGAAGCATCTCACCTGCGCGTTGAGCCTGCTGCTGGTCTTTCTTATCACCGGGCTGCCGTTTCTGACGATGCTCTACGCTTCTCTCTTGCAGCGCTTTCAGCCGCCCACGGCCGAGGCACTGCAAGCGATGACTTTCTCCAACTACGCCAATCTCCTCGCCGACGACGGCTACGCGCTGCAACCCTTGTGGAACAGCACCTTGCTTGGGGTCGGTTCGGCTTCCGTTGTCATGCTCCTGGTCGCCGGCATCAGCTACTTCGTCCACAAGACCAGACTCAGCGGCCGCAAGTTTCTCGACTTTCTCGGTTTCGCACCGATCGCGTTGCCGAGCGTGGTGCTCGGCTCGGCCTTTATGTGGCTTTATCTCCTCATACCGCTTCCGGTCATCGGCACGCTGAGCATTATCGGCTTGGCATATCTCACGAGATACCTGCCCTTCGCTCTGCGCTTCGTATCAACGTCGATGGTGCAAATTCATTCCGAGCTGGAAGAAGCGGCCGCGGTGGCGGGCGGCGGCTGGTGGCGAAATTTTTATCACATTTATCTGCCGCTCTTGCGTCCGGGACTGATGGCGGGATGGTTCTGGGTGATGGTTCACGCATACCGGGAGCTGACGATTTCACTGATGCTGGCTCGGTCGGCCAATCGCACCGCATCCGTCATTATCTTCGACCTCTGGTCGAACGGCTCGTTCCAGCAGCTCAGCGCCTTCGGCGTGGTGATGTTCACGATCCTGATCGTGCTCGTATCCATCGCGCAGAAAGTCAGCGCGCGTTATGGGATTCAGGAGCGGGTATAGGGAGAATAGTGGCGGCAGTTTGCTTTAGGACGGCGACATGGGGGTGCGCACGCGACATAAAAGCCCGGTTAGAGTGAAGCTCAGCCGGTGCTCTCCGAGATCGCTCCAAAGCGCAGGTGAGGCGCGGCCTATGCGTACAACAGGCGGCCCTTGGGCTCGGGAATCGGCCGGCTCAGTTCCTTTGCCGTATCGATCCACTCCTGGATGACCACCTCCACGTTGGCCAAAGCCTGCCGGTACGTCGGTCCGTCGGCCGCACAACCTGGTAACTCTGGCACCTCAGCGATATAGGATCGATCTTCTTCGCTCCAGTAGATGATGATCTCGTATTTCCATTTACTTTTCATCACTAGTGTCCGGGTGTTAGTTGAACAAATTTAGTTGATTAGGTGAAAACGGCTGAATGTCATCGGTGACAATGTTGTTAAGCAGTTGATGTAATGGGATTCGCTCGAACATGGTCAGGCTCAAGATCTGTAACATTTCATACAAGCTCGCCGACAGGTTGAGTCGCTTTTTGACGATGGCGACGAGCACGTAAACCGAGACGGCAATCCAGATTTGGGTTTTGACCGCGTTCTCGGAGGTGCCGAAGAAGACTTTGATACGAAGATGCTGCTTGATCCATTTGAAAAACAACTCGACCTGCCAGCGGCAACGATAAAGCTCGGTGATGGTAAACGCCGGCAAGATGAAATTGTTGGTGAGGAACACCAAGCGTTTGCCGGTATCGGGGTCTTTGAATCGGACGCGACGCAGCGGCGCGTCGAAGTCCCGACGGGAGTAGAAGCCGGTGAGCACGATGGTCTGATCGCAAATCAAGCCCGTGCTTCGATCGACCGGATGGGAATAACGACGCTGGGCTTTGAGGTTGGACTTGGCACGGGTGACAAAGAAACTTTTCGCTTCGTGCAGCTGATAAAGCCGCTCGAAGTCGATGTAGCCTCGGTCCATGATGTAGAAAGCTCCCGGCTCGGGCAACAGCAGATCCAGGACGTTGACGTCGTGCAGTTTGCCATCGCTGATGTGAAGGAACGAAGGAATATTGCCGCGCAGGTCCAAGAGCGTGTGCAACTTGATGGCCGCCTTGGTCGAGCGAAACGGAGCCCAAGGAAATACCGACAGGCACAGGTCGATGGTGCTGGCATCCAGGGCGTAGACCGTGTCTTTGAGGTCGACGCCAAACGGTTCTGCGGCATAAAGACGACGGGCGATGGCAATCAGCGATTGGGCAAAGTCGGCGTAGATACGCCAGTCGCGACTCTCGTTGGCATCGGCCAGAGTACTGCGCGAACCCCGGGTCTTGATGCCCATGTGGTACAACTTGCCCGCTTGCGCGCGCAGGCACGCTTCGATGTCGCGCAAACTTTCTCGATAGGTCAATTGAGCGAATGCCATCGAGAGGTATTGGTCGAGACAGGAAAAACTCTTGACCTTGTGCGCTCCGCCATAGCGCGCCACACAACGGCGAAACGTCGTCAACGGCAAATGTTGCGTGATTTGCGCAAACACCAATTTGCCCAGGTTCATGGGTGCCTCCTACGAGTGAGTTCCTCGCAGGATCGCAAATTGATGTGACGCAGTTCAAATCGAGACCAAGAAAAATCATGAGTTATCTATTTTAAATCAACCAATTGGCGTGTTCCGACTGATCAACGTCCGGACACCAGTGACTTTTCATCGTTTCCTCCGGCCAGACGATATTTTACAATCACGCCGCGCACCTGCTTTACCTGATAGGGCTTCGCATGATGCCCTCTTGGTTGTAGGTTGAGGATCTCCTCAAGCCCGTCCTTGGTGAAGATACGGTGGTCGCCGCGAATTCGTTCCGCGAATTCGTTCCTCGAATTCGTTCCTCGAAACCCAAGCGCCGCAGCAAGTGGCAGAGTCGGTCATCATCTTCGACCTCTGGTCAAACGGCTCGTTCTCGCAGCCCAGCGCCTTCGGCGTCGTCATGTTCACCATTTTAATCGCGCTCGTGTCCCTCGCGCAAAAGATCAGCTCACGCTACGGGATACAGGAGCGGACATAGGCGAAAGGTTGGTTTCCGTGTTGATTAGGATGTTGGAATAACATTGGGCAAGTCTTGCAATGCTAACGCGGGAGACTGCGAACGAGCAGAACCCATAAGGATTAAAACGACTCAGAAGTCGTCTCAATCCTTATGGGTTAGAAGTCATTCCGGTGCTCGATGCCATATCCCAGTCGCCTTGTTCGGATCACCCTCTTTGAACTCCCATGTCGTCAAGAAGTCTGGATCGGTGACGACTTCTCCGGTGCTTCTAAGACGATAAACACCTGGCTTTGCCGGGAGTAGAGTTGAAAGGTCGGGGGGCAACGCCAAGTGTGTCGCGTTATTCTTCGAAGTTACAATCATTCCATTCTTCACGGAGATTTCCGTGATAGTTCCAAAGAACTGACGTTGTTTAGTTGGCTTTCCATTGCGGTCTAAATCAGTGATACCAACGAGCACCGTTTTGCCAACGTACTCCTTTGCCCTAGCTTCATCTAATTGTGGATTCACTCGTTGTTGACATCCCGAAAGAATCGGGACGAGAGCTAAGAGTGCCAACATCAATTTCATAACGTCTAGCGTATAGCGTCTTATCCCTCAAAGCTTCGTGGCAATCAAGTCGCGGCGATCGCGCCGAAGTCTCGCCAAGGGGATAAAACGTGTTGGACTAAACCGCGGAGCAGCACGGACATTGCGGCTATGCGTTTTGTAAACTGGCGCGGCGGTGCCGGGTGTGGTGGATGGTTAGCGATAGATTGAGAAGTGGGAAGCAGTTGAGATCGATAACGACAGATTTTGCGTCATTTCCGCGGCGCAATGCGGGTTGCGAGCCAGTTCTTCGCCTACGTAAACACACCCGCGCGAAGAGGGCAGGTTGAGAGTGAAGCGGGTGTAAGAGGGAGTGAGATTTTCTCATGAGGAATCCCATGGAGCTAAGGATGATATCCGGGGCAGTTGCCCGACGACGATCATCGTTCCCTTCTGGCAACCCGGGCAGCAAGAAAGATCGATGCCCGTGAGTTCCAGCAGGAGATCCTGGGCTGATCGGTTGGGGATTTCAGGCCGGGCGGGATTGAGTCCCAACAGCTTTCGGCATTGAGGGAGAGCGTGTTTCTTGGAGCGGTTGGCTACTGATATCTTTCCTGTCTGTCAAGCCTGACACGGACCCCACGGACCCCCGTCGGTGCGTTCGGCGTAGTCCTTCTTCGCTCGCTGCCTCAAGCAAGACAATCTCACGGTCGATCCGTTTGCAGCTCCGGTCCAACTCGATGTCAAGCCCTACGTTCTCGGCGCTCAATCGATCTGAATCGTCAAAAGTTACGAATGTAACGATGCGGCCCTCAGGACGGTTGTACTCAATCAGAAAAATCACTTGTGCTTCTTTACCGTCCGGTACTTGCCAACTCCCGCCTCGCTTGTTCGACAAAACTCCAGTTGCGGACTTTGTCGAGAGGGATGGTGTCTTTGATCTTTAACTCCAATATCGACTGATCCACGAGGATTTTTACCGCGGCGTCGGAGACGACTCCGCCGTCGGACCAACTGCGCTTGCCGAGATCGTAGCTGCGCGCGGCGACTTCTTGGTCGACTCTGAGCCAATTGACTATCAACTGCCTCGTTTCCTCCGGATGAGTGCCAGCGAACGCCATGGCACGGAAGACGGCTCTCACCACGCCGAGAACTTGTTTCGGATTCTTCTGAACCGTTTCGTCTCGAACCGCGAGACCCGAGAGCGGGAATTCCACGCGTTCCCCGAACCAAAGCAGGTCTTTGTAGCCCGCTTTTTCCGCCTGCAAGTTGTACGGCAGCGTCAGAATCGTTGCGTCCACGCTCCCTCCGAGCAGGGCAGCGTAGCGAGCGGCGCCGCCGCCCATTTGCAATCGAATAAGATCGCGGTCGGGGTCCAATCCATCTTGTTTGGCAACTGCGCGCAAAGCGAGATCGGCGGCGGCGCCGAAGCTACCGATGGCGATGCGTTTGCCTTTGAGATCCTTGACGGACTTTATCTCTCTCTTGACCGTGAGAAAGTAATCGGGACGGCCTAACAGGACGGCCACCGTTTTTACGGGTAAGCCGGCCGTCGCCGCCTTTATCATCGACGTAGTGGGAGTGCCGTATTCGACGCTTCTCGTAAGAAGGGCGTTGACCGCGATATTCGCCCGCATCGTGATGGTCAAAACGTCGAACCCTTCGTCGCGGAAGAAACCTTTGCGCGCCGCAATCTCTAACGGAAGGGTGCTGAGACCTTGGCCGGTCGAGGCGATCCTTATTTCCTCGGCGGCAAGAAGTGTTGCGGGTGCTGAGAAGAAAGGGAGTGCCAAAAGAACGAATAGCCAAAGTATCACTGGCTCTCCGGAGAGAGGTGCTAGGCGGTCTTGGCGAGCGGCCGCACCGATGGGATCGTATCGGCAGTGAGGGGTTCGACCGCCGACTCAGGCACTGTTATCACGGCGATGGTTTCTCCGACCGCATTGAAAACTTCAAGGGCGTACCCGTCTTCGCAGCCTTGGCCCGGCAAGTGTTCGACAATCGTTGCGACATCACCTTTTCGGAGCTTATGCTCAGGAATGTCAACCCGAAGGGCCACTCGCTTGAAGAGATCTATCTTCATTTGCTCGCCTCTTTGTCGGGGATCAACGTTACGAACCGCGTTTCACCATTTTTGCTGAGCCGAATCCAGATGGTGTTAACTTTCAGGATCCGACCATTTGGCCCCGCTAACGATCCCTTGATCTGATACATGTCACCATACTCAGTCGTGCGAAGCAACTCAGCCTCATTATCTTCCAGGATGCGACGCAAGTCCTCTGCCAATTGCTCCCAGTTCTCCAAATTATAGCCAGCCAACGCCAAGAACCCGGACTTGTCGTCCTCGAATCTTAGGGTGAGAAGATACTCAGTTAGCTTTCGCTCGCTGATGATCGAGTCCCGCGGAAGCTTCATCGAGGCTATTTGTTTTCTACGTCAATCCGTTAGATCGAGCAGCACGCCGTCGGGTCCGCCAAACGCCGCGCCAACTTGTGCGATAGGTTCTGATCGAAGAGCAGCTTCACGCGCAGGGCACCGTCATCAGCCGACGTTCGCGATCAGCGGCGAAAGCGATGCACGCTTTGAGATCTTCGCGCGTGAGGTCCGGAAAATCATCCAAGATTTCTTCCTCTGTCATTTCCGAGGCTAAGTATTCCAGCACTTCATACACCGTAATACGCAATCCCCGCACGCACGGTTTGCCGCCCCGTTTGTTGGGATCAATCGTAATGTATTCTCGGTAATCCATAATAGGTGGAGGGTACGTCGCCAAGCATCCTTGGTCAAGGGGAGGACGGAAGGAAGCCAGCCCTCGCGCTCACCGGGTGGCGAAGCCAGCACTGTCCGGCGTAAAGTTACGCCGATGGGTAACCTGTAATTTTCCGCAGCGCCTGAACATCGTTCCTCAAGCGCTTAACGATTTCGGCGCACTGCTCCTCTGCGGACCAACCACGGTCGATTCTCTCAATGGCAGCTCTTGAATCACCTGTCCTCTCTAGGGTCCCCAAAAACTCGAAGAGATGTCCGTTTTCATACATGTGCTGTCTTCGCCATTCTCGTTCTTCGTCTGGCCATAGTGGAACCACGTGACAATGAGTATGTTGTATGTCGCCACGGACAGAGGCGAAAAGGACATCCTTCGGCTGATAACACTGCTTCAGGGCGCGAGCGACGGCAGCGAGGGCACCACCGAGGCCGTCGAGAATGTTGTTGTCAAGCCCTTTGGGGCAGTCCGCACTGGATGTCTTGGCCGCTAGGATAACATGACCTCTCGTATGGTATGGCGCCGCCAGAAACGCGCACCAGCGGTCCCGGTCGTAGAAGACCCGTGGCTCGAGCTTCTCACGGTCGCAGAATGGGCAGGAAGAACCCATCACGCATTTCTCGGTCTAACTATGATGTTAATTGGTAAAACCATCTCGGAGAAACGATTTTGTCATTTCCGCTGATTCTATAATTGCCACAATCGCTTAGCAAGAAACATTTGAGAAACTGGAATTCGACCAGTCATCTTCGCATAACCGAATAGCAGGCTCGCGCTCAACCTCTTCCGCGGAGGTCGAGTCGCACACTTTTTCGAACGGGACGGCAGCCCTGGTCGATAGCTCTCGGATCTTTTGAACGTCAACGGAGTTTCAATCCGTCAAATCCAATAGCACGCCGTCCGGATCCGCCAGCGCGTGCTTGCAGAGCTTGCAGCCTTCGAGATTTTTTTGCCGTGTCTCGCCGTCGCGGCCGATGGCGATCTTTCTGGCCGCGGAGCCGGGCGCGGTGTTGGGAAGATTCTCGATATCCCTCTTGGCCGCCCCGAGGCTCTCTACTTTTAAGCCGAAGTGGTCGAGTCCCGCCATCAACCCGCGGTACTTCACCATATCCCAGGGCCGCAGCGCAATCGTCACTTTGCCGTCGGTGACGTAGTAGCTGTTGTCACCGGACAGACCTTCGAGAGGCTGGAGCTCGAAAACATTTTGGTAATATTCCGCCAGGTAAGCCGGGCGCGCGCTGCGGATAGCGATGTGATTGACCCATCGGGGTTGCTCCCAACCCTCTTGAAGGTAGCCCTCGCGCACGTTGGTCATCCCTTTTTGCGAAAG
>Ga0326597_10009461_pt1 | contig 13049 bp, 5 predicted proteins | sample RVTome_12_FD_203789 | JGI IMG/M metagenome (GOLD analysis project Ga0326597, IMG submission 203789) | Soil microbial communities from uranium-contaminated site in the Upper Colorado River Basin, Wyoming, United States - RVT100D185 | ecosystem: Environmental > Terrestrial > Soil > Contaminated >... | reverse complement strand
GATCCTGATGGCGGTCTCGGAGCCGGAGCGGCTCCTCGGGATCCCCATCGAGGCTGCGGTCTCGGCGGGTTACCTGCGCCGCCTCGGGTTCGAGGTCTCGGGGGATGACCCATTGGAGGTGGGTGTCGCGTCGTATCGGCCGGATGTGAGCCGACCCGCCGATCTCGTGGAGGAGATCGCCCGTATCCACGGGTACGACAAGATCCCGGCCACGATGCCGTTCGGCCGTGCCGGCATCATCCCCGATTGGCTGCGGCGCGAGCGCCGGGTGCGCGAGGTCATGGTGGGTGCCGGCTACTTCGAGGTGTGGAACTTCGATTTCATGGCGGCAGAGGACGCCGTGCGCCTAGGGCTGCCCGACGATGATCTACGCCGCAACCCCGTGGAGGTTCGGAACCCCCTCAGCGACGAGCAGCGCCACGTCCGCACCACGCTGCTCCCCGGCCTCCTCGCCGGGGTCGCCATCAACCAGTCTCGGCACATCGACGACATCGCCCTCTTCGAGATTGGTTCGGTGTTCTTCCCGTCCGACGGCGACCTGCCGGACCAACCGCATCGGCTGGGCTTCGTGGCCGCCGGGTCGGTGCCCGGTCTTCCCTGGGAGAAGCGCCCTGAACGCGATGCACGTGACGCCGCCGGCGTGGTGGTCACACTCTTCGATGCCCTGGGGCGGGATGTGGTGCTAGAGCAGGCGTCTGAGCCGGGCTTTCACCCCGGGCGGTGTGCTCGCGTCGTGGTCCACGGAGAGGTGGTGGGTGTCGTGGGCGAGATCCACCCGACGGCGGCCGCCGAATTCGATATCGGGGGCAGGGTCGCGGCGGGGGAGATCGACCTCGCGGCGCTGGTCTCGCTCCCGACGGCGTTCCGCCTTCCGAGCCCTTATCCGCCGGTCGTCTTCGACCTGGCGTTCGACCTGCCCGAGGATGCCGCCGCCGGCGCCGTCGCCGCTTCGATCCGGGAGGCGGCAGGTGATCTCCTGGAACGGACCGCGATCTTCGACGTGTTTCGGGGGCCGCCGCTCGAACCAGGACGGACCAGTGTCGCGGTGCGGCTCACCTTTCGGGCGCCCGACCGCACGCTGACCGACGAGGAACTCGTCCCGGTGCGCGAGGCGATAGCCGCGCTCGTCGCAACTCGCCACGATGGTCGTCTCCGGGGAGGCTGAGCAGTGGATTTCATCAGAGTGTCCGATCTTGGTGTCGAAGGGCTGCGCGAGGTGCTCGACCTCGCCGCCGCGGTGAAGCGCGACCCCGACGCCACCCGTGGCCAGCTCGCCGGCCGCCGTGTTGGACTGTTCTTCGAGAAGCCGTCGACGCGTACCCGGGTCTCCTGCGAGCTCGCCACGATCGATCTGGGCGGGATCCCCATCGTGCTCAAGCAGGACGAGGTGGGTCTCGGCTCGCGCGAGGCGGTCGAGGACGTCGCCCGGGTGCTCGACCGCTACCTGGACGTGCTCGCGTTCAGGGTGTTCCGCCACGGTGACCTGGAGACACTCGCCGCGTACGCCGAAGCGCCTGTGGTCAACCTGCTGTCCGACCTGGAGCACCCCTGCCAGGCCCTCGCCGACCTGCAGACCCTCGAAGAGTCGCGTCCTCTCCAAGGCGCAGTGGTCGCTTATGTCGGGGATGGGAACAACGTCTGCAACTCGCTCATGATCGCCGGAGCGGCCATGGGCGTCTCGGTCCGTGTGGCGGCGCCGGCCGGGTACGCCCCGGCGGAAGAGGTCGTGGCCGAGGCCAGGGCGATCGCCACCGGGGGAGCAGAGGTGATCGTCACCGAGGATCCCGAGGAGGCCGCGGCCGGAGCCGACGCCGTGTACGCCGACGTGTGGACGTCGATGGGCCAGGAACTGGAGGCGATGAAGCGCCTGGAGGCGTTCGAGCCCTACCGGATCGACGCGGAGCTGTTCGCCATGGCGGGCAAGCATGCGATCTTCCTGCACTGTCTCCCGGCACATCGGGGTGAAGAGGTGACGGACGAGGTCATCGATCATCCGCGGAGCCGGGTCTTCGACCAGGCCGAGAACCGTCTCCACGCCTTCAAGGCGCTGCTCCTCCACGTCGGGTGATCACGCCGTTGCTCGAGGGCCCGGTGCTCGAGGCGGCGCAGGCGCTGCTCGGCCGCCGTCTGGTGAGCGACGTCGGCGGGCGTACCGCCGTGGTGCTCACGGAAGTCGAGGCCTACGACGGCGCCAACGATCCAGCCAGTCACGCCTATCGCGGCATGGCGCCGCGAAACCGCAGCATGTTCCTCGGACCGGGGACGCTGTACGTGTACCGCTCCTACGGGATCCACTGGTGCATGAATGTCGTCTGCGGCCCCGACGGGGTGGCCGCCGCGGTGTTGCTCCGGGGCGGCCTGGCGGTCGAGGGGGAGGATCTGATGACCGAGCGGCGGATGGGCAGGCGTCCGTTGGCGATCGGTCCGGGCAACCTGACGCAGGCGCTGGGGGTCACCGGGGACCTCGACGGAAGCTCTGTGATCGACGGCCCCCTCCGCGTCGAAGGCGTCGCGATGGGAGGCCGTATCGAGGCATCGCCACGGGTTGGGATCTCGCGAGCCGTCGACCGGCCCTGGCGGTTCGCCCTCACCCCGGATTGACGCGGCAGGAGGCGTTCCGCTCACTATCGTGACCGGCGGAGATACACGACCCATGCCTCGGCTCGGGGCGGGTGCGTTGGTGATCGCGCTGATCGCCTCCGCCTGCTCGGTGACTGCAATCGAGGATCCGGGGATTGGAGCGGGCGGCCTCACCACCACGGTCCTTGCGGCCGACGGCTCGGTATTGGCCGAGTGGCACGCAGAGGAAGACCGTGCGCTCGTCGCGTACTCCGACCTCCCCACCCATCTTGTCAACGCCATCGTCGCCATCGAGGACCGGCGTTTCTGGGTCCACAATGGAGTCGACGTCAGCGCCGTCGCCCGCGCCACCCGCGAAAACGTCTCGGCCGGTGCGGTCGTCGAAGGTGGGTCGACGATCACCCAGCAGTACGTCAAGAACGTGCTGCTCAGCGATGACGTGACCCTGGAGCGCAAGGCCGAGGAGATGGGCGTCGCCCTACAGCTCGAGGAGACTCTCACCAAGGAGGAGATCCTCGAGCGGTATCTCAACACGATCTTCTTCGGCGAGGGTGCGTACGGTGTCAGCGCTGCTGCCAAGCGGTACTTCGGCACCACCGTGAATGCGTTGACACTCGGTCAGTCGGCCCTGCTCTCCGGGTTGGTGGCAGAGCCTTCGAACCTGAACCCGTATGACCATCCTGAGGCGGCGCTGGCTCGCCGCGAGGTCGTGCTCGCCGCCATGCTGGAACTGGGGTGGATCGACGCCGAGTCGGCGGCGCGGGCTTCGGCCGAGCCACTCAACCTCGCCAGGCGCGGGATCTCTGATCGGATGCGATACCCGTACTTCACCGACGAGGTCCGGCGCCGGCTCCTCGAGAACCCGGCCCTGGGGGCGACATCGGACGAGCGCTACGAGGCGCTGACTTCGGGAGGCCTCAAGATCTACACGACCCTCGACCCCATGGTGCAGACGGCAGCCGAAGCAGCGATCGGGTCGGTGCTGCCGGAGGATGGCCCGTCAGGGGCGCTGGTGGCAATCGACCCGAGGAACGGGCATGTGCTGGCGATGGTGGGGGGAAAGGACTTCTACGACCCCGACGATCCAATTGCCCAGTTCAACCTGGCGACTCAAGGTCACCGCCAGCCGGGGTCGGCCTTCAAGCCCTTCGCGTTGGCGGCGGCCCTCGACTTGGGCGTTTCGCTCGACAGCATGTGGCCCGGTGGCCGGGTTGCCTACATCCGATCGGGTGACGAGATCTGGACGGTCCGTAACCACGAGGACGCCTACTACCCGGGGCTGACGCTCAAGGAGGCGACGGTGTTCTCGGTCAACGTCCCCTACGCCCACCTGGTCGACCACATCGGGGCGGAGGCGGTGGTGTCGACTGCGCGGGATCTGGGCATCACCAGCGATCTGGCACCCGTTCCGTCGATCGCAATGGGAACCGAAGAGGTCACCGTCTTCGAGATGGCCGCGGCGTACGGGACCTTTGCCACCGGTGGTATCGGAGTGTCCCCGGTCCTCGTGAGCCGGATCGAAGACCGTGAAGGGCGCACGATCTACGAGTACCTTCCCGCGTTCCAGCGGGTACTCGACGAGTCGGTTGCCGACCAGGTGACGGCGACCCTCACGGAGACGGTTCGGCGGGGGACGGGGCAGCAGGCCAAGATCGGGAGACCGATTGCCGGCAAGTCAGGGACCACCGAGGGCACCCATGATGCCTGGTTCGTCGGTTACACCCCCGAACTGGTGGCCGCGGTCTGGGTGGGCTTCGCCGAGGGCAACAGGGCGATGGTGGCACCCAATACCCCGTTCACGGTGACCGGAGGCACCTGGCCGGCTCAGATCTGGTCGCGGTTCGCCATCAGCGCGCTCGGGGGCGTCGGCTACACAGACGCCCCCGCAGCGGTCGAGGACGACATGGTCACGGTGAAGATCGACATCTCCACCGGCTTCCTCGCGGGACCGCTGTGCCCACGCGCCACGGTCGCCACTGTGGAGATGAAGCGCTCCGCGGTGCCGAGCATCGTGTGTCCCATCCACAATCCCGACGGGCTCGCCGTGCTCGCCGACGGGCACGTGCCGGCCGTGGGCACCTACACGATCGTCGACGCGGTGTCGGTGCTGGAGGCGGCCGGATACGGCATCGCGCTGGTCTGGGTCGAGGTACCCCAGGTGCCCGGGACGGTCATCGGGCAGTTCCCCGAGCCTGGCGCCCAACTGCCGGTGGGTTCGATCGTCGATCTGGTCGTCGCCGGGCCCGAGCCGGGAACGGTGTCTCCCGACGTCTTTGGCCGGCACCGGGCCGATGCCACACTCCGATTGGAGGCGGTCGGCCAGCAGGTCACCGTGATCGTCGTGGCGGCTCCCGACGGGGCGACCGGGCCATACCGGGTATGGGCCCAGGTGCCGAGTGCGGGCGAGGCGGTCACCGGAAAGGCAACGATCTGGGTGCAGCCGGGGGAGTGACCGGGCGCTTCGCGGCAAGCCAGGGGTCCCGGGGTCCAGGGGCGACGGCCGACGGCAGACCGCGGGTTCTGGCTGGTGGCTGGCAGCCCGCCGCTGACCGCTGACCTAGACGAACCGAATGAGGAAGTGCCTCTTCTTGCCGATCCGGAGGACGATGAGCCCATCGCCGATGAGGTCGTCGGTGGTCAGGGTACGGGTGGGATCGTCGACGACGATGTTGTTCATCCGGACGCCACCTTGCTTCACCAACCGCCTTGCCTCACCGTTCGACTCAGCCGCGCCGGCGGAAACCATTGCCTCGAGGAGGCCCAGCCCGTCCTCGAGACGGCTCGTCGCCAGGTCTACCGACGGGGCACCCTCGAAGGCGCCCTCGAGGGTGCGGGCGTCGAGGTCGGCTAGGGACCTGTCGCCAAACAGAGCCTCGGTGGCTCGCTGTGCCTCGGTCAGGCCCGCTTCTCCGTGCATGATGCGGGTGGCCTCGGCGGCGAGAGTGCGCTGGGCGGCGCGCGAACCCGGATCGCTCGCCGTGGCCTCCTCGAGGGCGACGATCTCCTCGATCGGGAGGAACGTGTACAGGCGGAGGAACCGTCCGACATCCGCGTCGGGAACGTTGAGGAACCACTGGTAGTACTCGTACGGGCTGGTGTCGTCGGCCCCGAGCCACACCGCCTCGCCAGTGGACTTCGAGAACTTCTTCCCGTCGGACCGCTCGATGAGCGGCCAGACCAGCCCGAACACCGTCGCCCCGTGGAGGCGGCGCGTCAATTCGACCCCGGCGACGATGTTTCCCCACTGGTCGGAACCACCGATCTGGAGGCGGCATCCCTCGCTCTCGTGGAGATGGGCGAAGTCGTATGCCTGGAGCAGCTGGTACGAGAACTCGGTGAACGAGATGCCGTGCTCGCGCTCCGCGAGGCGGCGACGCACCGACTCGCGAGCGATCATCTGGTTGACGGAGAAGTGCTTCCCGACGTCACGCAGGAAATCCACGAGCTCGAGGTCGCGCAGCCAGTCGTCGTTGTCGATGAGGACCCCGCCGCCGTCGAGGTCGATGACGCGTGACATCTGGTCGCGGAGCCGCTCGACCCGGATCCGGATCTCTTCGTCGGTGAGCAGCTCGCGCTCCTCATCCCGCCCCGAGGGGTCACCGATGCGGCCGGTCCCACCGCCGACCAGGGCGATGGGCCGGTGGCCGGCACGCTGCAACCATGCCATGGCCATGAGGCCGATCAGGTTGCCGATGTGGAGCGAGGTCGCGGTCGGGTCGGCCCCGTAGTAGAAGGTGACCGGCCCGGCGGACAATGCCTCGCGTAAGCCGTCGGCGTCTGTGACGTCCTGGATGAATCCGCGTTCGGCCAGGGTGTCGAGGGGATGCTCCATCGCCGCCGCAGGGTAGCCCGCAGCCGGCCACGGAATTCGCCCTCAAGCCTCAGCGTTGGACACCGATGTGGGCACTGGCCCGCCGTCTTGACGGGTTCCGGGCCGGTGCTACAGTTCAGTCCCCTCCCGGGGATGCCGCGCCGTGCGCGTGTGCCCTGGGATGTTGGAGTGCCTGGCTCCTTGACAACTAAACAGTGTGCCAAAAGCCAGTTTTGCCTCTTCGGACAGGCAGGCTCGTCCTGTCGCGTCTGGAGAGGCCGTACTCGAGTAAGAAACATCAGAGACAACAACTGATGTCAGACGTGGGTGAACGGTTTGGCCAGACACCCACACACCAAACTCGAACAATCGAGGATTCAGGGTCTTCGGATCCTGATCTTTCGTTGGAGAGTTTGATCCTGGCTCAGGACGAACGTTGGCGGCGTGCCTAATGCATGCAAGTCGAACGAGGGTTCCATCTCGGGTAACCGAGGCGGAACACCTAGTGGCGAACGGGTGAGTAACACGTGAGGAACCTGCCCCGGAGACCGGAATAGCCCAGGGAAACTTGGATTAATGCCGGATGTCCTCGAATGATCGCATGGTCGATCGAGGAAATGGTCCGCTGCTCCGGGATGGCCTCGTGGCCTATCAGCTTGTTGGTGAGGTAACGGCTCACCAAGGCTCCGACGGGTAGCTGGTCTGAGAGGACGATCAGCCACACTGGGACTGAGACACGGCCCAGACTCCTACGGGAGGCAGCAGCAGGGAATTTTGCACAATGAGCGAAAGCTTGATGCAGCGACGCCGCGTGCGGGATGAATGCCTTCGGGTTGTAAACCGCTTTCAGGAGGGACGAAGCGAAAGTGACGGTACCTCCAGAAGAAGCCCCGGCCAACTACGTGCCAGCAGCCGCGGTAATACGTAGGGGGCGAACGTTGTCCGGATTTATTGGGCGTAAAGAGCTCGTAGGCGGCTCAGCAAGTCGGCCGTGAAAACCCGGGGCTCAACCCCGGGACGCCGGTCGAAACTGCTGTGGCTAGGGTCCGGTAGAGGAGAGTGGAATTCCCGGTGTAGCGGTGAAATGCGCAGATATCGGGAGGAACACCAGTAGCGAAGGCGGCTCTCTGGGCCGGTACCGACGCTGAGGAGCGAAAGCTAGGGGAGCAAACAGGATTAGATACCCTGGTAGTCCTAGCCGTAAACGTTGGGCACTAGGTGTGGCGGACTCATTGACGTCTGCCGTGCCGCAGCTAACGCATTAAGTGCCCCGCCTGGGGAGTACGGTCGCAAGGCTAAAACTCAAAGGAATTGACGGGAGCCCGCACAAGCGGCGGAGCATGCGGCTTAATTCGATGCAACCCGAAGAACCTTACCTGGACTTGACATCATGGGAAAAACCGTAGAGATACGGTGTGCGAAAGCGTCCATGACAGGTGGTGCATGGCTGTCGTCAGCTCGTGTCGTGAGATGTTGGGTTAAGTCCCGCAACGAGCGCAACCCCTGTCCTATGTTGCCAGCGGATTATGCCGGGGACTCATAGGAGACTGCCGGGGACAACTCGGAGGAAGGCGGGGACGACGTCAAGTCATCATGCCCCTTATGTCCAGGGCTGCACGCATGCTACAATGGCAGGTACAACGGGCCGCGATCCCGCGAGGGTGAGCCAATCCCTTAAAACCTGTCTCAGTTCGGATTGGAGTCTGCAACTCGACTCCATGAAGCTGGAGTCGCTAGTAATCGCGAATCAGCTAAGTCGCGGTGAATACGTTCTCGGGCTTTGTACACACCGCCCGTCACATCACGAAAGTCGGCAACACCCGAAGTCAGTGGCCCAACCCTTACGGGAGGGAGCTGCCGAAGGTGGGGTCGGCGATTGGGATGAAGTCGTAACAAGGTAGCCGTACGGGAACGTGCGGCTGGATCACCTCCTTTCTAAGGAGCAACTGAGGTCCTCGGACCTCGAGCTTCCTAGTCAATGAACTGGCTACTCACGTCGAATCGTCTTGGACGACTGTGGTTTCGACCCGGTCGCTCGAGCGCCGGCGTGGGCACACTGTTTAGTCGTGAGGGAGTCGGGGCTCATCGCCCTGATGAACTCCGCACCTTGAGAACTGCATAGCGAGCACAAGCGTCTTGTATTCACATGATTCAAGCTACTAAGGGTTTGCGGTGGATGCCTTGGCGCTGGGAGCCGATGAAGGACGTAGCAGGCTGCGATAAGCCCCGGTGAACCGCCAAGCAGGTTTTGACCCGGGGATTTCCGAATGGGGAAACCCGACTGGGGTAATGCCCAGTCACGCCGGTTTGAACACATAGGACCGGTTGAGGCAACCGGGGGAATTGAAACATCTCAGTACCCCGAGGAGAGGAAAGCAACAGCGACTCCCTGAGTAGCGGCGAGCGAAACGGGAACAGCCCAAACCAGCACGGCGTGATAGGCCGGTGCCGTTGTCGTGCTGGGGTTGCGGGAGCCATCTGACGGCCCACCGGGGTCGTCGAGGAGTTACAAACTCAGGCGTTAGCCGAACATGCCTGGAAAGGCAGGCCGAAGGAGGTAACAGCCCTGTAGGCGAAAACGCACTGAGCTCCTAGTGGATTTCCCAAGTAGCACGGGGCCCGTGAAATCCCGTGTGAATCTGCGAGGACCACCTCGTAAGGCTAAGTACTCCCCAGCGACCGATAGTGAACTAGTACCGTGAGGGAAAGGTGAAAAGCACCCCGGTGAGGGGAGTGAAATAGAACCTGAAACCGCATACCTACAAGCAGTCGGAGGATCACTTCGGTGATCTGACGGCCTGCCTTTTGAAGAATGAGCCGACGAGTTAGCAGTACGTGGCAAGGTTAAGGCGTGAGCCGTAGCCGCAGCGAAAGCAAGTCTTAATAGGGCGTCTAGTCGCGTGCTCTAGACCCGAAGCCGGGTGATCTATCCATGGGCAGGGTGAATCGAGGGTAAGACCTCGTGGAGGCCCGAACCCACCAAGGTTGAAAACTTGGGGGATGACCTGTGGATAGGGGTGAAAGGCCAAGCAAACCCGGCGATAGCTGGTTCTCTCCGAAATAGCTTTAGGGCTAGCGTCGCGTGTTCCACGTTGGAGGTAGAGCACTGATTGGGTAAGGGGGCCTACAAGCTTACCGACCCCACTCAAACTCCGAATTCCAACGTGCCACAGCGCGGCAGTCAGACCATGGGGGATGAGCTTCTTTGGTCAAAAGGGAAACAGCCCAGATCGCCAGCTAAGGTCCCTAAGTCTGGACTAAGTGGGAAACGATGTGGAATTGCACAAACAGCCAGGAGGTTGGCTTAGAAGCAGCCATTCCTTGAAAGAGTGCGTAACAGCTCACTGGTCGAGTGGTTCTGCGCGGAAAATGTAACGGGGCTCAAGTCCAGCACCGAAGCTGCGGGATTCCATCAAGCTCGGCTCGATCCTTCGGGGTCGAGTCCAGGCGGTGGAATCGGTAGGAGAGCGTCGAGCGGCCAGCGAAGCGGCGGCGTGAGCCAGCCGTGGAGGCCGCTGGAGTGAGAATGTCGGCATGAGTAGCGAGAGGGGAGTGAGAATCTCCCCCGCCGAAAGTCCAAGGTTTCCTGGGGAAGGCTCGTCCGCCCAGGGTTAGTCGGGACCTAAGGCGAGGCCGTGAGGCGTAGTCGATGGATAACCGGTTGATATTCCGGTACCACCGCGTGCGCGCCAAGGCCGAATCCAGTTTGCTAAGGAAAGCCCTTCGGGGCCTACCGACCCAGCTGGTAGTAGGCCAGCGATGGAGTGACACGGAAGGGTAAGCAGACCCGGGCGTTGGTTGACCCGGGGTAAGCACGTAGGGCGAGGTCCAGGGAAATCCGGACCTCACAAAAGCCTGAGGTGCGATGCCGATCCGCTTTTAGGAGAAGCTGCCGAACGCCCATGCCGTCGAGAAAAACTTCTAGCGAGCGCACGAGGTGCCCGTACCCCAAACCGACACAGGTGGACAGGTAGAGAATACCAAGGCGCGCGAGAGAACCGTGGTCAAGGAACTCGGCAAAATTGCCCCGTAACTTAGGGATAAGGGGCACCCCGGTACGGTGAGAGGACTTCGCGTCCTCGAGCCGGAGGGGGTCGCAGTGACTAGGCCCAAGCGACTGTTTACTAAAAACACAGCAGCGTGCTAAGTCGCAAGACGACGTATACGCTGTGACGCCTGCCCGGTGCTGGAAGGTCAAGAGGAGGGGTTAGCCACTTCGGTGGCGAAGCTCTGAATCCAAGCCCCAGTAAACGGCGGCGGTAACTATAACCGTTGGAATACCAACCGGCGGTTGGAAAACCTGGCTATATGCTGGGACATCCGAGCATCCGGCGGTACTCGTTCATGTCACACCCCCTCCATAGGGTGCCGACATGAGCAGTGACAATCCGTCCGGTGCGGACAATCAGCAGGAAACCGCAAGGGATCCTCAGAGACTGTACGCCAGGCGCCGCATCAGCGGCGATGAGACAGTCCGACCCCTGTGGCGACACAGGGAGTGAGGCAGAAATGTCCTCACCACCTTCTCCTCGGAGAGGGGAGTAACAACGTGCCTAAGGTAGCGAAATTCCTTGTCGGGTAATTGAATTGCCCGGTGCGAGGGCGACCTCGCACGACAACCCGCTCATAACGGCGAAACCCTCACCGGCTGCCTCGACTCAAGGACGAGGCAATAGCCGGCGGGCGATGCCGTGGGAAGCCCTCTGCCGATTCGTCGGCATGGCCCCGTAACGACTGATCCCTTCGGGGAGAGGCCCCGGTGGCTGTCATACCCACTCCGTACGGTATGGGGAATGGCAAATCCATCGCCGGGGCAACACGCGGGCTCTCAGAAACCATTCTGAGATGAAGGCATAGTCTGTCGCCCCTGGAAACAGGGGAATACGATGAAGTTCCGACCTGCACGAATGGCGCAACGACTTGGGCGCTGTCTCGACCACGGACTCGGCGAAATTGCATTGTGAGTGAAGATGCTCACTACCTGCGACAGGACGGAAAGACCCCGGGACCTTTACTGCAGCTTGACATTGGAGTTTGGTGTTTTTTGTGTAGGATAGGTGGGAGGCTTGGAAGCGGAGGCGCTAGCTTTCGTGGAGCCAACCTTGAAATACCACCCTTGAAACATTGGGCTTCTAACTTCGATCCGTTATCCGGATCAGGGACATTGTCTGGCGGGCAGTTTCACTGGGGTGGTGGCCTCCTAAAATGTAACGGAGGCGCCCAAAGGTTCCCTCAGTCCGGTTGGCAATCGGACGTTGAGTGTAAGGGCACAAGGGAGCTTGACTGCGAGACCTACAAGTCGAGCAGATGCGAAAGCAGGGCCTAGTGATCCCACGGCGGCATGTGGAAGCGCCGTGGCTCATCGGCTAAAAGGTACCCCGGGGATAACAGGCTTATCTTGCCCAAGAGTCCATATCGACGGCAAGGCTTGGCACCTCGATGTCGGCTCGTCGCATCCTGGGGCCGTAGCAGGTCCCAAGGGTCGGGCTGTTCGCCCGTTAAAGCGGCACGCGAGCTGGGTTTAGAACGTAGATCACACTGCGTCCCCTGAGAGCAATCTCAGGGTGTTTATCGGCTCATATCGGGGAAACCCTGTCACTGGCACGAACTACGGTGTCAGGGCAATCCCGAGGGAAGTCCAGAGCCATGGAGTCATTCGGTCCGTATCTTGCAGGATTCTTCGACGGAGACGGAAGCTTATGCTTCCAGATCGTTCGCCAACGCGAGTATCGATTCGGGTTCTACATCCGAGCCTCCTTCTCACTCCACCAGGCCACCATGGCCGAGGATGGGCTAGCGCTCATCCAGAGGGAGCTGGGAGGACCGGGCTACATGCGGCGCCGGCAAGGCGGCATGTCGGACCTGGTCATCACGCAACGGTCAAAGATCACTGAGATCCTTACCCGGATCCGACCGTTCGTCGTGTTCAAGCGGCGACAGGTCGAAGCGGGTCTGGTTCTCCTCGAGAGGCTTCCGCCTCCTCGAGACCCCGTCGGATTCCTGGAGATATGCGAATCGGTTGATGACTTTGCATCCCTAAACGCTTCGAAGTCCCGAACGGTCACGTCAGTGGTCGTTCGAGAGGAGTTCGAGTGCACGGGTGCTCTGGACCCCGTAACGACTGATCCTTGATGGAGAGACGGATCCTCACTGGTGGGTAGCCCACCAAATCTACGAGATCCGTGATACGCCGACCCCCCGAAAGGGGGTGGAGGGATAGTCTGCACCCTCAGTAATGAGGGATTCATGTGCGTGAGACAGTGGACAACTGCTGTCTATAAATTCGGCTATATGCTGGAACACCCGGAAGCATCCTGAGGTACTCGTTCGACGGTTCGAAGAACCGGCGAACAGTGACAATCCTTCAGGTGACCCGGACAATCAGCAGGGAAGGCTGGGCGCAATGCGCCCAGAACCCTCAGAGACTATATGCCGAACACCCCGAGGAGGGGTGAAGATATAGTCCGAGCTGTATGGCGACATGCAGAGCCAGGCGGAAACGACCTGGCCACCGAGCAGAGATGCTCGGATGTAACACAACTGTCGGTCCCTATCCGTCGCAGGCGCAGGAGGTTTGAGGGGAGCTATCCCTAGTACGAGAGGACCGGGATGGACGTACCTCTGGTGTGCCAGTTGTCTTGCCAAGGGCACGGCTGGT
>Ga0326597_10009460_pt1 | contig 13050 bp, 21 predicted proteins | sample RVTome_12_FD_203789 | JGI IMG/M metagenome (GOLD analysis project Ga0326597, IMG submission 203789) | Soil microbial communities from uranium-contaminated site in the Upper Colorado River Basin, Wyoming, United States - RVT100D185 | ecosystem: Environmental > Terrestrial > Soil > Contaminated >... | reverse complement strand
CTGTGATTAGCAAGCCCCAGGCGTGCTCGGATCGTGAGTTGTCCGCTCGGCAGGCGGCACAGTCGGGCTTGATCCGGGACGAGCCGAAGACCTTTGACAGGTCGTGAGCGAAGACGAAGGGGTAACCGATCACAAAGATCACCCAGACCATGAAGACGGCAATCTCCCAGCCCTCAAAGACGTAGCCCTCGATTGGCTCCATTGGACTCTCTCGTCTCCGGGTTGCGCTGAGCTCTCCGACCCTACCGACTCAGCCCCCGGATACGACGCACCAAATCATCCGGCATCTTGGCCAGAAAGCGTTCGACCAGGACCTGAACGTGACCCTGCACCGTCTCAATGAAGTAAGGCTCCTTGGGAACTCGTTGTCGATAGGCCGTGAGGTGAGCCACCCGCTTGTTGATGAACTGGTCCAAGCGCTCGTTGAGCCACGCGAGTTCTCGACCGCCATCCACAGCCGGGTCCCAGTCGGGCGCATATTGGGTTGCGACTACGTCGTCGAGAACTGGCCGACTGTTGAAGAAGTCCATCAGACATCGGGTGTGAATCAGCAGAGACTCCTTGAAGGCGTTCTGCTCCGGTCCGGATGAGCCGGGGATGGCAATCCTCGCCATGTACCAGGCCATACCGATCTCGTAGTTCAGGTCATCGGTGAGAGCATCGAGCTCTTCCTTGGTGGGGGGAACGTTCTGATACGTCATCCAAAGACTCTGCCAAAGAGAACCCCCCAATCGACGGTCTTTCCAGTGATTCGACGGATGGGGGGTCCTCTTGTCTGCGGGTCGCGTTGTGGCGACGACTCCGCCGGCCGAAACGTAGTCGATTACGCCGGCGTGACACCCTCGCGAGTGATTTTCGCAACCCACGATTTGTCTTTCTCGTGGTCCCGGCAATGGGCTTCGATTCGGTGCCAGTATCTGATGATCGTGTGGAGCTGATCCCAGAGGCTCGACTTCGACTGGTGGATCGCGACGACGAAACCCCGGCAACCTCCGTTCTGCCAAGCGCGATGGCTTGGCGAGCTGTAATCGAGCAGGTCGTTGTCGATTCGGAAGATGATCAGCTTCTGGGCTCCGGCTCTGGGGAGCCAGACCTTGTCGTCTGTCCCCCGTTTGATCTCGCATGGCTGATATCCGATGACCCAGACGTCTCGGTGATCAGCGCGGGCATTCTGAATGAGGTGCCCTACTCCCATGAGGTCCTCATCGAACAGGAACCGGGGAGAACCCATTTTTCCGACCGTTAGGCCGCGATCGTCCAGCGTCTGCCGAATGAAAAACGGCCCGCCTCATCGATGAGGGCAGGCTCAATTTGATAGAGCTCAGAGACGGTCTCGACGGGAGTCCCACTCCAGACCAGGCGTGCGACAGCTTCCGGGCTGATCCCGGTATCTTCCAGCTTCGGCTTTCCAAAAAAGCGGTCGGCGGACACGATTACATGGTTGAGATCGACTCTGGGCTTCAGTGATCGAGCCACCCCTGACGCGTCATAGGTGATGCGCTCGAGTCGCATACGAGCTTCGGGATCGAGCTCAAACCGGATCTGTCCCGTGCGCTGTACGACCAGCAGAGGAACGCCTTCGACTCGCTGGAGTTCCCCGATGACCTCCAACAGGTCCGGGTCGGCGTAGAGAACCTTGTCATTGGCGAATAAGTAGTGCATCTCCAGGCGATCCCGGATCGCCATGAGCGTCTTCCGAAGCTTCTGCAGTGGGATGCCTGACCGCCGGAACCGGGAGAGGTAATAGACCTCGACGAACTCACCCCACGTGGTCCACGCCGAGTCGATCGGCTTCTCTCGGACCACCGGGTCATACTTCGTCCGGGTCAATTCATAGTCGGTGACCCACCGAGCCGATTCGTATCCGTTGATCCAGCGCTTCGCCGTCCCTGGGCTCAGTCCCAGGATCCGATCGACGTCCGCGAATGTGTAGAGCGGTTGATCGAGGATCGAGCCAGGCACCAGCAACATCCTATGCCATCGACGAATGACGGAGGGTTCTTAAACCTCTAGCGCCGGGTCCGCCGCTCGTACTCGATCTGGAGGGCTGACGCCGCGGTGAAGTCGCCTCGGTCTCGTGCCTCCTGGATTCTCCCTTCGTACTCCGACTGGAGGTCTCCCGTTTGCGTCGACGTGGATAGCTGCGAGAGACGGGATTGCCGGTCGGCGCTGGCGATCTGGGAGATCTCGTCGCGGCTGTAGACGAGGACGTTCGGACGCCACGAATACGACTCTTCGGCGTAGGAGGCGACCGCCTCGGGGTCACGTTCGACATCTCCGGTCGTCATCGCCTGGAGTAGAAGCTTGCCTTCGCCGCTCTCCGGGTCGAACCCGGCTTCGACGAGAACTCCGCGGAGGGCCTGGGCTTCGGCGGCTTCGGCCCGGGCTCGCCACTGGTCTCGGGACGTGCGGAGTTTGGCGAAGTTGGCACCTTGGTCGTCGTCTCCGATCTGCTCGGGGTCGACATCGAATCCGGTCAGATCCTCAGGCTCGGGCTCGGCGGTGGGGGCGGGGTATCCGGGCGCGGTCATGTTGCCGCCCTCTCCTGGGCGCGCTGGAGCTGTGAGGCCACCGACCAGAGGCCTTGGGCTCTGGCCTCGGCGATACGGTCCTCGTGGCTCCTGCTGTTGTCGGTAAGCAGCGCTCGCGCCTCTGGGGTGAGGCCGTCGGCCGGCTGGCTGTCGGCCCAGGTGGGCGGGCTCTCCCCGTCGACGGCGATCTTCACCTTCCGCTCGTATTCGAGTTGGAGGGCGCTGGCCCTGGTCCAGTCGCCGGCGGTGCGGGCCGCGGCGATCGCCTGGTCGTAAGCGGCGCGGTCGGGGAGCAGGCCTTGCGCGTTGGCCGCTTCGATCTTCCGGCGCTCCTCGGCGGCGGCGGCTTCCCGGTCGGTCCGCATCTGCATCACCGACGCGCCGAGGGCCCGGTCCCTCCGCGCCACCTTCGAGGCGACATCATTGGGATCGTTGCGGGGGTGGTAGGAGGGGAAGTTCGGATCGATCAGCCCGGCCTGGTCGGACGGTGGAACAGGGTTTCCGGACTCCGGCTCGGTGACTAGTCCCAGCTCGGAGGCTTTCGCCTTCAACGCTGCGACGGTGGGGAGGCTGTCGGCATGATCGGCTATCTCGAGGAGCCTGCGGCCGGCCGGGCGATCCGGTGAGAACCCGGCGGCGCGCACCTGCTCCCGTGCCGCGGTCGCTCGGAGGGTCAGCATCTCGACATCGGCCGAGCGTTTGAACGCGCGCGGCTCGTCGAGCTCGGCGGCAACCTCGGGGTCGAGGTTCTGGTCTCTGGTTGTCATGGTTGCTCCTTTGATAGGAAGACAGGCGTCCAGTCAGGCGACGTGAACCCGTTGGATTCTGCGGCCTGCCAGACGACCTCGACGGTGACAGTCCTGATGCGGCCGGCCTCGAGGTCGGTGGCGAGGATGCTGTGCAGTTCGAGGCCTTCGCCCTGGTACGGGTGCCAGCCGGCGCGGACGATCGAGTCGCGGAGTAGGAAGTCCTGCATGGTGTCGACGGCGTCGCCGAGGAGTGTCATTGCTCGGTCGTGTTCGGATTTCCAGTCGGTCTCAGACATGGGCGGCCTCCACGGGCTCGAGCTCGGGTGTGGCTCCGACGTCGGCGGCGACGGTTAGCACGTCGCTGTGACTGATTTCGGGGATGAGCGGCGCGTCATGGTGGCCGCGGTGGCGGGCGACCAGGATCTCGAGGATGGCCCGCCCCGACCCGCGGTACGGGTGGAATCCGGCTCTGAGGACCTGGTCGGCGATGAGCACCGTGTGGACCGACCGGAGTTGGGCGCGGGCCGAATCTCGCTGTCGCTCGAGGATGGCCCAGTTCTCCTCTCGGGTGGGTAGGGGTTTCATGCCGCTCTTGCCCATCGTTCAGCCTCCGACCAGGTTGCCCATGTTCCGCAGCGACTCGAAGACGTTGGCCGTGCTGCGAAGAGTGTCGGTCTGCTCTTGGATGAACTCGGCCTCAGGACCGAACCGTCGGTCGAAGAACTGGCGGAACATCGCGGCCGGATCTACGTCTGTCGCCGCGCCCGGAGCGACCGCCTGGCCGGTGGCGAGGCCCTGCTGCTCAGCGTCGAACGCTGATCGCAGCCCGGCGATCTCCGCCTCGTAGTCCTGTCGGTAGAAGCCGGACATGACACGGGTCAGCTCGGCCATCTCAGACTCGGAGGGCTCCCGGCGCAGATTCTGACGGAAGGTGCCTTTCACCGCCTGGGCCAGTGACGCATAGTCGGGCTCGAGATAGGGGGGCGCGACGAACTGTCGGGCCAGTTCTTTCTGCCGGCGGGCTTCCACCACGCTGAGGGGAAGATTCGAGGCCATGTCGACGAGCTGGTCGTCGACGCTGGCGCCAGAGGCGTTGGCCGCTCCGAGGGCGATCCGGAGGGCGCCGGCGTCGATGTCGGTCCAGACTCCCGGGTGATACTGGTCCTCTTCGATGAGGCCGGCGGCGACCAGCCTGCGCTGCCACCCGATCACTTCTTCGGGTGGGAGGCCGGCGAGGTTCCACTCGTCGCCTTCGAAGTAGCGGGGCTCGACTTCGACCGCGGCCGTCTCGGGTCGGCCTTCGAAAAGCACCCGGTCGGCTGGATCCAACCGAATGTCACGTCGGGAGACGAAACCTTCGGGGACTCCGATCGGCGCGCCACGGACCGCGGCGTGCTCGGTTGCCCACAATTCGATCGTGTTCTGGACGAAGTCGGCGATGGTGAGGCCCGCTGTCGCCTCGGCCGGGAGTGGCGACATCCCTTCGGGCATACCGGGCATTCGCCCAGTGGCGATCGCCTCCGCCTCGGCAAGTGTCGCCTCCACTTCACCGTGAGGGATCCCATAGCGGTTGGCGGCCTGGGCGAGCCGGCCCCGCATGACGGCGAGAGTCCGCCGGGTGCCTTCGTCAGGGCCCCGATCGGGCCGGCCACCACCCGGTTTCCTCCGCTGCGACGGGTCGGGTGTCCGTTCCCCCTGAGCCAGCCAGCCGGTGATCCCCTCCCACACGTCGCTGAATGTCCACCTGGTTAGGTGGGATGTAGGCCCGGTGTCCAGCCATCCTTCCTCGGGCAGCTTCTCAGTGACCTCGGCGGCGACCGACAGTACGTCGGCCAGATCCTCGGCTCGCCTCACGGTCTCGGGGGGAGCGTCGGCTAGGTTCAGCTCCGCCTCGTCGAGCTCGGACTGGAGCGCCCGCGCCCTCAGCTCGACAACCTCGATCGACGCCGCCAGCTTGTCCGGGTCGACCTCCTCGATTGACACCCGGCCAGCCCGTTCGATGTAGGCGACAGCCTGCTCGTAAGTCGGCTTCACGGTCGCCATCAGCGACCCGCCTCGAATCGGCCGGCATCACCATCGGGACGGATCCCCGGATCGACGGCGGGTTCGGCCAGAGTGTCGGCGATCGCCCGGCGTACCAGGCTGCTCATCGACCTGTCCTCGAGCTGGGCCCGCTCCCGGAGGGTGGCGACCATGTCGGCCGGCATCTGCACTCCGATGTGGACCTTGGATTGTTTGGTGCTGCTCATCTGCGCATGGGTGGTCAGGGACCTTCGACGCTCAGCCTGGCTGTCAGGCCTCCCGTCCTCCTACCGGGTGTCCACGCCTCACGGACCTACGGCGGGGTCGGCGAATCCCCGTCGGATGGCAGCCACTATCCCGAAGGCTTGCGCTGGGGCCGGGTCGACTCCGGCACTCGACACCGTACGCGTTTGCGGTCCTTGTTCAAGGATTTGAAACGCGTACGGTGAGAGACAGGAATGAACACGACCACCATCGCAGACACCTGGACCGACGCCGACGATCGACACCTGGCCTCGGCTCTCGCCTGTCACGCCCGACTGGTCGACTATGACGTCATCGCCCAATGGCATGCCGAGATGCGCGGCGACAACAACGAGCTCCGACTCGGCGTGGCCACGGCCGGCAGGGTCGAAGCCGACAGCCCCGAATGGCTGGCCCTCTGCGGGCTGCGGACCTGGTGGCACTTCCTCCGAATCGACGCCGGGCTCAGCCTCGAGGAGGCTGCCGGCCAGATCGGTGTGAACCAGGGGACGGTCTCACGATGGGAGCGAGGCCTGCGAGATCCGACCGGCGACCCGGGGGAGCGGTATCAAGCATGGCTCGTCGGCCAGCGGTTCCAACTCGTCGCCGCATCCCGCGAGGAGATCCTCGAGCTCGCCGCCCGTCGCGACCGGTGGCCCTATCTGCCGACCGGCGAGGAGCGCGAGGCGATCTGGCGGGAGTTCTGGAGGGCCGGCGGATGGGCGGACCAGTGGCGCCGCACCGGCGTCTTGCCTAACACCAACCGGCTCGAACCAAATTGACTGAACGTCCGCTAGTGCCAGGTTCGGAACTCCCGATGACGACCTTCTTCGGTCGTTAGGACCTCGTCCCATCGCTCATCGGACGGGTCGGCTTTCATCTCCTCGATCAGAAATCGCACTACAGATTCGAAGGTGACTCGCCCGCTGGGAATGTGACCTCGGAAGCCAGCGACGTGGACATGGGGAGCCGGATGCGTGTCGGGATGCCAATGCCAACGGACTGTTTCATGCAGGTCGGCGTCAGACACTGTGTAGGAGTACTCGCGCGTCCGACATCGGAACTCGGCCAGCTCCCGATCCCGGTAGACCTCGAGACGTTGGCGAGCCACGAAATGAATGACGATCCGGTCCCCATCCTCGGTTGGGGCCCACAGTCGAAGCGGAGCGTCAGTCAGGAACATTCGGAACGGCACACCAACTCGCTTGTCCGCCGGCATCACCCAGAAGGCGCCAGATGAGACGCAGTGGATCGACCTGCGCATGGAGTCATAGTGGCGGCTGATGGCCGCTTGGACAGATCGGGCCTTCTTACTCGACGAGGCCAGCCAAGTACTCCACGCGCCAATCGCTGCGGTCCAATTCGCCGGACCGCAGGAGGACAATGAACGACTCTGAGTTCATGTCGAGCAGGCCTCGAGTCTGGCGGTCGATCACCTCGGCCATCTCAGCCTCATCGAGTTCAGCTTTGCGAGGCCGCTCGCCACGCAGCCGACGCCACAACGCCACAAGTCTCGGGTCGCCCATCAGGTTCCTTCCGTCGGATCAGTCTATGTCCTACACGCCGGCCATGACAGGAATGCGAGGACAAGGGCGATGCGGCGCGACGAGAGGCCCTAAACCGCCTACGAGAGCCTCGCGGGCCCGCCTCCGGCAACAGACCCGCCCGAAGCGGCATCGCCCGGCAACAACCGGCCCACAGAACGCCCCCATTGGCAACACCCGGCATTCGCACCTTGCCGGCCCCAGGAACCCCCGACCCCCCAAAAGCCCAACAGCCACAGGCTCGGCAGTGCCACAGATTCTCAGGGCCCCCACATCCCCCTAGACCCCCACCGTCAGGTTGACATCCCCCCATTCCCCCGGGCCCCTCGAGACCGATCTGAGCCGTGACCTTCCCGTGACCAGGCCCTCAGAAAGGTGCTGTGACCAGGGAGAACGCGGCGAGCGTCAGACACCGTGTCAAGAGGTTCGGGGGAGTCTCTTTGAGGAAGGGCGGGGGTGGTGTTGAGGTCATACCCGGTGCCTTGCCGACACCGATGAGGTAGGACGGGCTGGCTGGGGGGGAGGCTGGGGTCGGTGGGTGTTCCTGGGACACCTACCCTCCGTAGGAGGGAACACTGGAACACCCCTGGTCAGGGCACTGTTCCTGGCTTGGAACACCGCACCCTAGGAACACCGACGTTTGCCCTGGTCATGGTGCTGTTCCTGCGCTCAGGTGTTCCTGGAACACCGGAACACCCCGGGTCTAGGTGGTCTCCCAGCGGTAGAGCTTCTGACCGTTGGTGCCGGTTCGATGCTGGACGACGGCGGGCCATTCGCCGGCCTGGTATCGCTTCACCGCATACGAGCGGCTGATCTCGAGCACGTCGGCGATCTGGTCGATGGTCAGCTCATTGAAGTCGGCCTCGGTGAACGCCCGCTCCAGCTCGGCGAGCTCGGGGCGCCGGTATAGGCCTTGGGTCACGTAGACGAGACCGGCAGGCCGGAACCTGAGTTCGAGGTCGTCGATCGACTCGAAGTGCCTGAGCGTCAGGTTGAGCACTCGGGTCTGGGTCGAGCCCTTCTGGTAGCGGAAGGTGCCGATCCCGTCGGCGGCGTCGGCCCAGGCGCCGGACCCTTTCACATTGAAACTGGAGCCGTCCTCGTGCATGCCGGGCCCGGGCTTGCGGGTGTGGTGGCCGAGGATCACCGCCGCCCCGGTCGGGGCGACCACAACCTCGAGCAACCCTTGCATCACCCGGTTCACCGCCACGTCGTCGTTGGCGTCACCGGGGAAGGCGCCGCGGATCGGGTCGACGACCACCAGCCCGGCCTCGAGGTCGGTGATCCGCTTGGCGATCAGCTCGAGGTCTTTCTCACGGTTGAGGCGGAAGTCGGGGAGGGAGACGACGTGAAGGTTGGCCCGCACCGCGGCCAGGGTCCTCCGGTCACCGTCGACGGTGCCGGCGAATCCGGGGAGCTGCCGGCGGAGCCGGTCCTGGAAGCTCCAGGCGGCGACCTCATGGTTCAAGTACACCACCGGGGTTTGGACCGTCTCCCACCAAAGAAACCGGGAGCCGGATGCGACCGCCATCGACAGTTGGGAGAGGAACAGGGTCTTTCCCACCTTGTGCTGGCCGGCGAAGATCATGGTGGTGCCACCGGGCAGCACCTGGTCGATCAATGCGGGAGGTCGAGGAATCTCCGCATCGACGAACTCGCCGAGAGGCAGGATGCGAGAGACGTCAACGACCACTGGCGCACCATTCCACCCAAGGGGTCTCCACCCAGCGTCGATCGGCCTCCTCGACCCTGGCCGCGGGAACATCGACGACGTCGAGCCACCAATAGCCTTCGCCGGCCACCCCCCGACGCAGGAATACCCGGAGCGAGCGGAGCGCCGCCGGCTTCGACGACCCCCACATGGGATGGCTCGTGGCCAGCTCCCAGCCGAGAGTGCCGACCACCGGGACCCAGTCGCCCCGCTCGAGGGCGCGGATCCGAATGGACGGCATCGGACGGTGACCGCGGGGGAGAGCGAGGAGTGAGGTCACGGCCGCTCCGGGAGCTTGGAGCCGTTGGCGATCTCGAACTCGACTGCCGCTCGGATGTCTTCGATCAGGTCCCTGTGTTCGCATCCGACAATCAGGAACGCCCCGCCCGCCAGATCCTCGCTCTCGGCGTGGGTCCCGGCCAAGAGCGCGGCGACCACCACCGACTCACAGAATGGGCAGCGGAGCCGGCCGAGGCCCTCGACCGTGGTGCTCTCCGGATCGTGGATCGCCCCCACCAGCACATGCCCTGCTCGAGTCAGCTCCTCGAGGGCGTCGATGAAGTCCTTGACAGGTGCCCTGCTCATTCTCCGGCCGCTCTCCGCAATGGCTCCACCGTCCTGAACGAGGCGAGGAACATCTCGTTCTCAGCCCACGTCTCCTCGTCTTCGAAGCGCCAGGTTGGGTCGACCTCGCCGACAAACCACTTTTGCGAATGGTGATGGCAGAAGCCCCAGGCATCGGAGCCGACGTTCAGGGTGCCCGAGTTGGCGCCGCAGCGACGGCAGCCGCCGACCTCAGCCACGACCGATAGGTCGGGGAAAGAGACGACTCGGCCGAGTAGTGTCCCCTCTGTCGAGCTTGGCGGCGAGACGTGAGCGATGGCCCCGGTTGACCCCGGGGCCGCACTCATATCCGGGGGACCTGGACCCTCCGAGTAGCCACAGTCGCACTCGAAGACCTCGCCAAGCGGGCCGCGTCCGAGAAACTTCATCTCGCCTCCGCAAACCGGGCACACGTCAGCCATCTTCAGTCCCGCCGACAAGTCGAAGCCCGATCGGATTGCCCTCGTCGTTCCCGCCGCTGATGCCGAGAAACTCAAGGAGGGCATGTCGCGTGACGCGGAGGCTCCGACCGAGAGACACAGCCTCGAGCTCCCCGTGGTGGATCAGCCGATAGACCGTTTTGACGTCGGCGTCGAGGACCGCGGCAACATCGCGGACCTTCATGACGTCGGGAGCATCGGACAGGTTCACGCCGTGTCCTCCACATCGCCGACCCAGGGGGAGAGAAGACCGCCCAATTCATCGAAGCCGAGGGCACCTGCGAGTTTCGCAAGGGTCCGCGCCGACGGGTGTCTCTCACCGATCTCAATGCGCCAGATCGTCGACTGCGAGACCCCGGATCGTCGTGAAAGCTCATACGTGGACCAGCCTCGCATTTGTCTGGCACTTCGTAGCGGGTGTATCGCCGCCGACGACTTTTCGCTCATGGGCTAGCAAGGTACGCGCACGACGAATTGCTAGCCAACAACTGAGCAGGAGACTTGCGCTTTTCGCAATGTGTCATTACGGTGATGCCGTGGCTGCCAATCGGGCGATGAGTGTGAGCGAGGTTGTGGCCAGCAACGTCCGTCGGATGCGAAAGAGCTGGCGGCATCGATGGAGCCAGGAGGAACTTGCTCTCCGCCTCGCCGAGCAGACAGGAGATGACAAATGGGATGGGCCGATGGTGTCCAAGGTGGAGAACCATCGGCGTCGTGTCACCCTCGACGAGCTCGCCGCCCTCGCTCTCGTCCTTCAAGTCTCTCCAGTGGATCTCCTCATGCCACCCAAGGGGCAATGGGTCAAGGTCGGCTATGCCGTGATGCCCGGGGAGGTCTACTTCCAGGGGATCGTGGTGTTCCCAGGTCTGTGGTCAAAGCTCCACCGATTCGTGATGTCAGGACGCCTCGGCGGCGAGGCAACACGAGAGCGGCTTATTGAGGCCGGTTTCAGCCCCGGCGAAGCGGATTTGATTACAAGCGACGAATTTGTCGGTTGGGAGTTTGGGGACCTTTCCAGAGGGTCGGATAGCGAGGAAGGAGAAGACGAATGAGCAGACGAGGAACTGTGCGCCGGCGCTGCTCGACGTGCGCAAGGTATGCGGAACGAGTGGGGGAGAGCACCCGGTGGGTCTGTCCCGCCGATCCCGACCACCCGGTCCGGTGGAACGCAATCGTCGACATCGCACCGCGGGGAGCCCAGCGCCGGCAGGTGCGAAAGAGTTTCGACACCAAGGACGAGGCCCTGGCCTGGCTCGCCGCCGCCCAGGTGGAAGCCGAGAAGGGCGACACTGTCGACCCCTCGAGATTGACCCTGACCGAGTTCATGGAGGGCCGATGGCTCCCGGCGATCAAGGCCGCTGGGCTCAGACCCTCGACGTTGAGTTCATATGGAGACTTGTGGAGACTCTATGTGAAGCCGGCCCTCGGCCCGATCCCGCTCCAGTCCCTCACCGCGGACCAGCTCAGTCGCCGTTACGGGGAACTGGCAACGGGCGGGGGCAAGGGTGGGCGACCTCTCAGCCGGCGGACGGTGCGCTATGTGCACACCGTGGTACACAAGGCGCTCAAAGACGCCGAGCGGTGGAGGCTGGTCCGACGCAACGTCGCCGCCCTCGCAGATCCGCCGTCGGCGAAGTCGACCAAGCCGAAGAAGATCAAGGCGTGGACAGCGGACCAACTCCGAGCGTTCTTCGACCATGTCGGTGACGACCGACTCCGTCCCCTCTGGTGGTTCTTCGCAACGACAGGGGTACGGCGCGCAGAGGCGGCGGGCCTTCGATGGGAGAACGTCGACCTTGAGGCGGGCGCCGTGGCCATCGTCGAGACCCGGGTGAGCGTGAATTACAAGGTGCTCGACTCGGACCCGAAGACCGAGCGCGGGCGCCGGCGCATCGCCCTCGACCCCGAGACGGTGCGAGTACTCCGAGATTGGCGGAAGGTCCAGCTCGAGGAGAGGGTGGCTTGGGGCCCGGCGTGGACTGACACCGGCTACGTCTTCACGCGCGAGGATGGGGCCCCCTGGCATCCCGATCGCATCTCGAAGATCTTCCTTCGGCTGGTCGCCGAGACCGGGTTGCCTCGGATCCCAGTCCACTCGCTTCGTCACACATCGGCGAGCCTGGCCCTTGCCAACGGAGTCCCGCTCAAGGTGGTGCAGGAACGCCTCGGCCACTCGTCGATCGCAATCACAGCAGACGTCTACTCGCACGTCACCGAAGGAATGGATCGGCACGCTGCCAGCGCAATAGCGTCGGCTCTCCTTGGCTAACAGACGACTTCATAGCGACTGTTGCGCAAACAAGCTCAGTAGCTTGGGCAAACGATGTCCCGGCCTCCGATCGACTTCGACAAGTTGGGAACCGCACTGCGCGCACAAGGGGTGCCCCTCGAAGCGGAGGCCTATTTTGCTTGCCGACGTCACGATTGGAACTGCATCCACGCATATCGCTACGGCGAGCCGCCTGACACTCGCGAGGTCGATGTCCTCGCCTACAAGACCATCGACTTCCTTGATGATGGTGGATCGAAACCGAGACTCTCGGGCGGTGTTGTACTGCTAATCGAATGCAAATTCGCAACGCAATGGTGGGTCTTTGTGGACCTATCAGACAACACCGCCTCTCCGGGCGACCTAGTCGCCACAGCGCAGGGAGTGGGGATCGCACCTCGGCTGTCCACATTCGTCGTGTCGGCGCTTCGAAAGGAACAGCCTGACTTCTTCGATCCGCCGCGTACTGGATCGACTAGAGAAAGATCGTTCGACTACAAGACCGCTCAACGAGCGCAGTTTTACCCAGCCTCTCAGCAAGCGCTCTCTGCGATGAGAGGTTCTCACTTCTATGAGTTGGATCCCTTCAGCCTTCAGCACCCCCATCTGTGGCTACTCGCTCCCGCCGTGATGACGAACCGCCCGTTGATCATCGCGCGCGCCAGAGAAGGATCTGAGGACTTCGAATTCGAAGAGAGCGACTGGCTGATGTCAGGAAGCCCGCCTGATCTGGTTCACGTCGTCACAAAGGTTGGGCTCGATCAACTACTCACGTGCCTCGATCGATTTACGGAGGGGATAGGCACGCCAGAAGCGGATGAATTCATCCGGGGGCTATTGCGGTCATAACCGACCGGCTGTCAAGTCTCGGTACCCGGACGACACTTTGGCTCCGGTACCTCCACGACACTTCTCCGCGGGTTTAGGACGCGGCGTTG
>Ga0326597_10009459_pt1 | contig 13050 bp, 7 predicted proteins | sample RVTome_12_FD_203789 | JGI IMG/M metagenome (GOLD analysis project Ga0326597, IMG submission 203789) | Soil microbial communities from uranium-contaminated site in the Upper Colorado River Basin, Wyoming, United States - RVT100D185 | ecosystem: Environmental > Terrestrial > Soil > Contaminated >... | reverse complement strand
CATCTCCAGCGACGACACCGTCGGCCTGTACCTCAAGGAAATGGCCCGGGTCCCTCTTCTCACGACCGAGGAGGAGGTCGACCTCGCCCGCCGGATCGAGCGCGGCAAGATGTCGGCGAACCGGCTGACCCGGATGAACGGCAACGGGACGGTCCGCAAGCGGACCGAGTTCCACAGCCACATCCAGGACGCCCGCGGGGCGCGCGACCATCTGATCAAGGCCAACACCCGGCTGGTGGTGAGCATCGCCAAGAAGTACATGGGGCGGGGTGTGCCCTTCCTGGATTTGATCCAGGAGGGCAACCTGGGCCTGATGAAAGCGGTGGAAAAGTTCGACTACCACCGCGGCTACCGTTTCAGCACCTACGCCACGTGGTGGATCCGCCAGACGATCACCCGGGCGATCGCCGACCAGGGGCGGACGATCCGGGTCCCGGTCCACATGTCGGACCGGATCCGTCGCCTGTACAAAGTGGCGCGCCAGCTCGAGCAGGACATGGGGCGCAAGCCGACGCCGGAGGAGATCGCCGGAATCATGGAGGTCGACTCGCGCAAGGTGCAGTGGATGATGCGGGTGTCCTGGCGGCCGCTGTCGCTGGAGACGCCGGTGGGCGAGGAGGAGGACTCGGAGCTGGGGTCCTTCGTCGAGGACGAGACGACGCCCACGCCCACCCAATCGGCCTATCAGAATCTCCTGCGGGAGAAAATCGAGGAAGTCCTGTCCACCCTCAGCCCGCGCGAGGCGCGCATCCTGCGCCTGCGCTTCGGGTTGCACAACGGGCGGCCGTACACTCTCGAGGAAGTCGGCCAGAAGTTCGGCCTCACCCGGGAGCGCATCCGTCAGATCGAAGGCAAAGCTCTGCGCCGCCTGCGCCACCCGAGGCGGGCAAGGCAGTTGAGGGACTACTTGTCGTAGGGGCGAAGCATTCGGGGTCGATTCAGGCTCCCGGAGCCCTCAAGGCTCCGGGAGCCGTTTTACTCCCCGAATGCTTCGCCCCTACGGATGAAAATGATGCCGTGCACATGGTCCGGCATCACCACCGACGCGTCCAGGGTCACGTTGCCGAAATGGAAGGGGACGGCGCGCCAACAGGCGGAGGCGATTTCTCCGAGGAAGGTGAGGTTCATGCGGCCGCGGGCGACCTCGCCGAACAAGGGGAGCCGTCGTGAGGTGCAGATCGTAATGAAATACGCCCCCGCTTCGGCGTAGTCATACCCGGGAATACGGATCGAACGGCGACCGCGGAAATCCATGGCCTGTCCCCCTTGTCGTGGCCAATATCAGAGGGGCGAAGCATTCGGGGTCGATTCAGGCTCCCGGAGCCCTCAAGGCTCCGGGAGCCGTTTTTACTCCCCGAATGCTTCGCCCCTACGTCATGGATTTGATCAACAACGCCAACGCCGCCTCGGCGGCGGCGGCTTTGTTCGCCTCGCGGTCGCCCGTGAATTGGTATTGTTCGCTCCACTCACCCCGCCGGGAGCTGATGGCGACCCAGGTGAGGCCGATTGGCTTGCCGGGCAATCCGCCGCTGGGGCCGGCGATGCCGGTCACAGCCAGGCCGATGTCGGAGCTCATCACCTGGCGCACGCCCCGCGCCATCTCGAGCACGGTCTCCCGACTGACCGCTCCGTGGGTGTATAGGGTCTCGTGGTGGACGTTCAGCACCCGCTCCTTCGCTTCGTAGGAGTACGCGATGACGCTGCCCAGGAAGTACTCCGAGGCGCCCGGCACGTTCGTGACCCGGTGGCCGAGCAGCCCGCCGGTGCACGACTCGGCCAGGGCCAGGGTCTCGCGGCGGTGGCGCAGGAGGGCGCCTACCTCTTGTTCCAGAGTTTGATTGGCCATCCGCTTCCTGCTCCCGCTATCCGCTGTCCGCCATCCGCTTTCCGCTTCCACCCGTCCCACGGCGCCCCGGCGCCCTTTAGAACTCCTCGATCGATCGACTCCTCACAGCCCCTCGATTATAGAGGATGAAGCCGCTTGCGCCGTCGGTTTGACTGCGCGCCGGGCGGACGTTATCCTTGCCCCCATGATGCAATTCCCCCTCTTCCGTCTCGAACGTCGCCTGTGGACGGTGGCGGACCTCACCCGGCTGGTCCGGACGGCGCTGGAGACGGATCCGGCGCTGCAGAATGTGTGGGTCCGGGGCGAGGTGTCCAACCTTTCGCGGCCCGGGTCCGGGCATCTGTACTTCACCCTCAAGGACGCGCAGGCGTCCCTGCGCTGCGTGATGTGGCGCAGCGATGTCGAGCGCCAGACCCGGATTCCGCGCGAAGGCGAGGCGGTGGAAGCCCATGGCCGCATCGGGGTGTACGAGGCCGGCGGGCAATACCAGCTGTATGCGGATTCGATGCGCCGGTCGGGCGAGGGGGCCCTCTACCAGGAGTTCCTGCGCCTGAAGGCCAGGCTGGAGGCCGAGGGCCTGTTCGATCCGGCGCGCAAGCGGCCGCTTCCCGCCTGGCCCCGCCGAGTGGGTGTGGTCACCTCGCCCAGCGCCGCGGCCCTGCGGGATGTCGTGCATGTGTTGGAGCGCCGATTCCCTCTGGCCGAGGTGATCCTGGCGCCGACCCCCGTGCAGGGCGAGGAAGCGCCGCCCGGGATCGTCGCCGCCCTGCGAGCGCTCCAGCGGGTGAGTCGGCCCGACGTGATCCTGCTCGTCCGCGGCGGCGGTTCGCTGGAGGACCTGTGGGCTTTCAACGATGAGGCGGTGGTGCGCGCCGTGGCCGCAGCCACGATCCCGGTGGTGACGGGCGTGGGCCACGAGACCGACTTTGTCCTGGCTGATTTCGCCGCCGACCAGCGGGCTCCCACGCCCTCGGCAGCGGCCGAGGTGGCCACGCCCAACCGGGCGGAGCTGGCGGCCCGACTGAGAATGATTCGGGAAGGCCTGGCCCTCGAGCTGGCTTCGAAGCTCGCGCAATGGCGCAAGGACCTCGACTCAATCCGGGCGGCGCTGGAGCGGGCCTCTCCCCGCGCCCAGCTGGCCAACGCCCGGCAGCGAGTGGATGAGATCGCCCGGCGCCTGGCCCAGGCCGAATCTCACCTGTTGGCGCTTCACAGGTCGGCCGTATCGGGCCTGGCCCAGGCGCTGCGGGCGGTGGGACCGTCGGCCGTCCTGGCCCGCGGCTACGCCGTCGTCAAGCTCGCCGGACCGGGGACGATCGTGCGCTCCGTGGACCAGATCGGAGGCGGAGAAAGTCTGGAGGTCCGGGTGGCGGACGGGACTTTCGGCGCCCAAGCCTTGCCGCGCGCGGAAAAGCGCCAGGGCCCGGGCAATCATCGGGGCCCTGCTTCCTGATCTCAAGGCCGTCTTTCACCTGGCGCCGGTTGGCCGGCGTAGGGCAAGCAGGTGGTCGCGTTGGCTAGTCAAGACGCAGGTGACGCACACGTCACGGTCGGCCTTATCACCTGGAACAGCGAGCGCCACCTGCCCTCCTGCCTGCAGTCCCTGGCGAATCAAACCCATCAGAACCTGGAGCTGATCGTCGTCGACAACGGCTCCCAGGACCACTCGGTGGAGTTGGTCCGGGCTCAGGCGCCGGAGGCGCGGGTCTTCACGAACTCACTCAATCAGGGTCATGGCCGCGCCCACAATCTGGCGATCGGCGTTTCGGCGGGTGACTATTACCTCGCCCTCATGCCCGACGTTCGGCTCGATCCCGAGTACATCAAACGCCTCGTCCTGTCCCTGCAAGGGAGACCGGCCTTCGGCTCCGCCGTCGGCAAGAGGTGGCAGGCCCGGCCGATGGGGGCCAAGGTGCTGGACGGGACCGGGCTGTTCATCGACCGTCGCCGTCGCCCGTACTTGAGGGGGCACGGCGAGATCGACCAGGGCCAATACGACAAGTCGGAGGAAGTCTTCGGCGCCGACGGGGCCGCGCCGCTCTACCGCCGCAAGACCCTCGAGGACGTGACGATTTTCGGGCAGGTCTTCGACGAATCGTTCTTCATGTACGAGGAGGACGTCGACCTCGCCTGGAGGGCGCGGGCATTTGGGTGGCAGTGCTGGTACGAGCCCAGGGCAACCGCGGTCCGTGATCGCGGCTTTCGGCCGGACCTCGAGCGTGAGGAAGCGCGCGAGCTTCGCCGAATCGCATTGCGCAATCGGCACGTGACGATCCTGAAGAACGAGAGCGGGCGGACCTTTCGGCGGGACTGGTGGAGGATTCTCTTCTACCATTTGCGAATCCTTGCGCGCGTGCTCGTCCGTGAACCCTCCTCCTTGGGGGCCTACCGCTCCCTGCTTGCGAACCGGAGGTTGGTGATGAGGTGGCGGCGGGCGGTGCAGGGAGCGGCGCGAGTTCGCCCCGCGTATCGATTGAAGTGGTTTGCTTAGGGGCGAGGCGCGTGCCCCGGGGCACGAGGAAGGCGACCGCCGCAATACCACCCGGGGGCGAGGTCTTCGGCATTGACGGGCCACGGTGTTTCACCGCCGGGATATCCTCGACGACATGGGATGAAGAGGCCGGGGCCCTGGCGGAAGGGCGCCTGGGTTGGCCCTCGCTGGCTGCGACGGTGGAGCGCCTTTACCTGACGGTTCTCGAGGCCGCGGACCCAAGGGTGGTGTTCCCGTAGTCGGCGCCAGGCGCAGGGAGTATCCTTCTGGCGCGATTCTTCCTCGAGTGGGATGGTCGATAAAGCAGGAACCTTGATCATGGCGAGCAAGAGTCAAGGCGGACTCAACTTCTGTCGCGCTTCCTGGCGGACCACGACGCGGCGACGATTCTCGCGCCTGGCTATGACCTGGAGGCGGTCCGGGCGGCGCGGGCGCAGACGCACCTGCTGGCCCTTCGCAGGTCGGCCTTCCTCGGACTGGCCCAGGCGCGGCGGGGGGTGGGGCCGCCGGCCGTCCTCCCCCGAGGCTGCGCCGTGGTCAAGCCGGCCGGCCACGGAACGATCGCGCGCTCGGTGGGCCAAGTCCGCGCCGGGGAGAAGCTCGAAATCCGGGTGGCGGATGGGACCTTCGGGGCGCGAGCCTTGCCGGCGGCCCCTCCGCCGGACCGCTAAGCGGCCGACTCCCCGCGACAGAGCGGCGCTCGAACGCGCCCTTGGGCAGATCGATGAGCATCGGGCCCCGTCCTGACGTCAGCGAGCTTTCCCCGCCCCTCCCTGGCACGTTGTCCGGCCTTGTCAGGCATTGGGCTGAACGGACCCCGCAGGCTGCAGCGCTCTGCGCCCCCGACCGCACCCCGCTTTCCTACCGGGACCTCTGGGAGCTCATTCGGCGCACCGCCCGACAACTGAACGGTTTCGGCATCGGTCGCAACGACAGGGTGGCCCTGGTGCTGCCCAACGGTCCGGAGATGGCGGCCGGCTTTCTCTCCGTTTCCGCGGTGGCTGGCTGCGGCCCGCTCAACCCAACCTACCGCTCCAGCGAATTCCTTTTCTTCCTGAGGGACATGCAGTCCAAGGCCCTGATCGTGCTCAAAGGCGATCCGCAGCCCGCCGCGCGACGCGCCGCCGGTGAGCTTGGCCTCGACGTCATCGAACTTGAACCGCGCCCCGGCGAAAGGGCGGGTCTCTTCTCGCTCGCTCCGCAGGGTCCTCGCAGCCACGCCGACACGGCCTGGTCCGGCCAAGACGATGCGGCCCTGCTGCTGCACACCTCAGGGACCACGTCCCGGCCCAAGTTGGTACCGTTGACGCAGGCCAACCTGGCGGCCTCCGCCTCCCATGTTGCCGAGACGCTGCAGCTGACGGCCCGCGACCGCTGCTTGAACGTCATGCCGTTGTTCCACATCCATGGTCTGGTCGCCTGCCTGCTTGCGTCGCTTCGGGCCGGCGCCTCGGTCGGGTGCACGGCGGGCTTCTACGCTCCGTCCTTTTTCTCGTGGTTGGACGATCTCGCCCCGACCTGGTACAGCGCCGTCCCCACGATGCATCAGGCGATCCTGGCCCGCGCCGGCGCGAATCGGGCCTTCCTCGATCAGGCGCGGCTACGATTTGTCCGGTCCTCATCGGCGCCGCTGCCGCCGAGGGTGTTCCAGGAATTGGAGCGGGCGTTCCGGTGCCCTGTGATCGAATCCTACGGGATGACTGAGGCCTCCCATCAGGTGACCAGCAACCCCCTTCCGCCCATGAAACGAAAACCCGGGTCGGTCGGCCTGCCGGCGGGGCCGCAAGTCTCGATCCTGGACCGGGACAGCGCGCCAGTCGAGCCGGGAAAGGTGGGCGAGGTCGCCATCCGCGGCCCTAACGTGACGCGCGGGTATGAGAACAACCCCCAGGCGGACTCGGCGAGCTTTGTCCGGGGTTGGTTCCGTACCGGGGACGAGGGGTATCTCGACCGGGACGGCTACCTCGTGCTCACTGGCCGGATCAAAGAGATCATCAACAAAGGCGGCGAGAAGATCTCGCCTCGCGAGATCGACGAGGTGATGCTCGAGCACCCGGTGGTCGCGCAGGCGGTGGCGTTTTCGATGCCCGATGAACGCTTGGGCGAAGAGGTGGGGCTGGCCGTGGTGTTGAAGGAAGGGGGAGAGGTCTCGCCCCAGGAGCTGAGGAGATTCGCCGCCCGGAGACTCGCCGACTTCAAGGTGCCGGCCACGGTGCTCGTCCTCGACGAGATCCCTAAGGGACCGACGGGAAAGGTGCAGCGGATCGGCCTGGCCGAGAGGCTGGGTCTGCCCAGTGGTGAAAGCCGGTCTCCCAAAGCCCCCGCGGCGTTCGTGCCTCCGCGCACGCCGACCGAGCGTGCGCTGGCCGACCTGTGGTGCAAGATCCTCGGACTCGAAGAGGTGGGCGTGGACGATCGCTTTCTGGATCTGGGAGGCGATTCGATGCTGGCCATGGTCCTGCTTTCCAGGATACGCTCTCAGATGCAGATGGAAGTCGATATGGTGGACTTCTTCGCTGCCCCGACCATCGCCCGGCAAGCGGACTTGATCGATGGGATTCTCTTCTCGGAGATCGAGGCCGAGAGCGGCGGAGTTGCCTAGCGTGGGAATCCGAATGCGGCGCGGGAGTCGGGGGTGACCTCCCCGGAGGAACGATGGGCGAATCTGCGCCCGGATCAGCGCGCCCGGCTCGAGGCGCGCCTGCGAGGGCAACTCTCCCCGGCCGCGGATTCGACCATCCCCCGGCGGTCGGACCGCCGTCGGGCGCCGCTGTCCTTCGGCCAGGAACGGATCTGGTTCCTGGACCAGCTCAACCCCGGAGATCTCGCCCTCAACCGTCCCTGGGGGCTGCGCCTGAAGGGGCGTCTGGACGTGCGCGCCCTGGAAAACAGTGTCAACCAGATTGTGCGGCGCCATGAGGCGTTGCGGACGGTCTTCGGCAGCGAAGATGGCATCCCCTATCAGTCCGTCCGGTTGCACCGCCGAATCAAGATCCCACGCACCCGGCTGGCGGATCTCCCGGAAGCCGACCGGATCGGCCAGGCCTTCCGGCGGGCTCGCTCCGGTCTGCATGTCCCCTTCGACCTGCGGCGCGACTTCCTGATCCGTCCCGAGCTCCTTCTCCTCTCGGAGACGGACCACATCCTCCTCCTGCCATCCCACCACATCGCGTTCGACGCCTGGTCCGAAAGCGTCTTCCTCGGTGAGCTGGCGTTGCTCTATCCTGCGTATGCAGCGGGTGGAGCAGCGTCCCTGCCCGACCTGGAAGTCCAATACGCGGACTACGCTCACTGGCAGCGCGAGCGACTGCAAGCGACTTTCCTGGATCGCCTGATGCGCTACTGGCGCGAGGAGCTGGCAGGATACGAGCCGGGTCGGCATCCGGGGCCCGACGAGGCAGGTGCGGGTCGGATGGCGGTCCTTCTCCTCCCTACGTCCCTCAGCCGGGACCTTCGCCGGATCGCCCGTCAAGCTGACACCTCGCTCTTTACTGTGCTGCTGGCCGGCTTCTATCTGGCGCTGTGGGGAGGCTCGGGCACCGCTGATCTGGCGGTCGGCACTCTGGTGGCCGGCCGCACCATGACCCAGGTCGAGGGGCTGATCGGTTTCTTCGTCAACACCCTCGTGGTGCGAAACGCCTTCTCCCCGGAGATGACCTTCCTTCAACTCCTGCAGCAGGTCCGCGAGAAGGCGCTGGGGGCGCTCGCCCACCAGGAATTGCCTTACGACAAGCTTCTTCAGGAACTTCGCCCGGTGAGGCGCGCGGGACATCCCGCGCTCCTCGATCACGTCGTCCAGTTGCGGAGGGCGCCCCCCGCCTCGCCTTCTCTGGCGGACCTGGAAGTGACGCGATTCGAGTTCGACCCTGGAATCGCCATTCACGACCTGACGCTGTCCATCGACGAGGTTCAGGAAGCCTTCCGTTGCCAGGTCCACTATCGGACGGGCGCGTACGGTCCCGACGATGTCGATCGGCTGCTGCGACGCTTTCAGGCCATGCTCGAGGGGGCCGCCGCCGATCCCTCTCGCCGTCTCACAGACCTGGCCGCCCTGGCCTCGCCGCCGGTGTCCATCTCAGACCGGGCCGGAACGAGCCAAGACCTGATGGAGCGGTCGAATCTGACGCGCAATCAACTCCTGATCTGGGCCGGGGAAAGGCTCCGACCGAACACGTCGCTGTACTCCATCCCCATGGCGTTCCGGATCCGGGGCCCGCTCGACCCCTCCCTGTTTCGTGTGGCGTTTCGAGCGCTTGTGCAGCGAAGCGATGCTTTGCGGATGACTCTCGTCGAGCGGGACGGCGTCCCCCGCTTGGAGGTCGCCCTCGGCCTAGAAGGCCAGGTCGAGATGCGAGACTTCTCGGACGTCCCCGATCCCGACGCGGCGATCGCCCGCTGGCTCGAATCTCGGGCTCGACGGGCGCTGCCGCTCGCCTCCTCTCTGTTCGATTGCGTCCTCTTGAGGAAGGGGCCCGAGGAATGGTTCTGGTACCTGAACGTGCACCACCTGATCGCCGATGGAGCGGCGGTGGGTGTCATCTTTCGAGAAATGGAGAGGATCTACCAGGTCTGCCTGGCCGGCGCGCCGGCTCCGACGGAGGCTTTGCCCTCGTTCCTGGAGTTCATGGAGGCCGAGGGGAGGGGGCGCCGTTCCGAAGACGTCCTTCGTTCCGAGCTCTACTGGCGAGAGAAGCTGGACAGGGAGGCCGACCCGCTTTCGTTCTACGGCGGTGTCTCGAAGCCTTCGCATCTTTCCGTGCGCAAGGTGATTCGCGAGATCGGGCCCGACCGCTCGCGCCGCCTGAGGGAACTGGCTCAGGGAGCGCTTCGCTCGGCCGAGACGGAAGCGGGGTCGATTTGCAATGCCATCTCCGCCGCGCTGGCTGCCTACCTCCACCGGGCCACGGGCGTCGCGCGCATCTCGCTCGGCTGGCCGGTTGCCAATCGAGCCTCCGAGAAAGCCCGGCGCACGATCGGCCTGCTCATGGAGGTACTGATCCTCCGGTTCGACGCCCGGCCCGATGACAGTTTCGTCTCCCTGGCGGGCAAGATCGCCCGGGAGGCGCGCGAGTCGCTCTCGCATCGGGGGTTCACCTCAGCCAACCCGGAGCGACGGCGCGCCTATCAGGTCACGCTGAACCTGCACACCTGGTATTTCCGTACCTTCGCCGAAATGCCGGTCGAGACGACTTGGCTCGATACCGGCCTGGACGAGGACCTGCTCACCCTGCGAGTTCACGATTACGAAGGGGTAGGCGCCCTTAAGGTGGACTTCGAGTTCAACGAGCAGGCCTTCACCCCGGAGGCGGCTCAGAGGGCGGTCCAGCACTTTCTGGCGCTTCTCGACGGGCTGCTGGAAGACCCGGAAATGAAGATCGGTTCGGTGGAAATCCTCACCCCCGATGAAGCTTCCGTGCTGTCCGCCCTCAACGAGACGGTCGTGGTCCCGCGGGACAAAGGCACGGTCCTCGCCGCTTTTGGCGAGCGGGCCCGCGCCTCCCCGAGCCAGGAGGCGGTGGTCGAAAGCGAGTCCGGCGAGAGTGTCTCGTATGGTGCACTGAACGCCTGGGCGGAGAGGCTGGCGGAGGGAATCGCCTCCAGGGTGGTGGGACCTGGCAGGCCGGTGGCCCTTTTGCACGACCGCTCCCTCGCCACGGTGGCCGGGCTGCTCGCGATCTGGAAGGCGGGCGCGGTCTATCTCCCGCTCGACCCGGGTCAGCCCGCCTCGCTCATCTCGCGGTTCCTGGCCGATTCGGGCGCCGGCTTGGTTTTAGCGCGCAAAGAAGCGCTGACCCGGCTCCCCGTCGCCGGCCTCGCGACGATGGTCATTGACGGCCGGCCCGGCGAGGCAGGGGGAGGAACAGGCGTCGGTCGGCCATCCCCCTTGCCGGGCGACCTGGCGTACGTACTGTACACCTCGGGCTCGACCGGCGAACCGAAGGGCGTCATGGTGGAGCATGGCTCGCTGGCTAACCTGAGCGCATGGTCGTGCCAGGCTTACCGGCTCGGGCCGCAGGATCGGGTCCTTCAATTCTCCTCCCTGAATTGGGACACCAGCCTGGAGGAAATCGTGCCGACGCTGGCCAGCGGCGCCACTTTGGTGCTGCGGTCTCGGGCCGCGCTCGCCTCCTACCGGCATTTTCTCGAGGAGTGCGATCGGCAGGACATCACTGTTCTCTCGCTGCCCACCGCGTTCTGGCACGGCCTGTGCGACTTCCTTGCCAGCGAAGACGCGGTGCTGCCGTCGCGGGTGCGCCTGGTGAACGTCGGAGGCGAACGCGCCTCGCGGGCGCGGCTGGAGCAGTGGTTCACACAGGTCGGAGAGGAAGTGCGCCTCGTCAACACGTACGGCCTCACCGAGACCACCGCGGTGGCGACGATGGCCGAACTGAACGACGAGCGAGGCCGCCCGCCGGGCGGCGATGTCCCGATTGGCCGGCCGATCCGCAATATGAGAGCCTACGTGCTCGATGATGGTCTGAAGCCCGTTCCCCTCGGATGCCGGGGCCAGCTGTACCTCGCCGGCGTCGGCTTGGCCCGGGGATATTGGGGCGATCCGTCGCTCACCGCCCGATCGTTCGTCGAGGTTTCCGTTCGCTCGGGCTCGCGGGAGCGCCTCTTGCGGACGGGCGACCAGGCTGTTCTCCGCCCGGATGGGCAGCTGGTGTGCCTGGGCCGCGCCGACCGGCTGCTCAAGATCCGTGGTCACCGCCTACATCCCGGCGAGGTCGAGGACTGGCTGCTCCAGCAACCCGGAGTGCGCGAGGCGGCAGTCGCCCCCATCGGCGGGGGAGACTTTGCCGAGGTGGGCACGGGCCTTGTGGCTTACCTCGTCCCGAGGTCGGGGAGCACGGCCGAGTTCCCGCTGATGGACCTGCGCGCCCTGGCCGCTCAACAGCTGCCGGCTCACATGCTGCCTTCGCGCTTCATTCTGCTCGAAGACCTGCCGCGCCTGCCGGGCGGCAAAGTGGACTGGCGATCCCTCCCCCCGCCGGATCCCCAGGAGGCCCTCGCCTCGCCGGACCACCAGCCTCCGCGGGACGACCTCGAGCGTCGCCTAGTTCAGGCGTGGGAACAGATCCTGCGGGTCCGGCCGATCGGGGTCCGAGATGACTTCTTCCACCTCGGGGGCGACTCCCTCCTCGCCATTCAGCTCTTCACGCGGATGGAGAAACTCGTACGGCGCAAACTGCCCCTGAGAATCATCTTCGAAACGCCGACGGTTGAGGGGATCGCGAGCTGGATCCGGGAGGGGGCGCTTCCCCGGCGTCATTCTCCTTTGGTGCCGCTGCGGACTCACGGCGACCGTCCGCCGATCTTCTGGGTCCATGCCGCCGGAGGCTTGGCGCTGTCGTTCGCCAGGCTGGCGGCCCTGCTCGATCCGGACCAGCCGAGCTATGCCCTGCAGGCGCGGGAAATCGACGATGAGAGGGAACCCGCCCGGACGATCGAGGAGATGGCGGCGGCGTATGTGTCCGAGATTCAGCGGCTGCAACCTCGAGGTCCTTACTGCCTGGGAGGGTTGTCCTTCGGCGGGCTCGTGGCCTGGGAAATGGGCCGGCAGATCGTCGAGCGAGGCGAAGAGGTGGCTTTCCTGGGTCTGCTCGACACTCGTGGCCCGGGCTTCCCCCCTTCGCTGCTCGCCGGGGATTGGGCCTACCGGCTGAGACAGAGATGGGAATTCCATATTGGAAACCTTTCGGTGCTCGATGCCCGGGGAAAGCTGTCGTATGTCGCATCCCGCGGCCGGGTGGCCCTGGCCAGGGTTTGGAGGCGGGCTGCTTCCGGGGCCGCCCAAGTCGTCCGGCGCTGGCGGGGAGGCTTGAGCGGAGCCGCACATCGCTCGTACCATGCAGCCCGTCGCGCGCGGCGGGGCTATACCCCGCGCCCGTATCCGGGCAGAGTGGTGCTGTTCCGGGCCAAGGTCCAGCCGGGAGGGTTCGATGACCCACTGCTCGGATGGGGGGGCCTGGCGTCCGGCGGCATCGAGGTCCATGAGATCCCCGGAGCACACGTGTCGATCATGGCCGAGCCCCGCATCCGGGCGCTGGCGCAGGCGATTCGGTCGTGCCTGGAGCGGATCCGGCGAGCGGAGGCTGCGGGGGTGGAGGAGAAACGTTCCCCATGAGGGGCGAGTTGGCAGGGTTTGCCTCGAGGCCGAACGGTTGGGAGGCGTTCGACCTGTGCGCCCCGCGCTCGGCCGTCTGCGCACAGTGGCCGACCCTTGGGTCAGGCGAGGTCCATGTCTGGACGATCCCGCTCGATGTGGGACCTCATGCCATGTCGCGGCTGGGCGGTGTTCTTGCGCCGGAGGAACTCGCGAAGTTCGACCAAGTCACGGAGACCTCCGTTCGGAGACACCGGGTAGTCTCCCGGGCGGCGGTCCGCCTGATCCTGAGCCGCTACCTGGGAGTCGCTCCCGTGGAGGTCCGATTCGTCGCCCGAGCCAGAGGTAAACCGGGTCTCCTCCCCGCTTCCAACCCTGCCGGTCTGCAGTTCAACCTGGCCCACTCGGGGGAGCTTGCCTTGCTGGCCGTGGGGCGAGGGCGGAGCGTCGGCGTGGACGTGGAGCGAATTCGGCCGGGGTGGAGATTCGAGGAGGTGTCGAGCGGCTTCTTCGCCCCGAGCGAAGTGCAGCACCTGGCTTTGCAGCCGCGACGGCTGCGCCGGGAAGCCTTCTACGCGGCCTGGTGCCGAAAGGAAGCCTACCTGA